>Ga0209399_10000881_pt1 | contig 16540 bp, 16 predicted proteins | sample OV2TP3_FD_184130 | JGI IMG/M metagenome (GOLD analysis project Ga0209399, IMG submission 184130) | Hot spring microbial communities from Beatty, Nevada to study Microbial Dark Matter (Phase II) - OV2 TP3 (SPAdes) (version 3) | ecosystem: Environmental > Aquatic > Thermal springs > Hot (42-90C) ... | reverse complement strand
GGACCCGTCGAGCCAGATGGTGTCGTCCGTCGGCGGCAACGTGGCGACCAACGCGGGCGGTCCCCACTGCCTGAAGTACGGGATCACCACGAACCACATCCTCGGGCTGGAGCTGGTGATGGGGACCGGACGCCTCGTGCGGCTCGGCGGCAAGGTCGCCGACCGCCCGGGCTACGACCTCACCGGGGTGGTGGTCGGGTCCGAGGGCACGTTCGGGCTCGTCACCGCGGTCACGGTACGGCTCCTCCACGCTCCGGAGGCAGTGAAGACGGTGCTGGCGTCGTTCCCGGCGATCGAGGCGGCGTCCGAGGCGGTCTCGGCGATCATCGCGGCGGGCATCGTTCCGGCGGCCCTCGAAATGCTCGACGAGCCGATGATCCGGGTGATCGAGGCCGGGATCCACGCGGGCTACCCGAAGGGGGCCGCGGCCGTGCTGCTCATCGAGCTGGACGGCCCGCGGGCCGAGATCGAGAGTCAGGCCGCGCACGTGGCCCGGATCTGCTGGGACCGCGGCGCGCTCGAAGTCCGCGTGGCGCGCGACGAGGCGGAGCGGGCGCTCCTCTGGAAGGGACGCAAGGAGGCCGCGGGCGCTATCGGGCGGCTCACGACGACCTACATCCTCCAGGACGCCGTCGTCCCGCGCTCGAAGCTGCCGCAGATCATGCGCGAGATGATGGCCATCGCCGAGCGCCACGGTGTTCTGATCGCCAACGTCTTTCACGCCGGCGACGGGAACCTGCACCCGATCATCTGCTACGACGACCGGAAGCGGGAGGAGTTCGAGCGGGCCCTCCGCGCCAACGCCGAGCTCCTGCGCGCCTGCATCGCGCTCGGCGGCACCGTGACGGGCGAGCACGGCGTCGGCGTCGACAAGGCGAAGGACCTGGCGCTCCAGTACGCCGACGCCGACCTGAACTTCATGTACCGGGTGCGACGGACGTTCGATCCCGACGGGATCATGAACCCCGACAAGCTCCTGCCGTCGCATCCGGCGTGCGGCGAGGGCTTCCGGCGGGAGCGCCCCGCGCTTCCCCAGGGAACCTGGGTGTGACCCCCGCCGTGTCGGCGCGATCCGTCGCGAGCGGGCTCGCGGCGATCGTCGGCGGAGCCCCCGTCCTCGACGACCCGGCCGCGCTCGAGGGCTTCGCCGTCGCCGGGAGGACTCCCCGGTGGGTGGTGACTCCGGGCTCCGTGGAGCAGGTGAGCGGCGTGCTGGGCCTCGCGCGCGACGCCGGCCTCGCGGTCGCTCCCCGCGGGAGCGGGAGCATGCTCGGCCTCGGGTTCCCGCCCACACGGGTCGACGTGGTCCTCGACACGAGTGGCCTCGCGGCCGTCGTGGACTATAGTCCCGACGATCTCACGGTCGCCGTCGGCGCCGGGGTCACCGCCGGCGCGCTGGCCGGCCTGCTCGCCACCCGGCGGCAGTGGCTTCCACTCGACCCGCCCGGCGGCGCCACGCGGACGCTCGGTGGCATCGCCGCGACGAACGCCAGCGGACCGCTCAGAGCCCGGTACGGAACGATGCGCGACCTGCTGCTCGGGGTGCGGTTCGTCCAGGCGGACGGCGTCGTGACCTGGGGCGGCGCGCGCGTCGTGAAGTCGGTGAGCGGGTATGACATTCCGAAGCTCATGGTCGGCTCGCTCGGCACGCTCGGCGTCCTGGTGGAGCTGACCTTGCGGCTCCACCCCGCGCCCGAGTTCGAGGCCACCTGGCTCGCGAGGTTCCCGACGGTGGAGCACGCGCGGGCCTGCGTCGCGCGGGTGCTGGACTCGACACTCCAGCCGAGCCGCGTCGAGTTCCTCAGCGCCACCGCGCTCGCCGCGTGCGGCGTCGAGCCGGCACCGGCGGCGCTCGCGATCTCGATCGGCACCGTCGAGGCCGGTGTGCGCGCTCAGGGCGAGTCCCTCGCCACGCTCGTCAGCGCCGAAGGCGGGAAGGACGGACCCGCGCCGGAGCGATTCTGGCTGGCATACGACCGCGCCCTGTCCGGCGCCGACGCCATCCTGTCGGTCCGGGCCCTCGCGAGCGAGTTGGCCAGCGCGATCGCGGCGATCGAGCGGGCGGCCGTCGACGAAGCGTGTGTTGCGCCGTCGATCGCGGGATCCGCCGCGGCCGGGGTCCTCCGGGTCGGGTTTGACCGGATCGACGGCGAGAGGCTCACGCGGCTCGTCACGCGGCTGCGAGAGACGCTCGGCGCGGGGGGCGGGGGCGTCGTCCTCGAGCGTGCGCCACGGGACGGCCGGGTGGCCGTCGATCCGTGGGGGCCGCTCGATGCCGACGAGCTCGACCTGATGCGACGGCTCAAGGACGAGTTCGATCCCGGGCGGACGCTGAACCCCGGGCGCTTCGTCGGAGGGCTGTAGTGGCCGCTCCCGTGCTCGGTGTCTTCAGCGGCGAGGACGTTCCCGATCTCGACGGCCTGAGGGCGTGCGTGCACTGCGGAATTTGCCTGCCGGCATGCCCGACGTACCTGGTGCTCCAGGAGGAGATGGACTCGCCGCGCGGTCGCGTCTACCTCATGCGGGCCGCGGCCGAGGGCCGAGCCGCGCTCACTGAGACGTTCAGGCGTCACCTCGATCTCTGCCTCGGGTGTCGTGCCTGCGAGACGGCCTGTCCGTCGGGCGTCCCATTCGGCACCCTCCTCGAGGCGACGCGCGCCCAGCTCGAGCGTCACGGTCCGCCGCGGCGCCACCGGCTCCTCGAGCGACTCGTCCTGGCGCTTTTTCCGCACCCGCGGCGGCTCGGGAGGCTCATCGTGCTCCTGCGCGCCTATCAGCGCTCGGGGCTCCAGGCGCTCGTGCGGAGAGGGAGGTTCCTCCGCGTCGCCCCGCGCCTCGCCGCCATGGAGGAGCTCCTCGGCCGCGTGCCGCCCCCAGCGGAGGCGCTTCCTGAGATCGTTGCGGCGCGGGGCCTGCGGCGTGGCCGCGTCGGCCTCCTGACGGGCTGTGTCCAGCGGCATCTCTTTCCCGGCGTCAATCGCGCCACCGCCCGGCTGCTCGGGCTCGCCGGCTGGGAGGTCGTGATCCCCCGCGCGCAGGGATGCTGCGGAGCGCTGGATCTCCACGGGGGGCGGCTCGCCGAGTTCCGGGAGCGCGCCGAGGCGCTGGCGCGCGCGTTCCCCGACGATCTCGACTTCGTCGTCACGAACGCCGCCGGGTGCGGGTCGGCGATGAAGGAGTATAGTCACTGGCTTCCCGAGGCCTCACCCGCCCACGCGCTGGCTCGCCGGACACGCGACGTCGCCGAGGTCCTCGTGACGGCGGAGCTTCCGCTCCGTCCGGTCGACCTCACGGTCACCTATCACGACGCCTGCCATCTGGCCCACGGTCAAAGGCTGCGTGACGAGCCCCGCGCGCTCCTCTCGGCCATCCCCGGCCTCAGGCTCGTCGAGCTTCCGGACAGCGGGCTCTGCTGCGGGAGCGCGGGCGTCTACAATCTCCTCGAGCCCGAGGTGGCCGATCGGCTGCTCGACGCGAAGATCGAGCGCATCATGGAGACGGGAGCCGGCACCGTCGCGACAGGCAATCCCGGATGCCTGCTCCAGATCGCCAGGGGCTGCCGCGCGCGCGGTCTGGACGTCGAGATCGTGCATCCGGTAGAGTTGCTGGCACGAGCGGTGGATGGTAGCGCGAGCCGCAAACCGGTCGACGGACGAGGCGAGCAGTGAAATTGTTCGGCCGGACCGCGAGCGAACGATGAAGATCACCGTCAAAGATCACGTCAAGCTTCAACCAGACAAGATGGCGAAAATCGCCCTGGCGACAACCGCGCGCGCCCAGCTCGACCTCTACTGCGTCGCGCCAGGCCAGACGCAGAAGCCCCATACACACGCCGAACAGGACAAGATCTACTTCGTCCTCGAGGGCCGAGGACGGTTTCTGGTCGACGGCGTCGAAGAGCATGCGGAGCCGGGGCAGGCGATCGTGGCGCGGGCGGGCGCGGTTCACGGCCTCGAGAACGACGGCAGCGAGCCGCTCCTGATCCTCGTGGTCGTGGCGCCCCCGCCGACCCATTCGTGAGCCCGCCGCTCCGCGCGGCCCTCATGGTCACGTGCCTGGGGGACATGTTCTACCCCGAGGTCGGCGTGAAGATCGTCCGGCTCCTGCGTCGCCTCGGGGTCGCCGTCGAGTTCCCGAGCGGGCAGACGTGCTGCGGGCTCCCGCTCTTCAACTCCGGCTACCACCGAGAGGCGGCGGCGATCGCGCGGCGCACCGTCGCCCTCTTCCGCGACTCCGAGCACGTGGTGGTGCCCTCGGGATCGTGCGCCTGGATGGTCAAGCACGAGTACCCGGGGCTCGTGGGCGAGCCGGGGGCCCGGCGCGAGGCCGAGGCGCTGGCGCGGCGGACCCACGAGCTCTCCCAGTTCCTCGTGAACGTCCTCGGCCGAACGCGGTTCCGGAGCGAGACGCCGGGTCGGATCACGTATCACGACTCCTGCCATCTGCTCCGCGGTCTCCACGAGGCGAGCGCGCCCCGGACGCTCCTCGGGCACCTCGAGGGCGCCGAGTTCGTCGAGCTGCCGGGAAGCGACGAGTGCTGCGGCTTCGGCGGCTCGTTCGCGGTGAGGCTCCCGGAAGTCTCCACGGCCGTCCTCGACAAGAAGCTCGCCAACGCGGAGGCGAGCGGGGCGGGGTGCCTCGTCGCCTGCGATGCCGGCTGCCTCATGCAGATCCGTGGCGGGCTCGCGCGGCGCGGCTCGCGGCTTCGCGCCCTGCACCTGGCCGAGATCCTCGGCGGAGACGTGTGATGCGCGAGATGGCCACGTCGTTCCGGGATCGCGCCGGCCACGCCCTCCGGGACGGGTTTCTCCAGGAAGCCCTGACCATCGCCACGACGAAGTTCAAGGAGCTGCGCCGCGAGGCGTTCGAGGACTTTCCCGAGGGCGAGGCGCTGCGCGACCGCGCCCGCGAGATCAAGGAGGCGACGCTCCAGCGCCTCGACCACCACCTGGAGCGTCTGGTCGAGAGCGTCGAGCGGGTCGGCGGGCACGCGCACTACGCGACGACGTCCGAGGAGGCGCGACGGATCATCCTCGACATCGCGCGGCGGACCGGCGCGCGCATGGCGGTGAAGTCCAAGTCGATGGCCACCGAGGAGATTCACCTGAACGAGGCGCTCGCGGAGGCCGGCGTGACGCCGGTCGAGACGGACCTGGGCGAGTACATCATCCAGCTCGCCCACGAGCGACCGTCCCACATCATCGCGCCGGCGATCCACAAGACCAAGGGCCAGGTGGCCGAGCTGTTCGCGCGCGAGCTCAGGCGCCAGGTCGCGGCCGATCCGGAGGCGCTGACCCGAATCGCCCGGGACGAGCTCAGGGAGAAGTTCCTCCGGGCCGATCTCGGGATCACCGGGGCGAACTTCGCGGTCGCCGAGACGGGGACGGTGGTCCTCGTCACGAACGAGGGCAACGGCCGCATGGTGACCTCGCTCCCGCGCGTTCACGTCGCCGTCATGGGCCTGGAGAAGGTCGTCCCCTCGCTGACCGACCTGATGGTCTTCCTCGCCATCCTGGCCAAGAGCGCGACGGGCCAGAAGCTCTCCGTCTACACGACGCTCATTCAAGGCCCGCGGCGCGCCGGGGAGCTGGAAGGCCCCGAGGAGTTCCACCTCGTGCTCCTCGACAACGGTCGCATCGGTCAGCTCGCCGGACCGCTCCGGGAGTCGCTCTACTGCTTGCGCTGCGGCGCCTGCCTGAACGTGTGTCCCGTGTACCGCCAGATCGGCGGCCACGCCTACGGCCACACGTACCCCGGGCCGATCGGGATCCTCCTGACCGCGATGCAGCACGGCATCGGGTCGGTCAAAGATCTCGCCCATGCGTCGTCGCTCTGCGGCGCGTGCGCCGATGCCTGTCCTGTCAGGATCGATATTCCGAAGATGCTGATCGAGCTCCGCCGGGAGATCGACGAGCGGAGGATCGCGCCCTGGCCCGAGCGGCTCGTCTTCGCGCTCTTCGCGCGTGTCGTCGGGTCGCACGTCCTCTACCGGCTCGCCGTCCCGATCGCGCGGCTGCTCCAGCGCCCGCTGGTCCGGAGGGGGACGATCCGTCGGCTCCCGCTCGGCTTCGGCGCCTGGACCCGGACGCGCGACCTCCCACCCGTCGCGTCGCGGACGTTCCGGGAGCGTTGGCGCGAGCTCGAGAGGGAGTGATGGTCGTGCGAGCCGAGAGGCGGCCGCGGAGGCTCTTCGACGCGCGCCGCGAGGCGAGCGGTGAGATGGTTCGATGACCACGCGCGCCGAGTTCTTCGCGCGGATCAGGACGGAGATGCGGAAGACCTCCGGTCTCTTCGCCGCGAGGGCCGCCGAGCGCCCGCGGGACGCGTCGAGGCTCGTGGAGACGGTGCGGCGTGAGCTCGCCGAGCGCTGGCCTCAGACGATCGAGCGCTTCCGGGTGGAGTTCGAGCGGGTCGGGGGCGTCTTCCACCGGGTGACGCACGTCGCGGCGGTCCCAGGCCTCGTCGCCGCGATCGCCCGCGAGCGCTCGCTCAGGACGGTGGTGGCCTGGCATCCCACGGCGCTCGGGACCGACCTGGGAGGCCCGCTCGCGCGGGAAGGCCTCGACGTCCGGGCGATGCCGTGGGGCCCCGTCGAGGACGCCGAGCGTCAGGGCTTCCGGACGATCGTCGCCAACGCCGATCTCGGGCTGACCGGAGCCGACCTCGCGGTCGCCGAGACCGGGAGCATCGTCCTCCGGTCGGGTCCGGGTCGGCCGCGCTCGACGTCGCTCCTGCCGGCCTGTCACGTCGCCGTGTTCGATCGCACCAGGCTGGTCGAGTCGCTCGCCCAGGTCGGGGTCTTCCTCGAGGCGTGGCACGAAGGGCCGTCGGCGTTCGGGGCCAACGTGAGCATCATCACGGGGCCGAGCCGCACCGCCGACATCGAGCTGACCCTCACGCGAGGCGTCCACGGCCCCAAGGAGGTCCACGCGGTCTTCGTCGACGAGGAGATCGGTGGCTGAGCGCTACTTCACGCCGGGGGAGGTCGAGAAGCTGATCCCCGCCCTCGGCCGGGTCATGGGGAGCGTGATGGCGGCGCACACGGAGGCCTGCGAGGCGCGGGAACGACTCCGCGCCGAGCAGCAGCGGATCGCGTTGGCGGGGGGCGGCGTCGTCGACCGGGCGGCATGGCGCGCGGACGCGGAGCGGCTCGAGCGCCTCACGCGGGCCGTGCGGGCGGGGCTCGACGAAATCCGCGCCATGGGAGGCGTGCCCAAAGACCTCGGCATGGGGCTGGTCGACTTCCCCCACCTCCGCGCGGGTGAACCGGTCGATCTCTGCTGGAAGTACGGCGAGCAGGCGATCCGCTACTGGCACGGTCTCGGCGAGGGGTACGCCGGCCGGAAGCCTCTGTGAGGCCGGGGCCCATGCCGTACGCCGCCATCCTCTTCGATCTCTTCGACACGCTCGTCCGCTTCGACCGCGAGCGACTGCCGCGCCTCGTCGTGCGCGGCCGGAGCGTGCACTCCACCGCGGGCCAGATCCACGCCATCCTCAAATCCGAAACGCCTGGAGTCTCCCTCGAGGCCTGCTACGACGCCCTCATGACGAGCTGGCAGGAGGCCGAGCGCCGGCGGGCCATCGACCACCGGGAAGTCTCGGCGCCGGAGCGCTTCGAGCATTTCTTCCGGTGCCTCGCCCTGGATCCAGGCACTTGCAGGGCCGGGCTCGCCGAACGGCTCATCGAGGCCCACCGGGCCGAGCTGGCGAAGGCGGCGGAGTTTCCGCCTCATCACGGTCCGATCCTCGAGGCGCTCGCCCGCCGCTACCCGCTCGCCGTCGTGTCGAACTTCGACTACACGCCGACCGCGCTCGGCATTCTCGAGAGCGCGGGGGTCATCGACCTGTTCACCGCCATCGTGGTGTCCGATCGTATCGGCTGGAGGAAGCCCCGGCGCGAGATCTTCGACGAGGCGCTGCGATGCCTCGACGTCGCCGCGTCCCGTGCCCTCTTCGTGGGAGACCGTGCCGACATCGACGTGGCGGGGGCCCAGGCCGCCGGGATCGACGCGGCGTGGCTCAACCCGGGGCGCGAGCCGCTCCCGACGGCCATCGCGGCGCCGCGGTTCGAGATCCGCGATCTCGACGAGCTCCTTGATATTCTGAACCCGTGAGCGGCGCGCCTGCATCGTAATGGCAGTGCGAGGTGAGGCCGGTCGCCGGCCGAGCCGAGCGGTGAAATCGTTCGAGAATGGCAGTGCGAGGTGAGGCCGGTCGCCGGCCGAGCCGAGCGGTGAAATGATCGAAGGAGGGACCAGCGGCATGGGGATGACTCGCAAGGTGATCATCATCGGCTCGGGACCGGCCGGCTACACCGCGGCCATCTACGCGGCGCGCGCGAACCTCGCGCCCCTCATGGTGACTGGCGTCCAGTCGGGTGGTCAGCTGATGCTCACCACGCTGGTCGAGAACTATCCCGGGTTCGTCGACGGCATCATGGGCCCGGAGATGATGGAGACCTTCCAGAAGCAGGCCGAGCGGTTCGGCACGGAGATGATTCCCGAGGACGTCACGGAGGTCGACTTCGCGCGACGGCCGTTCGTCGTGAAGACCGGCGACGTCGCCTACGAGGGCCACACCGTCATCATCGCCACGGGCGCGTCGGCGAAGCTCCTCGGCCTCGACGCCGAGATGAAGCTCATGGGTCGCGGCGTCTCGACCTGCGCCACCTGTGACGGGTTCTTCTTCAAGGATCAGAACATCATGGTCGTCGGGGGTGGCGATTCCGCCATGGAGGAGGCCCTCTACCTCTCCCGCCTCGGGCAGAAGGTGGAGGTGGTCCACCGCCGTGACACGCTCCGCGCTTCGAAGATCATGCAGGAGCGAGCGCTGAAGAACCCCAAGATCGACTTCATCTGGAACAGCGCCGTCGAGGACATCCTGGACCCGCCGAAGGGCAAGGTGACCGCCGTGCGCCTCCGGAACCTCAAGTCGGGCGACGTGTCCGAGCGTCCGGTGGACGGCTTGTTCATCGCGATCGGTCACCAGCCCAACACGCAGATCTTCCGTGGCCAGATCGAGCTCTTGCCCAACGAATACATCAAGGTCGTGCCGGGCACGACGCAGACCTCGGTGCCCGGCGTCTTCGCGGCCGGTGACGTGCAGGATCACGTCTATCGCCAGGCGGTGACGGCGGCCGGCACCGGCTGCATGGCGGCGCTCGAGGCCGAGCGCTATCTGGAGGCCACGCAGCCGCACTAACGCTCGGCGAGCGCGAGCGCGGGGCCGGAGTTCGAGCGCCGGCTTTGCCGGCGCCATCGATTCCTGGTCTTCCGATGGGGGGCTTTTCGGGGGGAGCGCCGGAACGCTCCCCCCGATCCGACTAAGTCCCGACGCGGAGGGAGGCGCCGAGGTCGCGGAGCAGCGCGATCGTCGAGAGGTAGGAGAGCTTGCCGGTTCTTGGATTTTCCGAGGGGACGTTCTCGATCTCGATCGAAAGCCGGCCGAACTCGCCTCGAACCTCGATCCGGTGGCGATTCATGGCCAGTCCGGGCACGCAGTAGATCTTCGTCCGGGTCAGCTCGGGCCCGATTCCCGCGAGCGACAGCGCGGCGAGGACGTTCACGTTCGCCGGGAACGCGCGACAGGCCTCGGTCGCGGGGCCCTCGAAGATCATCGTTTCGGTGGTGATCGCGTCGAGATCGATCTTCTGCTCGACGATCCAGGGCGCCCCGGCGAGGCCCTTCGGGGGCTTCCGCGTCTCCATCGTGATCGCGGTGATCTCGCCGACCCGCGCGCCCTTCACGCCATCCAGGCCGGCGATCGCCCCGGACGGAACGCGGATCCGGCACCCGTGGGCCTCGGCGAGCTTCACCCAGTCCTGGCGGCCGAGCAGGCCGCCGCAGGAGAGGACGACCAGATCGCGTCCGGCGGAGAGAACCTTCGGGGCGATCTCCCTGAGGTGGGCCTGCGTCGAGGCCTCGACGACGAGGTCGGATTTCGCGACCAGCTGGTCGACGGTCAGGAAGGGCGCCTTTCGCGTGAGCGTCCCGAGGAACGCTTCCGCCTTCTCCCGGTCGCGCGCCGTCGCCCCGGCCAGCGAGAGCCCCGGGAGACCGTCGTCCAGGGCCTTCGCCACCCGACGGCCGATCGCGCCGAGCCCGACCACACCGACGTTCATGGTGTGACATGCTATCATGCTCCGAGGCGGCGAATGACGTCAGCGAGCGCGTTACGAGAGCCGCTCGAGCGGCTCTACCGCGAGTTCGACTACGGCGCCCGCATCGAGCGTGACGCGATCCAGTTTCCCCTCCGTTACCCCGACCCGCGTGACCGGGAGATCGTCGCGCTGCTCACGGCCTGCCTCGCCTACGGACGCGTCGATCTCTTCGGTCGCGAACTCGGGCGCGTCCTCGTGGCGATGGGCGAGTCGCCGTCGAGGTTCGTCAGGGACTTCGATCCCCGGCGCGACGCCGGGGCCTTCGCCGGGTTCCGCTACCGGTTCAATCGTCCGCGGGACCTGGCGGCGTTCTGCGTCGCGGCGCGTGAACTCTTGGTCCGCTACGGCACGCTCGAGAAGTGCTTCCTGGCCGGTGATCCGGACGACCGGGGCCCGATCGGCCCCGCCCTGGAGCGCTTCGCGCGCGCCTTCCTCGAGGCCGACCTGTCCGAGGTCTTCGCGCAAAGGCGGCTCTCGCGGGGCTACCGCCACCTCTTCCCGCTGCCGTCGGTCGGGGGGCCGTGCAAGCGCCTCCACCTCTTCTTGCGCTGGATGGTCCGGCGCGAGCCGCCCGACTTCGGCCTCTGGAGCTCTGTGTCTCCGTCGCGGCTCCTGATGCCGGTCGACACGCACGTCGAAAACATGAGCCGCGCGATCGGTCTCACCCGGCGGCGCTCGCGCACCTGGCGGATGGCCGAGGAGATCACCGGGCGCCTCGCGCTGCTCGATCCCGCCGATCCGGTGAAATACGACTTCGCGCTCTGTCACAAGCGGATGTCGGGTGACTGCCGCGACCGGCGCGACCCCGTCGTCTGCGCCCCCTGCGGCCTGCGCGCCGTGTGCCGGCACTGGAAGGGGCGGGGGGTGCGCAAGCGTGGTTGAGCTGGCGCTCCTCGCGGCGGGCCTGCTGATCGGGGCCGTCGCCTCCTGGCTCCTCGCGCGTTCGCACTTCCGGTCCGTCGCCCTCATCGGCTCGCAAACGCTCCAGACGCGACTCGCCAGCGCGGAGACGCTCGGGGACGAGTTGCGCAAGCAGCTCAGCCACCGCGACCTCGATCTCACCGAGCTTCGCGCGACGCTCGACACCGAGCGGACGGCGCGCGCCCAGGTCGACGTCCGCTGGGAATCAGCCCGAGAGAGCCTCGACCAGCAGCAACGAGCCCTGGAAGAGGCACGCGAACGACTCGCGGAGACGTTCAAGGCGCTCAGTGCCGAGGCCCTGCGTCAGAGCAACACCGCGTTCCTCGAGCTTGCGAAGGAAACGCTCGACGCGCGGCGGGAGGCGATCGACCTGACCGTGAAGCCCCTGGCGGACGCTCTGGAGCGGTACGAGACGGAGTTGCGCGCGCTCGAGGCGGCTCGGCAGCACGCGTACGGGAGCCTGGAGCAGCAGCTCAAGAGCCTGGCGACCAGCAGCCTCGATCTTCAGCGTGAAACCGGGAATCTCGTCAGTGCCCTGCGCACCCCCCAGGTGCGAGGGCGCTGGGGCGAGATCACGCTGCGCCGGGTCGTGGAGCTGGCGGGGATGACGGAGCATTGCGACTACGTCGAGCAGGTGACGGTCGAGGGCGAGAACGGCCGGTTGCGGCCCGACATGATCGTTAAGCTGCCGGCGGGGCGAGAGATCGTCGTCGACGCGAAGACGCCGTCGGGCGCGTACTTCGATGCCATGGGCGCGACCGGCCCCGAGGAGCGCACCGCCGCGCTCGCGCGCCACGCTCAACAGGTGCGGCAGCACATGACGGTGCTGGCGGGTAAGGCGTACTGGGAGGAGTTCGGGACGACGGCGGAGCTCGTAGTCATGTTCATTCCCGGGGAATCGTTCGTGGCGGCGGCAGCGGAGGCGGACGGGACGCTGATCGAGGATGGAATGGCCAAGCGTGTGGTCGTCGCCACCCCGACCACGCTCATCGCGCTCCTCCGCGCCATCGCCTATGGCTGGCGCCAGGAGCAGCTCGCCGCCAACGCCGCCCAGATCAGCGACCTCGGACGCCTGCTCTACGACCGCCTGCGGACCTTCGCGGCGCACTTCGAGGACGTCGGCGGCGCGCTCGGCAAGGCCACCGAGGCCTTCAACAAGGCGGTCGGCTCCATGGAGTCGCGCGTCCTGCCCGCCGCACGGCGCTTCCGCGACCTCGGCGCCGCCACCGGGGACGAGATTCCCATTCTCGATGCTGTCGACCAGCAGCCGCGTCAGCTTCCGTTGCCCGAGTAGGACCGCGCTGAAAGGTTTCGGGGCGTCATCCATCCGTTGTGGCCGAGAGGCCGCGTGCGCTAAACTCGCGGCGGTGGGGGCCCAAGGATGGCGACCTGAAGGTCGAGGGCCCCACGGGGACGACCGATGACGGCTTTGCGCTTCTGGCTCGGCAGTCTGCTGGTAGGGCTGGTCGCGGTTTCGGCCTCAGCCCAGTCGCGGGACATCGCCGTCGAGGGGATGCGCGCCGAAAAGCGCATCGCCCTCGTGATCGGCAACAGTGGCTACGCAAGCTCCCCCTTGAAGAACCCCGTCAACGACGCCCGGGCCATGGCCCGGACGCTCCGCTCCCTCGGCTTCGAGGTTATCGCGCGCGAGAACGTCGGCGAAAAGGAGATGCGGCGCGCGATTCTCGATTTCGGTGACCGGCTCCAGGGCGGCGGGGTTGGCCTCTTCTTCTTCGCGGGCCACGGGATGCAGGTCGGAGGCCGTAACTTCCTCGTCCCCATCGGCGCCGAGATCCGGTCGGAGCGCGAGGTCGAATTGGAGGCGATCGATGTCGCGCGGGTCCTCGGGCGGATGGAGGAAGCCAAGAACCGCCTCAACATCGTCGTGCTCGATGCCTGCAGGTCTGGACGACGAAACCCGGAGCCGACTACGTGCTCCCGAACGTGCCGGTCGGTACCTACCAGGTGATCGGGCGCAAGCCCGGCCAGCCCGACTGGAAGGGCGAAGTCCAGGTGGCGGCGAACCAGCGGGCACAGGTGGTGATCGACATCGAGCCGCTGCGGCCGGAGCCCCCCCGGACCGAGGACCGGGCCGAGATGGTGTCGGTGCCCGCCGGCGAGTTCTGGATGGGAAGCGAGGACAACAGTGACGAGAAGCCCCGCCATCGGGTCTATCTCGGCGCCTTCTACATCGACAAGTTCGAGGTCACGAACGCGTTGTTCGGCGCGTTCGCGAGAGCGACCGGTCATCAGACGACGGCCGAGCGTGAGGGATGGGCCTACGCGTTTCAACAAAGCAAGTGGTACAAGGTGAGCGGCGCCACGTGGCGAGCGCCCAGCGGCCCGGGTAGCTCGGCGGAGTCGAGCCATCCCGTCATCCAGGTGTCGTGGCAGGACGCTGACGCGTACTGCCGCTGGGCGGGGAAGCGACTGCCGACCGAGGCTGAATGGGAGAAGGCGGCGAGAGGCACCGACGGTCGAAAATACCCATGGGGAGAGCAGTGGAATTCGAGCCGCGCCAACTCCAACGAGAGCAAGCTCGGCAAGACTGTCGCGGTGGGATCGTACCCGAGCGGCGTGAGCCCCTACGGCGCCCACGACATGGCGGGAAACGTCTGGGAGTGGGTCGCCGACTGGTACGACAAGGACTATTACAAGCGCAGTCTCGAGCGAAATCCTCAGGGGCCAGGCTCGGGAAGCTCCAAGGTCCTGCGCGGTGGGTCGTGGTTCAACGACCCCCCGTTTGTCCCCTTCTACCTGCGCTCGGCGAACCGCGACTACTACTCGCCGGACAGCCGGTACTACCTCATCGGCTTCCGGTGCGCGAGGGGGGCTCCTTAAGCTTTTGAGTTCTGACTTCTGGTTTCTGAATTCTGAAGGTGGCCACCTCGCGTGAAGAGCCGCGCGAGGCTCTGGTCGCGCGTCACGTCGTTCGCAAATCGCTACGATGCCTGGCCGGTCAGGTCCGGAGGCGGCGCTCCAGGTCGTCGATCCTGGCCTGGAGGAGGGCGACGCGCTCCTTGAGCCCAGCGAGATCGCGCTCGAGGGCTTCGCGGCGGGTGCGCTCGTCGGCGAGGTGCGCCTCGATGCGCCGGATGCCCTCGATGACTGCGTGGTACTCCTGCTCGAGTCGCTCGAGCCGCCGGTAAATCTCCTCGAGGTGTCCGAGCACCTCGCGAAAGCCGGCCTCCATGCGTCGTTCCAGGGCCTCGAACCGCTGGTCGTGGGCATCGAAGCGATGCGCAATCTCCACGAAGCGGCCGTCGATGACGTCGAACCGCTGGTCGATGACGTCGAACCGGCGGTCGATAGCGGCGAACCGCTCGTCGATCACGGTGAACTGACGCGTGAGGAACTCGACCAGATCCTGATACTCAGTGTTCGTCATCGGGGATGGCGTCCTTTCTACGCCGGCTTGCGACCCACTTCAAGTGTCGACAAAAAGATACGATACTGCGTAGCCATGGGGCCTGACGCGTGACCCTCACCGCCGTCGACTGGGCGGTCATCGTCCTCTACTTCGCGCTGTCCCTCGCGATCGCGCTCGTCTACTCGCGACGGGCCGGCGGGTCGTCGCAGGAGTTCTTCCTGTCGGGCCGGGCCGTCCCCTGGTGGCTCGCGGGGACCTCCATGGTGGCGACCACCTTCGCCGCCGACACCCCGCTCGCCGTCACCGGGCTGACCGTCAAGTACGGCATCGCGGGGAACTGGCTGTGGTGGTCGTTCGTCATGAGCGGCATGCTGACCGTCATCTTCTACGCGCGCCTCTGGCGCCGGGCCGGGGTGATGACCGACGCCGAGTTCGCCGAAATCCGCTACTCCGGTCGCCCGGCGGCGTTCCTCCGGGGCTTCCGCGCGTGCTACCTCGGGCTCGCGATCAACTCGATCATCATCGGCTGGGTGACCGCCGCGATGGCGAAGATCGTCGGCATGACGCTCGGGGTGGGGAAGTGGCAGGCGACCGTCGGGCTCTTCCTCCTCACCGGACTCTACTCGGCGATCTCGGGACTCTGGGGCGTGATCGTCACGGACTTCTTCCAGTTCATCCTCGCGATGGTGGGCTGCATCGCGCTGGCGTTCTTCGCCCTCGGGGCCGTCGGGGGCATGTCGGGGCTTCTCGCCGCGCTCCACGCGCGCTTTCCCGACGACGCACCGCTCCAGATGATCCCGCTCGACTCGCCCTGGATGCCGGCCCTGACCTTCTTCGCCTACCTGGCGGTGAACTGGTGGGCGTCCTGGTACCCGGGCGCCGAGCCCGGGGGCGGCGGCTACGTCGCCCAGCGGATCATGTCGGCCAGGGACGAGCGCCACGCGCTCCTGGCCGCGCTCTGGTTCAACATCGCCCATTACGCGCTCCGGCCGTGGCCGTGGATCGTCGTCGCGCTCGTGTCCATGGTGCTCTATCCCGGGCTCGCGGACCCGGAGGCCGGCTACGTGAAGGTGATGGTCGACCACCTGCCGCCGTTCTGGCGCGGCTTCCTCCTCGCGGCGTTCTTCGCGGCCTACATGTCCACGATCTCGACCCAGCTCAACTGGGGGGCGTCCTACCTCGTGAACGACGTCTACCGGCGCTTCTGGACGCGCGATCGAACGGAGGACCACTACGCGACGATCGGGCGCGCCGCGACCGCGGTCATGATGGTCGTCTCCGGCGTGGTGACGCTCTACATCGGCTCGGTCGAGGGCGCCTGGAAATTCCTCCTGGCGATCGGCGCCGGCACCGGCCTCGTCTACCTCCTGCGCTGGTACTGGTGGCGGCTGAACGCGTGGTCGGAGGTCGCGGCGATGGCGGCCGCGCTGGTCGTGTCGCTCGGCGCGCAGCTCGGATTCGGGATGAGCGCTGACGACCCGCGGGGGTTCGCGTTGCTCCTGCTGCTGACGACGGCGCTGACGACCATCGCCTGGCTCGCGGTGACGTTCCTCACGCCGGCCGAGCCTGCCGACGTGCTGCAGAGCTTCTATGCCCGCGTCCGTCCCGGGGGCCCCGGCTGGCGCAGGGTGGTGCCCGACGCCGCGAACGACGCGGCCATGGGCGGCGGGCTCGTGCAGTGGGTCCTGGGGTGCGCCGTCGTCTACCTCGGGCTCTTCGGGATCGGCGACGTCGTGCTGGGCCGCCCGCTCCGCGGGGGGCTCGCCTTGCTCGTGGCGCTCGCCCTGACCGTCCACCTTGTCGGCCGGGTCCGGGCGGGGCGCCCCGTCGCAAGCGGCGTGGTATCATGACCTAACCTTTCGCACTCACGGGGAGGCTGATGACGAACATTCCCATCCAGGTCTACGGCATCAATCTTCTGGTCAGGCTGATGGCCGAAGGCCCGGCCGACGTCCGCGTCCACTGCCCGAAGGGCTCACCCATCCGCTATGGCGAGGTGGTCGCCCGCGGGGACGGCTTCGACGAGGGTGCCAACGCGTTCCGGGAGATGCCCGAACTGAAGACCGTGGTGGCGTTCGAGGAGAGTGCCG
>Ga0209399_10000879_pt1 | contig 16550 bp, 20 predicted proteins | sample OV2TP3_FD_184130 | JGI IMG/M metagenome (GOLD analysis project Ga0209399, IMG submission 184130) | Hot spring microbial communities from Beatty, Nevada to study Microbial Dark Matter (Phase II) - OV2 TP3 (SPAdes) (version 3) | ecosystem: Environmental > Aquatic > Thermal springs > Hot (42-90C) ... | reverse complement strand
TCACCCGCTGCACGTAGTTCTCGGGGATCATGGCGCGGCGGCTGCCGAGGATCGCCTGCTTGAGCGCCGGATTCTTCTTCGCATCGAAGCGGTCTTCGCCGGTTCCTTGGGCGCACGCCGCCATTACCTTGTTGAGGTGCCTGCGGGCCAGGCGCGAACCCGCCACCATCGCCGCAACCTTTTGTTCTTCTTCGACTTTCCAGGATATGAACTGCTCGATGTCGGGGTGGTCGATGTCGACCACCACCATCTTGGCGGCGCGCCGGGTGGTGCCGCCCGATTTGATGGCGCCGGCGGCGCGGTCGCCGATCTTGAGAAAGCTCATCAAGCCCGACGACTTGCCGCCGCCGCTGAGTCCCTCGTCCTCGGCGCGCAACGCCGAGAAGTTGGTGCCGGTGCCCGAGCCGTACTTGAACAGCCGCGCCTCGCGCACCCACAGGTCCATGATGCCGCCTTCGTTGACCAGGTCGTCGGCGATGCTCTGGATGAAGCAGGCATGCGGCTGCGGCCGCTCGTAGGCCGAGCGCGACTTGACCAGATTGCCGTTGCGATAATCGACGTAGGAATGGCCCTGCGCCGGGCCGTCGATGCCGTAGGCCCAGTACAACCCGGTGTTGAACCATTGCGGCGAGTTGGGAGCGCCGACTTGCGCCGCCAGCATGTGGCGCATCTCGTCGTGGTAGGTGCGGGCGTCGTCCTCGGAGTCGAAATAGCCGCCCTTCCAGCCCCAGTAGGTCCAGGTACCGGCCAGCCGGTCGAACACCTGCTTGGCCGAGGTCTCGCCGGTGGCGCGCTCGCCCTCCGGCAATTGGGCGAGCGCCGCCTGGTCGGGGACGCGCCGCCACAGCCAGCTCGGCACGTCATTTTCCTCGAACTTTTTCAAGCACTTGGCGACCCCGGCCTTGCGGAAGTACTTCTGCGCCAGGACGTCGCAGGCGACCTGCGACCAGCGCGCCGGCACTTCCATGTCGGCAAGGCGGAACACCACCGAGCCGTCCGGGTTCTTGATTTCGCTTGAGGTCTTGCGGAATTCGATCGATGCGTAAGGCGAATCGTGGTGCTTCGTGAAGCGTCGCGTAATTCTCATTTTTCCCCCAACAAAAGGTCTCGGGCTAACGCCGAAGTTTTTTGGACCTTTCGGTTCGGTCCCCCGTTGCGACCCTGTGACGGGTACCCCCCCGCCTCTACGCACGCATACAAAATGTCGTGGTTGCCCAGGTGCAACGATACAAGCTGTAGCCCAACATTTTTCTGGCGGCAATAGGAAAATTGCCAGATGTTGTGGTTTGAGGATAATAAAAATACGTTAAGATACCGTATATGGTATGCACGGCCCGGGCCGCCTTACATTCCGGCCGTGCAGGGTGGCGAAGCGGACGCAAGCCCGTCGGCGAACCGGACCGGCGACGTTGTCAGCCGCGTGTGGCCGAGCCCAAGGCCTGGAGCGGCGGCGACGGGGGCGGCAACTGGACGCTCGCGGCGGCAGGTGCGATAGTTGGCCCGCCATTCGCCGGGCGGTTGGAGCGGGAACGGATTCACATGAATATCGGCACACTCCTTTATACCTGGATCCACGGCGTCCTGGTCGGCACCGACGAGTTCGGCAACCGCTACTACCGGGCGCGGCGCGACACCCTGCACGGCCGCGGCCGCCGCTGGGTGCTCTACAAGGGCAGGCCCGAGGCCTCGCGGGTGCCGCCGGAATGGCACTCCTGGCTGCACCACACCACGGACGCGCCGCTCAGCGAGCAGGCCGCCGAATCGCGGCCGTGGCAGAAGGAACATCTGCCCAACCAGACCGGCACTGCCGGCGCCTACCGGCCGCGCGGCCACGCCTACCGCGGCGGCAAGCGCGCCGCCGCCACCGGCGACTACGAGCCGTGGACGCCGAGCTGACGCGCCCGGCCGCCAGGCGCACGATGACCAGCGATACCCGCGAAATCCTGATCGGCGCCGGCGCCTTCGGCTGCCTGCTGTTGGTGCTGGCATACCTGTACGGCGGCCGCGATTGGCGCGAGGCGCGGGCGAGCGCCGGCGCCAGCGGCCACAAGACGGTGGTCGCCAAGTTCAACCGCGTCGACGGGCTGGTGGAAGGCGACGACGTGATGCTCGGCGGCATCCGCGTCGGCACCGTCAACAAGATGACCCTCGACGACAAATACCGCGCCGTCATCACCATGAGGATCTACGGCGATGTGCCGTTGCCGACCGACACCTCGGCGGCGATCCATACCGACGGCCTGTTCGGATCGAAGTTCCTGGTGCTGGAACCGGGCGGCGAACAGACGCTGCTGAAGTCGGGCGCCGAAATCTCCTTCACCCAGGATGCGGTGGTGGTCAGCGACCTCCTGGAGTTGATCATCGCGGAGGGCCGCGCCGCCCTGGCGGAGCGCCGCAAGGGCGAAGAAAAGTCCGGAAAAACGAAGTGAACTCAAATCGTTATTGAGGTCGCGGAAGGGAACGAGGGCGATGGCCAGAAACGCAGTGGAAACGGTGCTGGGGGCGGTGGTGCTGGGCGTCGCCGGCATCTTCGCCTACTTCGCCTATACGGCGGCCGAGGTGAAGGCGGTCTCCGGTTACACGGTGCACGCCGCGTTCTACAAGATCGGCGGCCTCGCCAAGGGCGCCGACGTGCGCATCAACGGCATCAAGGTCGGCACCGTGCTCAATCACCGGCTCGACCCCAAGACCTACGACGCGCGGGTGATGATGTCGATCACGCCGGAGGTGAAGCTGCCGACCGACACCGTCGCCTCGATCGCCAGCGAGGGCATCCTCGGCGGCAAGTACGTGCGGCTCGAGCCCGGCGCCGCCAAGACATACGTCGCCGATGGCGGCAGGCTGACCAAGGTCAAGGACTTCCGCTCGCTCGAGGACCAGGTCGGCGAGATCATATTCCTCGCCACCGGCGGCTCGGGGAAGTCCCAGCGCTAGCCGCGGCGCCGGCGCGCCGCCATCGCCACGAAACCCGCCGAAGCGCCCGAGGAGACCGAAGCGCGTTGCCGAAGACAGCGATCATTGCGGTAGGTTGGCCGGTGCTGTGGGTCGCCGCCCAGCCGGCGACGGCGACGCCCTACGAGGTCGCCATCCTGCAGGGCCTCGACAAGGTGACGGCGCGGGTGTCCACCATCGAGGCGCCGGTCGGCGATGTGGTGAGGTTCGGCGGCCTCGAGATCGTCGCCCGCCATTGCGACAAGCGGCCGCCGGAGGAGACGCCGGAGAGCGCCGCGTTCCTGGACATCTGGGAGGTGCGCGAGGGGGAGGCGGCGGTCAGCCTGTTCCGCGGCTGGATGTTCGCCTCCAGTCCGGCGCTGTCGGCAATGGAGCACCCGGTCTACGACGTCTGGGTACTGGATTGCCGGAATGCCGCCCAGGCGGCGCCGCCGGCCGCGGCTGCCCCGCCGCCGCAGAAGGCCCAGCAGAAGCCGCCGCCGAAAAGGTAGCTATTGGCGGCCGGCGCGCGACGCCCGGAACAGCGCCTCCAGCGCACCCGTGAGCTTCGCCGGCGCGGGCTCGGCCTCGAACACGCCGTCGCCGGTCAGCGCATCCTCGAGCCGCTCCAGATACACCCTGGCCGGAATCTCGACGGCGCCGAACTGTCGCAGGTGGCCGGTGATGAACTGCACGTCCAAGAGCTTGAAGCTGCCGAGCCGGAGTCGCGCCACCAGATGCACCAGCGCCACCTTCGAGGCGTCGCGCACCCGTGAGAACATGCTCTCGCCGAAGAACGCGCCGGCCAGCGCCACGCCGTACAGCCCGCCGACCAGGCGGCCGTCGCGCCACGCCTCCACCGAGTGCGCCAGGCCCATCTGGTGGAGACCGTTGACGGCGTCCTCGATCGGCCGATTGATCCACGTCTCTCGGCGCTGGCGCTTCGGCGCGGCGCAGGCGCGCACCACGTCGGCGAAGGCGTTGTCGCAACGCACCTCGAATGCCATGCCGCGCACGGTCCGCATCAACCGGCGCGGAACGTGGAAACGCTCCAGCGGCAGCACGCCGCGCACCCTGGGATCGACCCAGAACACGCTGGCGTCGTCGCGGCGCTCGGCCATCGGGAAGATGCCGGCGGCGTAGGCCCGCACCAGCAGCTCCGGCGTCAGCCCATGGTCGCCGCGGTCGCGCCGGCTCATCGCTTGGCCTCGCCGCCGACCAGCTTTTCCAGCCAGTGGATGTCGTAGTCGCCGTCGACGAACGCCGCCTCGCCGATCAGGCGCTGGTGCAGGGGGATGCTGGTCTCGAGGCCGTCGATCACGTACTCGCCGAGGGCACGCCGGAGCCGCATCAGGCATTCGTTTCGGTTGGTGCCGTACACGATCAGCTTGGCGATCATGCTGTCGTAGTGCGGCGGCACCACGTAGCCGGAGAACAGCCCGGAATCGACGCGCACGCCGAGCCCGCCCGGCGCATGGTAGGCGCCGACGGTGCCCGGGCTGGGCTTGAAGGTTTTCGGGTCCTCGGCGGTGATCCGGCATTCGATGGCGTGGCCGGCGAACTTGATCTCGTCCTGGCCGAAGCCGAGCGGCGCGCCGGCCGCCAGGCGGATCATCTCGCGCACCAGATCCAAGCCGCAGATCATCTCGGTCACCGGATGCTCGACCTGCAGGCGGGTATTCATTTCGATGAAGTAGAATTCGCCGTTGTCGTACAGGAACTCGACGGTGCCGACGCTGCGGTAGCCGAGCTTCTTGACCGCGTCCACCACGCGCCCGCCGATGGCATGGCGCTGCTCGTCGTTGAGTGCCGGCGACGGCGCTTCCTCGACCAGCTTCTGGTGGCGGCGCTGCAGGGAGCAGTCGCGCTCGCCCAGGTGCACCACGGCGCCGTGGTTGTCGGCCAGCACCTGCACCTCGATATGGCGGGGCTTGGCGAGGAACTTCTCGACGTAGACGGACTCCGAGCCGAACGCCGCCTTGGCCTCGGCGCGGGCGAGCGAAAATGCCTCGCCGAGAGCCTTGTCGTCGTTGGCCACCTTCATGCCGCGGCCGCCGCCGCCGGCGGACGCCTTGATCAGCACCGGATAGCCGATGTCGCGGGCGGCGGCGCGGGCGGCGTCCACGTCGGCGACCGGCCCGTCGGAGCCCGGCACCACCATGAGGCCGACCTCGCGCATCGCCTTCTTGGCGGCGATCTTGTCGCCCATCAGGCGGATGTGCTGCGGCGACGGGCCGATGAAGGCGAACTCGTGCTCCTCGACCATCGCCGCGAAGTCGGCGTTCTCGGCCAGGAATCCGTATCCCGGGTGGATGGCGTCGGCGCCGGCAATGGTGGCGGCGCTGAGGATGGCGGTGGCGTTGAGATAGCTCTGCCTGGCCGGCGGCGGACCGATGCACACGGTTTCGTCGGCCAGCCGGACATACATGGCGTCGGTGTCGGCGGTCGAATGGACGGCGACGGTCTGGATGCCCATCTCGCGGCAGGCGCGCAGGATGCGTAACGCGATCTCGCCGCGGTTGGCGATCAGGACTTTCTCAAACATCGCTGATGCCCGCCGTCATGCGCCCCACTCCCGTGGATGGTTTCCGGGCCTCACTCAAGGATCAGCAGCGGTTCGCCGAATTCCACCGGCGTGCCGTCGGTGACCAGGATGCGCTTCACCCGGCCGGCCCGCGGCGCGGTGATCGGGTTGAACACCTTCATCGCCTCGATCAGCAGCAGCGTCTGGCCCTCGGCGACCTGGTCGCCGGCCTTGACGAACGGCGGCGTGCCCGGCTCGGCGGCGGTGTAGACGACGCCGACCATCGGCGAGGTAACGGCGCCGGCCAGGTCGGCGGCGTCGGCGTCGGCCTTGGCCGTCGCCTTGGCCGTCGCCGCGGCAGCCGCGGTTGAGGCGGGGGCGGCCGGCTGCGCTGGCGCCTGGCGGTCGCTGCCGCCCTTGACGACGCGCACGTGCCAGCCGTCGCGGCCGTATTCGATCTCGTTGAGCCCCGTCTCCTCGAGCAGCCGCGTCAGCTGCTTCACCAAGTCCTCGTCGACCTCGCGTTTCGGCGGCTTCGCCATGGTCAATCGTCCCCGACGCTGCCGAGCCGGCGCGCCAGCGCCTCCAGCGCCAGCTCGTAGCCGACGCCGCCGAGCCCGCAAATGACGCCGTCGGCGGCCCTCGACACATACGAGTGATGGCGGAATTCGTCGCGCTGGTGAATGTTGGAAAGATGCACCTCGACCACCGGCAGGTCGGTCGCCAACAGCGCGTCCAGGAGCGCCACCGAGGTGTGGGTATAGGCGCCGGCGTTGACGATCAGCGCCTGGAAATTCTTCGCCGCCTGCTGCACCCAATCGACCAGCTTGCCCTCGTCGTTGGTCTGGCGGAAGGTCACCTTGAGCCCAAGGCCCTTGGCACGCTTCTTACAGGCCGCCTCGATGGATTTCAGCGTCTCGCGGCCGTAGATCTCCGGCTCGCGGGTGCCGAGCAGATTGAGGTTGGGTCCGTTGAGGACCAATACGTTGGGGATCATCGGACGGGCGGGACCATTGCGAGGTGGCGGCGTTTCCGGATTCGGCGGCTATCATGCCCGCTCGATGCCGAAAGTTCCAGCTTTCGGCGCATTGGCCGGTTGAAAGCAGGGCTTCGCAGCCCCATACTTATGGCTGGAAACGGCCCGGAAAACCGACATCCCGCGCGTGAAAGCCATGCATCTGACGATCAACGGCGAAGCCCGCACCTTCGAAGCGCCCATGACCGTGGAGCAACTGTTGGGCGCGATCGGCCTCGATCCGCGCAAGGTGGCGGTCGAGCGCAATCTCGAGATCGTTCCGAAGTCCCGCTACGCGGGGATTCCCCTCGACGACGGCGACAGGCTGGAGATCGTCCATTTCATCGGCGGCGGCGCCCCCGACGAGGCGGCGAAGAAGCCGGCCACCAGGGCAGCCGACTCTTGGGAGGTGGCCGGGCGGCGCTTCACCTCGCGCCTGATCATCGGCACCGGCAAGTACAAGGACTACGAGACCAATCGGCTCGCCGCCGAGGCCGCCGGCGTCGAGATCGTCACCGTCGCCGTGCGCCGCGTCAACCTCACCGATCCCAACCAGCCGCTGCTGGTCGATTATCTCGACCCGAAGAAATACACGTATTTGCCGAACACCGCCGGTTGCTTCACGCCGGAGGACGCGCTCAGGACACTGCGCCTTGCCCGCGAGGCCGGCGGCTGGGACTTGGTCAAGCTCGAGATCCTGGGCGAGCAGCGCACCCTTTACCCGATGATGCCGGAGACCCTGGAGGCCACCAAGGTGCTGACCAAGGAGGGCTTCAAAGTGATGGTCTACTGCTCCGACGACCCGATCATGTGCAAGCGGCTGGAGGACGCCGGCGCGGTGGCGATCATGCCGCTCGGCGCGCCGATCGGTTCTGGCCTCGGCATCCAGAACCCGGTCGGCATCCGCCTGATCGTCGAGCAAACCAAGGTCCCGGTCATCGTCGACGCCGGCGTCGGCACCGCGTCGGACGCCGCGATCGCCATGGAGCTCGGCTGCGCTGGCGTGCTGATGAACACCGCCGTCGCCGAGGCCAAGGACCCGGTGCGCATGGCGCGCGCCATGAAGGCGGCGGTCGAGGCCGGGCGCGACGCCTATCTTGCCGGCCGCATGCCGAAGAAGAAATACGCCGACCCGTCGTCGCCGCTCTCCGGCCTGATCTAAAACCTGCCGCGTTCCCGGTCGTTCACGTCCAGTCGCCGCCCTCGCCCGAGTTTGTCGCATAGCTGCGTTGCGTGAATTTAGTGGACTAAACGGTCCAAAACAGCTATAAGGGCGGCTAGTGCGATTCGGCCCGCCGGTGGGACGGGCGGTTTCATACCAGAAAGCGAGAGGCGTTATGGCGCGGCCACGGGAATTCGACACCACGCAAGCCCTCGACCAGGCGATGCAGGTGTTCTGGTCGAAGGGCTACGAGGCGACATCGCTGAGCGACCTGGTCGACGCCATGAAGCTGTCGAAAAGCAGCTTCTACGACACCTTCGGTTCCAAGCACGAGGTGTTCCTGGCCGCCATCGAGCACTACAAGAAAACCGTCGCCTGCCAAGTGGCGGCGGTCGCCACCGTCGAGGCGCCGGCCCGCAAGCTGATCGCCGGCATCTTCGAGCGCGCCGCCGGCCGCATCGCCGAGAAGGACGGCCGCCGCGGCTGCTTCCTCAACAATTGCTGCGTTGAGGTCGCCTTGCACGACCCGGCGGCGGCGAAGCTGATCGGCGGCGGCTTCGGCATCATCGAGGACACCTTCTTCGCCCTGATCGAGCGCGGCCAAAAGGAGGGCGGCATCGCCACCGACAAGGACCCGCGCGCGCTCGCCCGCTACCTGACGAGCTGCCTCAACGGCCTGATGGTGGTCGGCAAGGCCAACCCGGACCCAAAAGCGCTCGCCGACATCGCCCGCATCTCGCTGTCGGCTCTCGATTGACGACATGACCGCATTTTTTTTGAGGATTTAGGACCAAACGGTCCAATACAGAAGCGCCCGACATCGCCGCAGCAACCGTCGAGCGCCGGCGCGGGGCCGATGCGTTGGCCACCAAGCGACCCGGAAACGACTTTAACGTCGACCACCAATAGACTCGAAACACAGGAGAAAACGATCATGACCACCTTCGCCCCCTTGAGCCTCGAAAACGCCCCCGCGGCGGCGCGGCCGCGCCTGGAGGCGGCCAAGCAAAAGCTCGGCTTCGTGCCCAACATGCTGGCGGTGCTTGCGTATAGTCCGGCGGCGCTGGAGGCCTATCAGGCGCTGCAGGGGATCCTCGCCAAGACCGGCTTCACGGCGGCCGAGCAGCAGTTCCTGGCCCTCGTGGTCAGCGTCGCCAACGGCTGCACCTACTGCACCGCCGCCTATTCGCTGGTCGCCGCCAACGCCGGCGTGCCCGGCGAGGTGATCGAGGCGGTGCGCGACGGCGGCCCGATCGCCGACCAGCGGCTGCAGGCGCTGCGCCGGTTCGCCTTCGCCGTGGTCGAGCGGCGCGGCCGCGTCGGCCACGCCGAGGTCGCGGCGTTCGTCGGCGCCGGATTCACCAAGGCGCAGGCGCTGGACGTGCTGGTCGCGGCCGCCTTCAAGCTGATCAGCAACTACGCCAACCACATCGCCGAGGTGCCCCTGGACGCGGCATTCCGGCCGTATTTCTGGAAGGCGAGGGAAGCCGCCTAGGCCAACGCTCACCCCAGCCCCCGGGGGCTCTTCGGCGTTTCCCCCGACGCCGATCCCTTCCCGGACGCCCCCGGGGGTATCCCCAATAAAACCGCCAACAGGAGTCGAAGAACATGAACGCAAGATGCATGGCACACGCCCTCGGCCGCGCCGGCGGCAGCGATTATCCGCTGCGCCGGCTGGCGCGCGCCTTCGCCGTGGTCGGCGCCGCCGTCGTCGCCTACGCTGCGGCGCTGGTGGCGATCGCCGTCGAAACCGCGATCATCGAATTCTGACCCGTACGGAAAACAGGAGAAGTCCGGTGCTGCTCGTCGCCGCGGCGCTCGCCGCCGCCATTCGCCAGCTCGGCCTCGGCATCCGCCGGCCGACGCCGGTGCCCTACCGCATCCCGCCCAGCGGCCGCTGACGCGCCGTTATTTCTTGTCGTCGTCCACCGGCGGCCGGGTGCGCAGGAACGCCGGCATGTGATCGCCGAGCCCCTTGACCTTCGGCTCGTTGCCGCCGCCGCGGTCATGGTCGTGATCATGGCGGTGGTGGTCACGGCGCTGCTCGCGGCCGTGACCCTGATCGTGGCCATGCCCGGGGCCATGCCCGGGACCATGCCCAGGGCCATGATCGCGATGCGGCTGGTGCTGCCCGTGCTGCTGCCCGTGGCGGTGCTGATCGTGGTGTTGCCGCGGCTGGCCGTGGTGATGCGGCGGTTGTCCCTGCCGCTGCCCCGGCTGCTGTCCCGGCTGCGGCCCTTGCTGCTGCCCTTGGCCCTGCCCAGGTTGCGCCGGCTGCTGGCCGTGCTGCGGTTGGGCGCCCGGCTGGACTCCCGGCTGACCCCCGGGCTGACCATAACCGCCGCGGCCGCGGCGACCGCGCCGCCGCCGGCGCCGGCGTTTGCCGGGTTCTCCGGGGACGCCCGGTGACGGCGGGCCGGCTTGCGGCGATGCCGGCGGCGCTGTCGATGACGGCGCCGATGACCAAGCCGGCGATGCCGGCGCGGGCGATGGCGACGCTGCCGACCATACGGGCGCCGCCGTCGATGTCGGCAAGGATGGCGCCGGTGCCGGCCCCGACGTCGCCGCGGCCGGCGCGGTGGGGGCGGGGGCGGCGCCCTTGACGTCGAGGCGCGGGATCTTCTTGCCGGTCAGCGCCTCGATGGCGTCGACGTACTTGCCGTCCTGCGGCGTCGCCACCGTGAACGCCCGGCCGGCGAGGCCGGCGCGGCCGGTGCGGCCGATGCGGTGGATGTAGTCCTCGGCGTGGGTCGGCACGTCGAAGTTGAAGACGTGGCTCATCGCCGGGATGTCGAGGCCGCGGGCGGCGACGTCGGAGCATACCAGCAATCTGATGGCGCCGGAGCGGAACTTGTCCAGGGTCTCGGTGCGCACCGGCTGCGGCATGTCGCCGTGCAGCCGGGCGGCGTCGAAGCCGTGGCGGAGGAGCGACCGGAAGACCACGTCGACGTCGCGCTTGCGGTTGCAGAAGATCAGCGCGTTCTTGACGTTCTCGCGGCGGATCAGGTCGCGCAGCGCGGCGCGTTTCTCCTTCTGGCCGCCGCCGGGCTTGCGCCCGTCGCGGTGGGTGACGGTCAGCATGCCCTGGATCACGGTCTCGGCCGCGGTCGCCGGCGGCGACACGTGGATCTCCTTCGGATTGTGCAGGAACTTGTCGGCCAGCCGTCGGATCTCCGGCGGCATGGTGGCCGAGAAGAACAGCGTCGTCCGCATCTTCGGCAGCAGCCCGACGATCCGCTCGACGTCGGGAATGAAGCCCATGTCGAGCATGCGGTCGGATTCGTCGATGACCAGGATCTTGACGTCGTGCATCAGCAGGTGCCCGCGCTCGAACAGATCCAGCAGCCGCCCCGGCGTCGCGATCAGCACGTCGACGCCGCGCTCGATCACCTTGATCTGGTCGCCCATGGTATGGCCGCCGATCAGCAGCGCCTTGGTCAGCTTGTGGTACTTGCCGTAGGTCTCGAAGCTCTGCGCCACCTGGGCGGCGAGCTCGCGGGTCGGCTCCAGGATCAGCGAGCGCGGCATCCGCGCCTTGGCCCGGCCCGACGCCAGGACGTCGATCATCGGCAGCGTGAACCCGGCGGTCTTGCCGGTGCCGGTCTGGGCGCAGCCGAGCACGTCGCGGCCCATCAGCACCAGCGGGATGGCCTGTTTCTGGATCGGCGTCGGTTCGGTGTAGCCGGCGTCGGCGACGGCGCGCAGCACTTCGTCGCTCAGGCCGAGGTCAGCGAAGCTCATCCGAGATGCATCTTCGAGGCGGCGTTGGGGGCGGCCGCCCGGTTTTTATCGAGGTATGACAAATCGGCGGGAGTTTAGGCGTTGGCGGCCCCAAGTCAATGGCCGAGGCGCCGCCCGGGCGGCGCGCGAAAGCCCGGGATTCCCGCGATCTTGGCCGCGCCGGCCGGATCGGCTACGGTGGCCCGCCAACGCCGGCGGCGGCGCCGGCGGAGAGGAACCGCAAGCATGCTGATCAAGGCCGAGCAGTCGTGCCTGATCGTCATCGACGTCCAGGAGCGCCTGGTGCCGGCGATGCAGGCGCCGGCGCGCGTCATCCGCAACGCCCACACCCTGATGACGGCGGCGAAGACGCTCTCGATCCCGATCCTGCTCACCGAGCAGTACCCGAAGGGCCTCGGCCACATCGTGCCGGAGCTGCGCGAGCTGGCGAAGTCCGGCACGGTGATCCGCAAGATGCACTTCAGTTGCATGAACGAGAAGCCGTTCGCCAAGGCGTTCAAGGCGCTCCGCCGCCGCCAGGCGGTGATCGTCGGCATGGAGGCGCACATCTGCGTCATGCAGACCGGCGTCGATCTGATGGAGCAGGGCTACGAGATCTTCGTCGTCACCGACGCCACCTCGTCGCGCACGCCGGAGAGCGAGAAGGCCTGCCTCGACCGCCTCGGCGCCGCCGGCGCCGGCATCGTCACCACCGAGATGGTGGTGTTCGAGTGGCTGGGCCGCGCCGGCACGCCGGAGTTCAAGGAACTCCTCTCCATGATCAAGTGACGGCGCGGTCGATGGCGAAAGCGAAAAAAACGCCGCTGATCCTGTTGCCGGGGCTGCTGTGCGACGCCGCGCTGTGGGGGCATCAGACCGAGACCCTCGCCGATGTCGCCGACGCGACCGTCGCCGATCTGACCCACGACGATACCATCGCCGCCATGGCGGCGCGGGTGCTGAAGGCGGCGCCGAGGACGTTCGCCCTCGCCGGGATCAGCATGGGCGGCTACGTGGCGCAGGAGATCATGCGCCAGGCGCCCGCTCGGGTGACGCGGCTGGCGCTGCTGGATACGTCCGCGCGCGCCGACGACGAGGCACAGCGCAGCCGCCGCTGCGCATTGCTGAGCCAGCTCGAGCACGGCGACTTCAAGGGCGTCACCACGCGGCTGCTGCCGCTCCTGATCCACCATGATCGTCTGGCCGACGAGGCGCTCATCGGCGTCGTCCGCGCCTCGGCCGCCAAGGTCGGGGCGGCAGCCTATCGCCGCCAGCAACACGCCATCCTCGGCCGCCGCGACGGCCGCCAGGACCTGGCGAAGATAAAGTGCCCGACGCTCATCCTGTGCGGCCGCCAGGACGCCTTGACGCCCTTGCCGTTGCATGAGGAAATGGCGGCGGAAATTCCGCGCGCGTCGCTGGTGGTGGTCGAGGATTGCGGCCACCTGGCGCCGCTGGAGCGGCCGCGCACGGTCAGCGCCGTGATGCGCTACTGGCTGAATTCGGGGAACTGAGGCAAGGGGATCGTCCGATGGCCGACAACATCCTGCCCTACAAGGGGATTTGGCCGAAGATCGACCGCGGCGCGTTCCTGGCGCCGACGGCCACCGTGATCGGCGACGTCGAGATCGGGCCCGAAACCAACGTCTGGTTCGCCTGCGTGGTGCGCGGCGACATGAACGTCATCCGCATCGGCCGCCGCGTCAACGTCCAGGACGCCACCGTGATCCACGTCGATTCGCGCAAGTACGGCACCTTCATCGGCGACGACGTCACCATCGGCCACTCGGCGATCATCCACGCCTGCACCCTCGAGGACCGCTCGTTCATCGGCATGCAGGCGTGCATCATGGATGGCGCCGTGGTCGAGTCGGGCGCCATGGTCGCCGCCGGCGCGCTGATCACGCCGGGCAAGCGCGTGAAGGCCGGCCAATTGTGGGCCGGCAAGCCGGCCAAATTCATCCGCGACTGCGGCGACCAGGAGAAGCGCATGATCGCCCACGTGCCGCCGGAGTACTGGAAGATGGCGCAGCGCTACCTCGAGGCCGGCATCGGCCGCGTCGATGCATACGCGCCGCCGGCCGACCGCGTCCCCCTCGGCGCCGCGGAGCCGTCCGCGAAGGAGGCAAGGCGGTGAGCAAGGCGAAGGCGAAGCCGAAAGGGAAGGCCGCGGCCGCCCAGCCGCCGATCCGCGTGCTGCTGGCCAAGGTCGGCCTCGACGGCCACGACCGCGGCGTCAAGGTGGTGGCGCGTTGTTTGCGCGACGCCGGCATGGACGTGGTCTACTCCGGGCTGCACCGCACGCCGGCCGAGGTGGTCGAGGCGGCGGTGCAGGAGGACGTCGACGTGCTGGGCGTGAGTCTGCTGTCCGGCGCCCACATGACCATCATCCCGGAGATCCTCAAGCTATTGGCGAAGCAGAAGGCCGACGACATCGCCGTGGTCGCCGGCGGCGTCATCCCCGACGACGACGTGAAGGAGCTGAAAAGGCGCGGCGTCGCCGAGGTGCTGCTGCAGGACTCGACGCCGGACGCCATCGTCTCGACGCTCAGGCGCGTCGTCGCCGCCCGCGGGCCGCGGTAGGATCTGGAATCGGAAATGCCTGTGTCACCCCCCACCCTGACCCTCCCCCGCAAGGGGGGAGGGAACGTCGCCCCCTCCCCCTCGACGGGGGAGGGATGGGGTGGGGGTGGTTCCCGATGCGTGGCGTGGCGGCGATAGGAGGGGCGGTAGATGGAATCCTGGTCGTTCCCGCCGGCTTACGACGACGGCTACCTGCCGGACGCCAATGGCCGCTATTGGTTCAAGGCGCGCGAGACCATGGCGCCGGGAATGCGCGACCGCGCGGTCCTGGAGCGCCTGCAACGGGTGATGCGCTACGCCTACGACAAGGCGCCGTTCTATCGCAAAAAATGGGACGAGGCCGGCGTCCACCCCGACCATATAAAGAGTCTCGACGACTTCGAGCGGGTGCCGGTGACCACCAAGGCCGAGCTGCGCGCCGCCCAGGAGCGCAACCCGCCGTTCGGCGACTACCTGTGCACCCCGGAGTCGGAAATCCACCACATCCACGGCACCTCGGGCACGACGGGGCGCCCGACCGCCTTCGCCATCGGCCGCGACGACTGGCGAACCATCGCCAACAACCACGCCCGCGTCATGTGGGGCATGGGGCTGCGCCCCGGCGACACGGTGTTCATCGGCGCCGTGTTCAGCCTCTACATGGGCTCGTGGGCAACCCTGGCCGGCGCGGAACGCCTGCGCGCCCGTTGCTTCCCGTTCGGCGCCGGCGCCGCCGGCATGACGGCGCGCGCCGCCCTGTGGATGAAGCTGATGACGCCGACCGCCTTCTACGGCACGCCGTCTTACGCGCTGCACCTGGCCGAGGTCGCGCGCGAGGAGAACATCGAGCCCCGCGATTTCAAACTTAAATTACTCTTCTTCTCCGGCGAGCCCGGGGCCTCGATACCCAGTGTCAGGAGCCGCATCGAGTCGATCTACGGCGCCCCGGTGATCGACTGCGGCTCCATGGCCGAGATGACGCCGTGGGTGAACTGCGCCGGCACCAGAGAGACCGACGGCATGCTCTTATGGCAGGACATGGTCTACGCCGAGGTCTGCGACCCGAAAAATTTCCGCCGCGTCGGCTGGGGCCGGCAGGGGACGCCGGTCTACACCCATCTGGAGCGCACCTCGCAGCCGATGATCCGGCTGCTGTCGGGGGACCTGACGCACTGGACCGACGGCGCCGACAATCCGTGCGGCCGCACCTATCCGCGATTGCCCAACGGCATCTACGGCCGCATCGATGACATGTTCATCATCCGCGGCGAGAACATCTATCCCAGCGCCATCGACGGCGTCCTCAACGCGCTTCCCGGCTACGGCGGCGAGCACCGCATCGTCATCACCCGCGCCGGCGCCATGGACGAGCTTCTGGTGCAGATGGATGCCAAGGTGGAAGTCTACGGGAAGAACGCCACCGCCGCCCTGAAGGCCGAGGCCGAGCGGGCGCTGAGCCGGACGCTGGGCGTACGTGCCCGGGTCGAGGTCGTCGAAGCCGGCGTCATCCCGCGCACCGACTTCAAGGCCCGCCGCGTCGTCGACGACCGCGACCTGTTCCGCTCGCTTCGGCAGACGGTCGCCTCGTGAGCCCGCGCAATCGCAGGAATAAGACGAAGCCGGCGACCGGCAAGAACGACCCGGCGATGGCGCTGGTCGAGGGCGTGCTCAGGCGCGAGACGCGCGCCATCGCCCGCATGATCTCGCTCGCCGAGGCCGCCAAGCCGGAGAGCCGCCAGGCGCTGGCCGAGATTTATCGCCTGGCCGGGCGCGCCCACGTGGTCGGCATCACCGGCGTCCCCGGCAGCGGCAAGTCGACGCTGGTCACCTGCCTGGCCAAGGCGGTGCGCGCGACGGGGCGCACCGTCGGCGTCGTCGCCGTCGACCCGTCGAGTCCGTTTTCCGGCGGCGCCATCCTCGGCGACCGGGTGCGGATGAGCGAGCTCACCGGCGACGACGGCGTGTTCATCCGCTCCATGGCGACGCGCGGGGCGCTGGGCGGCCTGGCGCGGGCGACGCTGGAGGCGGTCGACGTGCTGGATGCCGCCGGCTTCGACCTGGTGTTCGTCGAGACCGTCGGCGTCGGCCAGGACGAGGTCGACGTGGTGCAGGCGGCGCACACGGTGGTGGTGGTGTCGGCGCCGGGCCTCGGCGACGACATCCAGGCGATCAAGGCCGGAATTCTGGAGATCGCCGACATCCACGTCGTTTCCAAGTGCGACCGCGCCGACGCCAACGCCACCATCACCGACTTGAAGGGCATGCTGGCGCTCGGCGTGCGCACCTCCGGCGTCGGCGACGACGCCTGGCGGGTCAAGGTGCTGCCGACCAGCGCCGAGAAGGCGACCGGCATCGAGGAGCTGCTGGCCGAGATCGACCGCCACGGCCGGCACCTCGGGGAAAGCGGCCGCCTCGCGGCGCGCCGCGCCCGCATCATGGAGATGCGGGTCTTGAAGACCGCCGAGGACATAATCCGCGACCAGTTCAAGCGCCGCCGTGGTAGGCTGAACGGGCTGATGGCCCGGGTGCGGGCGCGCAAGCTCGACCCGCGCCGGGCGGCGGCGCTGCTGTTGAAATCCTTCGATGGAGAATGAGCGATGGCGCAACGGGGTCATATCGTCATTCCCGCGCAAGCG
>Ga0209399_10000878_pt1 | contig 16561 bp, 17 predicted proteins | sample OV2TP3_FD_184130 | JGI IMG/M metagenome (GOLD analysis project Ga0209399, IMG submission 184130) | Hot spring microbial communities from Beatty, Nevada to study Microbial Dark Matter (Phase II) - OV2 TP3 (SPAdes) (version 3) | ecosystem: Environmental > Aquatic > Thermal springs > Hot (42-90C) ... | reverse complement strand
CTTCCGTCGCCATCCCGATGCCGATGCCATTCTCATCCACGGACGCTGGCGCTCTGTGGCTCATGTGGACAGGCTGGAGAGAGAGACAGGGCGGCCTGTAGTTGCGAGTACTGCCGCGTCTCTATGGTGGGCGCTTAAGACCTTGGAGCTGAAAATTCCCATCCAAGGCTACGGCCAGCTGCTGCGCTAGCTAAAGTCCCTCGACCCACTCGTTATTTTGCCCCGCTTGACCTATAGGTACATGTGCGGATGCATTGCTCATTTGCTTGACAAAAGGGTATATATCTGCAATTAGTAAAACTGTCTGACATTACATAAATTGTAAGGAGAAGACGATGTCTGCGGTCACAAAGATCAGTGCCAGGTATCAGGTTACCCTGCCTCGCGAAGTCCGTCGGGCCCTGAAGGCCAAGGTGGGGGATCTGCTAGTGTTTGTGCAACAGGCAGACGGCTCGTTCCACGTGCAAGCAGTGCCACCACGCTTGACGGATGCGCTTCGCTTGGCGGGGAGGCATTTGTCCTCTGAGGATTTCCGCCGGGTTCACAGAGAGTTTGAGGAAGGCTGGGAAGATGAGCGCAGGTGAGTCGTCACCTGTGGCTTGCCTGGATGCCAACATTTTCCTCGCTGTCCTCGTTCCCGAGGCAACCAGGGCTGCCAAAGAGGAGATTGCTGGTGCCGGACGCGTTCTCAAGGCACTGGAGCAGGGACGGTTGCGAGGCGTTTCCACAGCTATCCTCTTGGGCGAGATTCGGTATGTCTATCTGCGGGAAGAAAAATCGGGGTTCGAAATTGCCCGCGCTGCTATCGAGGCTGAGGCGAACCTGCGGGTATTAGCCATTACCGTCTCACTCGCCATTCGTGCTGCCGAGTTGAGGAAAAAGTACTATTCAAGAAAGAACGCCTTTTCCTACAATGACGGTCTCTACCTGGCTACAGGCCTGGACGAACACGCCGACCTCTTGATCACCACGGATCCTCACCTTCTCGGTGTCACCGAGCTCAAGGTCATTTCCCCCAGTCAATATCGGTAGGGGAGGAAGTTAACTCAAACTGGGCAAGTCTATGGGTTTCGCCCTCAGCGCTCTGCCCATCAGGCGACGGCGTAATCTCCCATAGAGCGACCGTATAGTACCATCGCGCTAGCCTTCAGGCTCCTCTTGGATTTCTTCCTCAGGATCGATCTTGTTGATGACCAGGCCGCTCAAGAGTTTGGGATAGAAATAGGTGGATTTCTGCGGCATCTTTTCGCCTCTGAGGGCGATTTCCATGATCCCTTCGGGCTTAGGCGGGTTTAAGATAAAGGCCGCCCCATAATCCTCTTTTTCGACTGCTTTGAGCACCTTCTCTTCGTCCTGTGAGTAGCTGATCACTTCAGCCCCGGCCTGCTTTTCTGGCGCTAGTCCGAGGGTATGCTCCAGGATGAGGAGGTGCAGGATCGTGACGTCCAACTCGCGTAGTGGCTCGCTTAAATCTTTGGCGAGCCGCTGCATGATCCTCTTATTTTTTAGGCGCAGGATCAAGTATCGCGGGTCCCGTTTGAAGGAGGCGCCGATCAGGTGCCGCTTCCTTCCGCCGTGCCTGAGCGCTTGGAGAAACCAGCGCTGCCCTTCAGGGGTCTTGGGATAGGGCTCGATGTAAAAGTATCGCTGCAGCGCCTGTTCGAGCTCCTGGAACGGCATCGGCGGAAAGGGCCGGATCAGGCGGTGCGTGGGCAGGATCACGAGACCGTCATCGTGCAGGTTGCCGAGATACATCATCACGTAATTAAATGTCTCTCGGCCGGTCCAGTTCACCTTCTTCTCGCGCAGCTGGTCGCGGTAATTCAGCGCCGCTTCATAACGGTGATGGCCGTCGGCGATCAATAAAGTGTGGCCTTCCATGTCGCGCCGCACCGTTTGAATGATTTGCGAATCGGTGATGCGCCAGAGCAAACACGAGCCCTTACCATCCTCTTCGACCTCGATGAGCGGTGGGACTCCCTCTACTTGCTCCATGAGGGTTCGATTGATGATCCTCTTAGGTTCGGAATAAAGGCCAAAGATCGGGCTGAAGTTGGCGTGACAGGCGAGCATGAGCCGGAGGCGATCCTCTTTTGGCGCTTCCAGCGTCAGCTCATGAGGGCGTATGGCCCGTTTGGAGAAATCTTCGATCCGGCACAGAACGATAAATCCCTGACGTTCCTGACGTTCTTTGTCTTTTCCCTCTTTGTTCGGGAACCGATGCCGCAGAAAATAGAGTGCTGGCTTCTCGTCGCGTACGAAGACTCCCTCGGCTTGCCAATCTTCAAAGAGGCGGGCCACGCTCTGGTAGGGATCAGGCTCCTGGTTTAAGATTAACCGCACGATGTTGTAAGGGGATTTCCTGTAGAGCCTCTCCCGCTCTTCGGGGGTGATCACGTCATAGGGCGGGGCGATGACCCTGGAGAGGTCCCGTATCTTCTTTTGGTTGTAGAGGATCCCGCGGAAGGGGGCGATGCGTGCCATGGGAGCGATACCCTATCTATCCAGCCACCATCCGCATTGTCAAACGGTATCAGACTGTTGAAAAAGGCCCATCTGCCGTCAGCTGGCCTGGAAGTCTCTCTCAGGTCCGATGCGATACACCTGTGCTACGCTCGACGGAGATACGCTTGATGCTCCTCGCTCAACGCATCGGCCCTTCGAGATACCTCCAGGCCAGCGGTTACAATAGTCGCGCCCGAACGTGCGTGATTTACGTTGGCGCCTTGTACGAAAAGCCAATGACATGATAAGGAGCTCTTCAATGAAAAATCCCATGCGATTCCGCATCGGGACCCAGTCTCTCGCCGTCGGGTTGGCGGGCGCGGTTATGGCCTATCTCACGCTGATTCCCTTGGCGATGTTGATTTACGGTAGCTTGAAAAGCGGGCCGCCGGGAGTCGGCGGCGACCTGACCGTCAAGAACTATGCCGTCCTTTTCGAGAATTGGCGCCTCGTCGGGGCGTTTCTCAATTCGCTCATCTTCAGCACGGGGTCGAGCCTCCTCGCTTTTGCTGGGGGTCTCTATCTCGCATGGATGACCGAGCGCACCAACGTCCCCTGGAAGGGGACAGTTTACACTTGCGTTTTGGTCCCGATGATCGTACCCGGAATTCTCACCACGGTCGGTTGGATTATGCTCTTTGGCCGGCGCTCCGGGATAATAAACGTGATCCTCACTCAGGTTCTGGGCTTCGCCCAGCCCATGGAGATCTATAACATGGCGGGAATGATTTGGGTCCAGGGGACGGACCAGATCCCCCTGGCATTTCTGTTGCTCGCGGCGGCCTTCCGCTCGATGGATCCATCTTTGGAGGAAGCGGCGATGGTTGCCGGCTCCGGGGTCGTGCGCACGACGTTTCGCATTACGCTACGGGTTCTGTTGCCGGCGATTCTGGCGGTCTGGATGATCAGCTTTGTGAGGGCCATTGAGAACTTTGAGGTTCCCGCACTGATCGGTATGCCGGCCGGCATCCTGGTATTTGCGAGCGAAGTCTATCTCGCGACCAAAAACGTGCCGACCGATTTTGGCCTCGCCAGCACGTTTGCCGTTGTTTACCTCGGGATCACAACGGTGGGAGTGGTCCTTTATCTCAAGTGGACCTCGATGTCGGAGCAATTTGCCACCATCACCGGCAAGGGATATCGTCCCACGGCTTTTGATCTGGGCCGCTGGCGGCTCCCTCTGGCGATTCTGAACGTATTCCTATGCTTTGTCCTCTTTATCCTACCGGTTCTGATCGTCGTGTGGTCTTCGTTTCTCCCTTATTATATGCCTCCCTCTAAAGTCGCTTTCGCGAGCCTGACTTTGGAGAATTATAAAAGGCTTTGGGACTTCCCGCTCGTCCATCGCGCTATGTGGAACAGCTTTGTCTTGGGTATCTCGAGCTCGACGATTACCATGCTTCTGACCGCCGTCGCCGCCTGGATCATCGTCCGTACCTCGTGGCGCGGGAAGGGCATCCTTGATTTTCTGGCGTTTAGCCCGATCGCCATGCCCGGTCTTGTCCTGGGGATTGCCATTCTATGGCTCTACCTCGTGGTGCCGCTGCCGGTCTATGGAACGCTGTGGATTCTCTTGATCGCCTATGTCACTAAATATCTTCCTTACGGCATGAGGGCATGCTCGGCCTCTATGCTGCAAATCAAGAAAGAACTCGAGGAGGCTTCGGAAGCCAGCGGCGCCACATGGTCATACACGTTCAGACGCGTGATCCTTCCCCTGCTGGCGCCTGGATTTGTGGCCGGATGGATCTTTGTCATCACCCACTCCTTCCGGGAGCTTTCGACCTCGATCATGCTGTACCGCAGCGGCACCGAAGTGATTTCCATCGTTCTCTTCGAGCTTTGGGATGGTGGCCAGTACCCGCAGCTTTCCGCGCTCGGCATGGTTCTGATCGCCATCCTTGTGGCGATCAGCCTGGTAGCACGAAAGATCGGGGGAAGATATTCCGTTCAGCAGATGTAGCCATTTCAGCGGATTTGCTTCCGGACGATAATTTCGTCCATCAGCTTGTAGCCCTTGTCTTTCAACTCCGCCATCTTCTCGTGGCCGATCAGAATCATCCGGACTCCTTTTCCTTCTAAGTTTGAGATTTCTTTCCAACCCGCTTTAGCACCCTTCCTTGCGGGTATCGTGCCGCCCCCCTTGACCAAAGCCGCCACCCCGTCTTCGCTCAGCATGAAGTCGATGTAGAGCGCGGCAGCATGGGGGTGTTTGGCGCTTTTGGCAATCCCCGTGTGACTCCCCAAGGACCCCGGGGTCGGATTGGGGAAGACCATGTCGATAGGACATCCCTTTCCATGCTTCATCTGTAGCACGCGCGGCGGATAGACCTCGACCGCGATCTTGGTCTCCCCGCTGCAGAGGAGCTGGACTTGCAGTGTGTGTCCTCTGCGCGCGACTGCGCCGTTGCGCATGAGCGCTTTCATGTATTCCGCGGTTTTTTCTTCGCCCCATTCAAGGAGCCACGCGAAGACCGCCTGCTCCGGTTCATTATCGATCGAGATATCGTTTTGCCACTTCGGGTTCAGCAGGTCGGCGTAGCCCTTGGGTGCTTCATTTGGCTTGACCAAATTGGTGTTATAGGCGATCACGACAAGCGTGTAATCGTTGACATACCAGCGCCCCTCTTTATCCCAAAATTGGCCCGGTAAATTTTTTTTCTCGGGGGAGTCGTAGCGCGCATGCATCCCGACCTTCAGCAATTCGCCGATGTTGTCGAAATCGACGCCCACCACGTCGGCGGGAAGTTTTCCCACGCGGTGCTCGAGAAGGATCCGGTCTAGCCCCTTTGCCCCTTGGAGACGGGAAGACTCGACTTTGATAAACGGATATTTCTTCCCGAACGCGTTCGCATATTCCCGAATCGTTTCAAGCCCTTGATTGGAATAGACGACGAGGCTCCCTTCCTTCTTTGCTCCCTCTTCGAGCCGCCGCTGTCGCTCCTTGTCCGGGAGTTTGTTGATTGCCGCGAGCAGCTCGTCAACAGTTGCCGCCCGAGCCGGAGTAGAAAAAATCACGGCGAGCCATCCGACCGCTGATAACACGCCGACTCTCTTAACGATTTTCATATGCGATCTCCTTCCAGTTTTTCGCTAGCTCTTCATATAACTAGTCGGGCGTTTTGACAAGTCATGGCGGAGCCTAACTCGGACTCTCTTCTCCCCCGGCCACCGAAGTGGGAGAGTCCTGGATGCCGCTCCGCTCTTTGCTGGATTTGAACCGCCAGCGTCTATATGGCATAAAAAGCTGTGCCTTCTTCTTGGTTGCAGCTCTCGCTGAAAGCGCCTCCGGCGGCGTTGGACACGATATCCAATTTCCTCATCGAGAAGGGCTCTCCGGGTGTCGTCCTCAAGAGAGACGAAGTCCGGGCCTTTTTCGCCCGTCCCATAAAGAGGTCTGTGCTCAAGAAAGACATTCAGCGCTTTCTGAGAGGGATCCGGGAGATCTATCCGATCGGCGAGCAGCCGCTCCGCTGGACTGTTCTAAAAGACAGGAATTGGAACGACTCCTGGCGCCGATTCTTTGCCCCTCAAAAAGTCGGCAAGGGCTTCTGGATCATTCCTCCTTGGATTTCCCCTCCTTCGTCGCAGCGGCGGCAGGTGATCACGATAGAACCCGGGATGGCCTTTGGCACCGGCACGCACCCGACCACCCGGTGCTGCTTGGAGCTGATGGAGGAGGTGGCCGCCTCGTTGGCCTTCAAAGACATCACTGCCCTTGATGTCGGCACCGGATCGGGGATCCTGGCGATCGCTTTGGCCAAGATGGGCGCAGGCAAGGTATTGGCGTTGGATAATGACCCCGTTGCCCTCAAAGCGGCCCGGCTCAATGTGCGGTCCAATCGAGTCGACAGGGTGGTCAGGCTTTTGAACTCGACCGTCGGTGCAGTCAAGGAATCCTTCACGGTTGTCGTCGCCAACCTCACCGCCGAGACCATCGTTGCTCTCGCCCAAGCGCTGCAAAGGAAGGTTGCCCCCGACGGCTACCTCATCCTCTCCGGGATCTTAAAGCCCAAGGTGGCTGAAGTGCTGCGTCAATTTCCCCGCGGCCTCTTTCTGTTAGCGCGGCAAAAGATCCAAAGAGAGTGGGCCACCCTGCTCCTCAAAAAGAGGGGCTAGCTATGCCCCGCTTCTTTGTATCCAAGAGAGACATTCGAGGGACGAAGGGAACCGTGACCGGTCCGGAGCTGAGGCATCTGAGGAAGGTCCTGCGCTTGCGACCTGGCGATCGCGTGACACTCTTTGATGATGAGGGGTGGGAGCACGAGGGAATCGTCCAGTCCTGTAGCGCCGAGATCGGAGAAATAGAAATCTTGAGATCCCATCAACCAGCGCGAGAATCGCCACTGGATGTCACGTTGGCTCAAGCGCTCGGCAAAGGGGAAAAGATGGATCTGGTGGTGGAGAAGGCGACGGAACTAGGCGTCAGGACCATTGTCCCTTTTCTCTCCTCTTACGCCGTGCCCAGACTGGATAGCCAGAAGATTGAGAAGAGACGGGCACGGTGGCAAAAGATCGCCCTAAGCGCCGCCAAACAATCGGGCCGCACTCGAATCCCGGAGATTCTCAATGTGGGTGACTTTGAGGCTATGGTGCGCAGGCCCTGGCCATGCGATCTAAAACTGTTTCTCTGGGAAAAGGAGTCTCTGCTGGGCCTGGGCCAGGTCCGAGAGGAAAAAGTCCGTCTTGACTCCCTGCTCCTCATGGTTGGACCGGAGGGTGGTTTCAGTTCAGAGGAGGCCGCTGAGGCCATGCGCCATGGATTTAGGTCTGTCCGGCTGGGAAGAAGGATTCTCAGGACCGAAACTGCGGCCTTGGCGTCGCTATCCATCGTGCAGTTTCTATGGGGCGATATGGGGTAAAGGCGCCGGCCTCTTCCCCGGAGTTTCTTTAGAGGTTACAATTGCTCGGCATCAGCCGAGCCTGAGAGTCTCTCTCAGGTCCGATGCAGGCCCTGCGGGATCTCAAATGGCAAATCTGAGATCTGAAATCTGCGATCTGAGATTCCGAGCCCGGCGAGGATATATCGGCCCTTCGAGATACCCCCAGGCCGGCGGTTATGATAGTTCCGCTCGACTGCAACGTCCGGAAAGGCTGAGGCGTTCGCTCCCGTGACAGAGGAGAAAGAAACAGGGGATGCGCCAGAGAAGACCTCCGGCTTTTTTGAAAGCACGTTGCCGGTGGAGCTTCTCCTGGATGAGGAGTTTGACAAGCTTTACGAGCGACTCAAGGCAGAGAAAAGGGACAGGGAGATCCGTTGGGGAGGTTTTTGGCGCCGTGCCTCAGCTTTCTTTGTTGATAGCGTGGTGCTGGGCTTGCTCTCCTTGCTGCTCTTTTATTCTGCCTATGTCGCCTACTCCGTGGGGCTGGCGGCCCATTTTCGAGCGCTCTCATGGAACCGCCTCGAGGGCTTTTTTCGCCTCCTCATTCTTGCCTGGGCTATCCTTGTGACCGGATACTTTGTCCTGTTTCACGGGATGGAAGGGAAAACCATCGGGAAATGGCTCCTTGGGTTGAGGGTCGTGGGCGTCAGGCAAGAGCCCATCACGTATAGCCGAGCCCTCGTGCGTTGGATCGGTCTTGTTATCTCCGCCCCCTTTGGGCTGGGCTTGCTCTGGATCCTCTGGAGCCGGGAGAAGAGGGGTTGGCACGACTTTTTGGCGCGCACCTGGGTTATAAGGGAATAGCGATGGTAGTTTCGAGGGGGCTTGTCCCGGAGGAACAGCAAACTGTGATTTTCGGAGAGGACTATCTTGATGGGGAATTTGAAGATCGGGGTCGCCATGGACCCGATCGAAAAAATCGACATTGACAAGGACACCACCTTTGTCCTGATGCTCGAAGCTCAAAGGAGAGGCCATGAGATCTGTTACATGGAACTCGACGATCTCTCTATCCGTGATGCGATACCAGAAGGCCATTTTCGTCGCGTCAGTGTTGCCAGGGATACCCCTCACTATCGCTTTGGGGCGTCCGCGGCCAAGCCTCTCAGCTGGTTTGATGTCATCTTGATGCGTAAGGATCCGCCCTTTGACATGAAATTCTTCTTTGCCACGCATCTCCTCAGCCTAGTCGATGAAAGAAAATGTTTGGTCGTAAATCATCCTTTGGGGCTGCGCGAGGCCAACGAGAAGCTCTACGCCCTTAACTTTCCCGATTTGATCCCGCCGACCCTGGTGAGCAGCGACATGGGTCGGCTCAAGCAGTTCATGAAGGAGCAGGGCGGGGAAATGATCATCAAGCCCTTGGATGGCTGTGGAGGGAGCGGGGTTTTTTATCTCCATCGCAAAGACAGAAACATCAATGCCTTGCTGGAGGCCGCAACGCTCAGTGGCCAGAAGATGATTATGGCCCAACGCTATATCCCGGAGGTCCGAAAGGGCGATAAGCGGATCATCGTTTTGGACGGTGAGCCCCTCGGCGCCATCCTGCGCATCCCGCGCGAGGACGAGAATCGGAGCAACATCCATGTGGGAGGACAAGTTGTCAAGACCGATTTGACGGTGCGGGATCGCGAGATCTGCCGCGTTCTCGCGCCGTCGCTAAAAGGGCTGGGGCTTTACTTCGTCGGCCTGGACGTCATCGGCGACTACCTCACGGAAGTAAACGTCACAAGTCCCACGGGGGTTCAGGAGATCAATGCCCTCAACGCGGTCAAGCTGGAAGCTCAGATCATCGATTTCATCGAGCGAAAAGCGCCCAAATCGTGATTCGTGATCGGGCTTCGACTGAGCTCCCCTCGGCCTGAGCTCGGGACGCAGGCAGCCAAATGTCTGGCTCGTGATCGGGAAGATGGAAAATTACTTGTTGTGGATGCTGTACGAGCACAACCCGATCTTGACTCTCCGCTGATTTTAAGCAATATTCCACCCCTCTGGCCAGGTAGCTCAGTCGGTAGAGCAGAGGACTGAAAATCCTCGTGTCGGCAGTTCGATTCTGCCCCTGGCCACCACCCCAGCCTCTCAGATTCTCTAGGCCGGCCTTGACGTCCAGCGAGCGGCGTTATATCTCTCGGCCTACTGCGGGAGATAACTTCTCGTGAAAGGAGCGATGACGATGGCAAAATCCAAGGTCTTCATTTTTGCTCCGGCCGACCAGGCCGGCGAGAGCCACAGAAGGCTTGAGGGGGCGGGCTGCGAGTTGGTCCTCGGGAACGCCTCGTGGAACACGCCTCAGGGGAACAGCGAGGCCGAGATGATGCGGATGGCAGCCGGATGCGATGCCCTGATTGGCACCTCCATCCGAAGCACGCCCATTACCAGGAAGATCATGGAGAGCTCGGACAAACTCCGAATCGTTGCCAAGTACACGATCGGCGTGGACGACGTGGATGTCGAGGCGGCCACGGAACTCGGCATCCTGGTGGCGCACGGCCCGGCCGAGTCCAATTGGGGCGGCGTGGCGGAAGGCACCATCACCAATATGCTCGCGATGCTTAAGAAAGTGCGCGAGCGAGACCGGTACTTGAAAACCGGAGGGGCATGGAGAGACAAATCCCTTGAGGGAACCTATGTGGGCTCGCGGCCTGATGGCTACAAGGGTCTCACCCTCGGTATCATCGGCCTCGGCAGGATTGGAGGCCGCGTGGCGACGCTCCTGCGATCCTGGAAAATAAGGATGCTCGGCTACGATCCTTATATTGCGGAATCCAGGTTCAAGGAACATGGCGTGGAGTGCGTGGATCTGCCTACGCTTCTGCGCGAGTCCGATGTTGTGACCCTGCATGTCGTGCTGACTAAGGAGACCCGGCACATGATCAGAGCGGAGCAACTCGCCCTCATGAAGCCGACGGCCATACTTATCAATAGCTCTCGCGGCATGTGTGTGGACGAGCGCGCCCTCGTCGAGGCCCTGCAGAAGGGGCAGATCGCAGGGGCGTCACTGGACGTCTTCGAATACGAGCCTCTTTCGCTGGAGAGCCCGCTCCGGACGCTGGGAGATAAAGTGCTGCTTTCGCCTCACATGATCTCTTCCAATGTGGGCAGCGGTCTCAAGCCCGGCATTGTGATGGCTACGGATGCGGTCCTGGCCGCTTTGCGCGGTGAGGTGGCCGACAACATTTACAACAAGGATGTCATCCCCCGGTGGCAGAGCCGATTTGGCGGCAAGAGCGTATAGAGAGATGAGTTGATTTTTTGTTGGCTGGATTATAGGATTCGAGCGCCAGCGCAAGAAAGGAAGGTCTAGAGATGCCCCTAGTAGCGGCCCTAGCCGCCAGTCATGCCCCGAACATTCTCTTAGAGCCCGGCGCCGAGTGGGAAGAGTTCATGAAGCTTCACTACCGCATGGCGCCCCAAGCCTCGGCGTCCAAGCCCTCTCTGGAATCGCAGAAAAAACTCAGACAGGACGCGGAGAAGGCCTTCGCGGTGTTGCGATCTGACTTGGAGGCGGCAAAGCCGGATGTGCTGGTCGTCGTCGCGAACGACCAATTTGTCAATTTTTTCTTTAACAACATTCCAACTTTCTTCATCACCTTGGCTGACGAAGTCAAAGGGCAATTCACGCGGCACAAATTCCATTATCGCAACCACAAAGAGTTGGCCCGGGCCGTTTTAAAGGCCGGTCTGGAAAAGGGCATCGACTTCTCCTTCGGGGAGTATGTCGAGTTGCAGCACACCCAGGTCGTGCCGCTCTACTTCCTCTTGCGGGAGCCTACAATGCCGATCCTACCGGTCTACGTCAATACCTGGGTCGATCCTCTTCCGACGCCGGGCCGTTGCTACCGCGTCGGCGAAGTGATCCGCGAGGTAGCGGAGGCAAGAGGCGAGCGGATAGCTATTTTAGCGACCGGAGGGCTCTCCCATTTTCCGGGCTCTCCGAGAATCGGCGAGATCGACACACAGTTCGACCATAAACTCTTGGAGATTATTCGAGAGGGGAAAGGCAGGACTCTGGCCGACTACTCCCTAGACCAACTCCTGCAGGCAGGGGACTCCGAATTTCTCAATTGGATGGTTGTTTTGGGGACGGTAGGCGCCGCGAAGGCATCTGCTACTTTTTATATGCCGGATCACGTGGCGACAGGATGGGGGTTTGTCAGTTGGAAACTCACACAGGCGTGAGTCGTGAGGCGCGAGGCGTGAGCGGATAGAGTGTTCTCAAGCCTCATGCCTGTTGCCTCATGCCTTGTGGGCCGGCTGTTGATGGGAGGTAAGAATGAGCAGCTATCATCTCAACCGATTTCTCTTCGATCTTAAGATGAACGAGCAGGGCTATCAGGAGGCCCTGTCCGATTTAAAGGATGCCATGGGCCGCTACGACCTCAACCCTGAGGAGCGGGAGGCATTGATCTCCGGGGATCCGAGGAAACTCCGCCAACTTGGCGCTCACGGCATGCTCGCTCTCTACGTCATGCGGTTGAATCCGGAGTTCCGCAGCAACATCTACTGGAGCCAGAAGTGATTGCATTTTGGATTTTGGATTGCCGATTTTGGATTCAAATCTAAAATCCAAAATCTAAAATCGAAAATCAGGATGGGGGGAGCGAGGATAGGAAGAGATGGATTTAGGTTTGCGCGGAAAGGTGGCTTTGGTGGCCGGGGCGAGTCAGGGGATCGGGAGGGCCACCGCCTTGGGTTTTGCCCGTGAGGGGGCCAAGGTGAGCATCTGCGCTAGGGGCGAAGCCCGGCTAAACGAAACCGCGGCGATGATCCGCCGTGAGAGCGGGGTGGGGGTTTTGGCTGAGGCGGCGGATATGAGTCGTCTGGAAGACATCCAGAGATTTGTCGCTAGGACTGTGGAGCAATTCGGCCGCCTGGATATTGTGGTCACCAATGCTGGCGGGCCTCCACCGGGCGAATTTATGAAATTTACAGATGAGGACTGGCAGAAGGCCTTTCATCTCAGTTTTATGAGCGCGCTCAGGCTGACGCGCGAGGCGGTTCCCCATATGCGTAAGGTCGGCGGCGGCCGGGTCATCAATATCACCTCCTACGCGGTCAAAGAGCCGATCGCCGGGCTTGTTCTCTCCAACGCGGTCCGGAGCGGAGTCATCGGCTTGGCGAAGAGCCTCTCCCGCGAGTTGGCCAGAGACAACATCCTGGTCAATAATGTTTGCCCGGGACGGATCGACACGGAGCGGGCACGCAAGCTAAATCAAGCGCGCGCCGAACGCTTGAAGAAGCCCGTGGAAGAAATCGATAGGGAGATGGCCGCGGAGATCCCGTTGGGTCGCTACGGGACGGCTGAAGAGACCGCAAACTTGATTGTCTTTCTCGGCTCGGACAAGGCAAGCTACGTTACCGGGACCACGATTCAGATCGACGGCGGGTTGGTGAGGTCGATCCAATAGCCAGAACTGCATTCTGAATTCTACTGTTTAACTATGGTCCTCTATTTCATCCAGTGGGACCTTCCTGACCAGAAGGCGAATCTTACGATCTATGCCAACAAGGCAAAGAATGACTGGCTGCCGGCCACTTTAGCCCATCCCGGAGTCAGAGAGATTCGCAATTACCGCAATCCCCTTGAGGTCACCCCGCAGGTAGCGATCAGCATTGAGTTCGAATCTTTAGAGGCATGGCGTGGCTTCGTCGAGTCCGAGGACTATATCCGCATCGTGCGCGAGCTGCGCATCCTCGGCTGCGGCAACTTCACCGCCCAGCTCTGGGCCCCCTCGAAATACTTTCCAGAAGCCCTAAGGCCGGAAAAATGAGCAGCTAGTATGCGGCTCACCAGGTGATCCTCTTTCGATTCAGCTCACGCAGTGCTATACGGCCAGACTTCCTTTAACCGCAGGATGTAGATCCCCTGGTTCTTCTCGCTGATGTAGATGCACCCCCGCCGGTCCACAAGCACATCTTCGACCTGCGCTACGAGGCGGCTCGGTTTCGTACCGATTCTCTCTTTGGGGTCGGGCGGGATAAAGGAGGCGATCTCTCTGGGAGTCCGCGCGTCGCGGATGTCATAAACTCTTAACCCGGCGTTAAAGTAGGTGAGGTAGGCGATGTCGTCCCGGTCCTCCAGACACCGCTGGTGGCTCGGGTGGTGCTGGTTGTGGGGACCGAAGCGGCCGCCCTTCTCAAAAAAGTTTTTTAGACCGGTCTCTTGCGGGGGGACCGGTTGAGGGAATAGCGATATGAGCCGCGGCTCCTTTTCGTCTTTAAGATCGACGATCCCGGCGAGGTTTAAGCTTTCTTCTCCGTTCTCGTTGATGGCTTCGTCGTTGATCAGTGCCAGCGCGCGGCGCGGTAACGGGAGGAAGGTGTGAATCCCCTGGCGGCTGCACAGGCCGCGAAAGATGATCTGGCTCACCATCTCGGGATGCTTGATGTCCGAGATGTCCAAGATGATGCCTCCTCCGTCACCATAGGGTAGGTAGGCCCGGTTTCCTTCGACATGGGCCGGGCCGTGAAGCGAAAGGCGTGCGCCGCTCTTCGCTGCGCCCTCGGCTTGCTCTGGAAAGCAGAAGCGTGAAATCTCTTTTGGCTTTGTTGCATCGGAGATATCCACGATCTGGTAGATCTTTCCGCTAAATCCCGGCGCGCCTCCCGCCACGTGGACCAAGGAGCCTCCATCGTAGAAGTTTCGGTGCGTCCCGGTGCTGTTAGTCCTGTAATGACCAAGTGGCCTCGGGATTGTTGGCTGAGAGACGTCGAAAACGAAAAAACCTTCTGAGTGGTGATTCCCTTCGCCGCCCCCCCAACCCGGAGCGATCCGTTCCAGTGCAGTAATCATTTTTCCTTCGGCGACCTGGATTTGAATCGTCCAAGTGTTCTCCGGTCCAGGGATGAAGCGTACATATTCAGGGGCAGTCGGGTCAGTGACATCGAGGATGCTCCAGCCCTTGTGCCAGAGGTGGCCCATGTAGAGGTACCAGCGGCCGGAGACTTCCTGCAGGGCTAGCTTAAAAGCGGGCCTGCCGCCGAGATCGTGGTAGCCTAGGACCTCGATGTTGTGCGCGAAGTAAGGGGTCGGGATTTCAGCCATACTATCGACTGACGGTCACTCCTACCTTATCACAATATCTCCCCACCGGGCACCGACTGCAGAGGGGAGATATGGGCCGGCATAGGTGCTGGCCGAAGGTAACCAGGAGGTCATTGTATTCGATCCAGTACCGCTTGGGCAGTTTTTCTCTTAAGGCGAACTCGGTCTCTTTAGGATTTCTGGTCCGAACGTATCCCCAGCGGTTGGAGATCCGATGCACGTGGGTATCCACGCAAATGCCGGGCTTGCGGTAGCCTAAGGTGACGACAAGGTTAGCGGTTTTGCGCCCGACGCCCTTGAGCTTGAGGAGCTCATCGATCTCGTCAGGGACCTTTCCGGAGTACCTTTCCAATAAGGTACCGCAGAGGTCATGGATATTTCTTGCCTTGGTGCGGTAAAAGCCGACCGGAAAGATTGCCCTTTCGATCCGCTTGATCGAGAGCCTTACCATCTTTTCAGGCATGTGGGCGAGAGCGAAGAGACGGCGGGCAGCCCGGGCGGTGGTGGCATCCTGGGTGCGCAGGCTCAAGATGCAGGAGATGAGAATCTGAAATGGACTCCGGGAGGACTCCGCTATGACCCCCACAATCGGCGTCTCCCACTTTGGCACTTCACGGCGCAGGATGCGGATCGCATGGTGGATCTCTCGCTGTTTCATCGTAGCGGACGAGCCTCAGAGAGAGGCTTCTTATTTCCTCATTCTGCTTCTTGATGTGTGCGCGTCATAGCGGCCCATGAGTGGCGTCCTCCTTCCCGCCTGCTGGTGTGGTTTCTACCAAATCTTCGGCCCTGTAGGCTAGGGGAATATCTACCGTGAAGGTGGAGCCCACGCCGGGGGTACTTTCGACGGAGACATTGCCCCTATGTCCCATGACAAAGGCCTTGACCAACGCCAAGCCCAACCCGGTTCCTGCGCTGCCTGAACTGGAAGCGTTGGTGGCGCGATAAAATTTGGTGAATAACTTCGGGAGATCTTCGGGCGCGATGCCGATGCCGGAGTCTCGCACCGCCACGTGAGCGTATTTCTCCGAGCAGGAAACTGTCACCTCGATGGTGCCTCCCTGGCCGGTGTATTTAGTCGCGTTGCTCAAGAGATTGTTGAAGACCTGAGAAAGCTTTTCGCCGTCAGCTAAAACCTGGGGGGCGGAAGCCGCTGAAAGCGTGATGGAGATGTCCTGAGAGGAGGCGAGGGTTTGGATCTCCTCGACTGCGCGGGCGACAACGGAGAGGAGATCGGTGGGCACAAGGTGATATTCCATCATTCCGCCCTCAATCTTCGCGAGGTCCAGAAACTGATTGGTGAATTTCATGAGTTTTTCCACATTGTCCCTCATGAGTTGAAGCATCTCAAGCTGCCTGCCGTTGACGCTCCCCAGTTGCTGGACGGCAAGGATCTCCTGGGCCGACAAAATGACCTGCAGCGGCGTCCGGAGCTCATGCACAATCTGATGCATCAGGTCCGATTTGAACTGGTTGATCTTTTTTAGTTGGTCGCCCATGTCATTGACCGCGTCGGCGAGCAGGGCCGTCTCGTCGTTCGAGGAGATACGGATCGATTCAAAAGAGCCTTTCGCGATCTCTTGGGTTGCCTCGATGACCTTACTGATGGGACTGGTAATGGTACGCGCGATGATCCAGGCGGCGGTCGATGCGGCCAAGAGGGTCAAGAGCGTGATTACCACCGCGATGCGCGAGGATCGCCTTGTGGCGCTTCCCAAGGCCGCCATAGAGCCATCAATGGAGATCTGCTTCAACCGGATCAGGCGGTCGAGGGAACGGTCGATAAGGTCTACGGCTTCGCTTCGTGCCGGATCGTTGTTGGGCTCCCGGGGTGACATGGGACGGCGCCCGGACTTCCTGCTTTCTATAACAGAGCGGGAGAGCCATTCGTGCCTCCGCCTTATCTCACGGATCAATTTGGTCTCTCTTTCCCCCGATTCTGTTTTGGCCAAGAGGTCCAGATCTTCTTGGAATTGCGTGGTCACTGCGCCGAATAGGTCGTAGTAGACCTTATCGCGGGTGATGAGGTACTTCTGCGCGTTGCGGTGTTGTTCGTAAAGCGATGCGCGCAGCCGCTTGGTGAGATCTATGGATTGGACGTCCGAGGCGAGGCTCGCTCGCGCGGCCT
>Ga0209399_10000874_pt1 | contig 16659 bp, 16 predicted proteins | sample OV2TP3_FD_184130 | JGI IMG/M metagenome (GOLD analysis project Ga0209399, IMG submission 184130) | Hot spring microbial communities from Beatty, Nevada to study Microbial Dark Matter (Phase II) - OV2 TP3 (SPAdes) (version 3) | ecosystem: Environmental > Aquatic > Thermal springs > Hot (42-90C) ... | reverse complement strand
CGTGGGGGTGGTGCTCGGATGCAACAACTATGAGGTCATCGACCTCGGCGTTATGGTTCCGGCGGATAAAATCATCGAAACCGCGATCCAGCACAAGGCCGACATCGTGGGCCTGAGCGGGCTCATCACCCCCTCGCTGGACGAGATGGTCCACGTAGCCAGAGAAATGGATCGCCGGGGCCTCAGCGTTCCGCTGCTGATCGGCGGGGCCACCACGAGCAAAAGACATACGGCGGTGAAGATCGCTCCCGCCTACAGCCATGAGGCGATCCACGTCATGGATGCGTCTCGGGCGGTCCCCGTGGTAGGGAGCCTGATCAGCCCCGAGACGAGAAAGGCGTTGGATGAGAAGAACCGGCTGGAGCAGGAGGTGATTCGCCAACAGTACCACAGCAAGGCGGCCGCGGAGCTGCTTACCTACGAGGAAGCCCTCCGCCGCAAGATTCACATCGATTGGGACGACTCCCAGATATGCGTGCCCGAATCCGTCGGCCGGAAGGTCCTTTCCGTCTTCCCGCTCTCAGAGCTGGTTCCCTACATCGACTGGTCTCCCTTCTTTCACGCCTGGGAGATCAGGGGCCGCTATCCTGAGCTGCTCGATGATCCGGTCAGGGGACCGGCGGCCAGGGAGCTTTTCGCCAACGCCCAGGAGCTGTTGCGGGAAATCGTCGAAAAAGGACTTCTGGTTGCCCATGCGGTCTATGGCTTTTATCCTGCGAACAGTGTGGGCGACGATATTATCCTCTATACCGACGTGACCAGAGCGAAGGAACTTACCCGTTTCCATACCCTGCGCCAGCAAAAGGAGAGCCAGCGAGGCAAGCCGCAATACGCGCTCTCGGATTTCGTCGCCCCCGCGGACACCGGCCTGGTAGACTACATCGGCGCGTTTGCGGTGACCGCAGGTCACGGAACCGGGGAGTTGGTCCAGCGTTTCGAAAAAGAGCATGACCAGTACAACGCCATCATGGCCAAGGCTCTCGCCGACCGCCTGGCCGAGGCCTTCGCCGAGTGCCTCCACAAAAGGGTGAGGCATGAGTGGGGCTACGGAAAAGAGGAGAACCTGAGCAACGAGGAGCTGATCGCGGAGTTATACCGGGGTATCCGCCCGGCCCCTGGCTATCCGGCCTGTCCTGACCACACGGAGAAAACCATCCTGTTCGATCTGCTTGGCGTGGAGAAGGCGACAGGCATCAGCCTTACAGAGAATTTCGCCATGCTCCCCGCAGCTTCGGTCTGCGGCCTCTATTTCGCCAACAAAGAGGCCCGCTACTTTGCTGTGAGCGCGGTCGGGAGAGATCAGGTAGAATCCTATGCGGCCCGCAAAGGTATGAGTATCTCTGAGGTGGAGCGCTGGCTCTCGCCGGTTCTAGGCTACGATCCGGCTCGCATTTCAAGTGCCCCGTCCGCGAGGTGAGAAAACCCGACCTCGAGCCCTGTTGTTGAGGCCGTTATCAACGGCCGTTCCCGCCGGAGATTTTCCCTTCAATCCACAGCTTCGCCAGCTCCAGGGCATACGCGTCGGCCTCTTTCCGCGAGTCGAAACTCGCTCTCCTCCGGCCGAAGATCGGGATCTTTTTTATCCTGTTCCCCTCCTCAATGACTACCGTGGCCCTGGCAACCCATCCTCCCGAGCGAAGCTTTTCAGAGACAAGCTCGACGGTGTGGGCCTTATACGAGACTTGTTTCATATCTGGGGTGGAGGCGGGATTCGACTCGTTTTACCTCGACAGGATACTTTCGCATTTTCGGAATTGCGAAAAGGTGAAAGTTGGGGCGTGATAGTTTGAATTCGAGATTCAACTGTTCAGAAAAGACTCCCGACCCCTTAAAATTGCCCCGCCGACCGATTTTCCCCGCCGGCCAAATTGCGAATCAGTTGACAACGTGCTATACATGCTATATCGATTGCATCAGTACCGATGAAGGCAAAAAAGAGACCACGGAAACCGCTATCTGCACGGTCAAAACAGCGGGCCAAGTATATAAGAACCGTTATCGAACCTACGCGGAGGCTGGCCGAACTTTTAGCCGAGGTCGGAGGTCATAAAACCGCTACTTTGCGTCGGCGATCCGCTTAAATTCTTCCAGCGACAGTCCCAAGATTCCTTCCCACGCTTTAGCTATTTCGTTAAACCTTCTTCCCCGCGGAACGCCTAACGCTATCCGTTTGACCATCTCCTTTTTGGTTATTCCTTTCGCCTCAAGTCGCTCCACCAGCTCTCGCCGCAAGGACTCAACGATCTCCTTGTGTTCACTGCCATCAAGCTCCATTGCTATCTCGACAAGTCTTCGGTCGCTCAAACTTTTGACATCTATGCTCCAACTCGGTTCTTTGGGCATCGATTACTCTATCTAGTCCTTCTCCGCGAGCAAGTTCTGGGCAACCTTCCTAGAGGATTCTGACAACTTGCTTTCTACGTTCGCCACGTTGGAGATATTCAACCCTTAACCCCTGTCCGGATATTTTCACACCTTCGGAATTACGAAAAGGCGAAAGTTCGGCGGGATAGTTTGAATTGACGGTTCAGGCACGACCCTAATGCTGCGGCTGAAGCCCTCCCAAATTGTATAGATTGAAGGGTCCGACCCCACTGGCTTCTCTCTAGAAAAGGTTTGCGTCCCCTTTTCTCGCTCCCCTTTTCTCTCTCCTTTGAGGGGTCGCTTTCACCGCGCCTAAATCCACGATCACGCCCATGTCGAAAGGGCCACCGTATCTGGTGAGAAGGGATGTAGGAAGCCGCTGACCGGGCAGCACCGGGCGAACATGCTCGCCTGTGTTCACGTCGAGTCCCGCTACGCAGAGGTAGCCCTGCTGCATCCGGGTCAGATGGTTCACAACGATCTTCAAGCGGCCCCTCGCTTGCCTCTAGAGGTGCACCGCCTTTACGTCACCCCACTTCTTCCCGAGATACTCCAAGACCAGCCGGCGGTGACAGTGCTCGGCTGTCGTCTCGCTACAGAGCAATACGGTAGGAACAGCGAACAAGCGCCGGTCGATCTGGTCCTCGATCTTCCGCTGCTCCATCAGTTGGAGGAAGCTGCGCTCATACTCCTGCCAGCTGCCTTTCTTTTTCTTGTAGTTGTCAAGCAGCTCCTGCGTCGGTGCAAGCAGTGGCTCGTGAACGTACTCGGCACCGCAGATCTCTTTCAGAAAGAAGGGTAGATCATCCTTCTTCGTAAACCCGGCGAGCTGGGACGAGTTGTTGAGGCGGACATCGAGAAGGCGTTTGACGCCCGCCCGCTTTAGCGCTCCGAAAAACTCTTCCGCCGTCCTCTTTGTAAAACCGATTGTATAGACCTCCATGCCTTCTCCTGAGGAGGCTTCTCGAAGAACTCAATCTGGCCATCAGTACGGCGTCGTTCTTCCTCCGCTTGGAGCTCCGCCTCCGTCTGAATCCTTCCGTTCCCTCGAATGTGGTCAAGCAGGACCCCGCGCGTGGCCAGCACACGCCCCACGAGGAGCCTTCGGTGACACGCCGATGGATCCTCCTCGCTGCAAAGCAGCGCAACGCGATACTTAGTCACTCCTGTTTCCAGACGCCTGATCCCCTCGAGAAACAGCGCCGATTCCGCGACCCGCCAGTACAGCACGTGGCCCTCTGCGTCGTAGAACTCTTCTCCATTGGGACGCCCCCCGAGTTCCCTCCCGAGGAAGAGGTACCTAATTCCCGCACGGGTGAGCATCTCCTCGAGGGATCCAGCGTCGAAGTGAGGTGCAAAATTGGAGTACGGACGGGAGCGTGCATCTACCAGGACTTCGATCCGGTGCTGCTTCAGGAGGCCAAGGAACGTCTCCAGAGCATGGTTGGAGTGCCCTATCAAGAACAGGCGGCGCTCGCGTGTAGGTGTGCGATCACTCATCAGTCGGTTTGCTCAGCTGCTCTCCAACTCGTGGCTGGAGTCTCTTTTGTTTTCCGTCACCTGTCAAGCCCTTCCGGGTATCATGGCGAGGATGGAAGGCAGCATGGCGTCGAGTTCGGCGGCGATTGCAGTCTGTAAGTCAATACTCATGCCCGACCCCAGGAGCCCGTCCGGATATTTTCACACTTTCGGAATTAAGAAAAGGTGAAAGTTGCGGCGGGATAATTTGAATTGACGATTCCGGCGCGACCCTAATGCTGCGGCTGAAGCCCTCCCAAATCGTATAGATTGAAGGCTCCGACCCGACAGACTCATTAAGTCGGGTGCTCATTCTGCCAGACTTCGTCTAGCGTGCTACGAAACAGCTCATTCAGGACTTCTACACGCGGCGCATTATCGGGACGATCTGAGAGCGTTTGATCGAGGCGCGTCATTTCACCTTCGACGAAATCGCTAAGTGCTGGTATGCGTGGCCCTCGGTCAAGCTCAGCTCCCGCGCGCTTTGCCGAAACAAGGTCGCTGATGGCGTTGCGAAGCCTCGAATCATGAACCGTGGCATCCACGAGCTTTTGGAACTCGTTCGGAACAGGGCCCAGCCCTTGATCGATCCAGCGCATTGCCAGAAGCGGGCGCAGCACGTAAAAGTACTTCTTGCGCCAGACGATGTCGCCTCCCAGATATTCTCTAATATTGCCTTTAGCCATATGTAGGTAGTGAAAAAAACTGGCTCTGGGCGAATAGAATTTCGGCAGAAGCGCACGCAGGCGAGCGGCTAATGAGAAGCGCTCACGATAAACGATTGGGCACTGTAGCCATTCCAAAAGCGGCGGGTTGGATTTTTGGAAAAGCTTCAGGGCCTTTCGAATGTCCCACCCGCTGAGGTCAAACTGGTCCTGCAGAGGTCGCTCGATGACGTCGCGGCGCTTTTCGAGGTCGATCGAAAGGTACCACTCGGGTCGGCGAACGTAGATGAAACGAACATCGTAGTCGGAGTCGGCGGATGGAAATCCCCAGGCACGACTGCCGGACTCGACAGCCAATAAGACAACCACATTCTCGCCGCGTTCCAGTGCTTCCAGAGCCTGCTTAATAGAGATGATGACTCGATCGTCCATAACCATCGGCTTGGCCGATCTAGTATGTCGCGATTGGAGAAATTTTGCCAGCGAGTCGTGCGGAATGACACGGCACTCTAAAGCATACAGAGCATCAGAATAGCCGAAAAGAGTCCCGATCTTTATGCGGCATTCCGTGACTTAAACATCCGAAAAGTAGAATGATCTCCCTTTTTCTCTTCCCAAAAGTCGCCCGGCCTGGCAAGGAGCTTTTGGAACGCGTCGGGCCGATCCTGGATGTTTCGACGTTTCGGGAATTCTCGAAGTGTCGAAATGTGTGATTCGAGGCTGTGAGGCATGACGGAGCAGGAAGAGCTGCCTCGACATTTTCACATTTGCTCAATTGCGCAAATGTGCAAGCTGGGGCGGGATAGTTTGAATTGACGATTCAGGCGCGACCCTAATGCTGCGGCTGAAGCCCTCCCAAACTGTATAGATTGAAGGGTCTGACCCTGGCGTCCACCAGCAACCGACCTACTTGTCAATCTCAATCCAGCCTGGAACTCCTCCGTCTGCGCATGTTAATGGAGCGCCTCTAGATATGGCCGCATCACCTTTGCCACCCGGCAGATGTTAACAAAATACCACAGTTCATCCACTCCTGCACGGTGCATGCGACTGCAATCCGCACGACAGAAAAGGCCCGCGTCCCCTTTTAGTAGGCCTCAAGTCGCTCCACCAATTCTCGCCGCAAGGACTCAACAAGTTCCCTAGGCATTGTCTATCCACATTCTCCGGTCCACTTGGTCCAGGTCAATAAGTCGGTATGGATTCACGTTTGCCACGCTGGAGAGATTCAAGCCCCAAGCCTCATTCGGATATTTTCACACTTTCGGAATTACGAAAAGGTGAAAGTTGGGGCGTGATAGTCTGAATTCAAGATTCAATCGTTTGGAAAAGACTCCCGACCCCTTAAAATCTCCCCACAGGTCGGTAACGTGGCTCGGGAATCGGCTTCTTGGCTTCTCGCGCCGTTTGAAGCCACGCGTCCTTGGCGATTTTAACTTCCGCTAACGCCTGCTCAGGAGTTTCCCCAAAAGCAGAGCATGCCTCGAGATCCGGGATGTCGGCGATATAGCCGCCGTCCTCCTGGCTGTAGAAGATGTTTATGTGATAGTCCTTCATTTTCTCTCCCCCTGAGAATCGCCTAGGCGGGGAAATGGTCCACAATGATCTGGCTCACCTTCTGATAGTGAGCGTCCGTAGTTAGGAGATGTAAGCCATGCTGCATGGCGCTTGCCGCAATCCAGATGTCATTGGTGGGTATAGGAGTCCCGCTTTTCCAGAGCGAATTGAGGATAACAGCATATCTCTCCGCTGTCTCCTCATTCATATCCAATAGCTTCACGCGCGGGGATGCGAGAAATGTCTTAAGCTCTCCTTCGTTTCTTCTCCTATGCCTACCTCTCATAAAGCCGGCGAGCAGTTCCCCAAGGGTGACTGAATTGAGATAAATCTCATCGGCCTCTTGAACCGCACTCTTGACCTCGGGGTGGCCTCTCATGAAAGCCGAGTAAGCCGAAGTATCCAAAAGCAGACGCGTCACTTCCAGAGGTCCGGGTCAATTGTGCGCTGCGCGGCCAGAGCCTTGTCAAACTCTACCGCCTCTTCCTTTGTCCATGCGCCGGCCAGGGCGTCTAGGTCGTTATGGAGCCGTTTCTTTCCCTTTTTCTTATCACGGACTCCTGTTCCTTCCGCCAAAAGTTTAATGACAGCTTTATTGATGCTTGTTCCCTGCTCTTCTGCCTTCTGGCGGATGGTTCTAGCGAGTTCCGGGGGCAGGTTTCTTAAAGTTATCGCCTTCATATCAACTCCTTCTTGCAGCATCCATGCATCATCATGATGCAATGATAGAATCGTTTCTCGATGCTGTCAACATGCTTTCGGAATTACGAAAAGGTGAGAGTTGCGGCGGGATGGTTTGAATTGACGATTCAGGCACGACCGCAAGCTGCGGCTAAGGCCCTCCGAAATTGTATAGATTCAAGGCTCGGACCCCCACCGGTTTGACCGACAAACGGATTAGTCTGGCTGGGTTTTGCCGCCGATGGGCAGCGGACGGGTGCGAATTCGAGTTTCTTCGAGAACAACAATACAACCCTGATCTAGAAGGTCAGTGACGCTCGGCAAGTTAGCAAGCAGCAGCGCCACCTGGGCATCGGGCCGTCGCTGTGACGTACGCCGGAAGAGAATTACTGAGGGTTTGGTTTCCTGGCTAACAGCAAGTAGCGCACCAAAGTCGGTATCCGCCGACACCACAACGCGATCTTCACGGGCGGCGCGTTCGAAAACTAATTCGTCTTCTCCCTTCTGCATGCCGTAATCACGAACGTGCGCCGCATCGTGTCCTGCCTTGCGTAGCCCTTCTGCAACCAGAGGTGACAGGGCGTTATCTATCAGGAACTTCAACGCGGGTTTACCAGCGGCAGTTCCCGCTCACGCACAGCTTCGGCAGCGAATTGTAACGCCTCACGGATGTCCTCCCGCTCCAGGTCGGGATACGCTTTGAGGATTTCCTTTTCCGTCATACCGTCTGCCACCATACCCACCACGGTCGCCACGGGAATGCGCAGGCCCCGAATACAGGGCACGCCGTCCATCTGTTTCGGGTTGACTGTAATTCTTTTGAATTTCATTTGGTCAACTCCTCCGTGAGCCTTTGCATTTCGATAATACCACCTTCACCAGACGATTCCCACGGCCCCCAACGACCCCACTCACTGGCTTACCGGTTGGCCGCTTCCATCTTTTAACTCTTGCCTGCTGCATACCGGTCATCCCTGGAAATTCAAGAATCAGGACGCGACCCCGAGTCCATTCGAAAAGATGAAAGTTGGGGCGGGATAGTTTGAATGCTGCGGCTAAAGCCCTCCGAAATTGTATAGATTGAAGGGTCTAACCCCACTGGCTTCTCTTGTTCGAGAGCGGCTTCGAGGTCTTCGACGGCCCTGGATTCTTCGAGCGATTCGTGGTTGCTGCGAAAAGACTCCCGACCCCTGAAAATCCGCGACCCCTCAAAAAACCGCCACCAACTACGCCGTCGCACCGCAAGCCTCGGTCCTGACTTGTTGCTTACGTATTTTCCACGGCTCTCGTGCATTCGCTTGGTATTTCAGAGATAAAAGGCGATGGGCGGTAGAACCGAAATCCTCGGACCTTTCTCATCTTGGCAGTGCACAGAAACAGTTCGGATTTTGCCCGTGTCATGGCTACGTAAAAGAGACGCCGTTGTTCCTCAATGTCCTTTGTTGAGTCGGGGAAAAGGTTCTCTTCAAGCCCGATCACAAACACGACTTTAGCTTCAAGCCCCTTAACAAGATACGTTGTCAGAAATGAAACTGCACCTTTAATCTGCTCATCGCTAACTTCCTCGGTCACGTCTAGAGGTACTTGTGCACGTAGATTCTCAAGAAACTTTTCTAAGCTAGTTCCTTTTGGCATATCTGTAGCCCGCTTTAAGAGCCAGGTGACTTTTTCGTCGCCCGTGGTCCCCACGAAGCTGACCAGGTATTTCAGGAAGCGCGGTAACGCCTGGCTTTTGCATATTTTACGGAGCCTGCGAACGCAAGTCACGAATTCACCTACGGCTTTCTTCCACCTGGATAGACCATTACGTTCCGGTGACAAAAGGACATCCCACATACTACAACTTTTCCTCTCCGCTACAGAAATTATTGTGCCAATCGCCTTCGGCCCAAAACCTTTAATAGGACCTTCCTCTAGACTCCTCCGTACAGCAAGATCGTCCGATGAATCTATAATGACCCGCATGAGAGAGACGATTCTCCTTACGAGCACTGAATTGAGAGGGGTCTCAGCCTTTCGGATTGCTTTCACTCCTCGCTTAAGCACCTCGGTGTATGCCAGATCGGCAATCGTCGGGTCTGTCGAAAGGATGGTGATGTCAGATGGGTTATAGACTCGTCCGTCGACATTTTCTTTGATCCAGTCTGCGATCCACTTTGCTTCGGCATTTTCGCTCTTTGAGTATAAGATGCGAATTAGCTTCCCTTTAGAACCGCAGGGCTTGATGTTTTTCTTGAAGCGAGTCTTATTGTTTGCAATGACGCCTAGCGCTCCGGTTAGAACATAGCCAGGACAGCGCTGGGACAATGTAAGCATTATCCGCTTAGCTCCTGCAAAAGACTTATCGAAATCCAAAATGAGTTGGGGACTGCCTCCCCGCCAACTGTAAATACTCTGATCATCATCACCGACAGCAAAGACACCGTCTTGGTTACTTCCAAGGAGCCTCAGGAGTTGGTGCTGGGCTCCATTAATGTCCTGATATTCGTCAACAAGTAGAATCTTCGCCTTTGACTGGTACTTTGCTCGTACATCGTTCTTAAGACGAAGGATCGCTAAGGCATGGAGCAGGAGTCCGTCGAAATCGGAAGCCCGGTAGAAACGAAGCATATCTTCATAGCGCGCAAAAAGAGAGCGCAGAGGCTCGGTGGTTACTTCTGAGGCCATGAGACCTTTATAGCGCGAACTTCTTAGTTTGGGGAAAACCCGAGCCAAGGATCGAAAATCGAGATCCAATCGGCCCGCAGTCCAGGCACAGGCGTCGTTCGATGCCAATCTAGACTCACCGCTATCGGCTATGAAAAAATCATTTGGGAGCCCTACTGCTTGCGGATTTTCGTGAAGGATTCTTGCTGCCACAGCATGCAGAGTTCCAATCCATGGATGCTTGTTTTCTGGAAGGCCATATTCGATAAGTCTGTCCCGCATTTCTTTTGCGGCCTTCGTAGTAAAAGTGACCGCAAGAATTTGATTCTCTTTAACTATCCTCCTTTCCAGCAAAAACAAGACACGAAGCGCGAGCACTGTAGTCTTTCCAGTGCCAGGACCTGCAAGGACAAGCAGCGGGCTTCCAAGATGCTCAATTGCCGCACGTTGCTCAGCAGTCGGCTTTGGACGTTTGTTGCCTTCCCTCTTCAAGTCCCGTGGAGTCCTTTAAAGCAGTTCACCCCTAAATGCCCTGTCGAGGACTGAAGGCAGCATGGCGTCGAGTTCCGCGGCGGTTTCGGCCTGGAACTGCTTCAGTGCGTTCACGTGACCAAACAGTTCCTCGCCTTGCCGTTGTTGATCGAAATCTGGCATAGGGATTTCAATGTTCAGAAACTGCTCGGGCCGTGTACGTTCTCGGCGAGCACCGACGCCACGGGTTGCGCGCCCTAACCTCCCCCAAAACCATTCTGTTCGCACGAGTACAGCTAGATAACGAGGCCGGGTTTCGCCGGCGACGCACCGAAATGTTCGGTATTCGGGAGAAACAAACCATCCCGCCAAGTTGGCTGGACAAACCGCCACCGCTCCTTCCCATCCCTTTACCTGGCTTAAGACGAGAGCTCCTTCGTAGAGGCGGTTAAAAGCCCTGTACGTTGTTTCCGAAGCTGAGATCGCTGGCTTGGGGAATAATCCGGCGCCAAAACTTTTCACACCACACTGCGGATATGCGCCATCTAAAGCGACTGGCACCTGTTCTTCATCTAGCTTGATGATTTCGCCAAGTCGTTTTCGTCGCTTCCCGGCAAGATGCATGTGAACACTTATCACAAAGGCATCAACTTTTTCAGCACCGCGCTGGCGGAGGCCCCGGGCCTCGGCGATCTTGGCGGCCAGTTCGTCGATCCGTGCCACGATCCGCCGCTGCTCCGGAAGGGGGGGAAGAGGAATGTGATATTCCAAGACATGCTGGGGCCTAATGGCGGCGTAATTGGTAGAACCCCGAGCTGCGACTTGGTCCATGAAGGATGGCGTTCGCACGAAATAATCCAAAAAGCGGTGATCGAGCTTCTCGTGGTTGATTTGGAAAAGGAAGTAGTGACTACTGACAATGCTGCCATCCAGGTCATCCGGTAGAACTCCGAAACCTCCAACCTTGGCGTCAATTTCCGCGACAAGAAACTCTCTGGCGCGACAGACCTGTTGTTCCTTCGTCTTTATTTCTGAGCCGGGGACGGTGTCTCTTAAAACAATGCCCTTGGCGTGGAGCTGTACCCTGCACCGTTTGTAAGTCTCAAAGTCGCTGATTCGGACAAACTCCTTACGGTGTCGAATGACCTCACTCAGCGGTATCAAAGGCCAAGAATTGCTCATGGCAGCGGGCCTTTTAACGCCTGCTTAATTTCCATCATAATCTCAGCTATGCGCTGCTCTTTTTTGAGGATGTCGTCGGCAAGTTGTTCGGGTGGGAGGTGTTCGAAGTCCTGCTTGCTACTCGGATTCTTGATGTCGAGGTTGACGGAAATGAGGTTGCCCTTGTCGTCGTACTTGAGCACGTCCTTGGCGCGGACTTTCCAAGCGCGCTCGTTTGCCTCACGACTTTGTGGTGAGCCTGCCGAACCATTCCACCACTTCAAGCATTCAGCAAACTCTTCGTACTGAACCGGCTGTGTCTTGGTGTACTGCTTTCGTCCTTCCGGGAGGGGCTGCTCGTAGTACCAAATTTCCTCTGTGGGGCCGGAGCGGTCGAAGAAGAGAAGGTTCGTGGGGATGCTCGTGTAAGGCGCAAAGACACCGTTGGGAAGGCGGACAATGGTGTGGAGGTTAAACTCCTTGAGAAGCTCCTCTTTAATCCGTGCGCAGACTCCGTCGCCGAAGAGGGTGCCGTTGGGGACGACGACGCCGGCTCTACCACCGGCAATATTACCCTCACTCTTCCCTCTCCCAGAGGGAGAGGGTGCGCCGGGACGGCGAAGTTTGCGCATGATGAGCTGAAGGAAGAGTAGGGCGGTTTCCGCAGTCTGCTTGTCTTCAGGGAAATTTGAGAGGATGCCGCGCTCTTCTTCGCCGCCAAAGGGAGGATTGGTAAGGATGATGTCCACGCGGTCTCTGTCGCCGATCTCTCTAAGAGGGAATCGAAGACTGTTAAGCGGATCGATCTTTGGCGACTCCAGGCCGTGAAGCAAGAGATTCATCTGCGCGAGAAGATAAGGAAGTGGCTTGGCCTCGCCGCCAAAGATGCTCTTAGTTTGAACTATCTCGCGGTCCTCGACTGTCTTGCACTGCTTCTCCAGGTGTTTGAAGGACTCGACAAGAAACCCGCCTGTGCCGCAGGCAGGGTCGTACACCGTCTCGCCAAGCCTGGGGTCGGTGACCTCCACCATGAACCGGACAACGGGACGGGGGGTATAGAATTCGCCTGAGTCTCCGGCGGCGTCGCGCATCTCTTTCAGCATCGACTCGTAGAGGAAGCCTAGGGTATGAATCTCTTCGCTGCTGGTGAAGTGGATGCCGCCGACTTTGTTGATGACGTCGCGGAGGAGGTAGCCGTTGATCATCCGGTTAATCGTGCCTTTGAAGACCGTGGCGATAACGTCCCGGCGGTCGCCGCCGTTCGCCCCTTGAAGGCCGCGCAGGTAGGCAAACAACCCGGCCCCTTTGGTCCCATCAGGACGCACCGCCTCTTCGTTGTTTACAAAGGCAATGACTTCGTCTCCGGTTATCCCATCTTCTTTTGCCGCCCAATCGTGCCAGCGGTACGGCGGGTCGATGGCTGGGCGGAAGCGTTTTCCCGCCATCTTAGCCTCCTGTTCCCGGATCTGTTCCATGTCGTCAAGGAATTTGAGGAACATAATCCAGGTGAGCATTGGGAGGCGGTCGAGGTCGCCGTTCAGCCCCTTGTCTTTGCGCATGATGTCCCGGCAGGACTTGACGATAGACGAAAGCCGCTGCGCGGTGGTGAGAGGTTGAGCTGCTGTCTTTTGCTTGCGAGCCATGATTCGAGCCCTTAAAAAATGGTTTTCCAGTAATCATTGAGCCGGGAAGTAGCGTCCTCGATCGTTTTTTCGTTTAGACTTAGTTGTGCAGCTATTGCAGAGTAAGAGTTAGACCAGGTAGCCGGGGGAATTTCAATTTTTGCAGGGATTTCGTGGGTTTTTCGGTTTCCGAAAATCTCCGTCACGGCAACTTTGACGTCGCCCGGCCGAGGCAGGCCATGCGCCGCAAGAAGCATGAGATCGGCCAAATCTTTAACTCGGGTATTGATCCGGTCGTCAAACGGGCGTGTTAGAGCGTGGATCTTCTCCGCGAAGTGTTGCGCCCGCGATGTCACTCGGATGGTAGCAGGGGGAAAACCGGCAAAGGATAGCAGGTCGCTACCTTTTACTTCTTCCAGAGGCGGAATCAGTGGATCGCCCACTCCTACGTCGATTTTGATTTGCTCGAAGATTCGACCGTCCAGCCTTGCTTCGACTGAGAAGCGGTAACTCTTGACACCTTGAGTCGGCAGTTCTTCTTCGCTTCCCTCGGCAACGCGAAAAACAAATCTATCATCGTTGTCCTTTCTCAGATCTTCACGCATTCGGTCAGAGAGTTCGGAGATTGTGGTCGTCTCCGCGCTGAAAAAACCCAAATCAGCCGTCAAATCTAGGTCTTTAGTCATTCGCGCTACGTTCCCCAGCCTCAACTCAAGCGCGAATCCCCCTTTGAGCACCCAGGGACTTTTTTCATCTTGCTGCAGTCTAACCATACAACGTTCGAACACGACTCGTTTGCGCACCCGAAGGATCGGTTCGCCGTCTTGTTCAGCGCGTTGTCTCAGTCGTGCTTCCAACGCGGTTCGAAAAGCGCCGTCTGTCTGATATCGCATGATCATTCTCTAACGGCCATCTGCAGGGTAGCTTGGGTTGAAGGATCAATATCTTTTGGTATACTTGCTAGCGCTTCAAGCAGTTCTTTTCTGCTCATCAGACCCTTTTTGATTGCGTCCTTGACTACTGCGGACAGTCTCTCGTCGTCCAGGTGTGAGCGTGCAAGATCGAGAACGGTGCAAAGGGGCGTGGTCACAGGGAGATCGTCTTGCTTGACTATGTCCGACGGGCTCAGGTTTGCTTTGTGAAGGACAAGGCTTTTTGCCGGTCTCTTACGAAAATCGAGCGGCACAGTTAGATGAATCTTTGAAGGAAGGATATCGCCAAGTTCATATAGCGCCGCTGCTGTTTCATGCGACATGACGCCCTTTTTTCGACTCCAAAGCCACCATCGCATCAGGTCTTCATGTTCGGCCGCGGGAAATTTCTTGAGACGGTAGATCCCGTGATCTACCCGAATCCAGTTCCCTTGTTTGACATGAAAGTGTTGATGTGGGTAGTCGTAGCCAACTTTCTTAGCATCGGCCGATGTGAAATATCCCTGTTGGCTCTCCGCCACTTCAAAAAGACGGTGGGATTTTTCAATCCTAGTTTCCATACAAAAACCTTACAATAACTTTAAGGTTTTTGCAAGTCTATAATGATTAGAAGCTTAATCCTTAAAGTTACTTTAAGTTTTATGCTGAAAACCTTCAATCCTTACAAGAACCTTACACTCTATGTAAGGATTTGGTACCGACGAATGAGTTAAGCGGCATATAAAAGCGTCTGCAATTCGTTCACCGCCTCTTTTAACTTCTCCGGGCCGCCGAAGAAATTGGCGATTTCGATCACGTTGCCGCGCTCGGAGATGGGCGGCACCTTGAGCACGTCCGGGATAGCGAACTGCGCCGTGCCATGCTCCGCGTACTTCTCCAGCAAATCGTTAAGGACAGCCTTCGCGTCAGCCCCATACCGGTCGAAGAAATCCTTCTTCTCCTTGCGCACCCTTTCCGCCCTTTCTCTTCGACTCCGAATAGGGGCGTTGAAGGCGACGTAACAGAGCAAATCGAAAGGATCGGCATCCGGCTGGCCGGCAGCCGCCCTAAGCTCGTCGAAATCAATTCCCCGCTCTTCGAGCTTGGTAATGATATCGGAGCGGAGCTTGGGATCGGCCCAGCGCTTCCTTAAATCAATGAGCGTTGGGCAGAGGGTTCGAACCTTTTCCGCGGCGTAGTCCGTAAACTTGATGACCCGGAGTTGCTTTCCATCCGGGTCCAGGTCGTAAACGAGGTGAGCTACGATCTCAACCTGTCCGCCGTCGAAGTAGTACTTGCGCCGCTGGCCCTCGAAATCATCACTTATGACTGGCCTCACGTCTCTCTCTTCCTGAATATCGCCGCTCTCCTCGCCAACCTCTTTGTAAGTCTGTGACGTTGTTTCACCTTCGCGGTCAATCTCTTCTTCGGAAATCAACGCCGGTTCGCCGTCGAATTCGGGATCGGCGAAAAGCCGCGTCGCACTGCCGGTATAATCCAGGATGTTGAAGAAAAACTTACCGTAGTCATCGCGCACACGGGTCCCCCGGCCGATAATCTGCTTAAACTCCACCATCGAGTTGATGACCCGAGCAAGCACAACGTTCTTACATGTGGGGACATCGACGCCGGTGGTGAGGAGCTGTGAAGTGGTGACCATCGTCGGTGTTAGAGTCTCCAGCTCCTGAAATTTGCTGAGATGCCCGCGCCCTATGTCCCCTTCCTCGGAAGTGATCCGGCAGACATAATCCGGGTAACGCCGTACTAAGTCGCTGTTGAGGTTGTTAAGGGCGCGCCTCATCTCGTCGGCGTGTTCTTGATCGACGCAAAAGACGATGGTCTTGGCAAAGCGGTCGGTTTTCTTAAGATGTTGCGTCAGGTGCTTGGCAATGGCCTCGGTCCGGGCGCGGAGAGCCACTTCCCGCTCGAAGTCGGGCGTGCGGTATTCTGAGTCGGGGATCTTCCGGCCATACCGGTCGAGATCTTCCTCAGACGGCCGCCACCCGGCGGCGTCCCACTCGGTGATTACCCGATGAACTTTGTAAGGCGCAAGAAAGCCATCTTCGATTCCTTGGCGCAAACTGTAGGTGTAGAGGGGATTGCCGAAGTAACGGTAGGTGTCCCGGTTGTCTTTGCGAAGCGGCGTCGCCGTCATACCAAGCTGGTACGCCGGCTTGAAGAATTGCAGAATCTCGCGCCAGTTGCTTTCGTCTCGGGCGCTGCCACGGTGACACTCATCCACAATAACGAGGTCGAAAAAGTCAGGACCAAACTCCTTGTAAAGACCCGGCCGCCTCTCATCCTTGGCGATGGCCTGGTAGATGGCAAAATACATTTCGCGCCCTTTGTTCACCTCGCCGTTTTCGATTTTCCAGCGCGCGTCGCCGAACGGAGCGAAAATCTTATCTTTAGGATCATCGATCAAAATGTTGCGGTCCGCCAAGTAAAGGATCTTGGGGCGGCGATGCTCTCCCGCGCGGTTCCAGCGCATGCTCCAGAGCTTCCAGCAGATCTGAAAGGCGACTACTGTTTTCCCGGTGCCAGTGGCCATTGTGAGAAGGATTCGCTTATCCCCCTTGAGGATCGCTTGGACCGCCCTGTTGATGGCGATCTCCTGATAGTAGCGATGGCTCTTGCCGATCGATGTATCTGCCGGCGTTAGCGCGCGACCAGCGATTTGGTCGTCGTCAAGTCCCGCTACGCTTCGGAGCCGTTTCCATAGCTGTTCAGGGGATGGGAAAGTATCCACTTGCCGCTCTTTGCCGGCGGCGAAGTCGAACTCAACAATCCCGTGGCCGTTGGTGGAGTAGGCAAAGCTGAGTCCCAACATCTGGGCATACTCTTTGGCTTGCTGAAGCCCGTCGCCAGGGAGTTTATAGGCGGCCTTCGCTTCGACAACGGCGATCGTCAAGTCACGAGTGTAACGCAAAAGATAATCGGCGCGTTTTGGGTACCGTCTGCGGGCCTTTTCTCCCACAGGCACGATCCGGCCGTCGGTGAAGCTTTTCTGCTCGTTGATCTGGTCGTCATTCCAGCCAGCGGCATACAGCTTAGGCAGGACAT
>Ga0209399_10000870_pt1 | contig 16773 bp, 16 predicted proteins | sample OV2TP3_FD_184130 | JGI IMG/M metagenome (GOLD analysis project Ga0209399, IMG submission 184130) | Hot spring microbial communities from Beatty, Nevada to study Microbial Dark Matter (Phase II) - OV2 TP3 (SPAdes) (version 3) | ecosystem: Environmental > Aquatic > Thermal springs > Hot (42-90C) ... | reverse complement strand
CGAGGCCAAGCACGAACAGGTAGGCGAGCGCAAGGTGCAGCGGCCGCCACCAGGCCTGCTCCAAGCCCACCGAGGCGCGCGTGCCCATCAGCCGGTTTTCATGCCGAATCAGCCGTGCGTACCGCAAGCTCCCGCGCGGCGAGCGGAGCCAGTGCACGAGCGCAGGCGAGAAAGTGGCCTCCTGGGCGGCGGGATCCAGCGACGCAAGCAACGCACGCTTGCGCTCGATGACCGCCGCGAGCGCCGCGCGGCTCTCGCGCCCGGCGGGGGCGAAGCCGCGCTCCTTGGTCGCGAAGGTTGCCGCCATCCGCCCCGACAGGCGCACGCGCGCCCACACGCCGAGCACGATCAGCCCGAGCAGCGCGAGCAGCAGCAGCGCGGGCGGCCGGCGCAGGTAGCCCGCGGAATGGACCAGGACCAGCACGGTCCCCAGCGTACCGCAGACGATGTGCGCGACGAACCAGGCGGGCGCCAGGCTGCCTTGCCCGGAGCGCTTCACCACCACGAACACCATCGACACCAGCAGCAGCGACGCGCCGAGGACGCCCGTGAGGTACAGCTCGGGGCTTCCCGGCGTGGTCCAGGCGGGCGGCACCGCGCGCCGCAGCAGCGCGAACCACGCCGCGATCGCGAGCGCGGCCGCGCCGACGATCCAGATCAGCATCAGGTCCGGAAGGTCCGGGCGCTTCATGGCGAGCGAAATGATACGCGCGGCGGCAAGCGCCGGATGTCAACCTCCGGACATTCCCGGAGGGCTGAACGCTGCGTCGACGAACTTGCGCGCCTCGGCGAAGCTCGCCTGCGCGGCGGGCGCGTCGTAGCCCGGATGGGTCCGCACGGCAAAGCCGTGCCGGGCGTCCTCGTAGTACCTGAACTCGATCGGCCTGCCGGACTTGCGCACGCTTTCTTCCAGCTGGCGCATGCCTTCGACCGGCGCCTGCTCGTCCCGGGTGCCGTGCAGGACCAGCGCGGGGACCGCGATCGCTTGCGCGAGATCGTAGGGCTGCAGCCCCGGCCGGGCGCGCTCGGGCCTGAACGCGAAGCCGTGGAAGATCACGACGAGGCGCAGGTCGGGATGCGCCGCCGCGGCCATCAGGGCATGCACGCCGCCGCGGCAGAATCCGAAGACCGCCAGGCGCGTGGGATCCGCGGCCGGGTGCGAGCGCAGGAACGCGAGCGCGCCGGTCAGGTCCGCTTCGACCGTCGCATCCGGCGGATCGTCGCCGCGGATCTTCCAGCCGTGCAGCAGCGCGAGATAGCCCCAGCTCGCCAGCCGTTCGGCGATCTCCGCATAGCCATCCTCCGGCCCGGCGACACCCCTCAGGATCAGGACCGCCGGATGCGGACCCGGGCTCGCCGGCGCTGCGACGTAGGCCGGGATCGAGGCCGTGCCGTCCGCGCTGGGATATTCGGTTCGCTCCGTTCGCAGGTTCATGGCCCGCCCGCCGGCCAGGTCAACGCCTGCAGCCCCGGGGCCGCGTCCAGGTCGACGCGGCCGACCAGCCGCAGCGAACGGCCGAGCGATCCGCCCTGCAGCTGCGCCTCGAGCGTCTCGACGTGGGCGTCGGGCCCGAGCTCGACCACCAGCCGTGCTGGCGAGCTCGAGCGCAGCAGCCCGAGCAGCGCGACGCGAAACAGCACCGCGCCGGTGCAGCAGGCGCACCCGGCCGGCGCGCGCTTCACCACGACATGCGGCCCGAGCGATGCGCCCCCGCCGCCGAACATGCCGCCGCCCGTGCGCAGCACGGCGATCGGATTCTCCGCGTCGGCCGGCTCGGCCAGCCGCGCGATCGCCGCATCCCGTTCATCGAGAGTGCCGCCGCGGACGAGCACCGCCGGCACGCGCGCGCGCTCACCCTTGTCCAGCTTCGAAATCCTCCGAAAAGTACAGCTGCCGGCGAGAGGGCGGAATGAAGAACTCCTGGTAATACACGAACTTGCTCCCGGCGCGGGCTGTGGCCCTGACCAGCATTCCGACCGTGCCCGCGCCCACCTGGATCATTCGGGACACGCCCGTCGGAAACTCGATCAGCGAGACGCAATGCGAAAGCGTGGTGAGCCGGATGCTCAGGTCGCGAACGATGAAGCCCAAGAAATTCAGGCCCGCCAGCCTGCCCAGCGGGCAGTCCACGAAGTAGCGCAGCGTCGCCGGATCGCAGTAGAAGCGCCCGAACACGAGGAACTCGTGGTTGATGCTGAACAGCCGGTCGATCTGCAGCCAGCCCTTTCCGGTCGCGGGCAGGTAGTCGGACCAGGATCCCTTCTCGCCGACCAGCCTTCGCTCGATCGCCTTCGAGTACACGGGAAGGAAGCCGGCGCCGCTGTCGTCCAGGAACTGGCAATGCCACGGGGTCGTCATGCGCCGCGGCAGGTGGGCGACGAACGTGCCCTTGCCGTGCTGGCGCACCAGCACGCGCTTCTCCACCAGTTCGCGCAGGGCCCGCTGGACGGTGCCGAGACTGAAGGGCGTCTCGGCGACGAGCTGATCCTCGCTCGGCAGCTTGTCGCCGGCCCGCCAATGGCCGTTGCGTATCAGCTCGAGCAGCACTTCCTCGAGCCGCAGGTACTTCGGCACGCCGCGCTGCCCGGGACGCCGCAGAAGGTCCGAGAAATCCACCTGCCTCGGCCGGCGCGTCCGGGCGCGGCGCGGGCCGTCGTCGGACCGGATCCGGAGGAGCTTGAGGCCCTTCGCGCGCGGACTTCCGGGACGCGGCGGTTCCGCGTCGTCGGCCAGCCGCGGCAGCTTGCGGGACGCCTCCATGCGCCGCCCGATTATAGCGGCCCCGGGTTGACATCGAGCGTCTTATAGAGCTATATAGCTCTCGGGCGGAGAGGCGATTCCGATGCGGCTTAGCGATGGCGACAAGCGCATGCTCGACGGGTCCGAGGGGCCCGCGGCGCGGGAGGCGATGGACCACCTGGTGAAGCTCGGCGAGGCGTTCGAGGCCGACGAGCTGGTCGACATCGACAGCGTCCACCTGTTCAGCGACTGGCTGCTGATGAACGAGGCGGGCCTGCGCCTGTACGAGCGCTTCGTTGGTCTGGGCGCGAAGATGCGCGTGCATTCCTCCTGCGAGCCGATCGGCTTCGATCTCTCCCGCTGGCAGGAATTCAACCTGCCCTCAGAGTACTTCTCGAAGCAGATGCAGCTCAGCCGCTGCCTGCGGCAGATGGGGGTGGTGCTGACCTACAGCAACCTGATCCACCTCACCCAGAACGTTCCCACCTTTGGCGCCCACATCGCCTGGATCGAGGGCAACGCCACCGGGTGGGCGAACTCGGTGGTGGGCGCGCGCGGCAACCGCGAGAGCCCGATCAACTGCCTGATGGCGGGGATCACCGGCCGGCTGCCGAAGTACGGGCTGCTGCGCGACGAGAACCGGCGCGCGCAGGTCATCGTCGAGATCGACCCGGAGATCATCGCGAGCTTCGGCGCCCCGGGCAGCACGTCCTGCGACTGGAGCAGCCTCGGGATGCTGGTGGGCGATCTCGCCTTCGACAGGATTCCCGCGGTCGTCGGCCTGCCGCGGCGCATGAAGATCGAGGAGCTGAAGGCCTTCTGCAGCATGTGCTCGCCCGCGCTCACCACCTCGCTCATCCTCATGGTCGGGATCAGCCCCGAGGCGCCGACGCTGGAGGCCGCCTTCGGCGGGCGCATCCCGAAGGACGTGGAGCGAAAGCGCGTCACCCTCGATGAGCTCAAGGATGGATTTGCCGCGTTGTCGGAGGTGCCGAGTACGCGCATCGACGGGGTGCTCACCGGCTGCCCCTACAAGACCGTCTACGAGCTGCAGGAGCTCGCCGGGATGCTCGAGGGCAGGCGCGTCAAGCCGGACGTTTTCTTCTGGGTCTACACCGACCGCGCGATCTGGGAGCTGGCGGAGGCGAGCGGGCTGCGGGAGCGCATCGAGCGCTCGGGCGCGCGGCTCTACCATGACGCCTGCCCGGTGATGATCCCGCACGACAGGATGTTCGGCCCGGACAAGGTGTTCGCCGCCGACAGCGTCAAGATGATCCGGCTCATCCGGGGGCTCGGCAAGCCGAACTTCGTCTTCGGCTCGCTCGCGGACCTGATCCGCGCGGCGGAGACCGGGACGTTCCGGTCGACGCGCTGGTAGGGGAGGACGCGATGCCGGAGACGAGGCGCTACACGGGAAGGATCATCTCCCGGGGCAAGGCGGAGGGCGAGGCGCTGGTCACGCGCCGGCCGCTCAGCCTCATGGGCAGCGTGTTCGACTTCACCACAGGGATCGTCAAGCTCGGCGGCCACGAGCTCGAGGGCCAGTCGGTGAAGGACAGGATCCTGGTGTACGACACGGACTACATGTCGACCAGCGGCACCTTCGGGCTGCTCAACATGGTGCAGGTGTACGGCTGCGGCCCCAAGGGGATCATCTGGCGCGACGCCCACAACATCTGCGCGAGCGCGGCGATTTACGCCGGCGTACCGGCCATGGACCGGCTGCGCGAAGGAATCGCGTGGGAGCTCATCAAGACCGGCGACTGGGTCCGGCTGGACGCGGACAATGGCTTTATCGAGGTTGCGAGGGCAAAAATCTGATCTTGACCGAATGCGAATTGACCCGCCACGACCTGGCATCGCAGTCACCGGGGGGGCCCGCCGCAGACCCCGTCGCCCGTGGCTACCCCGGCCGTGCGCTGCCGCCGGGAAACCGAAGATCCGGGCCGATTTGTCCGGAAGTGGACAGTTTTCACGGCGCGATTGCGGGAAACTGGCGTCAATCGGCACCCGGCGAGCATTCTGGAGGCCTTCGCGCAGCCGTACAATGAAAACGTCAGCACGTAACATCCGGAGTTGATCGACCACGCAAGCGACCGGTAGCAAGCGACCATAAGAGGAGGACGGCCTCATGTTCAAGCGACTGACCGAAGCTGTTGTGCTGGGTGGTGCGCTCGCCCTGGCGGGCGGACTCACGGCAACCCCTGCAGTGGCGCAGAAGGTGTCGGTGCCGCTGCTGCTCTGCCCTGCGGGCTGCGGCCCGGACCAGGGCGACACCATCCTGATGGTACAGATGATCAAGGAAGGCTCCCCGGTCACGCTGCTGCCGCAGGAGACCCCGGGCTACATGTACAACATTCGCGAGATGCTGAACGAGAGGAACTGGAAGCGCACCGTCTTCGGCACCGAGGACACGCTGATCCAGCTGGCCCTGAAATGGGGCGGCACGCCCGAGGCGAAGGAGTTCCTGCCCGAGCGCGTGCCGATCAGGTTCAAGCTGCTCTACGGCGAGATGTGGTGGCCGATCGGAAAATTCTTCGTCACCTTCGATCCGGGCATCAAGGCGCCGGCGGACATCAGGGGCAAGCGCCTGTCGATCGGGCTGCGTGGCCAGAGCGACTGGGGATACTTCCCGCGGCTGGTGCTCGAGGCCTATGGCATCGGCCCGCAGAACGTCGACCTGCGCCACCTCACCCCCGCCCAGCTCACCCAGCAGCTGATCGACGGCTCCACCGACGTCGGCGTGACGGTGTTCGGCATGGAGCCGAATCGCAAGGAATGGATGATCGGCGGGCCGCTGCGCCAGCTCGAGGCCTCCGGCAAGCCGCTGCGCTACGTGAGCGTGGACAAGGAGGCGATCGACCGGGTCAACAAGAAGTACGGCACGACCTTCATTCACGTGGTGGTCCCGGCTGGCACCCTCCCCAAGCAGACCGAGCCTTTGGGAACCGGCATCAACCGCGGCATGAAAGCGGTGCATCCGTCTTTCCCGGACGACGTCGCCTATCAGATCGTGATGTCGGTGGCGAAGCTGGCGCCCAAGCTGCGCGACCTGCACGTGCTCTGGAGGATATGGTCCCCCGAGCTGATGCTGGCCGGCCTGTCGGACGAGAACGTCCATCCGGGCGCGAAGAAGGCCTACGTCGAGCTGGGCTGGTGGGACAAGCACAAGAACTTCCCGCCCATGACCTACCCGAACTAGCGGCCCCGGCCCGCCGGCAAGCGCCGGACCCGCCGGCGGGCAGCGCCGCGGCGGGGTGCGAAGCTTGCGCCCCACGGCTCTGGACTGCATGAACCCGTCTTCGCAAGCGCGCCTGCAAAAGGCCGCCCAGGTCACCGACGCGCTCACCCTCCTGGTGGGTGTGCTGATGATCTGTTACGTCGCCATCGCGGTGCTCGGGCTGGTGTCGAGCTCGGCGCGCCACTACTCCGCGTTCGTGCTGTTCGTGATGGTCATGTCGAGCCTCGCCTCGGCCAGGATATTGATCTATGAGCACCTCGGTCTCAAGACGATGGAGGACGGATCCATCGTGGCGATCGGAGAGGCGCGGGCGAAAAAGTCTCTGCGCCTGTGGCTCAAGACTGCATGGGTGCTCGCGGCATCGCTGCTCGCGACCTCGGGCGCCGCCTATGTCCTGGCGCATGCGGATCGTCTGGAAAAAGCTGCTCCGTTCTTCGAGCGCCTGGACATGTGGATGGGCGGCGCCCTGACTCTCGGCGTGCTGCTGCTGACGCTGATGCACTGGGGGGTGACGCTGGCGACCATCGTGGCGCTGGCGATCGCGTACTTCTTCTTCGGCCAGCACATCACCCATCCGATATTCGCCCACGCCGGATACGACCTCGGCTTCGTCATGAACTACGTCGCGCTGAGCGCGACGCAGGGCCTGTTTCTCTACGCGCAGACCGCGGCCGACGACATTTTCTTCCTCGTCATCTACGCGACCACGCTGTTCGGGCTGGGCGTGATGCCGATGATCGTCGAGGCCGGGCGGCTGGCGGGCCGCCGCCTTCCGGGCGGGGCGGCGGCCCCCGCGGTCTTCGGCAGCGCCGCGGTCGGCGCCGTCATGGGAACGGCGGTGTCCAACGTCGTGCTGTGCGGCCGCTTCACGATTCCGCTCATGACCCGCTACGGCTACGGCCCGGCGATGGCCGGCGCCATAGAGGCAACTGCGTCCACGTGCGCGCAGATCATGCCGCCGGTGCTCGGCCTCGCCGCGTTCCTCATCGCCGGCACCCTGGGCATCGCCTACATCGAAGTCGTCAAGGCCGCCGTGCTGCCCGGTGCTCTGTACATCACCGGCATGGTGATCGGCGTCGCGGTGTACGCGCTGTACCACAAGCTGCCGACGTTGAGGGAGCCGGTGAACATGCAGATCGTGTGGCGCCTGTTGCCCACCTTCGGCCTCTCCTTCCTCACGGTCATCGTCTTGCTCGTGAACTACTATTCGCCTTCGATCGCGGGAATCGGGGGCATTGCGGTGGCCTTGGTCCTTGCGGCGTTCCAGGGGCCGTATCGCCCGAAGCTCAGGGAGCTCAAGGCCGCGATCCAGGACGGGCTGGTGCTGGTCTCCCTGCTGTCCCTGCTCCTGATCGCGATCGGACCGCTCGGCCAGGCGTTCCAGACCACCAACCTCTCGGGCAAGCTCGGCATCTGGCTGATCACCATCCTGCCCGACAGCAAGATCGTGCTGCTCATCGGCGCGGCGCTGCTGTCGATCGTCCTCGGCATCGGGCTGCCCACGCCCGTCGCCTACCTGGTCGCCGCGCTGGCGGTGGTGCCGTTCATGATCCAGATCGGCGTCGTCCCCCTGCAGGCGCACTACTTCGTGTTCTATTTCGCGGTGTACTCCGCCTTGACTCCGCCTGTGGCCGTGGCGGTCCTTGCGGCGGCGAAGATCTCGGGAGCGAGCTTCTGGGAGACGGGCCTGCACGCGATGAAGCTCGCCCTGACCACGTTCATCATCCCGTTCGCTTTCGTGTTCAATCCCACGCTGCTGGCGTTTCCGGACGTTTCGTGGCGCATGCTCGCCGCGGTCGCCGACGTCCTGCTGGTGCAGTGGATAAGCTCGATCTTCCTCTACGGGTACTTCAGGAGGCGCCTCAGCACGGTGGAGCGCTCCGCGTGCGGCATCGTCGTGCTGGTCAGCTATGCCGGACTCACGACCACGGACCTCACCTACACCTACGTCTCGCTGGCGGCGACGGCCGCCTTCATGGCGTGGATCTGGGCGACGCCGCGCGCGGCGGTCACCGCGACGTCGTAAGCGCGCCGAGCCCCTCGGCCGTCACCCGGATGTGCTCGGGCACCGACCCGCAGCAGTAGCCGATGACGTGCGCTCCGGTGCCCACCAGCTCGGGCAGCCGCGCGGCCGCGACGTCCGGCCCCTCGTAGCTCTGGGTCGACATGACGACCGAGTTCGGCTTCGCGGCGACGAACACCTTGCCGGCGAGCCCGTGCGAGTCGACGTACCTGCGAAAGCGCGTCGCGATCGGGATCACGTCGGCAAGGCCCACCGAGCAGTTGGCGCCGACGACGTCCGCGCCGAGCTTGAGGAGCCCCTCGAAGCGCTGCCCGGCGAGCTCGTCGTCCTTGCCCTCCAGCAGGTCCTCGACCGAGTCGCCGAAGAAGGTGCGATGCTCGCTCTGTCCGGGGGCGAGGTCGGTGAAGACGACCGTCATGTAGAGCGGCAGCTTCACGCCCTCCTTTGCGAACACCTCGTGCGCGGCCTCGGCGGCCGCCTGGCCCTCGAGCGCCTGCAGCAGCGTCTCGACGCAGATCAGGTCCGCCCCCGCCTGCACGAGGGCCCGGATCTGCCGCGCGAAGTTGTCCTTGATCTCGGGATAGGTGCCGGTGTCGCCGATGATGAGGCCGGTCGGCCCGACGTCGCCGCCGACGAAGCAGCTGCGGCCGGTGTCGGCCATCGCCTGCCTGAGCAGCCGCACGCCCTCGGTGTTCAGCCGGTCGGCGTCGGCGACGTCGATGCCGAACTCCGGCAGCCGCAGCACGCAGCTGTTGAAGGTGTTGGTCAGGATCATCTCGGCGCCCGCCTCGAGCTTCGCGCGGTACATCCTGCGCACGTCGTCGGGCTTCGAGAGGTTGTAGCCGTCGCAGCACGTGCCGGCCTCGTCCTTGACGTTGTCCTGGAACCAGGTGCCGGTCGCGCTGTCGGCGAGGATCGGGCGCTCGCCGGCGCGCGCCAGGCGCTCGAGGAAGGTCTCTTTCTTCTGCATCGTGTTCACTCCTGGTTCGGGGACGCCAGCGGTACGAGGCCGTACAGGCCGGTGAGGGTCTTCTCGGGCAGGATCGCGCCGCTCTCGAGCACCTCGATCCCCGGCAGCGCCTCGCCCGCGGCGAGCGCGCCGACGACGACGGGCTGCTCGGCGAGCGGCCAGTCGAGGTAGCCCGGGCCGACCCGGCGCGTCACGCGAAAGCCCCGGGCGCGCGCCCGGGTGCCCAGGCGCTTGCGCACGGCGCCGAGCGCGGACTGCACGACGACCCACCCCGCGGTGTCGAGGAACAGCCCCTCGAGGCCGTCCATCGCCTCGAAGAGCTCCGAGACGCGCGCGTCCACCCGCGGCCCCAGGGTCACCACGAAGAGCTGCACCGCGACGGCGCCCTGCAGCGCCGCCGAGAGCGCCGCGCTGCTCAGCGTCGCGCCGCCGTCGAGCTCGACGCGCGCGCCGTCGATCGCGCGGATCGTCAGCTCGCGCAGCCAGGCCGCGGGCGCTGCGACCTCGAGCGCATGTGCCGCCATCGCCGCGGCGGTCGCGTGCACCTCGGACGCGACGGGCCCAAGTTCGGGATAGTGCGCGCGCAGGATCTGCTCGGGGCGCACCGAGACCTCGAGGTCCTGCAGGTGCTCGAGCCGTCGCGCGGCGATCGCCGGCATGCGCCTAGTGCGCCAGCCTCAGCTTGCCGACGAACACGTCCTGGAAGGACTCGTCCGTCGCCATGTCCACCCGCACGGCCTCGCGCGCGACGCGCACCGCGGTCTCCAGGTGCCGGCGCGAGAGCGTCGCCAGCACCGCGCCGGCGAGCGCCGCGTTGCCGATGAACTCCACGCGCTCCAGCGGCACCTCGGGCAGCAGCGCGATGCGCAGGATGCTCGCCGGGTCCAGGTAGCTGCCGAAGGCTCCCGCGACGTAGACGCGGTCGAGGTCGGCCGCTGCGATGCCTGCCGCGCCCATCACGTAGTGGATCGCCGTGGCGGTGGCGGCCTTGGCGAGCTGCAACTCCCGGACGTCGCCCTGGTGGAGGTAGAGCGGCCGGTCCTCGGGGTCGCGCGCGACGGTGAACGCGCGCATCTCGCCCGCGAGGTGCGCGCGGCCGCGCAGCCACGCGGGCCACTGCCCGGTCTCCAGCATCCGCCCCGACTCATCCAGCACGCCGACCCGGACCAGCTCCGCCACCGCGTCGACGATCCCCGTGCCCGCGATCCCGAACGGCGGCTTCTCCTCCACCGTGTCGATGCGGAGGCGCTCGCGCGCCTCGTCGATGGCGATCCTGGTGATCGCGCCCGGCCTCGCCTGCGTGCCGCAGGCCATCTGCGCGCCCTCGAACGCCGGCCCGGCCGGGGCGGAGCACACGTACAGCCGCCCGCGATGCGCGAGCGCCACCTCGGCGTTGGTGCCCACGTCCACGGCGATGACCGTGTCCGAGCGCCCGAGCAGGTCGAGCGCGATCACGACCCCTACGGTGTCCGCGCCGATGTAGCCCGAGATCAGCGGCAGGCCGACCACCGGCGTCGCCGGCTCGAGGCGCAGCGCGAGCTCCGCCGCGGGAACCACCAGCAGGTCCTTGAGCACGGGGCGAAAGGGAAAGCCGCCGAGGGTCCTGACGTCGAGCCCGAAGAACAGGTGGTGCATCACGGCATTGCCCGCCATCGTCATCAGGACGATGTCCTTGGGGGCGAGCCCGTAGCTCAGGAGCAGGCGCTCGATCATCTTGTTGACGCGGCGGACGATCTTCCCGTGCAGCTCGAGGAGGTTCTCCTCCTTCTCCATCGCGAACGCGATGCGCGACATGAAATCGCCGCCGTAGGCGCCCTGCGGGTTGCGCTCCGTCTCGACCGACAGCATGGCGAGCGTCGTGAGGTCCAGCAGGGCCATCGACACCGAGCTGGTGCCGATGTCGATCGCGAGGCCGTACACGGAGGAGGAGGAACGCGACCGGACGTCGAGCAGCGTGCCCTCGTGCAGCAGGCAGCGCACGCCCGGCTCCCGCCGCGCGAGCGCCAGGCCGAGCTCGCGCAGCGCGCCGACGGCCGAGCGGCGCAACCGGATGCCCTTCCCGGAGAGCGCGTCCTCGAGCAGCGCGACCGCCGGGCGATCGCTCTCGTCCGCAGCGCCGGAGAGGTCCACCTCGACGTCCTGGATCACCGGCTCGACGTCGGCGAGCTGCGGCAGCACCACGCTGGGGTCGAGGAGCTTGAGCGAGACGGGGGGCAGCTCGACCGTGAGATCGCCGTCTACCGTGAGCTGGCACGACAGCCGCCAGCCCCGCGCCAGGTCCTCGGGCTCGAGCAGCGACTGGTCCAGCGCGCTCGGCGCGACCTCGCGGCCGACCACGGTGACCCGGCACTCGCGGCAGCGACCGCGCCCGCCGCAGATCCCCGGCAGGTCGATGTCGTGCTCGCGGCAGGCCTCGAGCACGGAGACACCGGGGGCGACCGGGACCGTGAGCCCCTCCGGCAGGATGGTGAGGCCCACCTAGACCACCTTCTGCGCGACCAGCTCCTTGGCCACCTCTACAGCCATCGCCGCGTGGCTCGCGTAGCGGTCGGCGCCGACCTTCTGCGCGAACGTCTCGCTCACCGGCGCGCCGCCGACCATCACCCGGATCCGCTCGCGCATGCCTTCCTTCTGCAGCGTCTGGGTCACGGTCTCCATGTAGAGCATGGTGGTGGTCATGAGCGCCGACATGCCGATGATGTCGGCATTCTCCTCGCGCGCCTTGGCCAGGTACTTCTCGGCCGGGCAGTTCACGCCCAGGTCGTGCACCGTGAAGCCGGCGGTGCGCAGCATCAGCGCCACCAGGTTCTTGCCGATCTGGTGGATGTCGCCCTTGACCGTCGCGATCACCACCGTGCCCTTGTGCGTGGTGGCATCCACCCTGAGGTAGGGCTTGAGCAGGTCGATGCCGGTGTTCATCGCCTTGGCGGCGCGCAGCAGCTCGGGGACGAAGTACTCGCGGCGGTCGAACTTGCCGCTCACCACCATCATCCCCCTGGCGAGCCCGTCGTTGATCGCGTCGTAGGCGTCGATGCCGATGGCGATCGCGCGGTTCGCGAACTCGGCGGCCATGGCGGCGTCAAGCTTCCAGACCGAGTCGCCCAGCCCCGCGAGCACCACCTCGCGCTCGCTCCTCGTCGTGTCGTTCATCGCCGCTACTGGCGCGCCCCGGCGGCGGCCATCGCGCGCAGGTTCTCCAGCTTCGTCAGCGGGGGCACCGCGCAGCCGGAGGAGAGCAGATCGATGCCGTCCTCGAAGCACTGGTTCGCCTCGCGCAGGACGTCGTCGGGCGCGCCGTTCAGCAGCGCGCGCACCGGCGCCACGTTGCCGATCGCGCGCACTGCTTCGCCCAGGATTCCCTTGGCGTCCCTCACCTGGACCTTCTCCTCGAACGAGAACGCGAGGGTGCCGGTCGACGCGATGTGCGGCATCAGGTCCTTGGTGTAGCCGCAGATGTGCAGCGCGGTGGCGACATCGATGGTGGCGAACACCCTGGCCTCGTACGGCCGCGCGAACTCGGCGTACTGGTCGCCGGAGAGCAGGTCGCCGCTCGCCACCGGGTCCGAGATCGTGATCGTGTCGGCGCCCGCCCGGATCGCCGCGCGCGACAGCTCGATGGCCGCCTGCGTCGTGACCTCGAGCACGTGCTTGACCGCGTCGGGCTCCTCGAGGGTGCCGAGCAGGATGCGCTCGGCGCCGAACACCGCGCAGGCGATCGTGAACGGCCCCGTGACCTTCATGTTGACCGGCTGGAGGTCGCGCTGGCTCGCGGCGAGCAGCGAGATCGCCTCGAGCACCGCCGGGATCCGCCCGCGCGAGAGGAAGTCGCCGGGCAGCTCGAAGCTGCCCATGTCGCCCTCGAGGTGCTCCATGATCTGCGGCTGCGTGATGTCGGTGCCCTTGTCGAGCGGGCAGCCGAGCGCCTCGCCCTCGAGCGTCAGGCAGAACGGCACGGTGCAGCAGGGCACGCCGGTGAGCTCGTAGGTCGAGGCGGCGAGCCGCGCGAGCTTCTTCGGCTCCCAGTGGGAGTTCGGCCAGGGGGCGTCGACCTGCTTCATCGCTTCGACCGTGACGCCGACCGTGGGCACCCAGACCACGCGCCCCTCCGGCCTGCGGCCACGCAAGGCGGCGAGGATCCGCTGCTTCGTGCTCATGCTCATCGTCCGCGCCCTCGCAATGTTGACGGTCGATTATCGATTGTTTCCCCAGGCGCAGCAACGATTTGGGAGCGGGCGGAATGTCCTGAATGGAACAATTTCCGCGCTGCCGTGCCCCTGCTATATTGCGCGGGAAGGAGGCACCGACCGTGGGGACCCCGAGCCGCAGCGGGCACCTCGACATACTCGCCGCCGTGCCGCACGAGCACCGCAGGCTGGTGCTCGCGCAATGCGGCCAGCAGCGCTACCGCAAGGGCGAGATCATCTGGCGCCAGGGCGACGTGGTCGCCATGGTGGGGATCCTCGGCGAGGGCAAGGCCTTTTCCGAGTATCACAGCGCGCGCGGGCGCACCGTGATTACCGGGCTGTGGGCCCCGGGCGACCTGATCGGCGCCCTCAACCTGAGCGAGCACCAGGTGCACCAGATGACCGTGCGCTGCCTGGAGAACGCCCTGCTCCATACGCTGACGGTCGAGCAGTTCTACGCGCTGGTGAGGTCGTATCCGGAGCTGGCGGAAGCAGTGGTGCGGGCGCTGTCGGTGCGGCTGCACTGGTACAACCACCTCACGCTGGTGCTCGGCACGCTGCCCGCGTTCGAGCGCATCTGCGGCATGCTGCTCGCGCTCTCGGAGCACTTCGCGGTGGACGCCGGCGACGGGCTGCTCATCGACCTGAACCTGACCCACGCGACGCTGGCGGCGATGGTCGGCGTGGGGCGCCCGTTCCTCACCATGGCGCTGAGCCGGCTCGAGCAGAGCGGCCACCTGCGCAGCGCCCAGCGCCGCATCGTCATCCTCGATCCCGCGGGGCTGGAGGCCCTCGCCTTCGAGGCGACGGCGCGGCGGCGCGCCGCCCGCGCCGGGTCAGACGACCACCGCCCCGTCCCGCACCACTAGAGGAACCGCACATGCCCCACCCGAACCCGGCGCTGGATCGCTTCATCCAAGGCCTCGAAGGCATCGTCGAGCGCGAGCGCGACCAGTGGAAGATCGTCGCGGCGGTCGAGCCGCTGATGCAGCAGTTCATCACCAGCCCCGACCGCGGCTGGCTGAAGGACAAGTACCGGCGCCCGCCGGAGGGCAAGACCGGCGTGGCGGCCGGCTACGGCCAGTATTGCCTGTACCGGCGCGGAGCCGCGCTGTCCGTGATCGCTTTCTGCTGGGGCGCGGGCAAGGGCACGCCAATCCACGATCACCTCGCCTGGGGCGTGCTCGGCTTCATCGACGGCCTGGAGCAGGAGACGCGCTACAAGCGCCTCGACGACGGCTCGGACCCGAACCGCGCGCGCCTGCAGGAGGTCGGCGTCTACTTCACCAAGGCCGGAGAGACCTCCCATCTCACCTCGCCGCAGCGCGACGTCCACCGGGTGCACAACCCCGGCGACACGCCCTCGGTCAGCGTGCACGTCTACGGCTGCGACATGGGCACCCAGCGCCGGCGCCGCTATGACGAGCAGACGGGCGCCATCGAGTGGTATTCGACGCCGCACGACTCCGACGAGATCGTGGTGGTCTGATGGCGCGCGAGGCGGTCTGCAAGACCGGCGACGTGCCGCTCAAGGGCATCCGGCAGTTCGGCAAGATCTGCGTGGTCAACGCGGGCGACCGCTTCTTCGCCTGCCAGGCCGCATGCCCCCATGAGGGCGTCGCGTTGTGCGAGGGTTACTTCGACGGCGAGGTGCTGACCTGCCTGGAGCACCTCTGGTCGTGGAGCCTGCGCGAGGGCGGCGCCCCGCGGGGGCTCGCCGAGCGCCCCCTGCCGATGTTCGCCGTGGAACTGGAGGGCGATACAGTCTACGTGAGCGAGGGGTCGTGAGCCAGCCCGGCGTGGCCGCCGTTCGACCGCACCTCACCCGGCGCGCGCGAGACCGTGGTGCGCATAGATCGCGGCGGTTTCCGTCCCGAGCATGAACTCGAGCAGCGCGCGGCCGTGCGCGCCCCCGTCGCCGACCAGCCCGATGTGCAGGCGCGTGGCGATGTTGGCGGCCGAGGGGTGTTCGGGCGCGCCGTCGAGCGAAACGAGGTCGAACCGCTCCGCGAAGATCCGCGTGTAGCGCAGCGCGAGGTGGTAGTAGACGAGAGCGGCATCGGCGCGGCCCTGCGCAACGGCCTCCGGCGCCTCGCGGTGGTGGATGCGCTCCCCGTAAACCACGCGCGCCCCGTCCGCGAGCAGCCCGAGCGCGACGCCTTCGCTTCGGGCGAGCCCGGCGAGCGTGTCGCGGTAGACCTTGTAGCTCGCCGCCTCGCGCTCGGGGTTGGAGAGAAAAAGCCTCACGTCGGCGCGCTCGAGGTCCGCCACGCGTCCGATGTGCTTGGGGTTGCCTCGGGCGACGAGCAGCACGTTGCCGCGCGAACGCATGAAAGGCAGGTGGCTGGCCATTGCGCCTTTCGCGACGACCCGGTCGAGAATGTCCGGTGGGCTGATGAAGACGTGCGGACGGGCCGCGATCACGAGGTTGCCCAGCCGCAGCCGTCCGACCTCGAGCAGCGCGAGCAGCGCGCCCGGCGGGACTGTCGCGTAGAACGGCTCGCCGGCCTCCGGGTGGCGGCGGGCAAACGCGGCAAGGCACTCGCGCAGCGCCATGTGGTGGTTGCCGTCGGAGTACACCGCGAGCGAGGCGGCAGGGTCACCGTGAAAGTCCAGGCAGACGTTGGAGCCCGGCTGATGCCAGCTCGGCGTCCCGTCATCCTCGACGGCTCGTTCTTCGGGCCAGTCCAGCATGCGTCCCCTCTGCACGCAGGGAGGTCGCGGCCTACCCCGTGCCGCCCCGGCTCATCCGCCCGCCGCCGTCTCTACGCCGTCGTACTTGTGCCTCCTGAACGCGCCTACGAGCGCCTTGAGCACGACAAAAAACGTCAGCAGCATCAACATCACGGCGACGGGCCGAGTGAGAAACAGGTACGGGTTGTATTGTGACGCGATGACGACCTGCTGCAGGGCTCTCTCCCATTCCGGCACGAGAATGAATCCTATGAGAAAGGCGACATACGAGAAATCAGCTTTTCTCATGAGGTATCCCAGGAAGCCGAAAAACAGCATCACCTTCACATCGAAGGTGGAAGACTCCGTCAGGTACGAGCCCATGAGGCAGGTAAAGATGACGATCGGATACAGCACCGCCGCCGGCACCTGCACCGCCTTGCAGAACAGCTTCAGCCCGAGCCGCCCGACGATGAGCAGCAGGAAACTCGCGACGATCAAGCTGCCGAATATGCCGTACATGAGCTGCGCATTCTGCTCGAACAACAGGGGGCCCGGCATCATGCCGTGGATCATGAATGCGCCCATGAGCACCGCGACCGCCAGATTCCCCGGAATCCCCAGGACGAAAAGGGGGATCAGGCTGCCCCCGACCACCGCGCTGTTGGCCGCTTCCGAGGCCGCCACGCCCTCCAGCCTGCCGCTGCCGAACTCTTCCGGCTTGCTGGATCTTTTTCGTGCCTGGTCGTAGCCGACGAACGATGCCACCGGCGCACCGAGGCCGGGCATGGCGCCGACGCCGACGCCGATTGCGGTCGAACGCAGGATGGTTCTGAGGCTGTCGCGATATTCGCCCCAGGAAACGTAGCGCGCTTCCGGCTCGGCGGAGAACGACACCGCGGACTGCTGGCCGCCGCCGCGCCGAACACGACGCTCCAGCTG
>Ga0209399_10000867_pt1 | contig 16815 bp, 16 predicted proteins | sample OV2TP3_FD_184130 | JGI IMG/M metagenome (GOLD analysis project Ga0209399, IMG submission 184130) | Hot spring microbial communities from Beatty, Nevada to study Microbial Dark Matter (Phase II) - OV2 TP3 (SPAdes) (version 3) | ecosystem: Environmental > Aquatic > Thermal springs > Hot (42-90C) ... | reverse complement strand
CCAGTTGGCCGGGCCGGATGGCCTGGGAATCTCCCAGCGTGACCGGCGTTAGGTTCGGCGCGTCGATCTTAATGACCGCGAGGTCGGTGCCCGGATCGTCGCCTACCATGTACCCTGGAGTCAGGCGACCATCCTGCAGGGTCACTTCCATCCTGCTGGCTTGGTGCACCACGTGGCTATTGGTGAGGATGAAGCCGTCTCCCGTGAACAGGAATCCGGAGCCGCTTCCCTGCGCCTCCCACGGAGTGCGGCCTTCCCTGCGGTGGGTGACTCGTCGCTGGGTCTCAATATTGACCACGGACGGGCTGACGGTCTCAGCCGCCCTCACCACAGCCCGCGAGTACGCGTCGAGAACATCCTCCGCGTTTTCACGAGCCACGTATTCCGCTGTTGCGTCCATACAATTCCCTCTCGCTCACTTCTCCAAAACGGTTCATAGCTCCTTCGTTGCGCTCGCCTTGCGTCTCGCGGTTCGCTGAAAGCTGTTCCGGAGGTGAAGCAGGGACTTCCGAAGGCGATCCGCCTCTTTTCTTGTCAGCGCCCTCTCGAAATACGGGCGCAAAAAGGCGGCGTGGGCGGCGAAGGTCTTGCGGAACAGCGCCTCTCCTTTCGAGGTCAATCGGATCCTGATGCATCGACGGTCCCCCTCGATGGCGTCACGCTGGATAAGGCCCTTGGCCTCCAGCCGGTCCAGGACCCCCGTCAAGGTGCCTTTCGTCACGAGCGTGGCCGCCGACAATTCGGAACAGGTGATGCCGCCGGTATCGCCCAGCGTGGCGATCACGTCGAACTGGGAGGGCGTGAGCCGCATGTTCCGGATGTGGCGGCTACCTTCCCGCGCAAACGCCGAGTAGGCCTCGACCAAGGGCCGCAATACTTTGAGGTACGGGTCGTCTTTGAAATCTCTTAACCGCTGCATTTGCAACCGCTCTATTTGTCTGTGTTAGGTTAATACTAGTTAGAACTATTGTCAACCCCAACGGGTTTCTGTAAGATGGGGCGTCATTTCTGGCTCGATTACAGCGCAGGGAAGAGATCACCTTGTGAAAATTAGTCGGATTCCTCGTCGGTTGCGGATCCTTGTCCGCGTCATTGTCGGTCTCCTCATCCTGGCGGTCGCTTCTTTCCTGGTGTTCTTCGACGCGCAGTATGTCGAGGGGCTGCTGCTCCAGCAGGTCGAGGTGCAACTGGGCCGCCAGGTCGAGGTGGGCCGGGCCCACCTCCAGCTCTTCCCGGTGCGCCTTCAACTCTCCGACGTCGTGGTGCGCGACGTGGATCCGTCCCGGACGTTTTTCCGGGCCAAGCATCTCGACCTGCATCTGCGCATCTTCCCGCTGCTCCGTCAGCGGGTCGTGTGGAAGCGCCTGGCCATCGAGCACCCCCAGTTGGAGCTGCGACGCGATCCGAGCGGTCACTGGAACCTTCCGTCCGGGGTCGAAGCGGCCCAGGGCCGCGATCGGCCGGTCGGCATGCTGCTCCTGTTCCGGGAGGCGGCGCTCACGAACGGTGAGCTCACGCTGATCGACGAATTCCGTCCCGATGGCATCCGGTCCCTTCAACTGACCTCGGTGACGGCGGTCATCTCCGCGGCGCCGACTGGGCCACCGGCGGATGTCAAGTTCTCGGCGATGCTGCAGGGGAGCCAGGGACCCTTTCCCGTCATCGTCAACGGCATAATCTCGAAGGCCGAAAGTCCAATGGGATTGGCGCAACCGCCCCAGGAAGGGGCCGACCGGCAAGCGCCCCTGCAATTTATCGGCAGCGCGGAGGCGCGAAAAATCGACCTCCGCCAGATCGCGGATTTTCTGGGCCCGCGCCCGATTCCCGAGAGGCTGCGTGGTGTGGCCGATCTGCGGGGGCAAATCCAGATCGTGCCCGGTGTGGCAGGCTACGACACGGTCCTTTCCGACATGGCGGCTGAAATCGAGGAGCTTTCCATCAGCGGGCAGGCCAGCTTGTCCGGGCTCATGACGGCGCATCCCACGTTTTCGCTGACCTTCTCCGCGTCGCCCGTCGGTCTGGCTCAGCTCAATGAGCGGTTTCCGGTCGAGTGGTTGAACCCGCAGATCCAGCAGGTCGTCAATGAACACGAGATCGGCGGGGTGGTCCAGGTCATCACCGCGACCATCAGCGGCACCACAATGCCCCAGCCCGCGTTCTCCTTTACCGGCGAGCTGGAGGTCCGGGAAGGCCACGCGCTGATCGGGAAGGAAAAGACTCCGGCGAGAGACTTGGCCGGGACGGTCGCGATCGAGCCCGATCGCATCCGTGTGAACGATCTGACAGGACTGTACGGAGCCAGCCGGATCACCGGCGGCAAAGCCGTCGTCACGCTGTCGGAAACCGGCCCCACCTTGGAGATGGAGTTGAAAGGCGACGTGCCCGGCACCGAATTGGTCTCCATTCTGGTCCGCTCCCTGTCGTCGAAGAATGCGGTCCGCACCCTGTCGGCTCTGCGGGAGGTGAACGGGGACGCCCAAGTCACGCTGCGCCTCGCCGGACCGCTCCGCGAGGAAGAGGGGTTGCGATTCGGGGGAGCGGAGATCATGACCTTGAACGTCGGCTTCCGGAGCCCGGCCATGAAGGACCCCGTCGCGAACCTGAACGGGAGGCTGACCTTTTCCCCGACTGAGGTCCAGTTCAACAACCTGACGGGCCGGGTCGGGCGGACTCAGTTCGAGATCCAGGGGGCCATGACGATGGGAGCCGGGAGCATGTTCCGGGGCCTGACCGTGCGCGCGAAAGCGGATGTGCCGCAGCTCGTCCGGCTCTTTCCAGCCGGCATGCTCGGCGACTCGGCGCTCCAGGGATCGATGGGCATCGCCGCGGCGATCACCGGACCGCTCCGCACGCCGCGCGTGAAGGCCGTGCTGGAGCTGCAAGACACGAGACTGAGCTTTCCGGGCATTGTCGAGAAGATCGAGGGCACGCCGGCGGCGCTCGAGTTCGACGGCGAGATGACGAAGGGTGCCACGGTGGCCTTGAATCGTCTCGAGCTGGCCATTCCACCCTTCCGCCTGACCGGGAAAGGGAAGCTGCAGATCGGCAAAAGATTCAGCATTGATGCAACGTTGGTGTCCGGCGCCGTCTCGCTGGCCGGCCTGCCGCAAGGTTTGTCGATCGGCGGCGGGGTGCAATCCGGCACGGTTGAAGTGACCCTCGACGTGAAGGGCAAAGGCAACAACTGGAAGGCCTGGCAGATCACCGGGTGGGTGGCGCTCACCGACGGCATGGTGGCGGCAAAGGGTCTGGAGAATCCGCTGTCCAATCTGTACCTCCGCGTGAAACTGACCCGGCATTCGGCTGAGATCAAGCGACTGGAGTTCCGGATCAAGGACAGCGATCTTCGGCTGTCCGGGATCGCCAGGAACTGGAGGAGAGAACCGGACATCAAGCTCGCGGTGGAGTCCTCTCAGCTCGACCTGGGCCTGCTGATTCCGAAGGGCGAACGCTCACCGCTGCGGGATTTTATCGAAGACCTCGCAGCCAACGGCCGTCTGGCGGCGTCGGTCAGCATCACCAACGGCGTGTACAAGCAGCTGGAGGTCATGAATCTCAGTGCCAAGCTCCGGATCGGCGAAGGGGAGGTGGAGGTGGATCAGATCGACGGGCGCTCCGGGGGAGGCACGCTCGGCGGCCGGCTGTTCTTCCGGTTGCCGAAACGGAAGCCGTCGGAGGGCGAAGGAACGTTCCGGTTGGGAAGCTTGCCCTTCGAGGAGTTCACCCACCTGTTCGGCGCCCAGGAGCATCCGATCGTCGGCGACCTGTTCCTGACCGGCTCCATCTCGGGCCACGGCAGACATCAGCGGGGAACGCTGGGCTCGCTGGATGGGAAGGTGGAGCTGTATGTGGAGCACGGACGGATCTTGAAGTTGACCGCTCTGTCCAAGATCCTGAGTATCCTCAATCTCCCGACGTTGTTGCAGGGGAAAGTGGATCTGAGCAAGGACGGGATGCCGTTCGACAAGATTACCGCCAGCCTGCAGATCAAGGAAGGGGTGGTCAGCACCGAAAATCTGGTAGTGGACAGCCCGGTGATGAAGATGAGCGGCGCCGGCAGCTACGACATGCCGGCCAACCAGTTGAATTTCGTCATGGCCGTCAGCCCGTTCGGGTCGTACTCGGAGTTTCTGAGAAGCATTCCCTTGTTCGGGAAGTTGTTCGCGGGTGAGCGGAAGGGGATCGATACCGCGCTCTTCGAGGTGAAAGACTCCCTGCAGAACCCCGAGGTGAAATACCTGCCGCTCCAATCGTTCGCCACGGGGCTGACCGGTCTCGCCCAGCTCGCCTTCCACGTTCTGAGAAACGCGGTGATGTTGCCGAAAGAATTGATCGCCCCGTCCGAGGAAACGGGCTCCGCAGTGCCATCGCCCCCGTCCGCGCCTCCACCCACGTCTCTCCCGGCTCCCTCCGAAGCACCCGGCGCGCCATCCGAAAGCCCCACGCCCGGCTCGCCTTGATCGCCTGCGGGCCGAATGTTACGATGGCTCGAACGGACGGATTCATGATCGAACCGACGACCCTGCTCATTGCCTCCAGTGAGACCGACGCGAACCTGTACTATGCCACGCGCTTCATTGCGCCGGACCCATTCATCTTTTTACAGATGAAGGGCGAGACGCTCGTGATCATGAGCGACCTGGAGCTGGACCGGGCGCGCAGCCAGGCGCACGTGGACCGCGTATTGTCGTATACGGAAATCGAGCGGCGGGTGCGGGAGCAGGGGCTCGGCGATCCGCGTCCTGCGGATATCGTGCACGCTGTCCTGAAAGAAGCGGGTGTCTCGGTGCTGAGGGTGCCTGGGAATTTCGGACTCACCCACGCCCTCCGCCTGCAACAGTTGGGCTACCAACTGCTCGCGGCGCCGGAGCCGTTTTTCGAGAGTCGGGCGATCAAGACCGAGGAAGAGATACGCTACATCGAAGCCAGTCAGCGGGCGACCGAGGAGGCCGTCGCGGCGGCGCATGAGACGCTGCGCAGGGCCTCCGCGCGCGACGGAGTGCTCTGGCTGGACGGCGAGCCGCTCACGTCCGAGCGAATCAAGAAGCTGATCAACGTCGCGCTCATGGAGCGTGACTGCGTGGCGCAGCATACGATCGTGGCGGGAGGAGACCAGGCCTGCGATCCTCATCATGAGGGCAGCGGGCCGCTGCCCGCGAACTGCAGCATCATCTTCGATGTCTTTCCGCGCTCCAGCCGGACCCGCTACTTCGCCGATATGTCCCGGACGGTGGTGCGGGGCAAGCCGTCCCCGGAGTTGAAGCGCCTGTACCAGACCGTCAAGGACGCGCAGGAAGAGGCCATCAGCCGGATCCGGGACGGCGGGAACGGCGCCAAGATCCATCAGGGCATCTGCGAGCGGTTCGACGAGGCGGGCTACCGGACCGGGCTGGTGAATGGCCGGATGCAAGGCTATTTCCACGGCACCGGCCATGGCGTCGGTCTGGACATTCATGAGCTGCCGCGGATCAGTCGGACCGGTTCGCGCCTGCAGGAGGGCCAGATCGTGACGGTCGAGCCCGGCCTGTACTATCCGGGATTGGGAGCGGTCCGGATCGAGGATATGGTGCTGGTCACTCGCGACGGCTGCCGGAATTTGACCAATTTCCCGAAAACATTTGAGCTAGATTAATTTCACCTCACGCTTCACGCCTCACGGTTCTTATGCGTCTGACGTTCACCGTCCACCGATTCAATCCCGAGATTGATGGCCACGGCCTCGAGGCGGACTATCGGATCGAGGTCAGCAGGGGAATGACCGTCCTGGACGGCCTGATTCAGATCAAGAACCAGGAGGACGGGTCGCTGGCCTTTCGCTATTCCTGCCGGTCGGCGATCTGCGGCTCCTGCGCGATGGAGATCAACGGGGCTGAGAAACTGGCGTGTCGGACCTCCGTCCGCAAAGAGCTGGAGCGTCACGGCCGGATCGAGATCGGGCCGTTGAAGAATCTGCCGGTCATCAAGGACCTGGTGGTGGACATGTCGCCGTTCTGGACCAAGGTCGGGGATGTGACCCCATGGCTTGCCACCTCGCCCGCCACCGACGTGCCTGCTTCGACTCAGATGACGCTCCTGCCGGGCAGCTACCAGTTTCACAACGTGGATGCCTGCATCATGTGCGGCGCCTGCGTGGCGGCCTGCACCTCTCACGAAGTGTCGCCGGGGTTTCTGGGGCCCGCCGCGTTGGCCAAGGCGGACCGGTTCATGGCCGATCCCCGGGAATCGGAGGCAGCAAAGCGCACGCGGCTCATCGAGCTGGAGAAACCGAATGGCATCTGGGACTGCACGCGGTGCAACTACTGCGTCGAGGTTTGCCCCAAAGACGTGAAGCCGATGGAGGCGATCATCCGCCTGCGCCGCGCGGCGATTCGGACGGGGCTGGTGTCCACCGGCGGGGCGCGCCACGTCACCGGGTTTGCCGAGCTGATCGAACAGGAGGGGCGGCTCAATGAAACCAGGATGCCGCTCAAGGTCATCGGGTTCGATGTCAGGAGTGCCTGGCGGGTTTTCCCGCTGGCGCTCAAGATGCTCGTGAAGGGAAAGCTGCCGAACCCGTTCGGCGGAGCCATCCCCGGCATTTCCCATGTCCGCTCCATCTTCGCGACGTTCCGCTCACGCCTGACGCCTCACGCCTGACGCCTGACGCCTCACGGGTATGGGTCATCAGTTCACATTTCTCGAGGATGTGGCGCTGGCCGACGCGGCATTCGAGGCGACGGGGGATTCGCCGTCCGAGTTGTTCGTGGGGGCGGCCGAAGCGGTCATTGAGACGATGGTGGACCGACAGACCGTGTCGGGGAAGTTGGAGCGGGCCATCGAGCGACAGGACGAGGATCTGGGGACATTGCTGTTCGACTGGCTGTCGGACATCGTCTATCTCAAGGACGCCGAGGGCTTGGTGTTCCGGGAAGCCGCTGCGACGGTGGAGGGACCTCGGGACGGAAAGTGGCGGCTTCGCGGGAGGGTCACCGGCGAGACGATCAATCCGGACCGTCACGAGTTGCGGGCCGATGTGAAAGCGGTCACCAAACACCTGTATGAAGTGAGCCAGAAAAACGGCCGATGGTACGCGCGGGTGGTGCTGGATATATAAAGGCCGTGAGGCGTGAGGCGTAAGGGGTGAGCGGTGTGAAATTGCAGACGGACATGACGGTGAACCGGATCACGGATCAGATCTGGGAGATTCCCGTATCTGAAAAGCCGGGGATGCTCGTGCCGGCCCGCATCTATGCGATCGAGAGCGTGCTAGCCAGCATGGATCGCGGCGTCTTCGACCAGGTGACGAATGTGGCCTGCTTGCCCGGCATCCAGCGCTACGCGCTGTGCATGCCGGACGGGCACTGGGGCTACGGCTTTCCGATCGGCGGCGTGGCTGCGATGGATATCAGAGAGGGCGTGATTTCGCCTGGCGGAATCGGTTTTGACGTCAACTGCGGCATGCGACTGATCCGGACGGATCTGACTTTGTCTGATGTTCAGCCGCGGTTGGAGCAGGTCATGACCGAGCTGTTCCGGAGAGTGCCGGCCGGCGTGGGCTCAAAAGGGTTCATTCGTGTGAATCGCCAGGAGTTCGAGGATGTGATGCGTCGCGGAGCCCGGTGGTGCATCGACAAGGGCTATGGATGGCATGAGGACCTCGAACGAATCGAGGAGCGCGGGTGCATCCCCGGCGCCGATCCTTCGAAGATCAGCGATCACGCCTTTGAACGCGGCCACAGTCAGCTTGGTACACTCGGCTCCGGAAACCATTATCTGGAAGTGCAGGTTGCGTCGAGTGACCGCATCTTCGATCCGGCCACCGCGGCGGCATTTGGCATCACAGGGCATGACCAGATCGTCGTCATGGTCCACTGCGGGTCGCGTGGCTTCGGCCATCAGGTGGCAAGCGACTATCTCAAGGTGTTCGAGAGGGCGATGCGGAAATACGGCATCACCGTGAAGGATCAGCAGCTCGCCTGCGCGCCATTCCAGTCTCTGGAAGGGCAGGACTATTTCGCCGCGATGAACTGCGCCGCCAACAGCGCCTTTGCCAATCGGCAGGTGATCATGCATCAGATTCGTCAGGCCTTCAGCGCCGTGTTCGGCCAGCCGGCGGAATCCCTCGGCATGCATCTCATCTACGACGTCGCGCACAACATCGCGAAGGTGGAGCGCTATCCCGAAGGGGAACTGGTGGTGCATCGGAAGGGGAGCACGCGGGCCTTCGGGCCTGACCGTCACGAGCTGCCGGAACTCTACCGCGCCATCGGCCAGCCGGTCATCTGCGGCGGCTCGATGGAAACCGGCTCGTATCTCTTAGTCGGGACCGAGCAGGCGATGCGCGAGACGTTCGGCTCCACCATGCATGGCTCCGGCCGCACGATGTCCCGCGCGCAGGCCAAGAGGTCGGTGCGCGGCGAGCAACTGAGACAAGACATGGCGAAGCGGGGGATTCTGGTGAAGGCCGTGTCAATGGCCGGGCTGGCCGAAGAGGCCGGCTTCGCCTACAAGAATATCTCGGACGTCGTGGAGACGGTGCATCTGGCGGGGATCACGAAGAAGGTGGCGGAGCTGAGGCCGATCGGAAACATCAAAGGGTAGGGGGCGAGAAACCTATGCGATTCACCTTAAGCTGGGCCGTGATGATTTTTCTCCTCTCGCCGAGTCTGCCACTTGCAGAGCAAGCGGCTGCTAAAGAAATCAACCAGCCGAAAGCCGCGGCGAAAGGCAAAGAGATCAGGGGCAAGGACGGGGCGCCGATGGTGCTGGTACCGGCGGGAGAGTTCCTGATGGGGAGCAACGAGGCTTTAGCGAAACCCGTGCACCCGGTCTCCCTCGATGCCTTCTATCTGGACCAGTACGAAGTGACGAACGCGCTGTTCGAGAAGTTTATCCGCGATACCGGGCACAAGACCGCAGCGGAAAAGGCAGGCAAGACCTACACCTTCAGCTCGGGGAACAAGGAAGTCATCGGGGCCAATTGGCGCAAGCCCGAAGGAAGAGAAACGGTGTTCGCGTCGAATCGGGAAACCCATCCGGTGGTCGTGGTGTCGTGGCTTGATGCCGAAGCCTATTGCCGCTGGGCCGGTAAGCGGCTTCCGACTGAAGCCGAGTTCGAATACGCGAACCGGGGTAGAACCACAACGAGATACTGGTGGGGCGATGGACTTCCAAAATCACGCCGAGTGGCCAACATGGCCGATGAGTCTCTTGGACGGAAATTCCCATCGGACAAGCACTTTGTGGCGGGGTACGATGACGGCTACGCACAAACGGCGCCGGTGGGTTCGTTCGATCCCAATCCCTTTGGCCTGTATGACATGACCGGGAATGTCTGGGAATGGACAGCCGATTGGTTCGAGCCGTACCAGAACAGCCCGAGCCGGAATCCTATGGGGCCCTCTAGCGGTGAATTCAAGATCATCCGTGGCGGTGCCTGGAATAGCAATGACGTCTTTGGCCTGCATCCTGCGGCCCGCCTTTTCGACGACCCGACGGCCCGGTTCGATGATATTACCGGCTTTCGGTGCGCGAGGACTCCCTGAATTCTTGGTTCCTCCTCATCGAGGGAATGGAACATGATGGAATTCTACATTTTGAGTGGAGACAAGAAGCTCAACACCGTTTCGACTGAAAGCGTGGACGACTTTTATTATTTTCGCGACAGCATCCATGACGCGTTGGAAGAAGGAGAGTTTGGCTCGAAGTTCCCGATTTTCACGTGCCGCTTCGAACCCGATGAATGGAAAGTTGAGGAACTCGACCAACTCCAAGGGGAGCTCGAGACGATCGCGGAAGCTTTTAAGAAACTCCCTCCAGAGCCTTTTGACTCACACTGGCGAAGCCGGCTTGCCACTTCTAAAGGACGCCACTCCAGCCTCTACGACGTCTTTGTGGATAAAGACGGTAAACCGCTGCTCGGGCGGTTGATCGATCTGTGCCGCGAGGCGCGGAAACAACAGAAGCCGATTCTCATCCGGTGAGGGATAGAGGCGGGCGATCTGGCCCCTCCTTGGCCTGAGGCTCCTTCTCCGGCCGGACGATGTCGCGAGCGCAGGCGAAGAAGTCCGTGCGCGGGGGGAAGATGGCTTGCAGTGCCAGATGAGTCTCAAACATCCACGCCCTCCTACGGACCGCATCTGTTCGGCAAGTGCGGGTAAGACCCGGCCGGCTCACCGACTCGCCGGCGCGCACAAACCTGGCGCTCCTTCCTCGTCGCGCCGTGCGCCCCAAGCCTCGCCTGTTTGAGCAGTCATACGAGTTCAACTCGTGCGTGGTGCCCGGCGACCGAAGCGAGCCTGGCCTCGCGGGTCAACAACGGCGCGGCCAGTGCTTCGGCGAGAGCGATGTACGCCGCATCATAGGCCGTGACGTTGTGACGCAGCTCCCAGATCCGTGGCAGCAACAGATCATGTGGATAGCGGAAGATCGGAAAGCCAGCAAGGTCCTCCAGAGCTTGGAGCCCGCGGGCGGGATCAAGCTCGCCAGCCAGCGCATAACGACGAAGGACCTGGACGACTTCGACATCGAGCAGGTGGGGCGCGTGAAGGGATTCTTCCTCGGCGAAGAGCCGTGACGCTACCGAAGTTCCGGCCGGTGTATTGAGCAGTACCTCCAGGAGGGCGGAGGCATCAACGACGATCACGGCCGTTTCGCTCCGCCCTGACAGCCTTGGCCGGCGAAACCCTGGGAATCACTGGCGTCCGCCGGGCGAGACGCGTTCTCAGCTCGGCGACGGTAGGACGTTCTGCCAGCCGCCTGACTTCCTCGATGAGGTAGTCGGATAGGGAGAGGCCGGCGGCAGCGGCCCGAGCCTTGAGCTTCCGGTGCAGGTCTCCGGGCACATGCCGGAGTTGGATCATCTTTGCCATGCAGGCAGCCTACTCACATGTGCCGCACATGTCAAGAGCCCGCTGCAGCTGTCAACCCTCCTAAAGGGTCGTCCTGCCTGTATCCGCGCGCAGTTCTGGCCTGCGCCGGAGCACCTGATCAGCCAAGGCATGCAATGATCGGCTGCGACCTGTATGTGGTATCGGATGCCATCGGCACGTTTCTCATCTCCGCCAGCTTTCTGAACTCTGCCAGCCCTTGAGGTGAAGCGATTTCTAGTGCTGTAGCCCGAACCTTCGCGATTCGCGAAGGCAGCTCAGGCCATCTCCCTAAACATTGCTCCTCCCGCCGAATCCCCCTCTGAACTCCCGGCCATTCTATCGGGGTTCTGTTTTTCTCTGTAAGCGATTTTGTTGTTGACAGGCATCGCGGTGCCGTCATATAGTTAACCATATGGTTAAATATGGATCAGGTGAGCTGGATGCGACGTTTCGGGCGCTGGCGGATCCGACGCGGCGGGCGATCCTGCACCGGCTGGCGGGCGGGGAGTGCTCCGTGACGGCGCTGGCCGGGCCGTTTGATGTCTCGCTGCCGGCGATCTCGAAGCATCTGCGTGTCCTGGAGAAGGCTGGATTGCTCACTCGGGAGAAGGACGGACGCGTGCGGCGGTGTTGTCTGGTGGCGGAGCCGCTGAGAGACGCGGCTGACTGGATCGGCCGCTACCGGAGGTTTTGGGAAAAACAGTTCGACAGGCTGGCTCACTATCTCGATGAGTCTCAGAAGGAGGGACAGGTATGGCGAAGCAAGCATCCAAAGAGGACACGACACTCCGGCTCACGAGGACCTTCGCGGCGCCGCGTGAAAAAGTCTTCAAGGCATGGACCGACCCGCAGGAGCTGAAGCGGTGGTTCGCTCCGTCCGATGATTATGCGACGCCACTTGCCGAAGTGGATCTGCGAGTCGGCGGGAAGTACCGGATCCAGATGAAAGCACCGGATGGGGAGTGTTACACAGTCGTCGGCACATACCGCGTTGTGCAACCTCCGGCCAAGCTGGTATTCACCTGGGCGTGGGAAGGGGGCGGGTGCGATGGCGGGGCCCAACAGACGGAAAATGAAATGCTCGTGACCGTGGAATTCCTGGAGCGAGGCCGGAGCACGGAGCTGGTCCTCACCCACGAGATGTTCCTTGACGCGGCGCAGCGCGACCGGCATCGCGAGGGCTGGACCGGTTGCCTGACTCGGCTTGAGAAGGTGGTGGCATGAACGCGATTGCAAAACAGCAGGCAGTGAACGACATCTGCTGGTTGAGGGTTTTCAAGACGACGGTGGCCGCCGGCATCGTGCTGCAGGTCACAACGGCGCTGTTATGGATGAACCCGCTCACCACCCGGCTGACCCTTACGCCGGAGTTCGGCCAGAGCCAGAAGCTGATAAATGTGTGGACGGTCTGGGAGCCGCTGCCACGGATCACCCAGCAGCCCTCATGGTCCATGATGGCCGGCTTCCTGTTCTTTACCCTTTTACATGTGCTGCTCTATCACTGGCTGCGAGAGGTCTTGCCGGGGAAGGGCTGGATTGGCAAAGGACTGAGCCTCGCCTTCGGCATCTGGGTCTTTCAATACGGCTACTTCGAGTTTTTCACGCCGTTCAATCAATACCATGAGCCGCTCCATCTCATCGCGTATGAACTGCTGCTCCAGGGCACCATGGCCGCCGTCGAAGGATTGATGATTGCGTGGCTCTATGACAGAGGCTCACCCTTCTGACTGATCCGGCCGGACATTTTCGCGTCGCTTTGCTACAATGACAGTCAGTGAGGCACCGATGCCCTTGAGATATGCTCTATACCCGGGCTGCGCGGCGAAAGGAGCGACGCCTGAGCTGTACCAGTCCACGATGGCGATCATCGGCCGGCTCGGCATCGAGGTGGTGGAGCTCGCCGCGGCGTCGTGCTGCGGCGCCGGTGTGATGACCGAGGCCGATCCCGATCTTGCGCTGGCACTGAACGCCCGCACTTTCGCCCAGGCCGAGCAGCTCGGTCTGGATGTGATGACGATCTGTGGGACGTGTCAGGGCGTCATGGGGTCGGCCAATAAACGCCTCAAGACCGAGCCGGGCCTCCTCGAGCGGATTAATGAGGTGCTGCGGCGCGAGGGGATTACCTACCAGGGCAAGGTCCAGGTCAAGCATCTGTTGTGGATCGTGGTTCGCGAGGTGGGGCTGAACCGCCTGCGCGAGCAGGTGCGGATTCCGCTGTCGGAGTTCCGGATTGCGCCGTTCTATGGCTGCTACATCCTGCGCCCTTCGTGGGACCTGGGGTTTGATGATCCGGAGAATCCCAACTCGCTGGAGAAGGTGATTCAGGCGGTCGGCGGCGAGGCGGTAGCCTATGCCGGCCGAACGAAGTGCTGCGGCTTCCCGATCATTCTGGAAAAGGAAGCGATCGCGATGGCCATGGCCGGCAAGAACATGAAGGAGGCCGTGGATGAAGGCGCCGACTTCATGGTGACGCCGTGCCCCCTGTGCCACATGAGCCTGGATATCTATCAGGAGCGGGCGGGGCAGGCGGTCAACGCCAAGCTGAACCTCCCGATCCTTCACCTGCCGCAGTTGCTGGGGTTAGCCATGGGGGTTCCGCCAAAGGACCTCGGCGTGTCGCGTCACATCGTGCCGGTGGACTCAATCGTGCGAAAAGTTGAAAAACAGGCGAGAGGCTAGAGGCAATGGGCTATGGGTGGAGCGTATGCGAGTCGTTAATTTAGCTGATTTTCAGCAGTATTCGAGCGAGAAGATGAAGAAGAACAATATCTTTCAGACTCCACGATTTTTCTGTGATGTGTACTGCTTCGAGCCCGGCCAGGAGCAAAAGGGGCATGTCCACGGCGATCAGGACAAGGTGTACCTGGTGCTGGAAGGGCAGGGGACGTTTCGGGTGGGAACCGAAGAGCGGGTCCTGGGCCGCGGGCAGGGGACTATGGCCCCGGCGGGCGAAGAGCATGGTGTGCTGAATCATACCAATGCCCGGCTCAGCGTCCTGGTCTTTGTCGCCCCCAACAACCAGTGAGGGGTGAAGGGTGAGGAGTGAGGTGTCCGGAGCGACTGCCGAACCCCTTACCCTTTACCCCTCACTCCTTGCTGATCCGCGTGGCGGCTTCCACAATGGCGCGGGCGCTGATGCCGTAGCGATCCACCAGTTCGTCCGGCTTGCCGCTGTGCGGAATCTCCCGCACGGCCAACTTGTGCACCCGGATCCCTTCGCTCCCCACCGCGCTGAGCACGGCATCTCCGAGCCCACCATGCGCGTAGTGGTCCTCCACCGTGAGCATCCGGCCCTGCGTGGCGCGTCCGCTCTCCAACAAGGTGCCCCGGTCGATCGGCACGATGCTGTACAAGTCGATTATCCTCACAGCGATCCCGGCCGCCTTCAGCGCGTCATAGGCTTTCAGCGCCTCGAACACCGTGATGCCGGCCGCCACGACCGTCAGTCGGTCCGAGGCACTTTGCTTGAGGACTTTGGAGCCGCCGACGTGGAACGTCTCCTCGTTCCCATAGAGGATCGGAGACTTGGGCCGGCCGGTCCGAATATAGACCGGCCCCTGATGCGCCGCGGCCGCTTCCACGAGCCTGTGTGTGCACACCGCGTCTGCGGGATAGAGCACGACGAACCCGGGCTGTGCTGCCATCATCGCCAAATCCTCAAGGCCCATCTGCGAAGGGCCGTCTTCGCCGATGCTCACGCCGGCATGTGACCCCATTAATTTGATGTTGGAGTGACTGATGGCCGCCATCCGGATGAAGTCGTAGGCGCGCGTCAGGAAGCATGCGAACGTGGCGGCAAAGGGGATCTTGCCGGATGCGGCCAGGCCCACCGCGGCCCCGATCATATTTTGCTCCGCAATAAAACCCTCGAAGAACCGCTCCGGGAACTGCTTGCCGAATTTTTCGGTGAAGGTGGAGTTCTTCACGTCGGCGTCCAGCCCGATCACGAGAGGGTTCGCCTCTCCCAGCGCTACGAGCGCCGTCCCGAAGGCCTCGCGCGTGGCCACCGAATCGGTCGGCTTGTACGTGGGAGGCGCCATAGCCCTCACCCTTCCCTCCCCCGGAGGGGGAGGGCTAGGGAGGGGGCGGATCACCGGCTCGCCCGCACCGGACACCAATTGACGGGCCAGCTCATCGAGCGCTCTCTGGCTCTCCTCGCCCTTCTTCAGCGCCTTCCCGTGCCAATCGGGCCGGTCTTCGACGAACGAGATGCCTTTTCCTTTGAGGGTGCGGGCCAGCACGACCGTCGGCTTGCCTGTGGCGCGCGCGGCCTCGTTGAACGCAGCGAGCAGGGCCTCGTGGTCGTGCCCGTCCACGATGAGCGTGTGCCAGCCGAACCCGGCCCATCGTGCGCGATAGCCCTCCATGTCGTGCTGCAGGATGGTCGGATCGCTCTGCCCCAAGCGGTTGACGTCCACGATGGCGCAGAGGTTATCCAGCCCGTAATGCCGCCCGAGCTCCACCGCCTCCCAGACCGACCCTTCGACCGTTTCCCCGTCGCCCAGCAGCACATAAATGCGGGCGTCGGTCCGATCCAGGCGCTTCGCGCTCAGCGCCATGCCGACCCCCGCTGCCAGGCCCTGCCCCAGCGATCCGGTGGCCACATCCACGAACTCGAGGCGCGGCGTGGGGTGGCCTTCCAGGTCGGACTGGAGCGTTCGCAACCGCAGCAACTCGGCCTTGTCGAACAGCCCGGCTTCGGCCCAGGCCGCGTACAACAAGGGCGCGGCGTGGCCCTTCGACAAGATGAAGCGATCGTTGAGGGGATGCTTCGGCTGCTTGGGGTCATACCGCATCACGGCAAAGAACAAGGTGGCGACAATATCGGCAGCCGAGCAACAACTGGAAGGATGCCCGCTCCCGGCTTCGGTCGTCGCGCGCACGCTCTCGATGCGAAGCCGAGTCGCTTTGTCCCGCAGGGTGGCTAACAAGGAAGGCGTCGCGGTCGTCGAAACACCCATCTCGTCTCCTTTCCTAGAATAGAACCCGTGACGCGTGACGCGTCACCAAGGGTGGGGTTTGCTCCTGCACGATCGTGTTGGTTGCAGCCTAACAAACAGGGTCCGACCAGTCAACGTCGCCGCTGGTGCTAATGGTGATCGGCGTGCTTCCGGCGCTGTATGGCTGGTTTCAAGAGCGAGTAGCGAGCGACAGAATGGCGGGTGGAATCGGATGGAGCACTCGAGCGACAACCGCCGAAGAGTCGGTAAGCGTGGCGTGAGATTCCTGTGTTAAACCGGAGCGCGTATGGCTCTTCGGCCGCGGAAAAAGCGGTAAAGCAAGTACGCATCAATCACGACGACCGCCAGCAGTACGTTATAAGCTGCCGGGCTCGTTGCGAAGTTGAGCTCGATTAAAACCCTCGACAGTCCGAAACCCACCACCCAGGCATCAAAGCTCATACAGAGCCGTCGAAACGTTTCGGCATCCATTCGCCTGATGATATAAGTCCCCAACGGAATTCCGATCAGGACGCTGGGAACTATGAGGGGAAGGAGCTGAGAGCTTTCAACGCTGTACAGCCCCAAGAAGAAATAGGCGACAGCCGTCAGGGTGGATTCAGCTACTCGGATCACGCTCAACGCCGCTCTGAACTCCTGTTTGGCATATCCCTGGTTATTGAAGAGCAGAGCCAGAGGAGGACCGGAGATAGTGGTCACAGAATAGAGAATTCCTATGCCCATCCCAAAAGGCACCCCAACCGCTTTCTCTGAACGGATAGGCCTTCGCACGCCCGCCGCTTGGAACAGGATCAAGGGGAGAAGAATGAAATAGGTGAAGAACTTGAGCCATCCAGGTTTCACCATGAAGAGAATGTAGCTGCCCAACCCAACCCCCGGAAGAACTCCAAGCAAGATCGGCAGCACTCTCCTCCATATGTACGGCACGCTCTGTCTGTTTATGAATAAGACATAAGTATTGATGACAACTTCGACCAGGACCAGAGCAGGATTCAGGATTCTGT
>Ga0209399_10000866_pt1 | contig 16817 bp, 15 predicted proteins | sample OV2TP3_FD_184130 | JGI IMG/M metagenome (GOLD analysis project Ga0209399, IMG submission 184130) | Hot spring microbial communities from Beatty, Nevada to study Microbial Dark Matter (Phase II) - OV2 TP3 (SPAdes) (version 3) | ecosystem: Environmental > Aquatic > Thermal springs > Hot (42-90C) ... | reverse complement strand
TCGATCCGCGCAAGTTCAGGGACCCGCGCGTCACCGCGAACGGCGAGCGGCGCGCCGTGGTCGCGCTGACGCGGCTCCGGACGCTGTGGTTCAACACCGGGAGTCTGTGCAACATCACCTGCCGGAACTGCTACATGGACTCGAGCCCGAGCAACGACAGCCTCGCCTACATCTCGCTCGCCGAGGTGCGGCGCTACCTCGACGAGGTGGCGGCCGAGCGGCTGCCGGTCGAGGAGATCGCGTTCACCGGCGGCGAGCCGTTCATGAACCGCGAGCTTCCGGACATGATCGAGGAATCGCTGGCCCGCGGCTTTAAGGTGCTGGTGCTGACCAACGCCATGAAGCCGATGCTGAATAAGCGCGCGCGCCTGCTCGAGATCCGCGACCGCCACGGGCGGGCGCTGACGCTGCGCGTCTCCATCGACCATCACACGCAATCCAGGCACGAGGCGATCCGCGGCTTGGGCTCATGGGCGCCGATGCTGGAGGGCCTCAGGTGGCTGGCCGTCAACGGCTTCGCGCTCGCCGTCGCCGGGCGCACCTGCTGGAGCGAGAGCGACGACGAGGCGCGCCGCGGCTACGGGCGGCTGTTCGCGCGCGAGAACATCCCGGTCGACGCCGCCGACCCGACGCGGCTGGTGCTGTTCCCAGAGATGGACGCCGCCCTCGACGTGCCGGAGATCACCATGCAGTGCTGGGACATCCTCGGCGTCGCGCCGGAGACGATGATGTGCGCGACCTCGCGGATGATCGTCAAGCGCAAGGGCGCCGCGTCGCCGGTGGTGGTGCCGTGCACGCTGTTGCCCTACGACCCGGCGTTCGAGCTCGGCCAGGGCCTGACCCAAGCGGCGAAGACGGTGCAACTCAACCATCCGCACTGCGCCCGGTTCTGCGTCCTCGGCGGCGCCAGCTGCAGCCCGCAATGAGCGCCGCCCCGACCGCGCCCGCCGCCGACGCCGGGCTCGACCTGGGCCGGATCGACGGGCCGCTGTTGTGCTTCGGCGGCCCCTATTCCAACGTGCAGGCCACCGAGGCGGTGCTGGCCGAGGCGGCGCGGCGCGGCTTTCCGCCGGAGCGCGTCGTGTGCACCGGCGACGTGGTCGCCTATTGCGCCGATCCGGCGGCCACGGTGGCGCGCATTCGCGACGCCGGCATCAGCGTGGTGATGGGCAACTGCGAGGAATCACTCGCCTTCGCCGCCGCCGACTGCGGCTGCGGCTTCGCCGAGGGCAGCCCGTGCGCCGAATGGTCGAAGGCGTGGTTCGCCGCCGCCGCGGCCGCCCTCGACGACGACGCCAGGCGCTGGATGGCGTCGCTGCCGCGCCGCATCCGGCTCACCCTCGGCGGCCGCCGGCTGGCCGTCATCCACGGCGCCGACGACGACATCGGCCGCTACATCTTCGCCTCGACGCCGTGGCCGGAGAAGGCCGCCGTGCTCGATCGGCTGGCCGTCGACGGCGTCGTCGCCGGCCACTCGGGATTGCCGTTCACGCAAGTCGTCGGCGGCCGGCTGTGGCACAACGCCGGCGTCGTCGGCCTGCCGGCCAACGACGGCACGCCGCGCGGCTGGTTCTCGATCCTGGCAGCCGCCGCCGACGGCGTCCGCGTCACCATCCACCAGCTCGCCTACGACCACCAGGGCGCCGCCCGCGCGCTGGCCAAGGCGAGCCCCGGCCTGCCTTACGCCAAGACTCTCGAGGACGGCCTGTGGCCGAACATGGACGTGATGCCGGCCGCCGAACGCCGCCTTAGGAACCGGCCGCTTCGGCCGCGGCCGGTGGTGTGGGCGGGCGTTCCGGCGGCCGCGGCGGAGTGACCGCCCGCCCGCACTCCTATCCGGGCATCAAATGACCCCCGGATTGCCGTAATCCGGCCGCAAACCACCGCGGCCCCGCCACACTCCTCTCCTAGCCTGCGGCGCACCATCGGCATCGGGCCGCCCAATGGCTTTTTTCGTCGGCCCGCATCGGAGGATCACGCCATGAAAAATATTCTGCGCCGACTGCCGCTGCTGCTGGTGTTCACGACCGCCGGCTGCGGCGCCTTCTCTGACTACGACGATCTCAAGCGCGCCGACCCCAAGGGGCGCGACTTCAACGCGGCGCTGACGCGCGAGTACAAGGCGTTCGCGTTGTTCGAGCGCTACGACATGTGGGACCTGCTCGACGCCCACCATTTCCGCAACAAGGCGATGGCCAGCGCCGCCGGACGGACGCCGGCGCCGGAACGCCTCGACGACCGCACGCTGCCCTTCGACCACCTGCCGGAGCTGACCGCCGCCCGCGCGCGCCTGATGGCGGCGCTGGACGGCGGCGCCGGCCGCTTCGTGCCGGAGCCGGCGGCGCGCGCGCAAGCGCAGTTCGACTGCTGGGTCGAGCAGCAGGAAGAGGACATGCAGCCCGATCACATCCAATCGTGCCGGGACGCGTTCTATGCCGCGCTCGTCACCGTCGAGCGGGCGCTCGCCCAGGCCGGCGCCGGCCCGGACGACGTCGCGGTCGCGACCAAGGCGGCGGCCGCGGCGCCCGCCGTCGCCACCGGCGAGCCCGCCGCCTACACGTTGTTCTTCGACTTCGACAGCGCCGGGATCACCGCCGAGCACGCCGCCACCCTCGATGCCGTGGTCGAGGCGGCGAAGGCCGGACGGGCGGTGCGGCTGGTGGTCGGCGGCCACGCCGACCGCGCCGGGCCCCGGCCCTACAACCTGGTCCTGTCGCGCCGGCGCGCCGAGGCCATCGAGCAGGCGCTGGTCGGCCGCGGCCTCGATCGCGGCCGCATGACCGTCGTCGCCCACGGCGAGCGGCGGCCGCGGGTGGCCACCCCGGACGGCGCCCGCGAGGCCCTCAACCGTCGGGTCGAGATCGTCGTCGGCGCCGGGCCGTCCCTGTAGCGCGCGCCGCGGCCCGACTCCCGGCCGCCGCGAGAAGCCGGCGCCGTCGCCAAGGCGGGGTCCCCGCCCCGCCTTGCCGCGCGCCGGCAAACGGCGGAACGCCCGAGATTTTGATTGGCAACGCCGGTCCGGCCTGGAAATATCGGGCGCCGGACCTATTTAATAAGGCCTGGCGACAACGGGCTCCGTGCGGTGGTGACGCGCCGCGGGCCATGGGCAGGGGAACCGTCCGATGCGGAGTATGTCCGAATCCAGGAGCTACGCCGAGACCACCGGCGCGATCACCATCACCGTCGAGCCGATCTATCTCGAGGAACAGTCGGACCCTGAGGAGAACCACTTCGTGTGGGCCTATCACGTGCGGATCGAGAACAACGGGCAACGCACCGTGCAACTGATGACCCGCCACTGGCGGATCACCGATTCGCTCGGCAAGGTGCACGAGGTACGCGGCGACGGCGTGGTCGGCGAGCAGCCGGTGTTGACCCCCGGCGGGACATTCGAGTACACCAGCGGCACGCCGTTGAGCACGCCGTCCGGGATCATGGACGGCAGCTACCAGATGGTGACCGAATCCGGCGAGCGGTTCGACGTCAGGATCCCGGCGTTCTCGCTCGACAGCCCGCATCATCGGCGCCAGGTCCACTAGGCGGACGGCGGAGAGCACCAATGGACAAGATCGCATCCGGACCCAAGCCGCTGAAGGTTGTCGGCGGCGCCAAGACCGCCCGCGCCGAGGCCGACGACACCGACGGCCCGATCGCGCCGGTCGCCGACCGGCCGAGCCGCGCCGAGGCCGAGGAGGCGGTGCGGACCCTGATCAAGTGGGCCGGCGACGACCCGGCCCGCGAGGGGCTGATCGACACTCCCGCCCGCGTGGCGCGGGCGTACGAGGAGTTCTTCGAGGGCTACGCGGCGTCCCCACGCGACATCCTCGAGCGCACGTTCGAGGAAACCGACGGCTACGACGAGATCGTGCTATTGCGCGACATCCGCTTCGAGTCCCATTGCGAGCACCATATGGCGCCGATCATCGGCAAGGCGCACGTGGCTTACCTGCCGCACCGCCGGATCGTCGGCATCAGCAAGCTCGCCCGCCTGGTCGAGGTGTTCGCCCGCCGGCTGCAGATCCAGGAGAAGCTGACCGCCCAGATCGCCAACACCATCGACAGGGCGCTGGAGCCGAAGGGCGTCGCCGTGGTCGTCGAGGCAGCGCACCAGTGCATGACCACCCGCGGCATCCACAAGCCGGGCGTGGTGATGGTCACCAGCCGCATGCTCGGCGCCTTCCGCGACGACCCCTCGACGCGGCGCGAGTTCCTGGCGATGGTCGGGAATCTGTCGTCCGAGGGGACGCCGTTCTCCTGATCGCGGCGGTTCCGCCGGCCCGGTCCGCCGCCTTTCCCACCGCCCGCCTGATCGGCTAGAATCGGGGCGCCCGCGACGGTTCGATGTGGGCGGCCTCGGGACGTCGATGCGACGCTGGATTTACATCCTTTCGATACTGGTGCTGCCGTGGAGCGCCGCCGGCTGGGCGGCGGAGACCCGCGTCGCGCTGATCATCGGCAACAGCGACTATGCGGCGGTGGCGCGGCTGCGAAACCCCGCCCACGACGCCGCCCTGATGGCCGACACGCTGCGCGCGCTGGGCTTCGACGTCGAGCTCGCCCTCGACGCCGGCCAGAAGCAGATGCAGCGGGCGATCCAGCGGTTCGGCCAGCGCCTCGGCGCCGCCGGCAAGGACTCGGTCGGCCTGTTCTACTACGCCGGCCACGGCATCCAGGCGCATGGCGAGAACTTCCTGATCCCCACCGACGCCAAGGTGAAGAGCGACGCCGATCTCGACATCGAGGCGGTCAACGCCAACTGGATCCTGCGCCAGATGGAGGCGGCCGCGGCGCGCATCAACATCGTCGTCCTCGACGCCTGCCGCAACAATCCGTTCCCGGCGGCCGGCCGCTCCGCGGGCGGCGGTCTCGGGCGCATGGACGCCCCGGCCGGCACCTTGATCGCCTACGCCACGGCGCCCGGCAAGGTGGCGATGGACGGCGACGGCGCCAACAGTCCTTTCACCGGCGCCCTGGCGCCGGCGATGCGGCGGCCTGGCCTGACCATCGAGGAGATGTTCAAGGAGGTCCGCAAGGACGTGCAGCAAAGCACGCGCGGCATCCAGGTGCCGTGGGAGGCGACCTCGCTGACCGGCCGCTTCGCCTTCGTCGCCGGCGGGCCGGCCGACACCCCGGTGGCGGCGGCGCCGCGGCCGGCGCCCGGCGGCGAGACGCAGGTCGAGGTGGCGTTCTGGCAGTCGATCCAGTCGAGCAAGGACGCGCGCGACTTCGAAGCCTATCTCAAGCGTTACGGCGACCGCGGCGTGTTCTCGATGCTGGCCGCCAACCGGGTGGCCGCGCTCCGCGCCGACGGCGGCGCCGCGCGCGGCGTGCCGGAAAAGTCCGACCAGCAGCTCGCCGCCGAAGCCTTGATCCGCGCCCGCAAGATGATCCAGGACATGGTCGCCAACGCCGGCTCGCTGATGGGCGCCAAGGATGCCGACCCGACGGAGCGGGTCAACAAGTTCCGCGGCATGCTCGGCACCGTCGTCGACTTCAAGCCGATGGCGCGGTTCGTCCTCGGCAAGCACTACGAATCGGTGACGCCCGAGCAGTGGGAGCGGTTCTTCCTCACCTACAAGGAGCTGTTCCTGTCCGGCTACGAGTTCTCGGCCGCCAAGGCGTGGACCGGCAAGTACGAGCTGGAAACCGTCCGCGAGTACGGCGACGATATCCTGGTGACGGTGAAGTTCGTGCGCCAGGACGCGGGCCCTCTCCGGGTCGGCTTCCGCATCCGGCGGCGGCCGGAAAGCTTCTTCGGCTACAAGATCATCGACGCCCTCACCGATGGCATGAGCCTGGTGGTGACGCAGCGCAACGACTTCGCCGGCTTGCTCGCCAGCGGCGGCATCGACGGGCTGATCCAGACTCTCGAGAACCGCTTCGGCAAGGCCGTCAGGCCGATCGTGATTCCGGACTAGGCCGCGATTCGATCGGGTTGGACCGCCGGCATTGACCCTCGCCGCCCCATTGGGGCGGAGGGGGAGAATGTGATTCAGCCTGATCCGATATCGATTCGGCCCGCCGGCCGCGTCGCGGCATTCGGCCTTGATTCGCCAACCCGGAGGGGTTTCAGTGAGCGCCGACGGCGCCGTCCGGGTATGATGGCTGATCCCGGGGACGCATCGGGGGAACCTCGAAAGAGCAACGCGAAGGGGTAACGTCCCACCATGGACTTCCGGCCGATCTTCCTGGTCGTCGGCATGCTGCTGGCGACGCTGGCGCTGACCATGCTGGTGCCGGTTGCGGTGGACGCGATCTCCGGCCACGCCGACTGGCAGGTGTTCGCCATGTCGGCGGGCGTGACGCTGTTCGTCGGCGTCGCCATGGCGCTGACCTGCCGCGCCGGCGACCTCAGGCTGTCCCTCCACCAGGCGTTCGCCATGACGACCCTGAGCTGGCTGTTGCTGGCGGCGTTCGCCACCATCCCGTTCGTGTTCTCCGAGCTCCGGCTGAGCTTCACCGACGCGTTCTTCGAGGCGATGTCGGGCTTCACAACCACCGGCTCGACGGTGATCGTCGGCCTCGACAAGGCGCCGCCCGGCATCCTGATGTGGCGGTCGCTGCTACAATGGCTCGGCGGCATCGGCATCATCGTCACCGCCATCGCCATACTGCCGCTTTTGAACGTCGGCGGCATGCAGCTGTTCCGCATGGAAAGCTCCGACCGGTCGGAGAAGGCGCTGCCGCGCGCCGCCCAGATCGCCAGCGCCATCGGCGTCATCTACGTGGTGCTGAGCGTTGCCGTCGCCGTCGCCTATTGGCTGGCGGGCATGAGCGGCTTCGACGCCATCAACCATATGATGACCACCATCGCCACCGGCGGATATTCCACCCACGACAATTCGATCGGCCATTTCGACAACGTCAAGATCGAAATCATCGCCATCGTCGGCATGATCGCGGGCAGCCTGCCGCTGGTGCTCTATCTCCGGACCCTCCAGGGCAGGCCGCTGGCGATACTCGCCGACGGCCAGGTGCAGTGGTTCCTGTCCCTCATCGTCGCCGTGACCGTGGTCACCGCCGGCTGGCTGTGGCTGGAAGGCGCCGTTCATCCGCTGACGGCGCTCCGGCATGCGACATTCAATGTCGTCTCGGTGATCACCACCACGGGCTACGCCAGCGCCGACTACGGGGCGTGGGGCAGCTTCACGCTGCCGATCTTTTTCTTCGTCATGTTCGTCGGCGGCTGCTCCGGCTCGACCGCCGGCGGCATCAAGATTTTCCGCATCCAGGTGCTATACGCCGCCGCCCGCATGCAGCTCCGCCGCCTGGCGCACCCGCACGGGGTGTTCATCCCGCACTACAACCGGCGGCCGATCTCGGAGGAAGTCATCGTTTCGGTGCTCAGCTTCTTCTTCATGTGGTTCTTCACCTTTTCGATGCTGTCCCTAGGCTTGGGTATGCTGGGTCTGGATTTCCTCACCGCCGTGTCGTCGGCAGCGACCGCGGTCGCCAACGTCGGCCCGGCGCTGGGACCGATCGCCGGTCCCGCCGGCACTTTCCAGCCGTTCCCGGATGCCGCCAAATGGCTGATGTCGGCCGGCATGCTGCTCGGCCGATTGGAGCTGTTCACGGTGATGGTGATGCTCACCCGTTCGTTCTGGCGCGGCTAAGAAAGGTTCCTCTGCCGACGATCACTTGATCCAGGCGCCGAGATACTGACGGGCGTTCTTTTCCATCTCGGTGTTGAAGTCGCCCATTGCCGCCTCGACCTCCTTGAACCAGATCCGGTCGCGCTCGTTCAAGGAGGCGTCCTCACGCACCGTGATAAAGCGGGTGACGCGGGCCTCGGCGCGGCCGCGGCGGCGGCCGTCGGCGACCTCGAGCGACACCTCGATCAGGAAATCGTAGCGCTGCGCCTGCTGCTTGGTGAACGTCGCCTGGAAGCCGGTCTTCTTCTCGAGCGCCGTCTCGACGACGCTTGCCGCGTGGACGACCAGCTGCGCCGTCCCCGACCGGCCGACCGGCTTCAGGCGGTCGGCGGCCCACCGCCGCAGCGCCTTGATCGGCGGCGTCGGCACCAGGTGATCGACGTTGGGCGCCTTCATCGGCGGCTGGTAGCGGGCGACGACTTCGACGTTGGCGACGTCGAGGGCGATCGGGGCCTGGTGGGTGAAGGTGAGCTCGGGGAACTTCTGCACGGCGATCTGCGTCTCGCAGGCGGCGAGCGCCAGCGCCAGGGAAAGCGCGGTCAGGATGGAACGAGCGACGGATCGGTTCATGACGGGAGCCTTCGCATGAGTTTCCTGAGACTAGGGATTCGCCCGGCCGCGATCAAGGGCCGCCGGCCGGTCCTCGAACAGCGCCGCCAGCTCGGCGTCGTCGAAGTGGTAGTCGGTCTTGCAGAATTCGCAGGTCACCGTCAGGCGGCCGTCCTCGGCCATGTCGCGGATGTCGCGCTCGGCGAACGAGCCGAGCGTCACCACCACCTTTTCGCGCGAGCAGCGGCAGGCGTGGAACAGCGGCTTGGTGCGGTAGACGCGCACGCCTTCCCGGTGATACAGCCGATACAGTATCTCGGTCGGCTGCAACGCCGGATCGAGGAGCTCGCGCTGGGTGACGGTGCTCATCAACGCCACGGCGCGCCGCCAATCGTCCCCCTCCTCGCCCTCTTCGCCCGCGTCTTCCGTCTCGGCGTCGCGCAACCCGCCGCCCGCCACCGGCAGGCGCTGGATCATCAGCGCGGCGGCGCGGGCGCCGTCGCCGTTGCGGGCCGCCGCCGCCGAGGCGATCGCCGTCTCCAGCTGCTCCGACTGGCGGAAGTAGGCCTGCGCGCATTCGGCGAGCGTCGCGCCGGTGAGCTCGGTGATCCCCTGGTAGCGGTCGGTGTCCGGGCCTTGGTCGACGGTGAAGGCGAGATGGCCGGCGCCGAGCAGACGCGGCACGCTCGCCGCCGCCGGCTCCGAGGCGACGCCGGCCAGACGCTCGGCGTCGACGCGGGCGTAGGCGCGGAAGCCGCCCTTCGAGGTGACGTCGGCCATCAGCACGCCGACCGGGCCGTCGCCCTGGGTCTGCAGGGTGAACACGCCGTCGAACTTGAGGGTACTGGCGAGTGTCGCCGCCAGCGTCACCGTCTCGGCGAGAAGCGCGTTGACCGGGCCGGGATAGCAGTGCGGCGTAATCGCCGCCTCGAGCTCGCGGCCGAGGCGCGCCAGCCGGCCCCGGATTCCAAGGCTCTCGACCTGAAACGGCTGGATGAAGTCTCCGAACGGAAGCGGTTGGCCGGCCATCGGACCTATTGTAGCCGATTTTCGCCGCCCCGTCCCGGCGGGCGCGCCGAACCGCTCACTCCAGGCACCAGGCGAGGATGCCCTTCTGGACGTGCAGGCGGTTTTCGGCCTCGTCCCAGATCACCGACTGGGGGCCGTCCATGACCTCGCCCGCGACCTCCTCGTCGCGGTGCGCCGGCAGGCAGTGCATGAACAGCGCCCGCTTGTCCGCCCGCGCCATCAGCGCCGCGTCCACCCGATAGGGTTCGAGCAGCCTGCGGCGCGCCGCCGCGTCGCCCCGGCGGGTCGCCGTGCCCATGGAGATCCAGGTGTCGGCGATCACCAGGTCGGCGCCGTCGACCGCCGCCCGCGGGTCGCCGCCGACGCTGACGTCGCCGCCTTCGGCTTTCGCCCACCTCAGCACCCTCGCCTGCGGCCGGAGCTTGCGCGGGCAGGCCAGCCGCAGCGTGAAGCCGAAGCGCACGGCGGCGTGGATCCAGCTCTGGGCGACGTTGTTGCCGTCGCCGGACCACGCCACCGCCTTGCCCCTGATCGGGCCGCGGTGCTCCTCGAACGTCATCACGTCGGCCATGATCTGGCACGGGTGCGAGAAATCGGTGAGGCCGTTGATCACCGGCACCGTCGAATGCGCCTCCAGCTCGTCGAGCTTCCTGGGGTCGTCGGTGCGAATCATGATCGCGTCGGCGTAGCGGCTGAGCACGCGGGCGGTATCGGCGATGGTCTCGCCGCGGCCGAGCTGCGATTCCGAATCGCTCATCACCACCACCTGGCCGCCGAGCTGCTGCATCGCCACCTGGAACGACACCCGGGTGCGGGTCGACGGCTTCTCGAAGATCATCACCAGCGTCTTGCCGGCGAGCGGCGCCCGCGACCGGCCCGCGGCGCGCTCGCGTTTGAGGCGCCGCGCGGTGTCGAGGATCCGGCGCAGGGTCGCCGTCGGCAGCCGGTCGATGTCGAGGAAATGCCGGACGGCCTTGTTCCGCGCCGCGCTCATCTCAGGCCGCCCTGGCCAGCGCCGCCGAAGCCTTGTCCATGATCGCCATCGCCTCGTCGATGTGGCTTTCCTCGACGATCAACGGCGGCACCAGGCGCACCATGTTGTCGCCGCAGGCGACCACCAGGAGCCCGCCTTCCGCCATCTTGGCCACCACCTCGGAATTCTCCGGCAGGCATTTCAGTCCCAGCATCAGGCCGGCGCCGCTGACGCCGCTGAACACCTTGGGATGGCGTCCAACCAGCGCCTCGGCGCGGTTCCAAAGGACGCGACCGATCGCGTCGACCCGCTTCAGGAACCCGGGCGCCAGGATCACGTCGAGCACCGCGTTGCCGACGGCCATCGCCAGCGGATTGCCGCCGAACGTCGAGCCGTGGCTACCGGCGGTCATCGTCTTGGCGACGTGCTCCTTGGCCAGGCAGGCGCCGACCGGGAAGCCGCCGCCGAGGGCCTTGGCGGCAGCCAGCGCGTCGGGCTCGACGCCGGCCCACTCGTGGGCGAACAGCTTGCCGGTGCGGCCCATGCCGCACTGCACCTCGTCGAACAGCAACAGCACCCCGAACTCGTCGGCGATCCTGCGCAGGCCCTTCAGGTAGTCGTGCGGCATCGGCCGGATGCCGCCCTCGCCCTGCACCGGCTCGACCAGGATGCCGGCGGTGTCGGGGCCGATGGCGGCGCGCATCTCGTTGAGGTTGCCGAACGCCACCTGGTCGAAGCCGTCGACCATCGGCTCGAAGCCGGCCATGTGCTTCTTCTGGCGGCCGGCGGCGATGGTCGCCAGCGAGCGGCCGTGGAAGGCGCCTTCGCAGGTGATCACCCGGAAGCGCCCGGCGCGGCCGTTCGCCGAGTGGTACTTGCGCGCCATCTTCAGCATCGCCTCGACCGCCTCGAGGCCGGAGTTGGCGAAGAACACCGAATCGGCGAAGCTGGCGTCGACCAGCCGCTTGGCCAGCCGCTCCTGCTCCGGAATCCGATACAGGTTCGAACAATGCCAGAGCTTCCCCGCCTGCTCGGTCAGCGCTTTCACCAGGTGCGGGTGGCAATGGCCGAGCCCGGTGACGGCGATGCCGGCGCCGAAGTCGAGATAGCGGCGGCCGTCGGTCGCGTACAGGTACATCCCCTCGCCGCGCGAAAACGCGACGTCGGCCCGCGCATAGGTGGGCATGGTCGGTGACATCATCCGGATCGCTCTCCTGCGACGGCGGCGGCGGGCCCAGGCGCGGGCCCCGGCCGGGGAAAGCGGGGAAGTATCGTGATCGGGCCCGGCCGTGTCAACAAAAGGCGACGGCCGGGACGCCGGCTTACGCCTTCAATCTGTAACCGGACTTGAACATCCAGGTGCAGAGCGCCCACAACGCGGCGTTGACGCCGGCCATGGTCGCGATGCCGGCGGCGAGCGAACCGTCGGCGTGGCCGGTGACGCCGTAGCGCAGCCCGTCGATCATGTAGAAGAACGGATTGAGGTGCGCCGCCACCTGCGCCGCCGCCGGCAGCTGCAGGATCGAATAGAACGTGCCCGACAGGAACGCCAGCGGCGTGACCACGAAGTTGGTCACCGCCGCGATGTGGTCGAACTTCTCCGACCAGATGCCGCCGGCAATGCCGAGCAGCGCCAGCATCAGCGACGCCATGACGGCGTGGTAGGCGATGAAGCCGAGCGCGTGGACATGCATCGGCACGAACGGCAGCATGGCGGCGGCGACGACGACGCCGACCATGACGCCGCGGGTGACGCCGCCCATGGCGATGGCGAATGTCAGCTCGTGGGCGGTGAACGGCGGCATCAGGGTATCGACGATGTTGCCCTGCACCTTGGCGATGACGATCGACGACGAGGTGTTGGCGAACGCGTTCTGGGCGATCGCCATGACGACAAGGCCGGGCGCCAGGAACTCCAGGAACGGCAGCTCGCCGACGACGCGCGTGCCGCCGCCCAAGGCCAGCGCGAACACCGCTAGGAACAGCAGCGTCGTCACCGCCGGCGCGACCAGGGTCTGGGTGTAGACCTTGATGAAGCGCCGCACTTCGCGCAGGTAAAGCGTCCACAGGCCGATCCAGTTGACCCGGCCCATGGTCGGCGCCCGGAAGCTTGCGTCCATGGGCCGGAGTTATACGCCCGCCTTCGGTGGCGCACCAGCCCGGCCCGTGCCACACTCGTCGCCGTCATGACCGCGAAGCGGAAAAGACGCGGACCGCGCAAGGCGACGGCGAAGCACCTGGAGAACGCCGCGCTCCACTACCTCGGCCGGTTCGCCAGCTCGGCCGAGAACCTGCGCCGCGTCCTATTGCGGAAGGTACGCCGCTCGGCCCGCTTCCACGGCACCGACGAGGACGAAGGCCGCGCCCACGTCGAGCGGCTGGTGAAGCGATTGGCGCGCGCCGGGCTGGTCGACGACGCCACCTACGCGGCGGCGCGCGCCGTGAGCCTGCACCGCCGCGGCGCGGCGCCGAAGCTGATCGCCGCCCGGCTGCGCCAGAAGGGCGTCGCCGCCGGGGCGATCGATGGCGCGCTCGCGGCGCTCGGCGGAAGCCTGGGCGACGTCGAGCTGGCCGCCGCCGTCAACCTCGCCCGCCGCCGCCGGCTCGGCCCCTATCGTCCCAAGGGTCGCAGCCAGGCCCGCCCCGCCACCGGCGGCGGCGACCGCCTGGGCGCCGCGCGGGAACGCGAGCGGGCGCTGGCGGCGCTGGCCCGGGCCGGATTCCCCTACGACGTGGCGCGTCGCGTCGTCGACGCCGACAGCGTCGAGGAACTGGAGCAGGCGGCCGGCCTGTAGAGGCCGTCGCCGCGGCCGCCAAAGCGGCGTTTGATTCGCGGCCAATTCCGGTTAATGTCGGCGGCGGCAACACCGGACGCGCGATGGCGCGCGCCTCGCGACAAATGTCCGGCAAAAAACATAAGGACGAGGGAAGAAACATGGCCGTCACCATCTATCACAACCCGCGCTGCGGCACGTCGCGCCAAACCCTTAAGCTATTGGAGGAGCTCGGGTTGAATCCGACCGTGGTCGAATACCTGACCGCGCCGCCGAGCGTGGGCGAGCTCAAGCGCATTCTGAAGATGCTGAAGATGACGCCGCGCCAGCTGCTGCGGAAAAAGGAAGCGGCCGAGGCCGGCCTCGACGACGAGACGCTCAGCGACGAGGCGCTGATCAAGAAGATGGTCGCGAACCCGATCGTCATCGAGCGGCCGATCGTCGTCAAGGGCGCCAAGGCGGCGCTCGGGCGGCCGCCCGAGAGCGTGCTCACCATCCTCTAGGGCCGCTGGAGATCCCTGCCCGTGCCGCTGTTGCCGATCACCATCCACAGGCTGGCGGCCGCTTTCTATGAAGCCGAGGTGACGCGGACGCCGGTGCCGCCGATATCAGCGACCCATCCGGACATGAGCGTGCGCGACGCCTATCTGATCCAGGAGGCCCTGGTGCTGATCATGATGGGCGAGGGCTGGACGACCACCGGCATCAAGGTCGGCGCCACCAAGAAGCCGGTGCAGGAGAAGTTCGGCACCGGCGAGCCGGTGTGCAGCGTCATGTTCCGCGAGCGCCAGACCAGGAACGGCGGCAAGGTCCAGGCATCGAGGCTGATCCAGCCGAAGATCGAGCCCGAGATCGCGTTCCGCATGGGCCGCCAGCTTTCCGGTCCCGGCGTCACCCGCGCCGATGCGCTTGCCGCCGTCGGCGGCGTCATGGGCGCGTTCGAGATCGTCGACTGCCACACCGAGGACTGGAAGATCGCCGCCGCCGAGCTGATCGCCGACAACTGCGTCAATGCCGGCTACGTGCTGGGGCCGGAGCGGCCGCTCGATGCCGGCTTGGATCTCGCCAAGGTGACGGTCAAGTTCTCCAGGAACGGCGGCGCGCCCAACTTGGGCAGCGGCGCCGCGGCGCTCGGCGATCCGGTGGCGGTGCTGGTGTGGCTGGCCAACTGGCTGGCCGAGCGCGACCGGCAACTGGAGAAGGACTGGGTGGTGCTGTCGGGCGGCCTCGCCGACCCGTTCGCCGCCGTCCCCGGCGACCGCTTCATCGGCGACTTTTCCGACCTCGGCAAGGTGGCGGTTTCCTTCGCCTGAGGCGGCGTCCCGGCAGCGCCGAAATCCGGCCCTCCACGCCGGGGTTGAAGCGGTCGCGGTTAAATTTCACTATGCTTCGCTAATCCCGTATGATGCGCACGTTCCGGGGGTCCGGGCTCGGGAAGGGAGCCCGGCAAAAAAGTTCCGGACGCTCCTGCCCGTGGGGGACCCGATGGCCGCCGACGAGACCAGTGCTGCCCAAAGGACGAAGCCGAAGAAAGCTGCGCCCCGCAAGGCCGCGCGCGCCAAGCTGAATCCGGTCAAGACCGCCGCCAAGCCGGCCGCCAAGGCGGCGCCGCGACCGGTCGCCAAGGCAACGCCGAGGCCAACGGCTCGCTTGGCCGCGAACCCGGCACCAGCGCCGCGACCGGCCGCCAAGGCTGCGCCGGCGCCGGCCAAGAGGTTGGCGCCGCGACCGTCCGCCAAGGTTGCGCCGGCACCGGCCAACAGGCCGGCGCCGCGACCGGCTCCGCGCACCGCGGCGAGGCCGCAGGTGGTGCGCGCCAACGCCGACCAGGTCAAGCTGTGGAATTCGCTCAAGCCCGAACAGAAGATGGCGCTGCGCGAGCGCGAGGCGGTGCGGCTGTTCGCGCAAGGCCTGGAGCGCCACCGCGCCACCGACCTCGACGCGGCGGCGCGCCTCTATGGCCAGGCGCTGCTGCTCGACGCCAGGCTGCCCGACATCTACAACAACTTCGGCGTGGTGCTGCGCCGGCTCGGCAGGCGCGAGGCGGCGGTGGCGTGCTATCGCCGCGCCCTGGTGCTGAAGCCCGACAACGCCGGCGCCTATACCAACCTCGGCAACGTGCTGCGCGAGCTCGGCCGGCTCGAGGTCGCCGCCGCCAGCCACCGCCGCGCCGTCGCCCTCGCCCCCGATTCCGCCGACGCCCATTACAACCTCGGCCTGGTGCTGCGCGATCTCGGCGATACCGACGCGGCGATGCAGGAATTCGCGGCGACGCTGAAGCTCGACCCCGGCCACGCCGACTGCCGCTGGGACCGGGCGCTGACGCTCCTGCAGACCGGCGACTTCAAGCAAGGGTTCAAGGAATACGAATGGCGCTGGAAGCTGAAGCGCGCCGAGCCGCGCGCCTTCAAGCAGCCGCTGTGGGACGGCGGCGCGCTCAAGGGCAAGACCATCCTGATCCACGCCGAGCAGGGCTTCGGCGACATGATCCAGTTCGCCCGCTACATCCCGATGGTGAAGGCGAAGGGCGGCAACGTGGTGGTCGAGGTGGCGGCGCCGCTGGCGAGACTGTTCTCCACCGTGCCCGGGGTCGCCCAGGTGGTCAACGCCGGCGCGGCGTTGCCGAAGTTCGACGTCTACGCGCCGATGATGTCGCTGGCCCGCATGTTGGGAACCACGCCCCAGACGATTCCCGCCAACGTCCCCTACCTGAAGGCGCCCGAGGCGCACGCGCCGCAACTGCCGGCGACCATGAGTCGGGCGCGCAAGGTCGGTATCGCGTGGGCCGGCCGGCCGACGCACCAGAACGACGCCAACCGCTCGGTTACCTTCACCCACTTCGTCGAGCTGTTGGGATTGCCGCAGACCACCGTCTACAGCCTGCAGCAAGGGCCGGCCGCCGACGAGATCGTCGCCGCCGGCTGCCAGGCGTTCGTCCTCGACGTCGGCCGCAGGATGCGCGACTTCGCCGACACCGCCGCCGTCATCGAGCAGCTCGACCTGGTGATCTCGGTCGATACCGCGGTCGCCCATCTCGCCGGCGCGCTTGGCAAGCCGGTGTGGGTGGTGCTGCCGTATCCCGGCGATTGGCGGTGGATGGCCGGCCGCGACGACAGCCCGTGGTACCCGACCATGCGGCTGTTCCGCCAGCGAGTGCCCGGCGTCTGGGGCCCGGTGTTCGAGCGCGTGCGCAAGTCGCTGCACGACGAAATCCTGGGGCGCGAGCCGAAGGCCTAGTCGCCGCAGTTGTCGTCGCCGCGACGCGTTTTGCCGACAATCCTCAGAATTTGTAGCCGTAGCGGACGCCCAAGTTCTCGAGCCCTTCGTTGGTCGAGCACAGCTTGGCGTTCGAGATATGGTCGAGGAAGGCGGAGACGCTGTGGCGCTCGGCGAAGCGGACCCCGAGCTCGACCGATTCCCGGAACAGCACCCGGCAGCCGAGCTCCTTCCTGTCGAGGGGCGCGTTGGTGGTCTCGCCGGTGTGAACGGCGCCGCCGAGCGAGAATCCGCCGAACATGAAGCGCCAGAACTCCCATTCCCAGGAGAGGCCGACATAGCCCTGGCTGGTGTCGCCCGACGAGTTGACGTTGCCGCCGATGTGCGGCCGCGGCGACCAGATGATCTTCAGGAAGTCCGGCGAGTTGAACAACAACTCGACGTTGGCGTCGATGCCCGACTCCTTCTTGTGGCTGAACGGCCCTTCGTCGTGGGCGAGCGCGCCGACGCGCACCTCCGACAGCCAGCCCTTGCCTCCCGGCCCCGGGCGCGCCGGCGGTGCGCCGACCCGCGCCGTCGACCGGTCGGCGGCCGGCGGGCGCTGGGCGGTGCGGGCCGGCGGCG
>Ga0209399_10000865_pt1 | contig 16831 bp, 16 predicted proteins | sample OV2TP3_FD_184130 | JGI IMG/M metagenome (GOLD analysis project Ga0209399, IMG submission 184130) | Hot spring microbial communities from Beatty, Nevada to study Microbial Dark Matter (Phase II) - OV2 TP3 (SPAdes) (version 3) | ecosystem: Environmental > Aquatic > Thermal springs > Hot (42-90C) ... | reverse complement strand
GGCGGCACCGCCGCCGCGGCCCTCACCGGGCAGCGCGACATCCGCTACCCGGCCGAGACGCGGCTGCGCTTCACGCTGAAGGAAGACTTGCCCGTCTACCCCGAGTAACCCCGCAGTCCTGAAGCAATCCTTCGGGGTCTCGACTTGGTCGGGACCCCGCCTTTCTTGTGTGCGGAGATTCCAATACTCCTGGAATCTCTGCACACAACTCGACGAACCTCAGTCGGCCACAGGTGGCGGACATCTCTGCAAGGCGGGGCAACCCTTCAGGGTTGCCAATTCGGGCGGCAAGAAACTCGGGCTTTAGCCCCGGAGGTACGCTTGGTAGCGGCGACGAACGCGCTTAGCCCGCTAGGGCTGCGCCTGCCCTGAGCGGAGCCGAAGGGTTCGTCGTCGGCCTTTCCGTTTGCACCCTGCTAGAATGAGCGTCTTCCGGAGGTGCTCAATGCCGGCTCTGACTGGGGTGCTCGAAACCTCTCTCTGGGTGAACGACACGCAGCGCTCGGGCGACTTCTACCGGCGCATCCTCAAGTTCAAAACTCTCGTCGGCGACGACCGCCTGTGCGCCCTGGCGGTGCCCGGCAACCAGGTGCTGCTGCTGTTCAAGAAGGGCGCCTCGCTCGAACCCATCCAGCGCCCCGGCGGAACGCTGCCCGGCGGCATGGACGCCACCGGCCGCACCCACCTCACCTTCGCCATCCCCGCCAAGGAGTACGACAACTGGAAACTCTGGCTGACCCAGAACGGCATCCACATCGAGAGCGAGATGAAATGGGAGCGCGGCGGGCGCAGCCTCTACTTCCGCGACCCCGACGAGCATTCCCTCGAGCTCGCCACCCCCGGCACCTGGGAAATCTACTGACGCTGGATTCTTCCCAGCCCTCGCAGCGCCAGAATGCAGGCAGTGAGGATGGCCAGCGCAAACGAAACCGCCACGGCGTAGACCAGCACCTCCTGCCAGACCGCCCCCTCGAACCCCGCTCCCCCGATCGGCGTCGCCCAACTGGTGCCGAACGCGCCCGCCAGCAACTGCGCCAGCCAGCCCGTGTAAGACGCGTAGAGGAAGAGCCAGAACGCCGCCCTCTCCGCCGTCGCCGAGAGTTTCAGGTCCTCCCACACCAGTCCCACCAACATCAGGAACATTCCGCTCAGCGCTGCCCCCACGTGGGCCGCCACGCCCATCCGCGGGTTCGTCAGAAGCGGGACCACCGCTCCGACCAACAGACCCAACACAAAAATGAACACTCCATGCCAGAGCAGTCGCCTTCTCGCCTCAGGAATCATCAGTGACCCTCCTCGTCCATTGGATTGCCGCGCAGGCCAAGAGACTCTAGCTCAAACTAGGGCTTGCCCGCTCGCAGCAAATCAGCTAGCGTGCGGGGCATGTCGCGCCGCAGCCGAGTGAGCGTCTGCCTGCTCTCTTCGCACCCGCTCGTGCTCGCCGAGCTGGAGCGGGTGTTGCGCGCTGCCGGGGTGGGAGTCAAGCCCCAGCGCTTGGAAGCGGCGCCGACGGCCGACCCGCGCAAGCTCCGCCTGCTGCGCTCGCGCATTTACGTCCTGGACGACTTCGGGGCGCGACCCGCCACCGAAGCCCTCGTTGCCACCCTGCTTACTCGTACCCGCCACGCCCGCGTGCTGGTGGTGGGCGAGCGCTTCACCGAGGCCAACAGCTTCCCCCTGCTGCGCCTGGGCGTGAAGGGCCTGGTTCCCTACGCGCAGGCGCGCGAGCAGTTGCCGGAAGCGGTGCGGGCCGCCGCCGCCGGCGGCTTCTGGGTGCCGCGCAAAGTCCTTTCCAAGTTCGTGGACTGGGTCCTCGAAAGCCTGGGCCCGCGCCGCTGGACTTTCGGCCCTGCCTACCTCAGCCCGCGCGAGCAGGAGGTGCTGGAGGCGCTGCTGGCCAACCTCTCCAACAAGGAAATCGCCCAGCGCCTGTCGCTGGCCGAGCGCACGGTCAAGTTCCACGTCTCCAACGTGCTGGGCAAGTTCGGCGTCCAGCGCCGCACCGACCTGATTCTGCTCTACTGGCAGTCCCGTCCCGGCGGCAAGGGCAGCACCGGGATCGCACGGCCAGCGGCTCTGAGAAGATAAGCTCCGCCGGATCGAATTCTCTACGCTCCCTGCCTCCGGAGACACCCCGAAACGAGATGGGAAAACACTTGGTGGCAGTCAGCCTCCGTGTACGAGGCAGGGAAGTCGGATTCCTGTGCCAGCATGTGGTCCCGCAGCATTTCTTCCATTGCGCCGCAGAGCCCGGCCCGAACGGCCTGCGGGTGCAAACCCGGTGCCAGCTCACCGCGTTCGACCATCTCCTTCAAGATGGAATCAAGGAATCCAACGAACTGCAAGAATCCCTCGGAAACCGCAACGACGTCGTCGCTCCCTCGACTCCGGCGGCTCTCGAGCAAGTAAACCGTGCGAAGGTGCGAGTCGCGTTCCAGAAAGCCCAGCACCATTTCCATCGCCATCTGCAGCTTTTCCAAGGGCGAACGGCGCCTCTGGGTGGCGATGCGCAGCGCCGGATTGATTTCCCTCCAGGTGTGCTCCAGAATGGCTTGCAGGATTCCTTCCTTGCTTCCGAAGTGTTTGATCAGCTGTGACTGACTGGTGCGGGCTTCGCGGGCGATTTCGGCCGTTGTAGTGCGCACGAATCCGCGCTGGGCGAAGAGCTTCTTGGCGGACTCGCGAAGCCGGTCTCGGCTTGATGGCTGAACCGCCCTCCGGGGCTTGAGCATGTACCCATCGCCTCCCTCCGCGAAATTCCAGCGTGTAGTAATACTACTACACCGGGCAGGTCCCGACAAGAGGAGAGGCGACTCACCCTTCCCTCTTGACATCTACAGATGAGTGTAGTACCACTACTAGTACTTATGGTAGCACTGTTCGCGTGCGCGCGGGCACCGCTACTAGGGGGAGGTTAACAATGACCATCCATAGCTCTTCTTTAGTCCGTAGTGTCACGGCTCTTGTCCTGGCAGCCCTGCTGATGGGTTCGGCTCCGTCGGCCGCCGCACCGGGGCCGAAAGGGGGCGGAAAGCCAGCGGAGAATACTACCTTCAGCGGCCAGGCGACCGCGGTCCGGGCGAGCGTCCTGGGGATTACCACCATCATCTCAGACACCGGGCCTCAGCCGCCGGAAGGCGATTCCCGAGACGCTCACTTGCTTCAAGCCGAAGTCCCGGGTCTGCTGACGGCGGAGGTGCTCCACGCTGCTACCATCGGTCAGGGAAACGCCAGCCGGTCGGAGGCCTCGACCGCCAACGCGAACTTGACAGTGGTGGCAACAGCATCGCTGCGGGCTTTCTCATGGCCCGCGCCGCAGCGGTATGCGACCGTGGCCGGGCTGCGGTCAGCGGCAGCTCGGAGGTGGTCGGCCTGGTGGTCAATGGGCAGGCGGTTCAGGTCAGTGGCCAGCCCAACCAGACCGTCGCCCTTCCCAATGGCCGCATCATCATCAATGAGCAGAGCAGCAGCTCTAGCAGCAAGAAGTCAGCTGAGATCACCGTCAACGCTCTGCACGTAATCGTGGACGGGATAGCCGATGTGGTCATCTCATCGGCCTATGCCGACATCAATTGTGGCGGGTCCGTATGCCCGAGCACGGACTTCGTCACCGGTGGCGGCTGGATCACCGGGACCCCCTCGGGAGCCAAAGGCAATTTCGGAGTTGCTGGCGGCATCAAGAACGGCCAGTTTTGGGGTCACCTGACCTTCATTGACCATGGTTCCAACGGACCCAAGGTCAAGGGCACAGGCGTCACCGGCTATGAGAACCTGGGCGGGACCCTGCGGCGCATTCGAGGCACCGCAGAAGTCAACGGCCAGGGAGGATTCACGTACGAGGTGGAGGTGGATGACAAGGGAGAGCCGGGACGGGATGACACGTTCACGCTGAGATTGTCGAACGGTTATTTCGCTTCCGGTCGTCTCGACGGCGGTAACATCCAGCTTCACAAGCCTTGCAACTGACGTGCTTGATGAGCGTTGCCCGGCCGCCTCGAAGGCGGCCGGGCAACCTGTCCCTAATCGGCCCTACGGGACAGTTCCACCCCCTGTCCCTCATTTGTCCCCCTCACCAGTTTCCCACCGCGCCGCTCTCGGGTAGGCTGGAGTCGTTTCATAGGCACTACTGCAGGGTTCGTCTTCACCTCCTCCTCGCCTGTGGGGGATTCGAAGCCGCGGTGGCGAAAGCCGCGGCCAGCCTGCCTGCGGCAGGCAGGCGAGGGGCGCATCGTGGGGGAAAACAGGAGCGCGGGGGTGAAGCCGTGCAACTGACGTTTTGGGGCGTGCGAGGTTCCTTGCCGTCGCCGGAGCCCTGGGCGTGGCGCTACGGCGGCAACACTCCTTGCCTGGAAATCCAGACCGAAGATCAGCTCTTTGTCCTCGACGCCGGCACCGGCATCCGCGACCTGGGCCACGACCTCATCGCCAACCGCCGCCAGGTCGGCCTGGTGGCCAACATCCTCCTCACCCACTACCATTGGGACCACATCCAGGGGCTGCCGTTCTTTGAGCCCCTCTACTACGCCAACACCACCCTGCACTTCTTCGGGCCGCCGCTGGCCGAAGCTCAAACCCCGGGCACGCTCGGGGGCGTATTGAGCCTGCTCTTCCACGCTCCTTTCTTCCCGGTCTCGGTGGACGGGCTGCGCGCCACCTATACGTTGCGCGAGTTCGACTGGTGGACCGACTACTACCTGGGCCTGACCCGCATCCGAACCTGCCGCCTGAACCACCCCCAGGGCGCGCTCGGCTACCGGCTCGACCGCGGCGGCGTCTCCATCGTCTATGCCACCGACCACGAGCCTGGCGCCATGGAGCGCGACCAGGAGCTCATCGACCTCGCCCGCGACGCCGACATCCTCATCAGCGACGCCGAGTTTCACCCCGAAGAGCTCAGCGGCCTCAAGCGCGGCTGGGGGCACGGCTCCTGGAAGGAGTCGGCGCGGCTGGCCCGCGCCGCCGGCGTGCGCCAGCTCATCCTCTTTCACCACGACCACCTGCGCACCGACGACGAGCTCGACCTCATCCTCGCCGAAGCGCGCCGCGAGTTTCCCCATACCCTGGCGGCCGCCGAAGGGATGTACATCGACCTCACCAGCCGCCAGATGCGCGTCGGCTCCCGCCGCCTGCGCATCAGCCAGCGCACCCCCGCCCACGTACCGGTCGAAGTGGAGACGGTGTCGAACGGCCGCACCGTGCACGAAGAAGTGCGGCTCGAGAACATCAGTTTCCACGGCGCCTACTTCCTCGGCGCCGGCGACTACGAGCCCCAGCAGCCCGTCAGCCTGACCGTGCGTATGCCCATCAACGGCAACGGCCCCGCAGAGCGGGGCAACGGGCGCTCGCGAGCAGGCCTGGCCGAGGTGCGCCTGCAGGGTTTCGTGCTGCGCGCCGAGCCCGCCACGCTCGACAGCGGCTGGAAGGGCGTAGCCGTCCATTTCCCCGGCCGCTCCGCCGAGCCGCCCATTGAGATCGTTCCGAAGCCGGACGTGGAAGTGGGGTAAGCGAGCGTTGCGAGCGCTTTGCCCTGACCCCACACCTAGCGCAAGGGCAACGGGACCGGCGCCGGAGGAACCAGCGTCACCCATCCGCTGGGTTTCCTCCGGCCGGTCCCGGATTCCGGTAGGGAAGAAGTTGTCAGTCGGAGGCCGCGCCGCCGGCCGCCGCTCCGTTGGCGGGCAGCAGCAGGTAGCCGGCCACCCCTCCGCGGGTCACCTGCGTGATGACGAGCTCGTGCGGCACATCGCTGTCGCGCAGGTAGAAGACCAGGGCCTGCTGCGCCTGGAGGTCCCGCACCCAGAGCGTGCGCCGGTCGGGCAGCAGCCACAGCCAGCCCTTCACCCGCTGGTAGGCCACGTTGGCCGAGGTTACCCGCAGCGAAATGCCGGGCGCCACCTCCTGCGTCCGGTCTTCCGCCAGCTCGAAGTCCACCCGCTGCCGGTCGAGTTGCTGGGCCAGCTCGTGGACGCTGCGCTCGTTGCGGCTGACGGCGTCGTTCACCACCGCCAAGTCCCGCCCGGTGTCGGCCCGCAGGGAAGCGACTTGCTGCTCCACGCCCTCCCCCCGCGCCCGCTCCAGTTGCCGGTCGATCTCCAGGTTCTCGAGCCGCGCCTCCAACCCCTGCGCGCGCTCGTCCAGCTCGGCCTGCATCCGCTCGTGCAGTTGCGCGGTCAGCTCCTGCGCGTGCTGGTTGGCCTGTTTCAAGTTGCGGTCCATCCGGGCCTCGACCGCGCTGACGCGCCGGCTCATCTTGTCGCGGTCGGCCTGCCAGGCGGCCCACTGCTGTTCGACGCTCGCCAGCCGCTCCTGCAGCGCCGCGACGCTTTCCTGCAGCCCGGGGAGCTGGGCGAGCGTGAGGCCGTGTTTTTCCAGCGTCAAGTAGCCGTAGACGCCCATCCCCGCCAGCGCCAGCAGCAGCACGGCTACCAGCGCTGTCAGGCCGCGGGCACGGCCTTGCAGCTCGCGGATCTCCCGCTGTTGGGAGACGACGTTGATGGTGGTGTTCGTCCGTTCGGTTTGATTGCGGTCAGGAGTACTGTCCGGCCGGTCCAAGCGTGGGTTCCATTCTTTCTCTTTCATTCAGCACCTCCGTGCGCCTCACTTCGGTGCGATACCAAAACCGGGCGCGCGGGTTGCCCGCCGGCTCGAATGAAAGTAGTACCACTGGCAACCCCTCCGCAGGGGCCGGCATCTGTAGACATTGTTCGTGGCGGTCGAGGTTGTTTATACGGAGGCCGACATGAAACGTTATCATACTTGGCTCTTTCTACTCGCGCTGGCAGTGGTACTTGTTATCGCCCAGTCGCTCGCGGCAGCGCAGGTGAGCGGCACCATCAAGTCCTTCAGCGACACCAGTCTGGTGCTCACCCACGACAACTCCGAATCCACGTTCTCCTTGAACGCGGAGACGAGGGTCGAGGGAACTCTCAAGAACGGGGCTCAGGCTACGGTCGAGTACCAGTCGAAGGAAGGCGAGAACATCGCCACGCGCGTCGTCGTCGAAAGCGCCAAGAACTGAAGGCTCCCCACACGCGTGGGAGGGTGCGCGGCCTCGCGGCTGCGGCTCGGGAGCCGCGCGCTCTCCCCGTCTATGGGAAGCCGTCCGTACATTCTTGCCTAGGAGGAGAGGCCTTATGGAACAGCTCGAAAACGAACGCACCGATCACGAATCCAAACAGAAAGCCGGCATTACCCCGGCCACCATCCTGCTCACCCTCTGGGTGCTGGTGCTGACCGGCATCGTGGCCTGGATGGCGAACGGCCAGTCGCAGCTGCGCCAGCAAGTGTCGACGCAAGAGGAGGCGCTGCAGCAGCAGTTGACCGCGGTGGACTCCCGCCTGGACGCCCGCGCCGGGGAGCTCGAGCGGCAGGTGACCGACGTGCGCGACGACCTGGGCACCACCGCACAGAAGGTCGGCGTCACTCAGAAACAGCTGGCCGCCGCTCGCGCCCAGGCTCAGAAGGCGCGCGAGGAGGCGCAGAAGGCCGATGAAGCGCTGCAGGCGCAACTGACCCAGCAGCAAGACGAAGTCGAATCGGTCAAAGGCGCCTTGCAGGGCGCGGTGGGCGACCTGGGCCTGCAGAGCGGCCTCATCGCCACCACGCGGGACGAGCTGGCCGAGCTGCGCCGCCGCGGCGAACGCGACTACTTCGAGTTCGACCTGCGCAAGTCCAAGCAGTTCACCCGCGTCGGCGACGTCTCTCTCCGCCTCACCAAGGTCGACACCAAGCGCCAGAAGTACAACCTGCTCCTGCTGGTGAACGACCGGCGCATCGAGAAGAAGGACAAGACCATCTACGAGCCGGTGCAGTTCTATCCGGGAGGCAAGGGCGCGCTGGTCGAGCTGGTCGTCTTTGAAGTGGAGAAAGACCGCGTGGCCGGTTATCTGGCGGCTCCCAAAGAGCTGGCCATGGGCCGCTGAAGTCAGGTGGTTGGACGTTGAGACCGCGCCGATGGCGGCTTGAACTCGAACGCCGCCATTGGGGTTGCGGATGGCGCCGCTGTGGGGGCAGGCGTCGGCGCGGCCGCCGGATGGGGCAATGGGGCCGCCATTGGCGCGGCAAGGAGTGAGTCCGAGATGGTTTTGCGTTGGCTTTCAAGCCCCGCTGACGTAAAATGCCCTCGGGGCTACTTTCGGGAGGGCTATCTTCCTTAGGGGGTGTTGTATGCAAGGAAAGTCCTATTCTCGTTCGTCTTTCTACCTATGTTGGGCGGTACCGTTGGCCGCGGTCATAGGAGCCGTGATCCTTGCTGGCTGCGGCGGCAGCAGCGAGGTGGGCGTCTCCTCTACCCCGTCCAATGTCACTTCCACGGTTACGACCACTCTCAGCGACCCGCCCATCTGCGAGCCGCCGGCCGGGCAGTTCGCTCATGTCTGGGTCACCATCACCAAGGTGCGCGCCCACATGAGCGGCGACGCCGACGCCAACGGCGCGGGCTGGGTTGACTTGGTGGACCTGACCGCGAACCCCATGCAGGTCGACCTGCTGGGCGGCGACTCCACCCAGTGCATCCTCAGCGTGCTGGGCTCGACCACCGCCTTGCCCGCCGGCAACTACCAGCAGATCCGCTTCCACCTGCTGGCCAACGGCCCGCTCGGCGGCGCCGCCGGCCCCTCCACCAACAACTGCGCGCCGGAGCTGACCAACGTCTTCAACTGCGTCCAGCTCATGGACGACAGCGGGCCCAAGCAGCAGCTCCTGCTCTCCAGCCAGGCGCAGACCGGCATTAAGATCCCGCCCGGGCAGATCGCCGGCGGCGGCATCATGCTGGAAGCCGGGCAGACGGCGGACATCAACATCAGCTTCAACGCCTGCCTGTCTATCGTCGAGCAGGGCAACGGCCAGTTCCGGCTCAAGCCCACGCTGCGCGCCGGCGAAGTCTCGACCGCCGACACCGTCACCGGAAGCGTGGTGGAAGTGGTGGACGCCATGGCCAACACCACCCAGCCGCTGCCGGCCGGGGCCGTGGTTCAGGTGTTCATCGAGGACACCACCGATCCGGAAAACCCTAAAATCATTGAAACCATCATGGCCGACTCGAACGGCAGTTTCAGTCTCTGCCCGGTGCCGCAGCCGGTTCCCTCCGGCGGCTTCACCGTGGTGGCCACCGCCATCGTCCCGGATGACGCCGCCATGGGGGTGACCGCCACCTACAACGCCACCGTGCTCTTCGGCGTGCAGGCGGGCAACGCCATCGGCGAGATCGGCTTGATCAAGGAAGCCGACCCCAGCGAGCCGGCCCAGATTGACGGCGTGCTCACCTCGACGCCCAACACCCAGTCGGTTCCGTTCTCGCTCTTCGCGCTGCAGGAGGTCATGGGGCCGAGCGGCGCCACCAAAGTCATCATCCCCGTCTTCACCCTGGTGGAGGAGGGCATCGAGTCCACGCCCTCGGTGCAGACCGACGCCGCGGCCATGCCCCCGGTCGAATGCCCGATGGACGCGCCCATGGGCTCCCTCTGCGCCAACTACACCCTGTTCACGCCCGCCAGCAACCCGCGCGTGGGCAACACCGGTTCGCCGGCCGACCCGCCGGTGAACTTCTTCGTCAAGGCCGACGTGGACTCGACCGTTGTCTGCGACGCCGCCAGCAAGACCACGGCGTCGTTCGAAGTCATGGCGGGAATGACCGCCACCGCGCCGCGGCTGGACTTCAGCATGTGCGCGGCCGCGGCTCCGTAGTTCTAGTCGAAGGGACGTACGGCGCACTTAACCCGGCGAAGGGTCGGCTCCCAGTCGGCCCCCGCCGGGTTTATTTCTCATCCGGGCGGCCGGGTTCGCGCGCGCGGAAGACCGCACTACAACTGTAGAGTGGTTCTCACCGCGTCCTCGACCCGGCGCAGCGTGGCTGGCGAGAGGCGGCCTAGTGGTGGGTGGAGCAAGAAACTCCTCTCGACTGTGTGGACTTGGTCCCCCTTGATCCAGGAGTCGCGATGGAGACCGCCCTCCGGAGGCTGAACTGGAATCCGCAACGAAAACTCAGCGTGATGCCTGGTGGTCATCGGAACCACACAAACGTCGCGCACCTGCCGGTTGAGTGCATCCCTCGAAAGAACGACAGCCGGGCGGACCCTTCCGCCAACTAGGCGCGCAAGGTAAACTTCGCCGCGGCGCGGATACCAGCCGGGCGGCGCGGGGCGGGGCACGGCTTCAGTCTCGATCCCAAGACTTGCGTGCAGTACGCTGGAAGGCCCGGGTCTCGGCGCGCTCAGAAGGCGGGGCCGTCCCGAAGAATGCCGCCGCTTCCGCCTCCAGCCGCCTTTCCTTTTCGATCTCGACGGCTTGGCGGAGAAGTTCGTTCACGCGCTGGCTGCGGGAGCGCCCGCGCCGCGTGTGGCCTACATAGTCGAGTAGGTCTTTGTCTAGCGTAAAGCTCGCAGTTTTCCTCATGGTAAAACCAATATAGAGTATATTGCGAAGCCAGTCAAGGCGCTGCTGGGAGGAGCGCCATGCGAAGCTGGGGCGTTCGCAGGTGAATCGTTTGCCTGCTGGTTCCATCTCTTGTAGGGTAGGCCACGCCGATGAACTGGTTTGCCAAGCCGGGGAGCATCTGGGACATGGGGCCGCGGTTCCCCGTGCTTGACTCCAACCGGCAGTCGTCCATCCCTGGGCTCTACCTCGCCGGCGACGTCACCGGCACGCCCGACATCAAGGCCGCCATCAACACCGGTGCCGAGGTTGCCGGGCACATCCTTTCCCAGGACCTGAAGTGCAAGCCTCCGTGCGATGCGCACGTGCTTATCCTCGGCGGCGGGCCCGCCGGCGTGAGCGCGGCGCTCGAGTTCGAGAAGGCGCTAAGCAATGCTCGTTCAACCCACGGGCGTCCGCCCGTGGTTCCCAGCGGCGGGAGCCGCTGGGTTGAACAGATGGTTGCTACGGAGGGCGAAGGGCACAAGCCCTACTTGCTGCTGGAGAAGAAGAGGCTGTTTGCTACCCTGCACGCTTGGGCGAAGTCGAAGCCACTCTTCTATGCCTCCACCGGCGACCCCGACGTCCGGGGAGATCTCTGGTGGCAGGAGCCGGAGCCCTCCGCCGCCATACGCACCGGCGACGTCCTTGATCTCTGGCAGGAGCAGCTCGCAAAATACTCACTCAATTTCCGGCTCGGCGAGACCGTCACCGACATTCAGAAGACCGACAAGTTCCGCGTGGTCACCGACCAGCGCAGCTACGTCTGCGACCGCGTCATCCTCGCCATCGGCAAGCTTATCTATCTTCTCAAGCTCGACGTCGGGGCCGAGGCTGAGCCCAAGGTCTTCTACGAGCCGCCCGACCCCGAGCGCGTGCGCGACCGCGACGTCCTCGTCGTCGGCTCGACCAACGAAGCCCTCGAAGCTGCCGTGGCCCTCGCGCCTCACAACCGCGTCACGCTGGTCCATCAGGCCAGCGAGCCGAGCGATGCCGAGCCCGAAGCGATAGCGGCCGTGGCCGCCCAGGTGAAAGCCGGAACGCTCAACCATCTGCCGGCCACGCGCCTGAAGCAGGTCGAGCGCGACGTCGCCGTCCTGGCGACGCCGCAGGCGCCGGCCCTGCGCGTCAAGAACGACGTCGTCTTCGCGCAACTCGGCGTCGAGAAGACCGAGCTCCCCCTCGGCTTCTTCCGCAAGATTCACATCGCCTACGAGCGCGACTGGGACTGGCACCGCTACGCGCTGTTCGCGCTGGCCATCCTCAGCGTGGGCGCCTTCTACATCCTCAAGAAGTTTGCCCCTGGAGTCGTAATGATACCGGCGCCGCAGTGGTTCGGGCTGCCAGGGAACGAATGGGACTTGGGCTCGCTCTACCCGCTCCTCTACACGCTCATCGTGGCCGGGTTGGGCGCGCGCGCCATCCTGCGGTGGAAGAAGCTGCGCTGGCGCGTGCACTCGCAGCACGGCGGGCAGCAGACGCTGCGGCTGGCCTCGCTCATCTTCTTCCAGACGGTGTTTTTCTTCCTGGTGCCGCTGTTCATCGTGAAAGACTGGCGCGCCTGGGGCCTGCTCTACCCCTGGCCGCTGGTGTTCCATCCCGGCACCCTGCCGCACTTCCAGGCGAGCGCTTTCTGGTGGTGGTGGAGCCTGGGGCTGGTGTTCCTGGCGCTGCCGGTGGCGGTCTACTTCCACGGCAAGAAGTACTGCACCTGGGTGTGCGGCTGCGGCGGGCTGGCGGAAACGCTCGGCGATCAATGGCGCCACTACTCCCCCAAGGGAGTAGGGAACACGAGGAAGGAGCGACAGATTTACTTTGTCACCGGGTTTGCCGCCGTCGCCACCGTGCTGGTGGCCGCGGGCTACAACTTCTCCGTTGCCGGTGTGAGCGTGAGCCAGCTCTACGAGTACACCGTGGATCTCTTTCTCATCGCCATCATCCCGGTGGCGCTCTACGCCTTCATGGGCGGGAAAATCTGGTGCCGCTACTGGTGCCCGGTGGTAGGCGTGATGAACCTGGTGGATGGCGGGCTGCGCAAGCTGCGCGGCGCACAGCAAGGCAGCCAGTTCCAGATCTCCGCCGACAAGCACCGCTGCATCACCTGCAACCTGTGTACGCGCTACTGCGAGGTGGGCGTGGACGTGATGCGTTTCGCGGTCAAAGGCGAAGCCTTCGGGATGTGGAACTCGAGCTGCATCGGCTGCGGCATCTGCATCCACGTCTGCCCCACCGATGTGCTGACCTTCGGCCACCACCAGTTGGTGACGCTGCCCACCGCTCTGCCGCTCCAACGGCGTCCAACCGCGTAACCGCAATCGGACGGCAAGCATTTCAACTTGACGATTGGGTTTGGACTGTTACCATTTCGGGGTGACCCCTGAAAAACGGGAGGCCCTCATGAGGCGTGTAATCATTGGTCTTGTGGTCTTTCTCGGTATCCTGCCGGCGCCGGGGGCGCGGGCACAGACGCACCAGCACCACGAGGAATCGGGCGATGCGCAGAAGCTGGGCCGCGTGGTGTTCCCGACTTCGTGCGCGGCCGAGGTTCAGGACGACTTCAACCGTGCCGTAGCCATGCTGCACTCTTTCTGGTACCAGGCGGCAGAGAAAGCGTTTGCCGCTGTGGCGGAGAAAGACTCGAGCTGTGCCATGGCCTACTGGGGCATCGCCATGAGCCGGTTCCATCCGATTTGGGAGAAGCCCGGCGCGGAGGACTTGAGGGCAGGCCAGGCGGCGTTGGACAAAGCGAAGGCGCACCCGGCAAAGACTGCGCGCGAGCGCGGCTACGTGGAGGCGCTGGCGCAGTTTTACCGGGACGCGGACAAGGTCGATCATCTGAAGCGTCTGCTGGCGTTCGAGCAGGCGATGGAGCAGCTCCACCGGAGCCAACCGGACGATCCCGAAGCAGCGGCGTTCTGCGCGCTGGCGCTTCTGGGAAGCGCCTACAACTCTCCACCGGACAAGAGCTACGAGCGGCAGAAGAAGGCCGGCGCCATTCTGGAGCCCATCTTCGCCGCGCAGCCCGACCATCCCGGCGTGGCGCACTACATCATCCACAGCTACGACTACCCGCCGCTGGCGGAGCGAGCGCTGGAGGCGGCGCGGGCCTACGCCAGGATTGCGCCCGACGCGCCCCATGCGCTTCACATGCCTTCGCACATCTTCACCCGACGCGGCTACTGGGACGAGTCGATCTCCTCCAACCTGGCTGCGGCGGCCGCCGCGCACAAGGACAACTGGATAGGGGAAGAGCTGCACGCGATGGACTATCTGACCTACGCCTACCTGCAAGGGGCGCGGGACAACGAGGCCAAAGGAATCCTGGATTCGCTGCCCGGTTTGCTGAAGGGCGTCCCGAGCTACTTCGCCGGCCTCTACGCGACGGCGGCGATTCCAGCGCGGTATGCGGTCGAACGCCGGCAGTGGGTGGAGGCGGCCACGCTGAAGACGCCCGAAGGGGTGTTTCCCGGAGGCGCCGCCTGCTGGGCGGAAGCGAACCTCGACTTTGCCCGTGGCCTGGCCTGGGCGCGCCTCGGCGCGATAACGAAGGCGCGCGCATCCATCCAAGAATTGCAGCAGTGCCACGAAGCCCTGCTGCAGGCGAACGACACGCTGTGGGCGGCGCAAGTCGAAGTGCAGCGACAGACGGTGTCGGCGTGGCTGGCGCTGCTGCTGGAGGAGAACGAGGAAGCGGTCCGCCTGATGCGCGCGGCCGCCGACCTGGAGGACAGCACCGACAAGCACCCGGTCACACCCGGGGCGGTAGTGCCAGCGCGCGAGCTGCTGGGCGAGATGCTGCTGGAGTTGGGAAATGCGGCGGAGGCACGCCGCGAGTTCGAGGCAACCCTGCAGGCCTCGCCCAACCGTTTCCGTTCCCTCTATGGTGCTGCCCGGGCGGCCACCGCCGCCGGTGATGCGAAGAGGGCAGGGGAATACTTCTCAAAGCTGGTCGAGCTTTGTGCGCAAGCCGACACCGAGCGGGCGGAGTTGCTGGAGGCGCGCAGCTTCCTGGCCGCGAAGCGCGCCCAGGAGTCGAGCCGGAAGTAACGCCGGAGCTGAAGGCTGCATCGGCTGCGGCATCTGCATCCACGTCTGCCCGACCGATGTGCTGACCTTCGGCCACCACCAGCTCGTGACCCTCCCCACCGCCCCGCCGCTGCGGTGTCAACCCTCCGCCTGAATCAGCCCAACCGTTCGGGCGCGCAAGGAGGGAACACTGTGCGGGTTCAGAATGATTGGTGACACTCAGAAAGCCCTGTATTAGCTCCTTACCGCAATCCTTGCAAACTGTGGGAGTTGGCCACCTGTGATCCCATCTCTAGACAGGAGCCTTTTTCCTGGCTTTTCGCAGGGTTCAGGCGAGAAGTTGGTCGAAATCCAAGCTAACGCTATGACCTCAAAACCGGTTAGGTTCCTCAAAAAGTGTCACCAATCATGTGAACCAGTACAAACACTTGACAGAGGGGTGTGCTGAGGCGTAGTTATCGATTAAGGAGTTCCCGCCGAAGGGAAACGTGGAGGGAGCCATGAGAGATTCCACCAGGAACGTAACCCTACGCTCAGGAATGACAGCTCTGCTGGTGGCCTGCCTGGCATTGCCGGCGCCGGTCGTTGCCCAGCAGGTCAAGCAGACGCCGCAAGGCAAGCAATGGGAAGTGAAGTACGAGGAAGGGACCGAGAACATCCCAAGCCAGGAAAAGATTCAGATTATCGTGGGGACGGAGAAGATCACCCTGGAGCGCAACCGGCAGCAGGTGCTCGGCATTGCGCCTGCCAGCGTCATGGAGGTCTCCTATGACACCAAGGTGCGCCGGCGGCTGGCGGAGTCGGCTGCGGTGGCGGCGCTCAGCCTGGGCGCGGCGGCGGTGTTCGCGGCGCTCAAGACCAAGAAACATTTTGTCAACATCGTGTGGGACGACGGCGGCACCCAGAAAGAAATCGTCCTGAAAGTGGGCAAGGGAGAGTACGCCTCGCTGCTGGCCGAGCTGGAACGGGTGACGGGCAAGAAATACCGCAACTTGGAAATGGAGGCCAAGCAGGCCCAGGAAGAGCTGAACCTGGAGAAGAAGAACAAGGTCGGCGTGCAGCTCGACCGCGGCGTGCAAGTGGGCGACAAGACTCTGGCCGCCGGCCTCTACCAGGTGGTGCTGCTCGGCCGACCCGAGAACAAGGGCGAGCTGTACTTCTTCGCCGGCAAGGACGTGAACACCAAGAAAATCGCCGCCGCGGCCTGGGTGGAAGTGGTGACGGAGTCGAACGAGGTCAGCGGGGCGCAGGCCAGCTACAAGGAAGAGGGCGGCGCGACCAAGCTGGCCGAGATCCGCACCCCCAGCAAGACACTCCGCTTTCTCTGAAGACACGACCACCTCTCGGGGAAACGGGGCGTGGGCGGTTCGTGCCCGGCTCTGACCCTAGTCGGACCTTTGGGGCGAGGTTCGGGGTTACCCTGCCGGGGGCGCAGTTTCGGGCGGGCGAAACAGGATGTCGCGCAGGCCGAAGAACTGCTTGTCGTCGTCGAAGCGGGCGCTCAGATATTCCTGTCCACTGTGGACGATGAGAAGCACGCGGAACTTGGTCGCGCTTTCCCTCCGGTTCCGCGCCCGCTCTTCGTGGCGTCGCCGGCTAGCCCAACCGTCTGACTCTGTGAGGGGGTTTTCCCGCAAGAAAGCCAACTCGTCCATGATATTCCCTGTTTCCACCTTCAGCTCGATCCGCGCCACGTGCTTCCGCGAGACGCGCTCTGAGCCCAACAAGTATCGCAATTCAATCTCCGTCGGTGTCACGCGCGCCAGGAAGAAGCCGCGTCCCTGGCGCCAGGAAAAATAACCCGCCAACACCAATCCCAGCAGGGCGCCGAGCGGTCTCTCCAGGCCAGGCCCGCCCCCGACACGTGGAAGCGAGTAGATCAGGTACAACAAGCACGTGGGGATAGAAGCAAGAAGGATCCACGCGACGAATCGAGAGCCATACTTGAACTCCCGCGTCGGCGGGGTGCGACTCGGAGCGGCCATTGGGCCCTCCTGACCCTTCCCGGGTCGCAAGTCATACACCTACGCCGTCTACAGTCAAGGTAAATCATTTGCCCTAGTCTCGGTGGCAGTGCGGCCGCGTGGCCGGTCAGGCGTGCCGACCGTGGCCAAAGCGCCAGGCATAGAAGCGGTGGCCGCAGTCGCGGCAGCGGTAGGGGCGCCGGCCAATCAGCGGCAGCAGCACGCGTTCCAGAAGGCCTTTCCGGTGCGAGCGGTGGACGCGCTTGCCTTTGCAGCTCGGGCAGATTCGTCCCGAGGGTGGAGAGGTCTCGTCGGCCATGGTCTCTCGGGCTCGCCGCCCTACTGGACCACCACGGTCAGGTTGACGGTGTGGTCGAGCGTCCCCGTGCCGGCGGCGCGGACGGTGATGCTGTAGGTGCCGCGGGGCGTGC
>Ga0209399_10000864_pt1 | contig 16837 bp, 17 predicted proteins | sample OV2TP3_FD_184130 | JGI IMG/M metagenome (GOLD analysis project Ga0209399, IMG submission 184130) | Hot spring microbial communities from Beatty, Nevada to study Microbial Dark Matter (Phase II) - OV2 TP3 (SPAdes) (version 3) | ecosystem: Environmental > Aquatic > Thermal springs > Hot (42-90C) ... | reverse complement strand
GATCGATCTTGATCACGTTGTCCGCGCTCACCACCGCGTACTCGGCCATCACGCCGCAACCGGAAAAGATGCTCAAGGGCTTGCCGGCGACGTCCCTGGTGCGCAGCGTCCCGTCCGGAAGCGTGGTGAGCGCCCTTGCCTGTTCCGTGCAGAGCACCGGGCGCGCGGTGAGGCAGAAGCGGCACTTGCCGCACATGTAGATCCAGTTCGAGACCACCTTGTCGCCCGGCGCAAGTCCCGCGACGTCCTCGCCCGTCTCGATCACCTCGCCCGCCGCCTCGTGGCCGAGGATCAGCGGCGGCGGCATCGGGAGCGTGCCGTTCGTAGCCGAAAGATCGGAATGGCACACGCCGCAGGCGCCGATTCTCACCATCACTTCCCCGCGCCCGGGCGAATCGAAAGTGACGGTCTCGACTACTACGGGCTTATTCAATTCGCGGCAGATCACTGCCTTGCCGGTGCGCGCCATTTCGTTCTCCAAGGTCGTTTTGCAGTGCAGTATACGGCTAAAATATGCGCATTCACCGAGGAGATTCTGCAATGCTCGTCCGAGATCAGTTTTTCATCGGCGGCCAATGGGTCGCGCCCTCCGCGCAGCAGGCGATCGACGTTCACCGCGCCGGGGATGGCGCCGTCATGGGCAAGGTTCCGGCCGGAACCGACAAGGACATCGAGCTCGCGGTGGCGGCGGCGCGCGCCGCGCTCGAGAGTTGGAGCGCAACACCCGTGGAAAAGCGCGCCGAATTCCTGCAGAAGATCTCCGATGGGTTGAAAGCGCGCGCAGACGAGATCGCCAGGACGATTGCGCAGGAAGTCGGCATGCCGGTGAAGCTCTCGGCGCGCATCCAGGCCGGGCTGCCGATCGCCAATTTCGCCAACTACGCGAAGATCGCACGCGAATTCAAGTTCGAGGAGCGGGTCGGCAACTCGGTCGTGGTGCGCGAGCCGGTGGGCGTCGTGGGCGCGATCACGCCGTGGAACTATCCGCTGCACCAGATCGCGCTCAAGGTCGCGCCGGCGCTCGCCGCCGGCTGCACGGTGGTTCTCAAGCCCTCGGAGGTGGCGCCGTTCAACGCCTTCATGCTCGCCGAGGTGATGGAAGCCGCAGGGTTGCCCAAGGGTGTATTCAACCTGGTGACCGGCCTCGGCCCGGTCGTGGGCGAAGCGCTCGTCAAGCACCCGCAGGTGGACATGATTTCCTTCACCGGCTCGACGCGCGCGGGAAAGCGCATCTCCGAAGTCGCGGCGCAGACGGTGAAGCGCGTTGCGCTCGAACTCGGCGGCAAGTCGGCTTCCGTCATCCTCGAGGACGCCGACTTCGCCACGGCGGTGAAGGGCACGGTGAACGGCTGCTACCTCAATTCGGGGCAGACCTGCACCGCGCTCACGCGCATGCTGGTGCCGGAGTCGAAGTACGAGGAGGCAGCGAAAATCGCCGCTGAAGTGGCCAGCGGCTTCACGCTCGGCGACCCGCTTGCCGAGACGACCAAGCTTGGCCCGCTTTCTTCGGCTGCTCAGCTCGAGCGCGTCCGGAGCTATATCAGGAAGGGGCAGGCCGAAGGCGCCGAGATCCTGTGCGGCGGCGCCGATGCGCCCGAAGGCGTCCCTGCGGGCGGCTACTACGTGAAGCCGACCGTCTTCGGCAAGGTGAAGCCGGGCTCCGCGATCGAGCAGGAGGAGATCTTCGGCCCGGTGCTCTCGATCATCACCTACAAGGACGAAGAGGACGCGATCCGCATCGCCAACGACACGCCCTACGGGCTTGCGGGCGCGGTGTGGTCGAAGGACGAGCAGCGCGCGCAGAGGATCGCGCGCCGCATCCGCGCCGGGCAGGTGGACGTGAACGGCGGTGCCTTCAACATGAACGCGCCCTTCGGCGGTTTCAAGCAATCCGGCCACGGCCGCGAGGCGGGTGTCTACGGGCTGGAAGAGTTCCTCGAGTACAAGAGCCTGCAGCTCAAGGGCTGATTCAGAACGCCTGCTCGAGAATCTCGAGCAGGTCTTCGGTGCCGCGCACCTTGCGCGGGTTGGTGGCGATCGGCCCGGTGCCGTCCCAGCTCGCGGCGATCGCGGCGAGTTCTTCCCGCGCGATGCCGACCTCGCGCAGCCGCGTCGGCAAACCCAGGCGCTCGATGTACCGGCGAAGCACCTCGCCTGCGGGCTCGCCCGTACCGCCGAATGCGGAGCTTACATCCGCTTGGCGCGGCGCATTGACGGTCTCGTTCCACTGCATCACCGCGGGCAGCGTCACGCACGAGGTAATGCCGTGCGGTACACCGCGCCCGCCGCCGAGCAGGTAGCCGATGCCGTGGCTTGCGCCGTAGGGAATACCGGCCATCGTCGCGATGCGCGAAAGCCACATGCCGTGCTGGGCCGAACCGCGCGCTTCCATGTCCTCCGCGTCCCGCTTCATCGCCGGAAGCGCATCGGCAAGCAGCCGCATCGATTCGCGGTTGGCGGCATCCGCGAGCGGCGTCGCTTTCACCGAGCACCAGCCTTCGACGGCATGATCGACCGCGCGCATGCCGGTGGAAAGCAGCAATTCCATCGGCGTCTCGAGCGTCGCTCCCGGATCGAGGATCACAGCCTTGGGCACCGCGAGCGGGTGCGTGTACATCTGCTTCACGTGCCGCTGCACGTCGGTGACGCCCGCGCTCGGGAAAAATTCCGCCGCGGAGAGCGTGGTCGGGATGGCGATCATGCGTAGCGCCTGCGGATCCATGCTCCAGGCGCTCGGCTCGGGCCCCGGACCGCCGCGCACGCCGGCAAGCGCGGAGAGCGATGTCGCGTCGCGCGCCCCGCGCCACAGCGCGAGCAGCATCACCTTGGTCGCGTCGATCACCGAGCCGCCGCCCACGGCGACGATGAGATCGGCCTGCGAGGCGCGCAACGCCGCAGCGCCCGCTACGACCGCCTCGCGCGGGCTGTGCGCGGCGACGGCGTCGAACTTGCCTGCGAAACGCGCGCCGAGGCTCGCAACGACGCGGCCGACGAATGCGCCGTTCGTGATCGAGCGGGTCGTGGTGACGAAGACGCGCTCGGCGCGCGCGCGCGCGATTTCCTCGGCGAGCGCTTCGACGGTGTCCCTCCCGTAGATCACCCGCTCCTGCGCGGGCCAGTGGTGCGTTCCTGAGATCACGCCTGTCTCCCTGAGCCGGCCGGTTCGCGCCTTCGTTCGCGCGATCCGATGACGGCTATACTAGCAGCGGCCTTTTTCCGGAAGACTTCCATGACCATCAGACAGCTCTTGGACCTGCAGGGGCGCGCGGCAATCGTCACCGGCGGCTCGCGCGGCCTCGGTCTTCAGATCGCCGAAGCGCTCGGCGAAATGGGCGCCCGGGTAGCGCTTACGGCGCGCAAGAAGGACGAACTCGACGCCGCGGTTGCGCATCTCGCCCAGGCCGGAATCGAAGCGCACGCCTGGGTCTGCGACATCGGCAAGCGCGAGCAGATCCCGCCGGTGGCCGATGCGATCCTGGCGAAGTTCGGCAAAGTGGACATCCTGGTGAACAACGCCGGCGCCACCTGGGGTGCGCCCGCGGAGGATCACCCGCTGGAGGCGTGGGACAAGCTGGTGAATCTCAACATGACCGGCGCCTTCATCCTCACGCAGATCATCGCCAAGAAGTCGATGATCCCGGCGAAATGGGGGCGGATCATCAACGTCGCCTCGGTCGCGGGTCTGTATGCGAGCGACCCGGCGGTCGTGCGCACGGTGGCCTACAACGCCACCAAGCATGGCGTGGTCGGCATGACCAAGCAGCTCGCCGCCGAGTGGGGCGAGTACGGCATCACGGTGAACGCCATCTGCCCGGGCTTCTTTCCTTCGAAGATGACCCGCGCCACGCTCGACACGACGGGGGAACTCGTGCGCAAGGCGACTCCCACCCGGCGGCTCGGCGGACCCGAGGATCTCAAGGGGCTTGCCGTGCTGCTCGCCTCGGAAGCCTCGCGCCACATCACCGGGCAGACGATCGCGGTGGACGGCGGGGCGAGCCTGATTTGATGGGAGACGCGCTGGAAAAGGCGCGCCAATATCACCGGCGCATTCCGTTTATCGAACATCTCGGGCTGAAGACCGTGGCGCTGGAGGACGGGATGGCGCGGCTGGAGCTCGAGCTGCGTCCCGAGCTCACGAACAGCTTCGGCACCGCGCATGGTGGCGTCATCATGACGCTGCTCGACGTGGCTTTGTGCCAAGCCGCGCGCACGCAGCATCCCGACTCCGCCGGGATCATGACGATCGACATGGCGACCTCGTTCATCGCCGGCGGCGCAGGCCGGCTCGTCGCCGAAGGGCGTGTGCTCAAGCCCGGCCGTACAACGATCTTCGCCGAGGCTGAAGTGCGCAACGCCGACGGCACGCTCGTCGCCAAGGCGATCGGCACGGTGCGGGCGCGGCAGAAAGAGAAGAGCTAGCAGTTTCAATCTTGGCCGCGTCCTTCGCGTCGATGCCCAGCTCCTCGGCCGTGTACTCCGCCTTCGAATTCGCCAAGCTGTTCAGGCCGGCGCTCTTTCTAAACCCGTCGAATTCGACGGGATTAAAACCGGGATTGTTGAGGCTCTCCCAGATGCCGAGAAACTCGATCGTGTTACGGTTGCGGAGCCAATTCCGGATCAGATCGTCCGTAAGCCCGGCGTTCCTGTGACGGGCCATATCCGTCAGCGAAATGTAGTCCTGCTCCCGGTACACCAGAACCGTAATGTCGGTTCCTTTCACGCTGACGGTGGCTTTGCGTGTCTTGCTCATGGGTCCCTCATACGCGGCGAACTGATTCAAGGAGACGCAATCCTTGATCCGGTCCAGCCGGAGACGCTGTTATCGACGATGAAGAGGTCACGCCCCTTGGATTCAGCGGTCATCGTGTGCAGTCTCCGCCAATCCCGCTGTCGACCATCCTCTTGCGTCGTAGCGAACACATCCGGCGTTGCTGTTCGGGATCTGCTTGCGTGGGCGTATCACTTGTGGACTTCTCCCCGCCTCTCGGCTCGCGCGCTCTGCGCCGAATCGTAGCCCAGTGAAGGCGGGAACGGGAGGTGCCTGCGGGAAACCCCGAGAACGCGGGTACCCGGCTGCGCGGGAACGGCGAACCGACACCTCGTCAGCGCTCGAACAGCCGCCGGCCGCTCCACAGCCACGTCAACCCGGCAGACTGCACCAGCCAGAGCATTCCCAGCGCCCACGCGTACGCTGCGGGCGCGTAGCCGGTCACGGTCTGCGGCCAGAGGTTGAGGATCAGCCCCACCGCCCACTGCCCGCTGAACATCCCCACGAACACAAACACGTTGAGCGCCGTATTCACGCGCCCGGCCATTTCCTTCGGGTAGCGCCGCGAAAGAAGCGGGTAGCCCAGCACGACCGCAGTTGCACAGCCGAAAAACACGCTCCACAGAACGAGCGCGCCGCTGCGCACGCCAACTGCCAGCAATGCAAGGCACAGTGAGGCCAACGCAGCACCACCCGCAAGTAGCGGCAAGGTGCCGCGCCCGCGGCGGGTGAACGTATCGGCCGCCCGGCCAAAACCGACGTATCCAATAATCATTGCCACGCTGAACGCGAGCAGGGAGCGGGCCACTTCCGCCTGCGAAAAGCCGATTGTGTCGCGCAGCCAGGTCGCGACCCAGAGCGTGCCGAGGGACACGGCCGCCGCCTGGCTGCCGCAGAGCGCGAGCGCCACACGCCAGAATGCCGGGTCGCGCGCGATCGCGACGAGCCCGCGAACCTGATCCTGAAAGGAATCGGGTTTTCGAAGCCCGGTTTTTTCCGGGACGACGAAGAACAGCACCAGGCTCACGGTCACGGTCAGCGCCACGATGCCGTAGAACACCTCGCGCCAGTGCAACCAGCGCAGCAGCATCTCGAGCGGCACGGTGGCCGTGACGGCGCCGAGCATCCCGGAGGCGAACGCGACGCCGTTCATGGTCGCGATGCGCTCGGGCGGATACCAGAGCACGAACGCCGAGAACGACGCCATCAGGCAGCCGGAGACGCCCAGACCGATCAGCGCGCGAGCGAGCGTCAGCTCCGCTGCCGACCGGGCCAGGGCGAACCACAGGCCGCCGGCGGCCGCGACGAGTAGCAGCGTCGCGTTGACGCGCCGCGGCCCGTAGCGGTCGAGCAGCAGCCCGAGCGGCAACTGAAAGACGGCGAAGGCAAAGAAATAGATCCCGGTGAGGAGTCCGAGTCCGCCGGCCGAGAGCCCGAGCTCGCGCGCGATCTCGGGCCCGATGATCGCGTTGACCGAGCGGTAGACGTAGGAAACGAAATAGCCCGCGAGAAACGGCAGCGTGACACGGGCGAAGATGACTGCGGTCAGAGTGATTTTTCTCCCGAAAAGTTGCTCTGACCGTGTTTATTCCAGGCCGCCAACGTAAAAGCGGTTCCAGGTCGGGCTGATGACGAGCTCGTTCACGCAGGTGCGCGCGGGCATCGCGGCGACGAACAGGATCGCCGCACCGAGGTCCTCGGGCTGCGCCATGCGCGCGCGCTCCTCGGGCGCCGGCGGCACCGGGCGCTTCTCGAGGATCGGCGTCGCCACCTCCCCCGGCAGGATCGAGGTGGCGCGGATGCCGTTCGCGCACTCCTCCATGTTGATCGACTCGGTGAGCGCGATCACGGCCCGCTTGGTGGCGTTGTAGGCCGGGCCGGTGAGAACGCTCGCGTAGCGCCCTGCCCAGGAGGAAATGTTGATGATGAGGCCGTCCTTGCGCGCGCGCATCCCGGCAAGCACCGCGTAGCAGCAGTAGAAAAGCCCCGAGAGGTTGATCGCCACGACCTCGTCCCAGCCTTCGAGCGACATCGTTCGCAGGTTGCGTTTGCCGCCGCCGATGTTGGTGCCGGCGCTGTTCACGAGGATGTCGATGCGGCCGTGGCGCCGTTCGATCCCGGCCGCCGCGGCGGCGACCGCCTCCTTGTGCGCGACGTCGAGCAGCACCGCGTCCACGGCGCCGGCGCGCTTGAGCTCGGCTTCCGCTTCGCGCAGGGTTTTCTCGTTCCGCCCGGAGACGACCACGTGCGCGCCCGCGCGCGCGAGTTCCTGCGCGCCCGCAAGGCCGATGCCGCTTCCTCCCCCGGTGATCCAGGCGACCTTTCCCTTCAGGTCAGCGCCTGGCATATTGCGTCGCGCCAAAGAGGTTCTCGGCCTGCTCCTTGGTGAATCCGCCCGGGCGCCTGCGGTCGGCGAGCACCTGCAGCGCGCGCTGCACCGCGGGACGCGCCGCGATGCCGTCGCGCCAGCGCTTGACGTGCGGGTACGCGTCGATCTCCACGCCCTGCCGCTCGGGAAAGCGCAGCCAGGGCATCACCGCCATGTCGGCGATCGTGTATTCGCCGCAGGCGAGGAACGCCGAGTCCTTCAACTGGCGCTCGACCACGCCGTAGAGCCGGTTCGCTTCGTTCCTGTAGCGATTCACGGCGTAGGGAATCTTTTCCGGCGCATAGCCGAGAAAGTGGTGCGCCTGTCCGAGCATCGGCCCGATGTGGCCCATCTGGAACATCACCCACTGCATCACCTGCCAGCGTTCGGCGAGGTCGGCGGGAAGGAAGCGGCCGGTTTTCGACGCGAGGTAGAACAGCATCGCGCCGGATTCGGCGAGCGCGAACGGTTTTCCTCCCGGCCCGTCCGGATCGACCATGGCCGGCATCTTGTTGTTGGGCGAGATCGCGAGGAACTCGGGCTTGAACTGGTCGCCGGCGCCGATGTCGATCGGGTACACGCGGTAGGGCGTGCCGGTCTCCTCCAGCATGATGTGGATCTTGTGGCCGTTCGGCGTCGGCCAGGTGTAGAGATCAATCATCGTCGTAGATCACCACGGTCCCCGCGATCTTGTCGTGAAAGCCCTGCTTGCGGCGGTCGATCCCGATCCAGATGAAGCCGATGAACAGCGGCAGCATCGAGGCGATGTAACCGATGTAGCGCAGCACCAGCCTGCCGGTGGTGGGCGGCCCGCCGGTTGCGGCATCGACGATCCGGGCCGAGATCGCCATCTTGCCCGGAGTCGCGCCGCGGTACTTCCAGAACAGGATCACCGCGATCGCAGGCAACACGACCTGGATCACGAAGTCCCAGACCCCGACAAAGCCGGTGTCCTGCGAGCGCGCGAAGTATTCGCGGCCGTACACCGCAAGGATGAGCGGAACGATGACGACGAGCAGGATCAGGGTGTCGATCGCCGCGGCGACGACGCGCTTCCAGAACCCGACGTACTCGGGCCGCCGGGGCTCGGATTCAGGCGAGCTTGACGAGCTGTTTGCCAAAATTCTCGCCTTTCAGCAGGCCGATGAGGCCCTTGGGCGCATTCTCGATTCCCTCGAGCACCGATTCGCGGTACTTGAGCCTTCCGCCCGCGAGATGGCCGGCGAGCGCCATGAGCGCCTCGCCGTAGCGCTCGCGCCAGTCGAACACGATCATGCCCTGCACCTTGATGCGATTGACCAGGATCGAGCGGAACATCTTCACGCCGTAAGGCTCGATCGCGTTGTAGTCCGAGATCAGCCCGCACACGATGATCCGCGAGAACGGGTTCATCAGCCGCAGCATCGTGTCGAGCGTGACGCCGCCGACATTGTCGAAATACACGTCGGCGCCGTTGGGACAGACCTCCTTCAGGTCGCGATACAGGTTTCCGGCCTTGTAGTCGACGCAGGCGTCGAACCCCAGCTCCTGGAGCACGTAGTCGCACTTGGGTTTGCCGCCGGCGATGCCGACGGCGCGGCAGCCGGCGATCCTGGCAAGCTGGCCGACCACGCTGCCGACCGCGCCCGAGGCGGCCGAAACCACGACAGTTTCACCCTTTTTCGGCTTCCCGATCTCGTTCAGCCCGAAGTATGCGGTCATACCCGGCATCCCCAGGATGCCGAGGTAATAGGAAAGCGGCGCGCGGTTCGCGTCGACCTTGCTGATTTCGCCGTCGCCCCGGATGCAGCCGTAGAGCTGCCAGCCGAGCCGCGCCAGCACCTTGTCGCCGGGCTTGAATCCCGTGTGCCTGGATTCGAGCACCTCGCCCACGGTCTGGCCTTCCATCACCTGGCCGATCTCTACGCCTTTCACGTAGCTCTTTTGCTGGCTCATGCGGCCGCGCATGTACGGATCGAGCGAAAGCCACAGGTTCCTGACCAGCACTTCGCCGTCCTTGGGCGCCGCGGCGGGCGCCTCGACCAGCTTGAAATTCGCCTCCGCCACCCACCCCTCGGGATAGCTCGCAAGCGTCCATGCCTTGTTGAGCGGCATCTCAGTCGAGCCTCGCGAAGCGCGCCAGGTGGTGGTCGGCGTCGCCGAACTGCTGCGCGATCATGGTGAGCCGGCGAAACGTGTGGGAGACCTTCAGTTCCTCGCTCATGCCCATGCCGCCATGCAGCTGGATCGCTTCCTGGCTGATGTGGCGGCAGGCGTCGGCGATCTTGATCTTGGCCGCCGAGATCGAGCGCGCGCGGTCGCGCGCGTCGGCTGCGCTGTCCGCTTTCGAGCCTGCGAGGCATGCCATTGATTTCGCCTGCTCGTAGCTGATCACCATGTCCACCATGCGATGCTGCAGCGCCTGGAAAGTGCCGATCGGGACGCCGAACTGCTTGCGCGTCTTGAGGTACTCGAGCGTGGTGTCGCAGGCGAACTTCATCGCGCCGACCGCCTCCGAACAGACGAGCGCGGTCGCGAAGTCGGTCGCCTCTTCGATCAACGCGAGCGCTTCGCCCTCGGCTCCGAGAAGCGCCTCGGGACCCGCCTTCGCCGCGGCGAGCCGCACCTCCCCCGCGCGCATCTCGTCCAGCGTGAGGAAGGGACTCACCGCGACGCCCGGCGCGCTTCGATCGAGAAGAAAAAGGCTGACGCCACGCTCGGTCCGCGCCGAAACGACGAGCGAATCGGCGATCGGCGCGCCGAGAACGACGCATTTTTCGCCGCTGAGCTGCCAGCCGGAGCCGGTACGGATCGCCTTCGTCTGCACATGCGCGGGGTTGTAGCGCGCCCCTTTTTCGCTGTGCGCAAAAGCAAGCCTGAGCTTGCCTTCGACCAGGCGCGGGAGAACCGCCTTTTTCTGCGCTTCGGTGCCGCCGCGGGCGACCAGCTGCCCCGCGAGGCCCACCGTCGGGAGGTAGGGCTCAACGAGAAGCGCATCGCCAAACGCCTCCATCACGCCCATCAGGTCCACCGCGCTGCCGCCGAAGCCGCCGTACTCGGTCGAGAACGGGATCCCGGTCACGCCCATCTCGGCGAGCTGGGCCCAGACCTCGGCGCTCCAGCCCTCGGCCGAGGCGACCACTTTTCTGCGCTTTTCGAAGTCGTACTCCTTGGCGAGAAAGCGCCGCACCGATTCGGCCAGCAGCTGCTGCTCTTCGTTGTAGTCAAAATTCATTCGACCCTGCCTTTTCCGAAAGTTGGCATTGTGGTTCTCACAATCCAAGGGTCATCTTCGAAATAATGTTGCGCTGGATCTCGTTCGAGCCGGCGTAGATGGTGGTTTTGCGGAAATTGCAGTAGCGCGGCGCCACTCCCGCCGCAAACGTATCGAACTCCGCGTCGCTCCCGATCGGGCGGAACGGCTGCGCGTGCGGACCGATCGCCTGCATCATCAGCTCGGTGAGCGACTGCTGGATCTCGGTGCCGCGGATCTTGAGCATCGAGACGTCCGCCCCCGGCGGCTGCCCGGTGCGCCGCATCTGGTCGAGAAAGCGCAAGTTGGTGATCTCGAGCGCGATCAGCTCGACCTCGAGCCGCGACAGCCGGTCGCGGAAGCGCGTGTCCTCCACAAGCGGCCGGCCGTCGTCGCCGGGCTGCCGGGCGGCGAACTCCTTGAGCTTCGCCAGTTCGCGCTTGGAAGCGCCGATGCGCCCGGTGTTCATCCGCTCGTGGCCGAGCAGGTACTTCGCCACCGTCCAGCCCTTGCCTTCCTCGTGCACGAGATTTTCGACCGGCACCTTGACGTCGTCGAAGAACACCTCGTTCACCTCGTGCCCGCCGTCCATGAGGATGAGCGGCCGCACCGTGATCCCGGGCGACTTCATGTCGATCAGCAGGAAGCTGATGCCTTCCTGCTTCTTCTCCATCGTCGGGTCGGTTCGCACCAGGCAGAAAATCCAGTCGGCGTAATGCCCGAGCGTGGTCCAGGTCTTCTGGCCGTTGACCAGATAATGCCCGCCACCGCGCACCGCCCTGGTCTTGAGCGAGGCGAGGTCCGAGCCCGAACCCGGCTCGGAATAGCCCTGGCACCAGAAGTCCTCACCGTTGTAGATGCGCGGCAGAAAACGCTTCTTCTGCGCTTCGCTGCCGAAGCGCAGCAGCACCGGGCCGCACATCGCGAGACCGAACGGAATGAGCGGTGGCGTACCCGCGTAGCCGCACTCCTCTTCGAAGATGTAGCGCTGCACCACGTTCCAGCCGGTGCCGCCCCATTCCTTGGGCCAGGCCGGCGCGACCCAGCCCTGCCTGGCGAGGATGCGGTGCCAGCGCAGCAGGTCTTCACGGCTGAGTTCGGCGTAGGTGGCGACCTTGTCGCGCAGGTCCTGCGGCAGGTTGGCGGCGAGCCAGCCGCGCACCTCGTCGCGAAACGCAAGCTCCTCGCGCGAATAGTTGAGATCCATGGGATGCCTCCGGTAGCGTCACATTTTACTGCCGGTTCTGCCATGATTCGCGGATGCAGTTCGACTACGTGGTCGTCGGCGCGGGCTCTGCCGGCTGCGCGCTCGCGGCGCGCCTGTCGGAAGACTCCGCGCGCAGCGTGTGCCTGCTCGAAGCGGGCGGCCGCGGCCGCTCCTTTCTGATCGATGTCCCGGTGATGCTCGCCGTCACCGTGCCCAGGACACTGCACAACTGGGCGTTCGAGACCGTTCCGCAAACGGGCCTCAACGGGCGCAAGGGCTATCAGCCGCGCGGGATGGGTCTCGGCGGCTCGAGCGCGATCAACGCCATGATCTACATGCGCGGCCACCCCGCGGACTACGACGACTGGGCGGCGGCGGGCAATTTCGGCTGGGGCTGGAACGACGTGCTACCCGTATTCCGCCGCAGCGAGCATAACGAGCGCGGCGCGGACGCGTTCCATGGCACCGGGGGTCCGCTCAATGTCGCCGACCAGCGTTCCCCGAATCCTGCATCGCTTGCCTTCGTCGAGGCGGGCGTGCAGGCAGGTCATTCACGCAATGACGATTTCAACGGCCCGCGGCAGGAAGGGGTCGGCCTGTACCAGGTGACGCAGAAAGGCGGCCGGCGTTGGAGCGCGGCGCGCGCCTATCTCGACCCGGCCGCGGAGCGCGGAAATCTCACGGTACTCACCGAAGCGCGTGCGCTGTGCCTTTGCCTGGAGGGCCGCACCTGTACCGGCGTCGAAATCATCCAGGGCCGCACCCGCCGAACGCTTCAGGCGCGCCGCGAAACGATTCTTTGCGCGGGCGCTTTCGGTTCGCCGCATCTGCTGCTGCTCTCGGGCATCGGCCCGGCAGACGAACTCGCGGCGCACGAAATCGCGCTCCGCCACGAGCTGCCCGGAGTGGGAAAGCACCTCCAGGACCACGTCGATTACGTCATCGGCTACCTGTCGGCGGCGCCGGGACTCATCGGCCTGACGCCGCGCGGGCTCGCCAATCTCGCCCTCGGTTATCTGCGCTATCGCAAGGAGGGCGGCGGCATCCTCGCCTCGAACGTCGCCGAATCGGGCGGGTTTCTCAAGTCCGGGGCGCAGCTCGCGCGCCCCGACCTGCAGCTCCACTTCACGATCGGCCTCGTGGCCGATCACGGGCGCGACCGCACGCCGCGCTACGGCTTCAGCTGCCACGTCTGCGTGCTGCGTCCGAAAAGCCGCGGCAGCGTGGGTCTCGCGTCCGCCGACCCGCTCGCGCCGCCGCGCATCGATCCGGCGTTCCTCACGCACGAGGAGGACCTGCGAGCGCTCCAGCGCGGAGTCAGGATGACGCTCGACGTCCTCGAGCAGCGCGCGCTCGAGCGCTTTCGCGGCAGGAACGTGTTTGGCGAGGCAGGCGCTTCGGACGACGCGCTCGCAGCGCTGGTGCGCGAGCGCGCCGACACCGTATATCACCCGGCCGGCACCTGCCGGATGGGGACCGATGAAATGGCGGTGGTCGATCCGGAACTGCGGGTGCGGGGCATCGAGCGGTTGCGCGTGGCCGACGCCTCGATCATGCCTACGCTCATCGGCGGCAACACCAACGCGCCGGCGATCATGATCGGGGAAAGAGCGGCCGACCTGATTCGCTAGAGCGCAAGTCGATGCCGCTTTCCCTGGAAGACATCGTCTGTTTCGCTATGTAAAATTCAGGTTGGATAAATTGACAACGGCTGCAGGGCGGTTGGAATATCGAAATGCGAAACATCCCTGCCCCGACCGCCGTTCCGACTACCGAGGAGATCTTCGATGGGTGCGTCCGAGCCCACTGCTTCCCTGACCCAGCCCGAACCCGTCTACAGCTACGAGCACGAGGGCGATCGCCAGTTCGCGACCACCCTCGCGCGGGGGCTCGAAGTGCTGCGCTGCTTCACTCCGCTCGAGCCGATGCTGGGCAACAAGGACATCTCGGTGCGCACCGGGCTGCCCAAGCCGACCGTGTCGCGGCTCACCTATACGCTCACCAAGCTCGGCTACCTGCGCCACAACATGCGCCTGGGCAAGTACCAGCTTGGTTCGGCAGTGCTCTCGATCGGCTATCCGCTGCTTGCTTCGATGAGCGTGCGGCAGGTGGCGCGGCCTCACATCAAGGAACTGGCCGACTACTGCGCCGGTTCGGTCTCGATGGGCGTGCGCGACCGGCTCAACATGGTCTACGTCGAATCGTGCCGCAGCGGCAATGGCCTTGCCACGCTCCCCGATATCGGCACGTCGGTGCCGATCGCGCAAGCGGCCATCGGCCGCGCCTATCTCGCGGCCTGCACCCCGCCCGAGCGTGAGGCGCTGCTCAACCAGATGAAGGTCAAGGAACCGGAGCTGCTGCGCAAGTACAAGGCGCAGATCGACAAGTCGCTGGAGGATATCCGCACGCGCGGCTTTTGCGTTTCGATCGGCGAGCTGCGCCGCGAGGTGCACGCGGTCGGCGTGCCGATGCGGCGTAGCGTCGACGGCGAAATCGTCTCCTTCAACTGCGGCGTGCCGGCGTTCATGCTGAAAAAGGGGCAACTCGAGGAGGACATCGGGCCCCGCCTAGTGGCGATGGTGCGCAACATCGAGGCCGCTCTCGGAATGCATTGAGATGGCCGAGCCGCGCGTCGAGGAGGCACGGCACGGGCGGGTGCTCGAACTGGTGATGAGCAATCCGGCAAGGCGCAACGCGCTGACGCCGGAAATCTCGAACGGCCTCACGCGCGCGCTGCGTCTTGCCGACGAGCAGGACGGCATCGGCGCGATCGTGCTGCGCGGCGCGGGCGAGCATTTCTGCGCCGGCGGCAACCTGCAGGCGCTCGCCGAAATCCGCGCCGCGCAACCGCCGCAGGCGATCGTGGAACGGATCAATGCAGTGAACGAACTGGCGCGCGCGCTGCGCGGCATTGCGAAACCGGTCATCGCGGCGGTGGAAGGGCACGCGGCGGGCGCCGGCTTTTCGATTGCGCTCGGCTGCGATCTGGTGGTCGCCGCGGAAAATGCGACCTTCACCATGGCCTACGTGAAGATCGGCGTCAATCCGGACGGCGGCGGCTCGTGGTTCCTCGCCCGGGCGCTCCCGCCGCAGCTCGCCTCCGAACTCGCGCTCACCGCGTGCCCGGTCCCGGCGGCGCGGCTGGCGGCGTACGGCGTTGTCAACCGGGTCGTGCCGCCGGGCAGCGCGCGCGAGGCGGCGCTCGCCTGGGCGGCGGAGATCGCCGAGGGCGCGACGCGGGCCATCGGGCGCACCAAGCGCCTGCTCGACGAGGCGGCGCGCCGCGATCTCGGCGCGCACCTCGAGCGCGAGCGCGAGTCGTTCGCCGAGCTGCTGCACGGCCCGGAGGGCGGCGAGGGAATCGCCGCCTTCCTCGAGAAGCGCAAGCCCGCGTTCCGCAAGTAGATGGGGCCGCTTTCCGGCGTCCGGGTGCTGGAATTCGAGGCGATCGGGCCCGGTCCGTTCGCCGGCATGCTGCTCGCCGATATGGGGGCCGACGTGCTGCTCGTGGATCGTCCCGCGGCGAGCGACCTGGGCCTTAAGCGCGAGCGCTGGAACGACGTCATGATGCGCGGCAAGCGCTCGGTGACGCTCGATCTCAAGTCGGCGGACGGAGCGCGCGCGGCGCTCGCGCTGATCGGCCGCGCGGACGCGCTGATCGAGGGGTTCCGCCCCGGCGTGATGGAGCGGCTCGGGCTCGGACCCGAGGCGGCGCTCGCGCGCAATCCGAAAATCGTCTACGGCAGGATGACCGGCTGGGGCCAGGACGGGCCGCTCGCCGAGCGCGCCGGGCACGACATCAACTACATCGCGCTCGCCGGCGTGCTCGCCGCGTTCGGCCGGCGCGGCGAAGCGCCGGTGCCCCCCTTGAACCTCGTCGGCGATTTCGGCGGCGGCGGCATGCTGCTCGGATTCGGCATCGCCTGCGCGCTCGTCGAGTCGCAGCGCTCGGGCCGCGGCCAGGTCGTCGACGCGGCGATGGTCGAAGGCGCGTCGCTGCTCGCGACGATGTTCTCCGGAATGATCGCCGCCAAGCGGTGGCGCGAGGAACGCGGCGCGAATTTTCTCGACACGGGCGCCCCCTGGTACGACGTCTACGAGACCCGCGACGCGAGGCACGTCGCGGTCGGCGCGATCGAGAAGAAGTTCTACCAGGAACTGCTCGACCGGCTGGGGCTCGCGGGCGAGGCCCTGCCGGACCAGTACGACGCCGCGCGCTGGCCCGAGCTGCGCGAGCGCTTCGCCGCGATTTTCCGCACGAAGACGCGCGACGAGTGGTCGCAGGTGTTCGCGGGTTCGGACGCCTGCGTCGCGCCGGTGCTCACCTTTTCCGAGGCGCGGCGCCACCCGCACAACGCCGCGCGCAAGAGCTTCGTGTCGGTCGCCGCAGTGGAGCAGCCCGCTCCCGCGCCGCGCTACTCGCGAACGCCCGGCGGCGTGCGCCACGCGCCGCCCGAGCGCGGCGAGCGCGGCGGCGAAGCGCTCGCGGATTGGGGATTCTCCGCCGCCGAAATTCGCGACCTCAGCGCGCTCGGGCTCGGCGTGCGTGCCTGACGGCCTGCTAGAATCGGCCGGCCGCGGCGTGCGGCGCCAGGGGAGGTTCTGATGTTCGGCGGGTTGATGCCCCGCGAGGGGCATTTCTTCGAACTGTTCAACGCCCACGCCGATCGCATCGTCGAAGGTGCCGGCGAGCTCGCCGCGATGCTCACCGACTTCAGCGCGCTCGAGGCGCACGCGCAGCGGATCGACGGTGCCGAGCGCGCCGCCGACAAGGTGACGCACGAGACGATCACGCTGCTGCACCGGACCTTCATCACCCCCTTCGACCGCGAGCAGATCCACGGCCTGATCACGCGGATGGACGACATCCTCGACCTGATGCAGGACGTCGCCGAGTCCATCGTGCTCTACGACCTGCAGCGCATCACGCCCGAGGCGAGGCAGCTCGCGGAGATCTGCCAGATGTGCTGCGAGCGCGTCAAGATCGCGGTCTCCCTGCTCACCAACATCAAGCAGACGGACGCGATCCTCAAGACCTGCCAGGAGATCGACCGGCTCGAATCCGATGCCGACCGGGTGATGCGCTCTGCGATGTCGAAGCTCTTCCGCGACGAGCCCGACGTCAAGCAGCTGATCAAGCTGCGCTCGATCTACGAGCTGCTCGAGCTGATCACCGACCGCTGCGAGGACGTCGCCAACATCATCGAAGGCATCGTGCTGGAGAATTCCTGATTGGCGAACGAGGCAGGACTGCTCGCGCTG
>Ga0209399_10000863_pt1 | contig 16842 bp, 17 predicted proteins | sample OV2TP3_FD_184130 | JGI IMG/M metagenome (GOLD analysis project Ga0209399, IMG submission 184130) | Hot spring microbial communities from Beatty, Nevada to study Microbial Dark Matter (Phase II) - OV2 TP3 (SPAdes) (version 3) | ecosystem: Environmental > Aquatic > Thermal springs > Hot (42-90C) ... | reverse complement strand
GAGATACAACGATGAACGATGAACAAAGACAACGATGAAGTATGAACGCAGAACGATGAACGAAAAGCAAAACAGGTTTATGCTTTTACTTCAGCGTTCATCGCTCTGACTTCCGCGTTCTTTTTTGGAGGCGCCATGCCCGTCGACATATCCGATGTTGTGAGGCTGATCGAGGCGCAGGAGGCCTGGCGGCGGACGCAGACGATCAATCTGATCGCCAGCGAGAACGCCGTGAGCCGGGCCGTGCGCGACGTGCAGAATTCGGACTTCATGGGGCGCTACGCCGAGGGGCACCCCAATGAGGGGGACCAGATCAACCGGTATTACCAGGGCACGGCCAGGATCGACGAGGTCGAGCGGATGGCCCGCGAGGAGATGAGGCGTCTGTTTGGGTGCCGGCAGGCGGATGTCCGCCCGATCAGCGGCAACGCGGCCAACACGGCCATCGCCCTGGGCTACCTGCGGGGCGGGGACCCGATCATCGTCAACTCCACGGACGCCGGGGGGCACATCAGCCACAACACCATCGGGACGTTTGGCCGGCGCATTCAGACCCGGGGCAAGACGCTGACGCCGGGGAGGTCGAACTTCATCCCGCTCCACTTCTTCCCGCTGACGGAGGACCGCTACCACACGGACGTGCAGAGGAGCATCGACCTGATCGAGCAGGTCTCGCCCCGGATGGTCATCCTGGGCCGGAGCCTGTTCCTGTTCCCGGAGCCGGTCCGGGAGCTGTCCGGGGTGTGCCGGGCCAAGGGCATCCCGATCCTCTACGACGGGGCGCACGTCCTGGGGCTGATCGCGGGGGGGCAGTTCCAGGACCCGCTGCGCGAGGGGGCGACGTATCTGACGGCGAGCACGCACAAGACGTTTCCGGGGCCGCAGCGGGGGGTGATCTTAGCTGATCTGGAGGGGGAGGAGGAGCAGACCTACTGGCCTCCGGTGGACCGGGGGGTGTTCCCCGGCTCCTCCAGCAATCACCACCTCCACACCCTCCCGGCCCTGGTCGTGGCGGCGCGGGAGATGCAGGCGCACGGCCGGGCCTACGCCGCGCAGACGGTGGCCAACGCGCAGGCCCTGGGCCGCGCCCTGGACGAGCAGGGCATCCCGGCGCAGGCGAGGGCGTTCGGGTACACGAAGAGCCACCAGATCGCGGTGGATGTGTCGGCCTTCGGGGGTGGGGTGGAGGTGGCGCGCCGGCTGGAGCAGAGCGACATCATCGTCAACTACAACATGCTGCCGGGGGACCGGGACCCCCGCAACCCGTCCGGCCTGCGCGTCGGGGCGCAGGAGATGACGCGGTTCGGGATGGGGGAGGCGGAGATGGGGCAGGTCGCGGAGTTCACGGCCGCGGCGATCAAGGGGAAGGACGTGAAGGCGGAGGTGAACCGGTTCCGGGGGAGGTACGTGGAGATGCAATACGTTTAGCGGGGAGAGGGAAGGGTAGAGACGATTATGACCGTACGGCTATTTGCTGCTGTAGCACTTCTTCTGACACTCTGTACGGGACAGGGCGGGGCAGAGTCCTATCCGGCGAGCGTCCAGGGTATCGTGGACGACCCGGATGTCACCTATCACACCTCGTTCCGGGTGGCGTGCGACGAACGGCTGTGGAACCGCATTCTGGACAATCCTCAGGTGTGGGACAAGCTCTGGCGCATTTATCACTTCAAGCCCCATTACACGGTGACCGCGTCGGGCGCGTCGGCGCACATCACCGCCCCCAGGGGGGCGGTCGGCGATCTGACGCTCCTGTCGAAGTCGGGCGGTCGGCGGGTCTACCTGGGGCGCGGCGCCCTCCATCACCCCAGGGTCCCTCAGCTCCCCCTGGCCCGGATGGCCCTGGTCATCCACGCGCAGCACAGCGCCGGGGGCACGTCGGGCACGGTGGCCCTTTACCTCCAGGCCGAGAGCGCGGTGACCCGTCCGATCCTGAGGAGTCTCTCCGCCCCGGTGACGGAGCACATCGGGCGCATGACCGACCTCTACATCCAGGCCTTCAAGGTCATCATCGACGACGCCGCACATCACCCTTACGGGCGCGTCTCGTCCACGGACACGCCGGAGGCGAGGGAGGTTGTGCGCGTATTATTTCAGTAGGGGCGACTCTGTGAATCGCCCCTGCGTCGCCCCTACATCGAGGTTTCCTATGTCTGTTCGCTATGGCAAAGGCTCCGTGCATCCGTCGGAGGCGCGCGAACTGCGGGACGAGGCGACGGGGGGGCGCATCGTCCAGGTCACGGACCACCCTTCGATCAATCATCATCTGTACTTTCTGACCTCCTCTTTCACCCCCGACCAGAAGGGGGTGGTCTTTGCCTCCTATCGTTCGGGGGAGGCGCAGTACTACCGGGCCGGGTTCCCGGAGGGGGAGATCGTCCAGGTCACGGACACGGCGGGGATCGGCGGGTATTCGGGCATCCTGTCGGAGGACGGGGGGACGCTGTATTACACGGCTGCCGGGGCGGTGCGGGCGGTGGACCTGAGGACGCTGGAGGACCGGGTCCTGGCCTCGTGGGAGGGGGGGCAACTGGGCGAGTGCAGCCTGAGCGCGGACGGGCAACGGATTGTCACGGCAATGAAGAGAAAGGGGGTGTCGTATCTCACCGTTACGGAAACGGATGGGTCCGGAGGGGAGGTCATCTTTGAGTGCCCGCGCACGATCATCCATCCGCAGTTCCATCCGACGGACCCGGATGTGATCGAGTACGCCCAGGACCCGGCCCCCCGCATGTGGCTCATCCGCCGGGACGGGAGCGGGAACACGCGCCTCTATGAACACGGGAACGACGAGTTCGTGGTCCACGAGACCTTTCTGGGGCCGGGGGAGGAGCTGATCTTCACGGTCTGGCCCTATGCCCTCAAGCGGATGAATCTCCGGACGCGGGAGGTGGCGACGATCGCGGCGTTCAACGCCTGGCACATCGCGTCGGACCGGCGGGGGGGGCGCGTGCTGTGCGACACGAACCACCCGGACATCGGGCTGCAGTTAGTGGACGTGGCCACGGGGCAGAGGCGGACTCTGTGCCGTCCGGGGAGCTCCAACGGGGGGAGCCAGTGGAGGAAGAGCCGGTACGCGCTGAAGGAGGACTGGGAGGCCGCGTCGCGGCAGGACCGGGAGCGGAGTCTGTCGTGGATGGAGATGAAGGTGGACACGGTCTACGGGCCGCAGTGGACGCACCCGCACCCCTCGTTCAGCCCGGACGAGGGGTGGGTGGCCTACACGTCGGATGTGAGTGGGGAGCCGCAGGTGTACGCGGTGGAGATAGGCTGAAGACAATCGCGAAGGTCATTTTGAAAATCAGAGCCGATAGCGGTTCGCTATCGGCTTTTTTATGGCTCTGATGGGGATTCAAGCCGGCCTGTCTCCGCTGATTTTGATCACGCAGGCCTCGTCCGGGAGGACGGCAGCCGCATTCTCCTTTAAAACCCTCTCGATCTGCGCAAGGCCGGCGTGGTAGTCCTCATCTGAAATGGTGACCAGTTGAGAGGTGTGGACGCGCTGGCGCGCATTTTCGGCGAAGGCCTGAAGGGGTCTCTCCGAGGCGCGGGGCAGCAGCTCCATCCGGACGTTTGCAAATCCTGTCTTCTGGAGGAGGCTCTGGAGTTCCTCTTTGGGGAGGAAGTCCTGGAGGTCCTTCTCCCAGGCCGCCGGGAAGAAGCGGTAGATGAGCCAGCCGGGCATGTCGCGCGGGCTGATGTTGAGCAGGACGAACCGGCCTCCGGGCCGGAGGGCGCGGAAGACCTCGGAGATCAGGGAGCGTCTGTCCTGCACGTGGTGGAAGGAGTATTGGCTGGTGGCGAAGTCGAACGATTCGTCTTTGAAGGGCAGGCTTGCGCCGTCCCCCTGTATCCAGCGGATGTCGCGAGACTTCTTTTGAGCCTGGCGCAGCATGCCTCTGAAGCGGTCCAGGCCGATCAGCCGGGCAGAGGGCGTGTGGGCGCGATCCGCGACGAGCTGATTCCCCGTTCCGCAGCCGATGTCGAGGATGGACAGCGGCCCTGTTCCGGGACGCTCCTTCAGGAAAGCGAGGAGGTCAGGATCGACCTCTTTCTTTCGGAAGGGGTGCGCGTCGTAGGCGTCGGCGATGGCGTCGTAGTTGACTCGCTGGGACATGGGGTGCGTCTCACTAACCAGCCTCAATCTTCATTACTTCTATTGCTAAAGATCGCTTTCTTTAACCATTTGATTTTTAATTTTTTGCTCAATTATATCGACTTCGCCATTAGCTAATTTCCGTTTTTCTTTTCTAAAACGAGCACCCACTGAGGATACCGCCTGGAGCCAGCATTGCGAACGATACTGGCTCTGGCCATCGTCTGGAGCAGGTTTCGCACTTTATTCCGCTTCTGTGCGTCATCAAGTATGTCCGACAGTTTGTCCAGAAGCAACCCGTCGATGTCTTCCCGGCTGGCCTTGCGATACTGCTTCAAGTATCCGATAATCAGTTGTTTGTAGTGCTTGTCGTCGAATGCCCGATTTCTGATGTACTGGATTTTATCGCCGGTGGATGAGGCAATGTGAGCAGCGACGAACAAATTTGGATAACGTCCCTCGATAAGGTGGCGCTTGCGCAGATCAACAACATCCTCCTTTTCGATGGGCTGTCGTTTCTGAATGCGGTCGAGCAAGATCACTGTCTGTAAAGGCAGGTCTTGGTGATCCATGAGCAAGGAGGTGTAGTTGGGGTCGATCACTTTTCCGTGGATCGTTACCACGACTTTGTCCGATTGGTTCAGGTCGAAGTCCGGCAACTGAAATGTTCGTAAGTTCGCTCCTCACCTTCCAGCCGCCAGGTAATCTGCGCGACCGCCGGTTGCAGGTGGTGCGTGGCCTGTGTGCGACCCAGCAACAACAGTGAGGTTCGGGTCACACGCCCGGCGCTCGTCAGCCTGGCGCGGTCGAGAAAGGTTTCCGTCGACCAGGAGTCGATGTCCCGTGCAAAGGGTTTGGCCTGGTTCTTTGCTCGGAAATTGACACGAGCGGCAGCGACTGCATCCGGGTCGAGTTCGTTCAGTAAAGCTTCCGGACAGATGGCCGCCGACCAATCTTCCGTCTGGTTCTGCGCTCGAATCGCTTCGAGTTCGTGCAGCGCCAATGGTCCGACCGATTCTCCATCGCGGCCGTACCAGTGGCCTTGCCACGCAATCGGCATGCCGGGCGGTGCGGGCGGAATCTGGAACAGCACCACCCGGCCTTCCGGATGCGGTACGGCGTGGATGTCGAGAAACGTAAATCCGCCGGTCATCTGGGCGGCGACTTCCTGCTTGAGATGATTCAGGTCCGCCGGATTTTCGCGATAACGGCTGCCGACAATAGCGCGGTCGCCATTTCGTACGCCGAACACCAGCCAGCCGCAAGGCTGCCCCTTCAGGTTCGCCTCGTTGGCCAGAGCCGAGACATACCAACCGAGCTTATGGAAGTCATAGTTTTGCCTGGCTTCCTTGAACTCGACCCATTCGGTCTCGTGCGGCAACCTGCGAATCTCATCGAGCAGGGCCAGGAGTTCGGTGTCGGTCATACTCACGCCTGTCCTTCAAACAGCGCCTCCAGATGCGCCGCCACTTCACGCGCGATCTCCTCCCGCAGGCGCGCGTCCGCAATCTCGCTGATCAAATCCTCAATTTTTGCCATGAGTCCCTTTCTTACCGACGTTCGTCGAGGCGCGAACACGGCGCGCGTACTTGCCACGCGCCAGCGTCCCGAAATCAGACCGTTTATATTCCGGTCTCAGCCAGTCGTTCAGTTCTGACTTAACCTTCTTCATGTCGAATTTCATGAGAGCATTCAGCGGCGATTGGCAAAGGTTTGGAAGTGATTGTGTACAAACAATAAAATGGGGTCATCCGGCGGCGGAGTCAAGGGGATTTTCGAGAGCGGACAGAGGGCGCTTGACACGGGGATGGGATTATTATACCTTCCGCTCACACCCTGCTGAAGTCGGCCTCGAAGGTCTTGATTTCGGAGGCGGCGAGGACCTGTTCGATGGCGGGGTCGAGGTCCAGGCCGGCCTCCATGTTTCGCACGGTCTGGGCGTTGGCGTGGGTCTCCGGGTGGCGGGGGACGAAGAGGGAGCAGCAGTCCTCGTAAGGCTCGATGGAGATGTCGTAGGTCCCGATGCGCTGGGCGGCGGCGATGATCTCTTCTTTGTCCTCGCCGGACAGGGGGCGGAGGACCGGGAGGGTGGCGACCTCGTTGATGGCCAGGATGTTGCTCAGGGTCTGGGAGGCCACCTGGCCGATGTTCTCGCCGGTGACGAGGGCCTTGGCCCCCTCCCGGAGGGCGATGCGCTCCGCGATCCGGAGCATGGCCCGGCGGTAGAGGATGACGCGGTGGGAGGCGGGGGCGCCCGACATGATCTTCTCCTGGACGGCGATGAAGGGGACCAGGTAGAGGGTGGAGCGGTACTGGTGGCGGGTGAGGACGGAGACGATCTCCTCGACGTTGCGCTGGGAGTTCCGGTCCGTGTAGGGCTGGCTGTGGAAGTGGACGAAGACGATCTCCACGCCCCGTTTCATGATCTTGTAGGAGGCCACGGGGGAGTCGATGCCGGAGGAGAGCAGGCTCACGGCCCGACCGCTGACGCCCAGGGGGAGGCCCCCGCGGCCGCGCAGCCGTTCGGTGAACAGGAGGGCGATCTTCTCGACGATCTCGACGTAGCAGGTCAGGTCGGGGTTCTTGAGCTGCACTCTGGCCCCGGAGCGGAGGCGGACGGCCTCTCCCACGTCGGCGTTGATCTGCACGGAGGTGAGGGGGTAGCCCTTCTCGGACCGCTTGGCGTCGATCTTGAAGGTCGCGAATTTGAGGTCTCTGACCAGGGACCAGGCGGTCTCCCGGACGGTCTCGATGTCCTGGCCGCAGACCACCGCCGGGGCGGCGTAGGCGACGCCGAAGACGGTCTGGAGCCGGCGGGCGACGGCGTCCGCCGGGGAGTCGGTCTGAAGGGCGACGAGGAGGCGGCCGGAGATGCGGCGCGCGGCCTTGAACGGCAGGCCGGAGAGGGCTTTGCGGATGTTGGCGCAGAGCTGCTCCTCGAACCGGTCGCGGTTGCGCCCCTTGAGGCCGATCTCGTGGTAGTGGACGACGAAGATGCGGTCGGAAACATCAATCATGGCCTACCCTACCACCGGCGCCTCAGAGACCTCCTTCCGGATTGCCACTTTTCTTGCTCGTCCAAGAAAAGTGGCACAAAAGAAGGACGCTCCTCAAGCGCCGGAGGGGCTTGGCGCGACGCAAGGGCATTGCTCCAGCAGACGGATCATTTAGAGGTTTCCATTGCGGCCTAACGCCTCTTCTGAACCCCGGTGGTTAGCCCTTCTGCGTCGCGCCCCTGTACAATGGGTTGTCGTTTCTTTAAAAATATACTTGAAGGGTTTTTATTACAAGCGAAATGAGGGACTCCATGAAGAATCTTGCGGGATGGGTCGGGCTTCTGACCGGCCTCACGGTCGCCGCAGGTCTCGCCCTGGCCCTCGTGAAGGCCCACGCGGCTGAGGTCTTGTTGTTCCACGAGCCTTTTGAGGACACGGACTGGGAATCCCGGGGGTGGTACGACGGCCCCCGGATGGAGGTCACGGACGCCGAGCATATCCCCGGAGGCGGGCACGCCTGCGTGTGGCACTGGCAAAAGGCGGGGGATGTCACACCTGCGGGAAGGGGCGCCAGGGTCAAGCTTCCGCCCGTGACCAGCGTGACCCTGAGTTTTCACATCAAGCACAGCGCCAACTGGGGGTGGACGGGCGTGAACTGGCACCCCCACGAGTTTCTGTTTGTCACCACCGAGGACCCGGACCACGTCGGCCCCGCGTACACGCACCTCACCTTCTACGTGGAGGTCGTCAACGGGGTCCCCCGGGTCGGCATCCAGGATGGGAAAAACATTGACAACGGCCGGATCGGACAGGACCTGGTGGGGGTGACGGAGAGGCGGGCCGTGGCCGGGGGCAACGGGGACAGCGACGGGCACGGGGAGGGGCACTACTACCGGAACGGGAAGGTCCACTGGAACGGCAAAATCTGGGAGCCGAAACAGCGGAGGGTCGGGAGGAGATCCAAATACTCAAGGGAGGCGTTAGATGGGTTTGGACGCGGTGACGGAGCGGAGGCGGGCGGCGCTGCCGGAGAAGGAGAATGCGCTGAGCCGGCGCTACCTGAAGGTGCTGGAGAAGTGGATTCCGGTGGGGGTGGAGTACTTCAACGACTGGCCGGACCGGCCCAACTGCGGGCACTTTCTGGGGGGGTGCCACTGGTACGGGATCGAGACGCGGGCGGGGGCGCTGGCGTTTGCGCTGGCGGCGAGTTCGCCGGAGTATGACGAAAAGGTCGGGGGGGTCTCCAGGGGGGCGCTGCGGGAGATGGCGCTGAAGGGCCTCCGGTACCTCTGCTTCACGCACGACACGGGGCCTCCGGACTGCGTCCGGCCCGCGAAGGGGCTGGGGCGTCCGGAGAACTGCGGGACGAAGTGGGGGGAGCGGGGGCTGGGGTTCTTCCGGGAGAGCCAGTGCGGGCTGACGGTCTGGGGCATGGCCATTACGGCGCTCCTGCTGGGGGACCTGGTGGACGACGAGACGCGGGGGATGCTGGCGGCGGTGCACGAGGACTACGCGGGGCGGTTCGGGGAGATGGCGCCGAAGGACGGGGTCTACACGGACACGCAGATGGAGGAGAACGGCTGGACGTCGTGCGGGCTGGCCTCCGCGGAGCTGTTCCTGGCGCGGCACCCGATGGCCGGGCAGTGGGCAAAGACGGCCCGGAGATGGATGTTCTCGACGGCCACGACGCCTCAGGACACGAAGGATCGCACCCCATTTGCGGACGGCGCGACGGTGGCGCAGTTGACGGGGAAGACGTTCACGGCGCTGCCGGACTACATGGCGGAGAACCACGGGATGGTGCATCCGGGCTACACGGCCTCCGGGGTGGGTTTCGCGGGATCTCTGGCGGCCATTTACGGGGTCTTCGGGGCCGAGCTGCCGAAACACGCGATCTTCAACCGGCAGCGGGTCTACGATCAGCTGAAGCTGACCTCCGACCTGATGGGGTGCATGCACCCGATGCAGGGGATGGACTGGCCCTACCTCTGGCCGGACCCGGGGACGGAGACGCACGCGTCGGCGGCCCTGCTGCTGAAGGACGCGGACGGGGCGTTCTTCGAGCGGTGTGCGCTGCGGACGCTGGAGGGGCGGCAGGAGGGCAACGGCGGGCGGATGTACGACCGGGACATGGCCGAGAAGGTGCACGACATCCAGGACCCGCTGATCATCCGGGAGTGCGCGATTGAAGGGCCGACGACCACCTACTTGCTCCACAGGCTCTACGGGGCGGGACCGGCCCCCACGCCGGAGAAGGAGCTTCAGAAGAGGCTGTGCGGGGTGAGGGTCTACCCGCACTCCGGGTTTGTGTTCCACCGGCACCGGAAGGGGCAGGCCTCGTTCGCGTGGCGGAACTGCGTCATGGCGCTGCCCCTGAACTCGGACGGGATCTACACGGTTGCCCCGGCCTCCAACTCGTTCCTGGGGGTCGTGAAGGTGAAGGGGCGGGCCGACAGGCAGGACCTGGTCTCGATCCGTGCCGACGAGCAGGGGGAGGGATTTGCGGCGGCGCTGGTGATGGACCGGGCGCAGGGGGCGGTCCGGCAGGAGGTCTTATTCGCCGGGCTGCCGAACGGGACCTCCCTGTCGTGGGAGCGGCTGACCGCACGGGAGGCGATCACGGTGGAGCGCGTGGATCAGGGCTTTTTGAGGATCATCAACGAGGACTTCAAGGGCATCGAGGGGAACTGCAACGGGTTTCGGACGGTGTACACGGCGGAGGGGGCGGAGGTGTTTCAGGGGTTTGTGAGCACGGACCCGGAAGGCGACGAGGTGCGGACCTACGAACACCTTGCGTGGGTGAACGTGGACGACCGCGTCGGGATCGTCTTCCGGGGTTCGGGGAGGACGGTCTATCACAACCGGCACTACTTCAAGCCGTGGTGGGCCGTGGCGGACGATCTGACGCTCAGCCGGGCCGACCGGGCATTCCGGGCGAAGGCCGGGGAGGGGGTAGGGGAGCTGGTCGCGCTGGTCGCGCCGGACCAGTCTCACGCCCGGACGGCGAAGCAGGGTTTGACCCTTCTGACCACACGCCGGCGCGCGGCGGGGATGATCGCGGACGGCCATCTCACGGCGGCGAGCTTTGAGGAGAAGGCCGGGGAGGTCGCCTTTTCCGCGAGGCGGGCGGATCTGACGGAGGTCCCGATCTTTGAGGGGAGCGTCTCCACGTCCGCCAGGTCGGTGACCTATTCGCTCCGGCTGGAGGCCGGGGAGGCGAGGCTGCGGAGGGCGCTGCTGACGCTGGTGACGGACGGGGAGTTAGAGGTGACGGGGTCGGCGACGGGCCAGGTCCTGGCGCAGAACGTGGGGCGGGGGCCGGCGATGGTGAGGACGAGCCGGTCGAGGCGGGCGGTCCGGGTGAGGCCGGGGGCGGTGGTGGTGTTGTAGGCCCCCCACCTACCCCCACAGGTGGGGGAGGGAGGGGGTTTTCAAGGGCTTTGCCGCTAAGTTGGGGGAGGGCGGGGGGCAAAAGTCGCTTGACTTTTCAGGCAACAAGCGTTACCTTAGGAAACACTTTGTCCGCCGACGGTTACCTTTAACCTCCAAAGACGGTTACGTCACGTTTGAGCGCAGAGGGCCTCATGAAAAAGGCGCTGATCACAGGCATCACGGGGCAGGACGGGTCTTATCTCGTGGAGTTCCTCTTAGAGAAGGGCTACGAGGTCCACGGGATCATCCGGCGGGCGAGCACGTTCAACACGTCCCGGATCGACCACCTCTACCAGGACCCCCACATCCACGGGGTGCATCTGTTCCTGCACTACGGGGACATCAGTGACTCCACCAATCTGATCAGGCTGCTTTACCGTCTGCAGCCGGACGAGATCTACCATCTGGCCGCGCAGAGCCACGTGCGGGTGAGCTTCGACATCCCCGAATACACGGCGGACACGACGGCGATGGGCACGGTGCGCATTTTAGAGGCGATCCGGGAGACGGGGATCGCCACGCGGTTTTATCAGGCCAGCAGCAGCGAGATGTTCGGGAAGGTGCAGGAGGTGCCCCAGCGGGAGACCACGCCATTCTATCCACGCAGTCCCTACGCGTGCGCGAAGGCCTACGCGCACTGGGTCACGGTGAACTATCGGGAGAGCTACAATCTGTTTGCGTGCAGCGGCATCCTGTTCAACCACGAGTCTCCCCGCCGGGGGGAGACGTTCTCGACGCGGAAGATCACGCGGGGCGTGGCGCACATTCAGGCCGGGCTGCAGAAAAAGCTCTATATGGGCAACCTGGATGCCCGGCGGGACTGGGGATACGCGCCGGAGTACGTGGAGGCGATGTGGCGGATGCTGCAGCAGGAGCGGGCGGACGACTACGTGATTGCCACCGGGGAGACGCACTCCGTGCGGGAGTTTCTGGAGGAGGCGTTCGGGTATGTGGGGCTGGACTGGCGGGAGTTTGTGGAGATCGATCCCAAATACTATCGACCCGCAGAGGTGGACCTGCTGGTGGGGGACGCGAGCAAGGCGAGGCGCGTCCTGGGGTGGGAGCCGAAGGTGAGGTTCAAGGATCTCGTGCGGCTGATGGTGGACGCGGACTCGGAGGCAGTGAGAGGGGCGCATCGAACGCACGGCTGACCTTTGACAGGAGCGAGGATGACGCATCTCGAAATGCGGCGTCTCCTGGGCCGGGACGAGGTGGACATCGACCTGGAGGAGGTGGCCGCGTATCTGACGGGGAAGAGGGTGCTGGTGACCGGCGCCGGGGGGTCCATCGGGTCCGAGCTGTGCCGGCAGATCGCCGCCCTGCGCCCGAGGGCCCTGGCGCTGGTGGGTCGGGGCGAGAACAGCGTCTATGAGATCGCGATGGAGCTGCGGACCCGGTTCCCCAAGCTGGAGGCCCCTCCGATCGTGGCCGACATCCGGGACCCGGACCGCGTCCGCAGCGTGTTCGAGGAGGAGCGGCCGGAGGTGGTGTTCCACACGGCCGCGCACAAGCACGTGGACCTCATGGAGGCGATACCGGAGGAGGCGGTCCAGAACAATGTCTTCGGGACGCAGCACGTGGTCGAGGCCTCGGCGGGGGTCGGGGTCGAGCGGTTCGTGATGATTTCGACGGACAAGGCGGTCAACCCGGTCTGCGTCTACGGCGCGGCCAAGCGGGTGGCCGAGCACCTGGTCGCGTGGCAGGCCGAGCGGTCGGACACGGCCTTTCGGACCGTCCGCTTCGGGAACGTGCTGGGCTCCCGCGGGAGCATCGTCCCGCTCTTCCGGAAGCAGATCGAGCTGGGCGGGCCGGTGACGGTGACCCACCCGGAGGCCCGGCGTTACTTCATGACCCTCCCGGAGGCGGTCCGGCTGGTGCTGCAGAGCGGGGCGTACGGGCGTTCAGGGGAGATCTTTGTGCTGGACATGGGGGAGCCGGTGCGCATCCTGGACCTGGCGACGGACATGATCCGGCTGGCCGGCCTGGAGCCGGGGGTCGATATCCAGATCGAGTTCATCGGCCTGCGTCCGGGGGACAAGCTGTCGGAGGAGCTGCTGACGCACGGGGCGGGGGTCCGGGCCACGCGGCACAAGAAGATCTTTGCGACGACGCCGGACCGCGTGGACGGGAAGAGGCTGGCGAAGGACCTGGGGGCATTAAAGGCGCTGTGTCAGGGGCCGGACCGGGCCGGGCTGGTGCGCAAGCTGAAGGAGATGGCGCCGGGCTATCAGCCGTCGCCTCTGTGGGAGAAGGCGATCCGCTCAGCTTGAGTGTCCTTGCGCCCTTCTATCGCGCCGGGCCGGCCGCCTCTTTGACCGCCTTGATCACCTTTTGGACCTCCTCGTCCGTCAGCTCGGGGAAGATGGGCAGGCTGACGATCTGCGAGGCGAACTGGTCCGTCTGCGCCAGGAACCGCGCCTGGTCCTGGAGTTCGGAATACGCCTCCTGCCGGTGGATGGGCACCGGGTAGTGGATCACTGTCTGGACGCCCAGGTCGCGCAACCGCTCCTGGAACCGGTCCCGCTCGTTCACGCGGATCACGTAGAGGTGGTAGATGTGTTGGCGGTCCGGCGCCTCCGAGGGGGGCACGACATACGCCTCTCTCAGCCCCTCCGTGTAGGTCTGTGCGATGGCTCGCCGGCGCTCGTTCCAGGCGTCCAGATGGGGGAGCTTGGCCAGGAGGACCGCGGCCTGCAACTCGTCCAGCCGGCTGTTGAACCCTTTGATCCTGTGGTAGTACCGGCGCTCCTGGCCGTAGTTCCGGAGCTGCTTCAGCCGCTCCGCCAGGCCGGCGTCGTTCGTGGTGATCAGCCCCCCGTCCCCGATGGCCCCCAGGTTCTTGCTCGGATAGAAGCTGAAGCACCCGGCGTCCCCCAGCGTTCCTGCTTTCCTCCCACTGTACACGGCCCCGTGCGCCTGGGCGCAGTCCTCGATCACAAAAAGCCCCCGGCGGCGCGCGACCTTTAGGATCGGGTCCATGTCCGCGCACTGCCCGTAGAGGTGGACCGGCAGGACGGCCTTCGTCCGGGGCGTGATGCGGTCCTCGACCTGCTCAGGGTCCAGGGTATAGGTGACGGGGTCCACGTCCACCAGCACGGGTGTCGCCCCCGCAAACGAGACGGCTGAGGCGGTCGGCACGGCGGTGTTGGACACCGTGATCACCTCGTCCCCCGTCCCCACGCCACAGGCCACCAGGCTCAGGTGGAGGGCCTCCACGCCCGACCCCACGCCCACGGCGTGACGCGCCCCGCAGTAGCGCGCAAACGCCGCCTCAAACTGCTCGACCTGCTCCCCGAGAATGTACCACCCCCGCTCCAGGACCCGGGCCACGGCCCCGTCGATCTCCCCCTTCATCGCCCGGTACTGCCTGGCCAGATCGCCGAATGGGATCATGGGGACAACTCCCAGTAGTGAGCTGCGTGTTTCGTGTAGTACGCCAGGGTGCGCGCCAGCCCCTCCCTCAGCGGGACCCTCGGCGCCCACCCCAGGGCCTGGCGGATGGCCGTGTAGTCGCCGTAGTAATGGCCGATGTCGATCCGCTTGCGGTCCTCCGGGAACGGCACGATCCGGAACTCCCCCTTCCCGTGGAGGTCCACCAGGAGCGCCGCCAGGTCCTTCAGGCTGATGACCTCCGCGCTGCCGAGGTTGAACACCTTTCCGTTGGCCTCCTCGTGGGCCGCTGCTCTCAGAAACGCATCCACCGCGTCGTCCACGTCGTTGAAGTCGCGCAGCTGCGTCCCGTCCCCGAACACCTGGATCTCCTGTCCTTCGATGATCTGCCGAATCCACCACCCCAGAAAGGTCTGCCGCGCATCCCTGACCCGCATGCGCGGCCCGATGGTGTTCGTCAGCCGGAGGGCGCAGGCCCTGATCCCGTAGACGTTGTTGTAGACGATGTGATACCACTCCCCGGCCATCTTGTTGACGCCGTTCACGTCCGTGGGGTGCAACAGATGCCTTTCGTCCACCGGCAGATAGTCCGGGACGCCGTAGATCTGCCGGGTGCTCGCAAAGACGATCTTGATGTTCCGGTTGTGCTTTCGGCAGGCCTCCAGGATGGAGAGCTGGGCGCGGCAGTTGATCTCCAGGTCGGTGTAGGGCTCCCGCATCGAGTCCAGGTGGCTGGTCTGTCCCGCCAGGTTGAACAGGTAGTCCTGGCCTCTGACCAGATAATCCATGCTATACTCGTCCCGCACGTCGGCGATGTTCACCCGCACCCGGTCCTCGATGCCCGCGATGTTGAACAGGTTGCCGCCGTATTCGGGGATCAGGGAGTCCACGAGCACCACGTCGGCCCTCAGGTCCACCAGCCGGCGGGCCAGGGTGGATCCGATGAACCCCAGCCCCCCCGTGATCAGGACCTTTTTTCCCTTGAATGCCGATCCGTAGGCTTCCATGATTCGCGGACTCCTCCCCCGGTCGCTCATCCGATGTTGCGCATAATATACGTTTTAGCCCCGACAGACGCACGTGAAAAATGTTCAACCTGAAGGTTTATGGGCCGATAAGTTTAACGGTCGAATGGCCCTTGACTTTTGGGCCTATAAGTGTTACCTTAGGAAACGGTTTTGGCGCTCTTAACCCTAAAAAAATGGATGGTCTATGGAAATTTTAAAGAAAAGTTCCGATATTCGAGAAGACATCGGCATGCTGGCGGTGCTGGACGCCCTGGAGGGGGAGGAGGCGCTGAGTCAGCGCAAGCTGTCGGCGGCCACGGGCCTGAACCTGAAGAAGATCAACTTCTGCCTTCACAAGCTGATGGAAAAGGGCTACATCAAGTTTGAGCGGGTCCGCCGGAACCCCAACAAGCTGGTCTATCTGTATCTGCTGACCCCCGAGGGCATCCGGGCCAAGTCCCGACTGACCTATCGGTTCATCAAATTTACGATGGAGCAGTACGGCAAGATCGAGGAGAAGATTCGCGGGAACCTGGATGCCCTGGCCCGGGCGGAGGTTGAGCAGGTGGCGCTCTACGGGGTGAGCGACGTGGCGCGGATCCTCTTCGACCTGCTGAACGGCCATCCCCTCCGGGTCATCGGGATTGTGGATGACGTCTACGAGGGGGGGGAGTTCTGCGGGCATCGGGTCCTGCGGAGCGAGGCGCTGGGCCGGCTGGGCTACGACAGGCTCCTCGTCACCACTCTGGAGGACCCGGAACAGGTGGACCAGCGGCTGTTGAAGCTGGGCGTTGACCGGAAGAAGATCTGGAGAATTGCGTAGCCGGGTATGCGTATGAAGTGACCTTCCGGGAAGGTGTGGTTGAAATGCAGGCCCTGCAATTCTGGAGAACTGTGGTGGCTGATCGTCCGGGGCTTCTGGATGCGTTTATCGGCTGTCTGGAGACCCACGGCATTCGATACTGCGTCATCGGCGGTCAGGGGGTGAATGCCTACGTGGAGCCCCTGGTCAGCCTGGACTTGGACGTGGTGGTGGCCGCCGAGCAGATGGAGGACCTGGAGAGGCTGCTGGGGACGACCTTTGATCTCCAGCGCTTTCCCCATAGCCTGAATGTCTCACTGTCGGGAACTGATCTGCGAATTCAGATTCAGACGGACCCCCGGTACGCCCCCTTTGTCGCCCGGGCGACCGGGCGAGAGGTGCTGGGGTTGACGCTTCCCGTGGCCGACATCGACGACCTGCTGCAGGGCAAGATCTGGGCTGTTGAGGACGCCACTCGCCGGCCCAGCAAGCGTCAGAAGGACCTGGCGGACATCGGCCGGCTGATCGAGGCGTATCCGGGCCTGCGCGGCCGGGTGCCTCCGGAGATATTGAACCGACTCTATTCATAACGTCGAGGCCCTCGATGAAGCGAGTCAGCCTGAGCAAATATGTCGAACTGGCGCTTCGTCACGCGGACTACGAAAAAGGCGAGAACTTCGATTGCGTGGTGGCCGAGGTCCCGGACTTGCCCGGTTGCCTGACGCAAGGTCGAACCTTCGAAGAGGCCCGGGAAAGTCTGAAGGATGCGATTGAGCTATGGATAGCCGTCTGTCTCTCTAAGGGCCAGGCCCCGCCGCTGATCGACGGCTGTACAGTGGCCGGAGCTCCGGCAAAATCCCTCCATAAGAGGGCCTATGCCAAGGCTTAGCCCGTGCTCTCGGAGGGAGTTGATCCGGAAGTTAAGCGCTGCTGGTTTTCAGGGACCCTATCCTGGCGGACGTCACGAGTGGATGGAAAAAGGTTCGATCTGGGTCACGGTGCCGAACCCGCACGGTGGAGATATTAGAGTCGTTGCACAATTAGGAGGTGGTAGCAGCAGCTAAGCGGCGGTCAATGTGGCGGTTGACCAGCCCGGCGATCAAGCGGAAGGTGCTGCTG
>Ga0209399_10000860_pt1 | contig 16908 bp, 20 predicted proteins | sample OV2TP3_FD_184130 | JGI IMG/M metagenome (GOLD analysis project Ga0209399, IMG submission 184130) | Hot spring microbial communities from Beatty, Nevada to study Microbial Dark Matter (Phase II) - OV2 TP3 (SPAdes) (version 3) | ecosystem: Environmental > Aquatic > Thermal springs > Hot (42-90C) ... | reverse complement strand
TCTTCAATGAAGGCATCAATGTCAGGACGTTCGACGTCCTGATGGTTCGCCCTATCCCATCGCCTCACCGTATCGCTCCTCTCTGTCGCCCTGAGGAAGCCTCGCGGGCCGGCCCTGCCCGTGGATGTCTTGACCGCTCGCCACGCCTGGTCACCATACAGGATGATCGGCACCGGTGCCATCACGTCCTCCTGTGCGTGCAGCAACCGCCCAGGGTTCCCCTCTGGCTCAGCGGCCACCAGGCCGTCAGGGGACGGACGCTGGTGGCAACCTTCGGGCCAGCATCCCGCCAGGCTTCTCCCCATGATCACAGTTCTCGACAGGCGCCATGTGACCCACAGGCCGGCCGGCGATGTCCTCAGCGGGGAAGCACCATGTTCACGGAGGGAAAGAGACGTCGTCCTTGGGGGCCCAGACGATCGCGTTGTGTCTCTACACCGCGGTATGGGTAGTGGTCCCGGCGTAGGGTGTGAGCGAGGGTAGGGTGTGGGGCGTTGGGGCATGGACGGTCGTGAGCGGAGGGAGGTGCTGAGCGCCACGTGCAGGTGGCCAGCTCAACGCGTTCAGGAGGGCGAAGCGGCTCCGGGGTCGTCCGAACCTCTCCCAGTCATGCAGGGTCCTCTCGCCTGCTCCCCTGGCAGTATGGCCTGCGCCAGCACCGCTTCAAGGGTTTTGCCCGCGCTCTGGCCTTGGGCCATGCGCTGCTCCTCGTAGTGCACGCAGGCCTCCAGGTAGCGGTTGACCACCGTGGTCATGGGCAGGCCTCTGGCCCGGCTGATCTGGCGGGGGCAGCTCGACGCAGGCGGGCAGCTTGAGGCCCTCCCGCGAGGCCTGCACGAAGACGGCGGTGACGACCTCCCGCCGTTCGTTGAGCGTTTCCTCCAGCGTGATGCCGAAGGTGGTGGCCACGGCGAGGGCGCAGGCATGGTACCGCCGCGCCACTTCGGTGATCGAAGGTCTGGTCGGGGGACCATTGGTGGGCATGACAACCTCCTCATCAGGGTGTGGTGGGGGGTCGTCGGGCCTGGCAACACTTGACACCGAACCCCCAACACTGACGCCTGTCCTGAGCCTGCTGAAGGGTTAGAAGGGGATATCGTCGTCAAGGGCCGGGCCGGGCTGACTCTCGCCCGCCGGGGGTTCCTCGGCGCCGTCGGTCTCGGCGGCGACTTTGACCCGGGCGAGGAACTCGACGTGCTGCGCCATGACCTCGTGCTTGGTCCGGCGGCTGCCCTCGTGGGTCTCCCAGGTGCGGTAGCGCAGGGACCCCTCCACCAGGACCGGCTGGCCTTTGCTGAGAGCGTCGGCGCAGGCCTCGGCCGGTTTGTGAAACACCACAACGTCGATGTAACAGGGGGGATCGTCGGGCCGCCAGGCGCTGACGGCCAGCGACAGCGTGGCGACCGGGGTGCCGCTGCCGGTATAGCGCAGCACGGGGTCGCGGGTGAGGTTGCCGAGCAGGATGACGCGGTTCAGTGAGGCCATGGGGATGCTCCTCCTTCTGGGGGGTGAGGGTGATGGATGGCGATGGGCGCGGGTCGCCTGGGGCCAGATGCCATCGGATGGGCGCGCTCGCGCGCACACACGTCCCGGTCAACTCCGCTGGGCCTCGGATGGGGTGGACTGGGCCCTGGCCGCTTCAGCCGCGCGCTGGGCGGCCCGATGCACCCGTTCGTTCTCCGGGTGGCCGGCATGCCCATAGACATGCAGCCAGGTGACCCGGTGTTGGGCGGCCGCGGCGCGGAGCCGGGCGACGAGGTCATCGTTCGTCCTGGCCCTGCCGCCGGTGGCCATGGTGATGACGTAGGTGGAGTCGGTGTGGAGCCGGACCTGGCAGGGCTCCTTGAGGGCGAGCAAGCCTTCGAGGGCGGCGTTCAGTTCCATACGGTTATTGGTGGTCCTGGGCACGGATCCCGTGAGCAGCCCCTCGTGGCGCGTGCCCCGGGCGTCGACATAGATAATCAGGGCCGCCCACCCGCCGGGGCCAGGATTGCCCTTACCTCAGCGTTGATCGGGACGGGCAGCTTGGGCCAACGTGTGGCCTTCCGTTTTTGCATGTTTATCCCCTTCACGGGAATAAAACGTTAGTAGTACGTTAAAACGTTAAAAAACGTTAGGGCCCGCAACCTGCTCTGGAAATAGTTAATTATTCTTAGTTTTTGGCAACGACTTCCCCGAAAGGTCCCACCCTCCCTTCTACGGAAAAACCCGGTGTTTCTGGTCACTTACCTCTAAGAATAGCGACGAGATTTCCCTGAAAGGTCCCACCTGCTCCCTTCACGGCGCCTATCCTGTGGATAACTGGGCTGTGGATAATTCCATACCAGGAGCTGTCCGAGATCCGTCGGAACGCTCGGGAAGGTTTTTCCAGGCGTATTTCAGCGCGAGCGATTTCATCGAGCCATCCACGTGGCAGAAGGTTGAGCTATAGTGGCCTTGATACCGCCTGATGCAGAGAGGATGGTCGAGGCCAGGGAAGACCTTTGGCTGGGTTTTGCTTTTCCTATGCTCTGTTTTAGAGGGTCAGGATTTGCAGGTCAAATATCGACCCGATGACTATCTCAGGATCCCTACCCATGGCCACTACCCCGGCGATGATCCGCTGCCATCCTGTGGAACTTGTAGTATTTCGACTCCTTAGCAATCCGCTGCACGGATATGCTGCTGGGTCTCTGGACGAGGCTGTGTCGTCTGTCGCTCCTTGAGTGCCTGATCAATGCATTGGACGAGCTGCATGAAAGAGCCGACCCTCCGATGCTGCTCGATAAACCAGGAGATGGCGTAGTCCACCTCTTCGAGGGTGAAGCCCTGCTGTAGGAGGCCAAGACATTCCTGAACGCTCTGCTCGCGCTTTGTCTTCGATGCGCGTTGTCCGAGGCGTGAGTAAAACTTCTCGACGAGCTCCTTTGCGGAGAGGACCTGAGACCATGGGGTCAAATTTTGAGGGTCAGGGCTCGCCTCTACGAAGCGGGGAGAGGTATGAGTGAAGGCACCAGACATCGGTAGTAAATATCGACCCTCAGTATTTGATAGTCTTTCGGGGGGCTTATTTGTTTGCCAACGTCTGAGGGTCAAAGTTTGGGGGGCTAAATTTTGACCATCTTTGAAGTCTGAGTCTCTGGTTTTGAGGCTCATTTTTTGAGCGTCTTTTTTAGAGGCCCTATTGTTGAAGGTAAGTTTTAGGGGGTTATTGATTGAGCTTTTGATCTCGTCACCGGGGATTCGCTCACGTGGCAGGACGACCCTGTATGTTGTGGCGATGTGCTTTCCCGCTTCGACGACTTTAATCCAGCCGCTGACAACGAGAGACTGCAGCGCCGTCCGAATGGTGTTGCGACTGAGGCCGGTCCCTTCCATGAGGAGCGGCTGGCTCACCGTGCAGTAGTTCCGGCTAAAGCCATAGGAGAGGCGGAAGAGCCGGTGATAGAGGACCTGCTCGGCGGGATCCAACCTGGGAAAGAGTTCATCGGCAACCTCGGTGTAGTAGCCGAAGAAGAGCGATTTGTCGAGGTCGTCCTTGAGATCGAGGTCCGGTCCAGAAGGACTGTCCGGAGCAGGTTCGCCGGTGAGGTCCGGGCTTGGCGGGGTCCCGGTAGATGGGGCTGTGGATTCGGTGAGGGACGTCTTCTGAGGGGTATTTTCTGAGGGTCTATTCTCGAGCGTCGAACTTTGATCCTCAGCAGCAGGAATATCCCTCTGCTCTCGCGCGGGGGGCTCCGCGGAGGCTGGGGGCTCGGACGCGTTAGGCGTCGCCTCCTTTGGCTTCGGCACCTCCAGCCGCTGGAAGATCGGATTATCCTTCAGACTGAATTTCTTGGCCACACCTGCTCCCCTACCCTACCTTTCGAATCAGCTCGTTAGCCAGGGCCAGATGGTCTTTGGCGCCGGGACAGACGGGGTCGTACTGATAGATCGTCTGGCGGTACGATGGGGATTCTTTCAGTCGGACGTTCACCCGGATGACCGTTTCAAAGAGCAGATGATTGAACTGAGCCTTGAGGGCGGCGAGGACCTCGGCCGACACTTTCTCCCTCCGGTCGTACCGGTTGGCTACCAGACCGAGGATCTGAACGCGACTGCCTAGCTGCTCCTGGCAGAGACGGATGGTGTCGAACAGGAGCTGCAGCCCAACGAGCGAGAGAAAATCGCAGCTCACCGGAATGAGCGCATAATCGGCGGTATTGAGCGCGTTGATCGTCAGGAGTCCCAGGGAGGGAGAGGTATCGATGAGGACGAAATCGTAACGCTCGACGAGCTCAGCCGTAAGCTTACGTTTGAGCGCGTTCTCCCGGCCGAGCAGCGTGGCCAGCTGGACCTCTGCGCCGGCGAGGTGGAGGTTCGAGGGGGCGATGTCAAGATTTTCTGTCGCGGTCGGCCGAATGATCGTCTCAAAGGGGGTATCTTTTTCGACGAGGACCGAGTACATCGCAGGGTCGTCTTCGGTGACGCTGGAGAGGATGTAGGAGGAGTTCCCCTGGGGGTCCATATCGATGATGAGGATTTTCCTTCCGCGGATCGCGAGCGCGGCCGCGAGGTTGACCGCCAGGGTGGTTTTCCCTGTGCCCCCTTTTTCGTTCGAGATACTAATGATTGTCCCCACGGTATGCCTCGGCTATGCGGTTCTTTGATGGTTTCTGAAGTAGTTCGTCTCCCGCACCGTTTTCAAAATCATCTGGACTTCGGCTTCGGTGTAGACGCGCCAGCCCCGTGAGTCCTTGCGCGCCTCGGGAATGAGGCCATGCTTTTCCCAGCGCTTGATCGTGAGGATGCTCCGATCGAGGCGGAGGGCTAAATCTTTGATTTTGTAAAGCCTGCTAGGCATATATGTCACGCCACCACTTCTCAAGGGATTAATATGGATGATACAGGTTTTGGCCATGTATAAGCCAGTTCTCCGTGCAGTGTCAAGCAAAAAATGTCTCACTTCTAAGATTGGAAAAACGTGAGCGTTGCATGGCACCCCCGCATTGGATCTAGGCTCCCGCCGCCTGGGGCAGCAACAAATCTGCCATCTCCGCCGCTCGCTTGACGTTTCCCCGCTCCTGGAGCGCCCGGAAGGGGTCATTGATCAACCGGTACAGCGGCATGCGCCGCGCCTCGGGTACGATCACTTCGATCGGGGCGTGGCCATCCGTGGCCCGCTGGGTGAACAGATAGACGACGAGAAAGAGCAGCAGTTCCCGTTTGGCGCTGAGCACCGAGTGAAACCCCTGGCGGGTTTTGTAGAACCGCTCGAAGGCCCGGAAGAAGCGCTCGATGGCATTGGTGGTCGAGGGCACGCGGCTGCTGCCGACGCTGCCCAGGAGCTGCGGTAATTTCTCCTCTACGCCCGTGACCCAGGGCGTAATCCCCCACGCCGCGGCCTGTTCCTTCAGCCGCGCGAGGCGTCGGCGGACGGTGCGCTTATCTCGGGTTTGCAAGAGCCGCTTCATCGCCGGCTTGCGCGCGTTGATCTCAGCGTCGGTCTGAAAATGCTGCTGCAACCAGTGGGTCACACCCTGCTGATGATGAAAGCGACACAAGACGTGCTTCGCCCCAGGCACCAGGTACGCATAGGCCCGTAAGCCATCGGTGATGAGCACCGTGGGCACTTTTTTGAGCCGGCGCAGTTGTGCGCCGACCCAGCGACACGCCCACTGACCGCGCGACGGCAGTAACGCCGCCAGCACCGGCAACTCGGTGTCCACATCCAAGACGACAAACCAATACTGCCAACGCCCACGAATTTTGAGCCACTTCTCATCCACATACACCATGGCGGCTTTGACGCCCGCCAGCAGCCATGGCTGCACCAGTGGCCACAAGGCCAGCGCCAGGCCGAGCACCCAGCGTAAGATCGTCGTCTTATGGACCCCACACCAACGGCCCAAGACCGAGAGCGGCACATTCCAATAGAACAGCGTCATGAGGAAGGTCAGCCAGCAGAGGGAGCCGGGCACCTGCGCGAGCGGCAGATCCGGGGTCACCAACGCCGCCAGGGCGGTGGGATCGGCGATCCGCATGCCGCGATCGACGCTGGGCACGCCATGGCTGGCATCGAGGCCAGCCGGGAGAGACAGGCTCTCCAGAATCTCGGTGAGCAGCACGGCCTCTTGATACTGCACCTGGCCCGTCTCGAACTGCCGCCGCAGCACCCGCAGCACCGGCACACAGGAGATCTGCTCCAAGGCCCCCTCGATATTCGCCACGCTCAGATCGTCCCGTCCCAACTGCGCATTGACCCGGGGCACCAATTCGGTCGGGCCGGCCAAGGGCGTGTGCAGGAGTTCCTGTAAGACCCCTTCCACAACCGCCGCATCGACCTTGCGCTTGCGCAGCACAAAGGCACGAAAGTCTTCGCCGCACTGCCGAAAATCTTCCAGATGCTGGCTCGCCGCTTGCCGGTTGGCACTCCCCACCATCGCGGCTAACTCCTGCAACGTGAACAACGGCTTGCCGTGTGCATCCACGAGCAGCCGGAACCACACCACGGTCGTGTGGCGATTGCTGGGCGTATCCGGCAGCCACTGGGTAGCAAACCTGGGCGTCCACACCCGAAAGCGTTGGCCGTCCACTTCCACGCGTGGCGGCGCCGGGCCGCCCCCTTGGTCCCCCGGAATTGTGGTATCATGACCCATGGCTCGAATCCTCCTGTGGGTGAGGGTGTGTGTGCGCACCCCATTCTACCCACAGGCATGGCTCTTCGAGCCTTTTTCTTGCGCCTCCGCAGGACCACCATGCTGTCCACGCGGACGGCCCTCACCCCTGCTTCTGAATGATGTCAAGCGGACAGGTGAGGGCATCCTGAGCCTGAATGGCAAAAAAATGGTCGCTCTGGACGGCCTGAACCCGGATTAGTAGCGCAGTTGTTCTGCAACGCTCTCGGAAAAACACAGGAGATTTTTTGATCTCTCCGAGAGATGTCCGCGCTGCAGCCGACGGAAACAACCAGGGGTTGGAAATACTGGGAGGTGGAGCATGGAGGAGTTGGCGAGGTTCCTGAACGGCCGTGTCGTAGTGAAGGTCGGCGATCTGACCCACGAAGATGTGGATGCCATCGTCAATGCTGCGAATAGCTCGCTCTTGGGAGGCGGCGGGGTCGATGGCGCTATTCACCGGGCTGGAAGGCCGGAGATCCTGCAGCAATGCGAGGAGATCCGGCGTACCCAGTATCCCGAGGGGCTGCCCGTGGGGAAGGCCGTGATAACGACGGCCGGGAAGATGGCCGCCAGGTATGTGATCCATACTGTCGGCCCTATGTACAGTCGAGGCGGAAAGGACAAGGCTGAGGAGTTGGCCGCCTGTTACCAGAATTCCTTGCGGCTCGCCGTGGAAAAAGGGCTGAAGACCGTGGCCTTCCCGGCCATTTCCACGGGCGCCTACGGGTATCCACCCGAGGAAGCGGCGCGGGTCTCCTCCTCAGCGATCCAGGCATTTCTCCGCGCTGCGCCTTCGCTCCAGGAAGTCCGTCTCGTGTTCTTCAACCGCCGGGCTGCGGAGGTCTTCCTCCAACACCATACATTTGCAGTATGAAGACGGGATCCTCATGTGGGAGTGCGTCAAAAGGTCTGGGGGGCGGCTCACGTCCACCAGCAACCTCCCCAGCTGAGGGTTCGATCCAATCCGGCCCCCTGAAGGGGGAGGCGACTTCAGCGGTCGTCCTTCGCCGGGAGCCTCGAGTTTCCTGCTACCAGGATCGTTCGATGAACTACTCCCCCCAAGCTGACGCTGTGGGGGGAGTTTCGTGCTTCAGCGAAGCCGCTTGGGCAACTTCTCCACACCCAGCCAGTTCCTGGCTGGTGAGGGCATAATGCAACAGCACCAGCGCACTGTTATCGTCCCGAGGACAGCTGACCCCGCAAGGGCAGCTATGCCACCGCTCAGCCAGCGCTTTCTTCCGCTGCCGGCCGCAGCCATGGCAGGTCTGCGAGGGTTTAAGCTGTCTCGTGGGGGCCTCCAGATACCACGACCCGGCTTCTTCCGCCTTGTATCGCAGCATCTGAAGAAACAGGCCTGGGGCCGTACTCAAGATTTCCCGATTCAAGCCCCGCTTGTGTTTGCTACCGTTGGCCGTCATCGCTTTGATGCCCAACGCTTCGGTGGCGAGGACCGCCAGGAGCGCGATCAGTCGGGCCGAGGTCTGATGCAAGAAATCGCGGCGCTGGTTGACCGTCTTCTGGTGCAGGCGGGCCACACGGGCTCTGGCCTTCTCCCGGTTCTTCGAGCCACGCTGCTTCTTCTCAAGATGCCGCTGTGCCGCCCGCAGCCGTTCCAGGTCCTGGCGCGTATGGCGGGGATTTTCGATGTGCTCCATCGTTCCGTCCGACAGCGCCAGCGTGGCAAACGTTTCAACGCCCCAGTCCATACCGGCGGCCCACGTGCCACACGCGCGTTGTGGGCAGCATTCGACCGTGACCGAGGCATACCACCGTCCGTCTTTATGCTGGATCTCGCAGGTTTTTGGCGTGCCGATGGTTCGGGCCTTGCCGCGAATCTTCACCGTGCCCACACCAGACAAACGCAACCGGCCATGCCGCATACGCTTACCAGGGATCAAGCGCCAGCCGTCCCCATGGGTCTTATATCCCCAACCCGAGAAGCGCCGCATCGATTTGAATCGTGGATACCCAGGGTGCTCTCCGGCTTTCACCCGACGAAAGAAGGCGTGAAACGCCAAGTCCACTCGCTTCAGAGTCACCTGGGCCGATTGGGCATTCAGCGCCGCATAGGTGGGATCGTGCGCACGCAAATCCGTCAGGTCTCGGCATTGCTCTGCATACCCCACCGACGTCCGCTGCCGGCGATAGGCGGTTTTGCGCTGCGCCAGGGCCGCGGTATACAAGCGCTGGTGCAAGCCCAGCATCTGGTCAAGCGCCTTGAGTTGTGTGGCCGTGGGATACATTCTATAGGTGACTTTACGATTGACGGGGTTCATGCCCTAGAGTATACTTTAGTTCATGAACACACGTCAAGAGCTAAAAACACTCTATCACTGCGTCTACAATCTTCACTATCACTTGGTTATGGTGACGAAGTACCGGCGCAAGTGCATCACCGCGCCCATGCTCGCCCGTTTGCGGGAGATCCTCGCTGCCACCACGGCCAAATGGAGCGGGGAGTTGATCGAATGCACTGGCGAAGCCGATCATGTCCATCTGCTGATCTCCTTGCGTCCCACCATCCAACTCTCCACCTTTGTGAACAACCTGAAAACCGTCTCATCCCGACTCATCCGCAAGGACTTTGGCCGGGAACTCTCGCGCTGGTACCGCAAGCCGGTCTTCTGGAGCCGGAGCTATTGCATCATCAGTTGTGGCGGGGCTCCGCTCTCTGTCCTTCGGCAATATATCGAGCAACAACAAGGCACCGAATGAGAAACACCAGCATACCCGAATCTGATCGAAGAGTCAGGGGCCAACTGATAGAAGGCGGAACGCTCGACAACTGGTGAGCGCCTGCCTGCACTTGCCAACTCCGACGTCGTGACCCTGCGCAAGCGCAGCTCGAGACTCGTGGGATCGCTTCCTGTTTAAGGTCCTGAGCAGGGACCACACCGTTGCCTATGAGGCGCCACTAGGCCAGGAAGCCGAGGCATCCATCATGGCTTGCCGGGCATGCCACTGGTTCCGATGTGTTGGGAGACGACCTGGTCCACTGATGGGTCACGTCTCGACCCTCACTATTTGACCCTCAAAAATTCACTCCCCTGGAGTGAGGCAATGCACCAGGCGAGATTCTCACAGGTCCCGCCGGGATCAGCCAACACCCTGCTCCTGAACTTCTCGTGCCGGACCGATGGAACCGAGAAGGGGGCGTCGATGCCATGAGCAAGGTGAACCGCGTCTCTGGGCAGCACACGGTCCTCTGGAGGATCATGCCCATCCAGTTCGGCAGTCCGTATGGGAGAACATGGCTTTTCGTTGTACACTGGGAGAAGACGACGGAGGTTTGCAAGGGATAGGCGCATGACGGCCTGGAGCTGCTTTCGCTCACCCCGAACGATCATCAAGGCGTGCGCGCCCTCGCGGTTACCGTCCTCTTCGCGGTCAAGCGTCTGGAGGAGATGATGGAGGTCTGCACGGCCTATCCCGATGTATGGTTTGGCCGAGGATCTCGGTGTGCCGACCGAGTCGCTCGGGGAACCCTAACCTTCGAAATCGTATGATCGCCGACCACACCACCGTCATCGACGGTCAGACGCTGTACTATCGAACCGCAGGCGACTCCCCACATCCACACGTGATGTTGCTGAATGGATGGGGTGCCCGCCTGGCGGGCTGGCTCGGCAGTGATCGGGTGATCGCTGAACTGGCCAGATATTTTTACGTGGTGAGTCCGGAACTGCCGGGATTCATGCGCTCGCCGCCGCCAAAACGCCCCTGGACCCTCGAAGATCACGGGCAGCTGCTCCACCACTTACTCGAATCGCTACGCCTCAACCCCCCGATTCTGATCGGGCAATCCTTTGGAGGGGCATTTACGGCGACGTACGCACGCCTGTTCCCGCGCACGATTCGATGCCTGGTGCTGGTGGATGCGCTCCTCGTCGGAGAGACGAACCTCTATCACTGGGTTATTCGCAAGATTCCGTCTCTGGCACGCGTGGTGAACTCGCCGTGCGTGCCGCTGTCCATCACAAGGCTGGCGTGGTCCCTCTATGTGGGCGTCCCACGGGCGATGCTCACCGCGGAGAACGTGCACGAGTATCTGGTCATGCCCCGCCTCCAGACCTCACCCGACCTCCCCATCGATGAGCGCGGTCTCAGGGCCCCGCTCTTCCTGGTCTGGGGCCATCGCGATTGGTGGGTGACCCCCCTCGCACGCGCACGCAAGCTCCATGCAGATATGCCAACCGCTCGCCTCATCGTCGTGCGCGGTGGCCACACCATCCTCTATCGGAAGCCGGCCTGCGTCATCGCTGCGATCCGCCAGGGGCTGCGGGAACTGCTGCCGATGCCGCCGGGGAGTAGTTCCCCCACCGCGGGTCCCACGCTCCCAAACGCGAGGGTCGTATGAACATCATACTCGGCTCACAATCACAAGGGCGGCGGGCGATCCTCTACACGATGGGGTACGAGTTTGCGGTAATGGCAGCGAACATCGATGAGCGAGCCATTCGATCCGACGACCCACGTGCGTTGACCCTGGCGCTGGCCCACGCCAAAGCTGATGCCCTCCTCCCGAGGATCCACGAGCCGGTTCTCCTCATCACCTCCGACCAGGTCGTCATCTGGCAGGGGAAGATCCTGGAGAAACCGGAGAACGCCGAGGAAGCTCGTGCCTTCCTGCGGGGATATGCCGATGACCCGGCCGAGACGGTGACGGCGGTTGTCGTCGCGAATACGGCCACGGGAGTGCGCCGGCAGGGGGTCGATCTCGCCAGGGTCTGGTTCCGTTGGATCCCAGGGGCGGTCATCGACCAGGTCATCGCCCAGGGGGAGATCTTCGCCCATGCCGGCGGATTTTCGATCACTGACCCCCTTTTGAGCGCGTATATCGACCGGGTGGAAGGCACCGCGGAGAGCGTCATCGGCCTTCCAACAGCCTTGACGTAGCGATTGCTCCGCGCCGCGATGGATGCGCGTGCCGATGGGGACTCCGGGTCCGCGCTGCGCTGCAAGCCTCCGGCAGGGGGACCGTCATCGCCATGATCGTCCAGATCTATGAGACCCAACATCCGCTGGAAGCCCGGAAGCTCGAAGCGGTGGGAGTCGATCATATTGGCGTGCTGGTTGGCACAGGCCGGTACTCACGTGAGATCCAGTACGCCCAGGCGCGGAGCATCTTTCAGACACTGACCCGGGCACGGCGGGTGGCGTTGTCCTTAGCGGATGATCTGGAGGAAGTGATCGAGGTCGTGGAGCAGACTGCGCCGGACATCCTGCACCTCGGGACCGTTCCCGAGGTCCTGGGACCCGATCAGATCGAGGCCTTGAAGACCCGTTTTCCTGACCTTAAGATCATGCGAACGATCCCGGTGATCAACGAACAGAGTCTCAGCCTGGCGCAGCAGTATGACGGCATGGTCGACTATCTGCTGCTGGATACCTATCAGCCAGGCGATACCCAGGTGGGGGCTACAGGCGCCCCCCACGATTGGGACCTGAGCAGCCTGATCGTCCGATCGGTGCAGACCCCCGTTATCCTGGCAGGAGGTCTAGGCCCGCAGAACGTGGCCCAAGCAATCCGCACGGTGCAACCGGCCGGTGTGGATTCGAAGACGCACACGGATAACGCGGGGGGTCCATGCAAAGACATCGACAAAGTGCGGGAATTTGTGCGGATCGCGAAATCGCTTCGAGTCGAGGGCCGCGCACCATCCTGAAGCAGGGGTTGGCTCACAGCCCCTGGTCAGTTCCACCCATGGCCAGCTGGCACCAGCTGGCAACTGGGCGATGGTCTGGCCGACTCCGTGGGTCTGCAAACCGCTCGGTGGCAGCACGAAGGGTAGCGCACAGCCGGTAGCAAGGTCTCCGATCTTCTCGCCCGCGTGGAACGAAGGCCCGAGGCCCCGGGCGATCGAGCCCAGAACGGTGGGGCGATGGTGCAGAAACCCGATGCGGTCAGCAGGAGGCAATGCTGAGGCGATCCTGAGGCAATTGATGCAATGCTCTGTGCGGTTACTCCTGTTGAGAGGATCATGTTATGACCCTCAGTATATGACCCTCATACATAGACCCTCAAAAAGCGAGCGCATGATTCGGCCGACTTCCTCCATACCGTCCCCGTGGCTGGCTCCAGTAAATGGCAGCATCAAGGTCGTCGACGTAGAGCATGGCACGTTCATAACCCATCAGGTGATCCTGTCATGCGAGGGAATTATGGGTGAAAAAGTGATCGAGGGAAAAATGTGACCCTCACCATTTGACCCCTAAATTTTGAGTGTTATTGTTAGACCCTCTAAAATAGAGGAGACCAATTTTACCAGCGAGCGCTCGTCAGGCCATGGCCCGCCGCCTTGCCGCGCCGTCGTTTTCCTGCTATCGTTAAAAAGGCACGCACGCCCCGCGATGGCGGGCAGGTCAGGAGGCATGATGGAAGTTGCCATCCACGTCCCAGATACCCTCGTGAAGCGTCTCCAGGAGCAATGGGGAGACCTTCCCCGCCGCGTCCTGGAGAGCCTGGCGCTGGAGGGCTACCGGCAGCGTGTGCTCACCACTGAGGAAATCCGCCAGCTCCTGGGGTTTGAGACACGGTTCGAGGTCCATGCGTTCCTGAAGGCGCATCAGGTGCCCTTCTATACGCTAGAGGATCTCGAGCATGACCGTGAGACGAGCCGGCGGCTCGGTCTGTCATGCGCGTGATTGCCGACACCAGCCCCCTGCACTACCTTGTGTTGATCGAGCACGCCGCGATCCTCCCGGCACGCTTCGGAACCATCCTGATCCCGCCCATCCGCTGCCGCTCCCTCGGCGGTGGATGGCGGCGCGGCAGGGCCGTGAGGGTCCTGATGACCCTGGACGCTGTGACCAGATCACAGTAGAATGCCAGCATGGAAGCTGAAGGGCGGACCCTCGTTATCCTGGGGCAGGTCATCACCCCGGAGACCGTACAGGCCATCATCCGGAGAGCCGCCGCCGTCCCTTGGGGGACACACCTGCTCCGGTGGCGCTATTTTGAGGTGACCCATGCCGGCGTCACCTACCACCGCGATACGCTCCTGCCGACAGCCCTCTGGCACTTGCTCAAGCGGGTCTACGTCGATCAGGAGTGGCCCCCTGGCACGACCCTGGCGGAGCTGAATGCGGCGGCCAGCGGCGCGATCGAGGATGCGAGGACCGAGATCTACGTCTACGGATACTACCGAACGGAGCCGCCACGCGTGCAATGGGGCTTCTTTCACCCGCCAACAGGAATCGCCGTGGTGTACGACGCGGAGGCCGACCTTGTGGCCACCGTTTTTCGACCGGAAGAGGGAGCGCGTTTCTTTCAGCGCCAGATCGCCGCGGTGAGGATTGACCGGGAGGGGTGGCAGGTATGAGTGGAGCAGCGTTGGAACGACTCGTGCGCAAGTACTATGGGTATGTCGCGGACCCGGAGGGGTCGGGGGTGGAGGTCTTGGATCTCTTCTTCGTCCGCGACAAGATCCAGGCCATGCTGGACCAGCTGACCCCGGACGAGGCGGTGCCTGCCGCCCTGTACACGCGCGTCTATGAGCTGGACGCCTGGCTGTGGCAGGAGCGCATGAGTGTTTTACGGGCGCTTGGGGAGCCGGAATTGCAACACGCGCGGCGTGGACAGCGAAGCCCTCGCTCCCACTGGTGGTGGTACCTGGATGAACTCAAGGCCCCTGCGTCGCCAACCAGGGAGCAGGCCGAACGCCTGGCGAATGCGTTCGCTCCGGTCCGTGGGTGACGAGGTGTTGCCCAACTCACCACCTCGTTGAGCACGTGACCTGGCCGCATCGGTGCCATCTGGTGTCAGAGCTCCTGTCCAAACATCCCTGCCCGCCACACCTCACGCACACCTTGGCCTGGGCAAGTCCCTCCGCGTCCGATAACCGCGCACCTGCTGTCACCGGAGGCCCGGGCTCTCATCCAGAACCGCACATCGATCTGCGTCTTCCCCCGGGCCCCCCAACCCATAGGACCGTTTCGGGAGCGCCCGCGGGTGCATGCCCACATAAAGCAATCCTCGATGACTTGGGAATTCATAACACAGCGGGCGACCGGTCTCGGACACCATCCCCAGCGGCCGCCAGATATGGAATGTAACCTTTCCCTCTTTCGTTACATTCGCCGGGTCTCCCACGCCTGGCTTGACAGCCAGGCCCCCCCTGGTGGAACGGTAGGCGCGCCCATCTCACCCGAACGGCGCTGGCTGGCGAGGCGATTCCAAAGGAGGCCCGTATGAAAGGCTGTCGTCCCCTGACCGATGAAGAAGTGGCCCTGGTGGGGAAGAGTTTCGGCGGGCGCTACGCGGCGCGCGATCGTGCACTCTTTCTGCTGGGGGTGAAGTCCGGCTTTCGCATCTCGGAGCTCCTCTCGCTGCCCGTCGGCGACGTCTGCCAGGCCGGCCGCCTGGGGGACCGCGTCACCGTCCGCCGCCGGCATATGAAACAGCGGCGCGAGGGACGCACGGTGCTCCTCCATCCCGAGGCCCGGACGGCGCTGGCCGCCTGGCTCCAGCAGCTGGCCGCGGCCGGCAGCCTGCTGCCCAGCGTCTATGTGTTCCAGAGCCGCAAAGGGCTCAACCGCCCTATCAGCCGCATCCACGCCTGGCGGATCCTGCAGGAGGTGTATGCCGCGAACGAGCTCACCGGCACGCTCGGCACCCACAGCCTGCGCAAGACTTTCGCCACGCGCATCTACGACCGGCTGGGCCACGATCTGGTCAAGACCCAACGCGCCCTGGGGCATCGCAACATCAACAGCACCGTGCACTATCTGAGCTTCCGTGAGGAGGACATCGACGCCGCCATCCTGGCCCTGTAGGTGTCCTCACGCCTCGCACTGGTGCCCTGGCGGAGCGTCGCGGGTCCTGGGTCATCGCAGGCAGGCCGCGGCCGTCTGGTGTCCCAGGCCCCGGGTTTCATCCGGGCGGACGTGGTGAGCCCGACCAGTCTGGCCTGGCCAGGTGTGGATGAGCTCGATGCGCGAGGGGCGTGTCCCGCGATCGGACCGATCACAGGAGCCAGTCCCAGTAGTCGGCCAGGGCCAGGCACGCGGACACCCCCAGGTGGAGCTGGATGAGCTTGCGCAGCAAGGTATTGCGATGAATCCCCAGGAGGCGGGCGGCCGCCCGCTGGTTTCCCTGCGCCTGCTCCAGCGCCTCTCGAATCCGCTCGCGCTCGAGGCGCCGGACGGCGTCGGGAAGCGTGTCGCCGGCGGCGGCCGACGCCAAGGAGAGACATCTCGGCAAGTCTTCTGGGCGAATGACCTCCTGGGGGCTGGTGGCCACCAGGCACTGGACCACATGCTCCAGCTCCCGGACGTTGCCTGGCCACGCATACGCTTGCAACGCCGCCATCGCCGCCGGCGACAGGCGGCGCACCCGTCCCTGGTCTTGACGGGTAGATGTGGCGAGGAAGTGCTGGACCAAGAGGGGGATGTCCTCACGGCGTGCCCGCAGCGGTGGCAGGTGGATGGGGATCACCTTGAGGCGATAATAGAGGTCCTCCCGAAAGCGTCCTTCCGCCACCAGCTGCACCAGATCAGCGTTTGTCGCCGCAATGATGCGGACATCCACGGGGAGGGGACGCTCGCCTCCAACCCGCACCAGTTCGCCCGCCTCCAGCACCCGCAGCAGTTTCCCCTGCATCTCGAGCGGCATTCCACTCACCTCATCCAGGAAGAGCACCCCGCCGTGGGCCTGCTCGAACACCCCGTGCCGCCGCGCCACGGCCCCCGTGAAGGCCCCGCGCTCGTGGCCGAAGAACTCGCTTTCCATGAGGGCCTGGGGCACCGCGAGGCAATTCACGGCGACGAAGGGCCCCCCCGCGCGGTGGCTCTGCTGGTGGAGGGCGCGGGCGAGCACCTCTTTGCCGGTCCCGGTCTCCCCGGTGAGGAGCACGGTGATGTCGTGGTCGGCGATCCGTGCGAGCAGCTCGAAGATCCGGCGCATCTGGGCATCACGCCCCACGATCTCCGCGAACTGCAGCGGGACGGCTCTGGCGCCAAAGGCTGCTGGCGGGTGCGCCTGATGCGCCAGCGCCCGTGAGACGGAGGTCTCCAGCGTCGACGCCTCGAACGGCTTCACCAGGTAGTCGATCGCGCCCGCCTGCATCGCCTGTACGGCCGTGGGCGCATCGTTCACGCCCGTGACGACGATGACCTCCAGGTCGGCCTGGAGGGTCTTCATCCGTCGCAGCACCTCAAGCCCATCCAGATCGGCCCTAAACCAACATTGCTGTCACCAGCCGCAAAGTAACATCTTCGCGGTTAGCGGTGGGGTTCCAGAGCCGTGTTGAACAGTCCCAGTTGCTGCACC
>Ga0209399_10000854_pt1 | contig 17005 bp, 17 predicted proteins | sample OV2TP3_FD_184130 | JGI IMG/M metagenome (GOLD analysis project Ga0209399, IMG submission 184130) | Hot spring microbial communities from Beatty, Nevada to study Microbial Dark Matter (Phase II) - OV2 TP3 (SPAdes) (version 3) | ecosystem: Environmental > Aquatic > Thermal springs > Hot (42-90C) ... | reverse complement strand
AAAAGGCGACGGCGTTACCCTATCGCCCATTGCCCATTGCCTCTAGCCTGGCGAAGGCATGATCAGGCTCGAGGGAGTCGAGAAGACACTGGGAGGGCAGCCCGTGTTGCGCGGGGTCAACCTCACCATTCCGGTCGGGAAGCTCACCACCATCATCGGCCGAAGCGGCGGAGGCAAGAGCGTCCTGCTGAAGCACATGATCGGCCTCCTGCGGCCGGACCGGGGCAAGGTGTGGGTGGGGGACGTGGACATCTCCCGCATCAGGTCGAAGGAGCTCAACGAAGTCCGCAAGCGGTTCGCCATGCTGTTTCAAGGAGCGGCGTTGTTTGATTCCTTGACGGTGTTCGACAACGTCGCCTTCCCCCTCCGTGAGAAGCTGCGGCTGCCGGAAGACGAGGTGCGGGCTCGCGTGGAAGAAAAATTGGACCAGGTCGGATTGGCAGGGATGGGCCACAAGTTTCCGGCGGAGCTGAGCGGGGGGATGAAGAAGCGCGCCGGCTTGGCTCGGGCGCTGGTGATGGAGCCCGAGATCATCCTGTTCGATGAGCCGACCACCGGGCTGGACCCCTTGATGGCCAACACCATCCATGACCTGATCGTCTCGATGCATCGGGCGTTCGGGTTCACGGCGGTCTTGGTGAGCCATGAGGTTCCTGAGATCTTCGCCATTTCGGATTGGGTGGCGATGCTTCATGAGGGGACCATCGTCGCGATGGCTCCGTCGGCGGAGTTCCAGCGGACCACCGATCCCGTGGTCCGCGAATTCATTTCGGTGGGCGGGAGCGCCGCTGTGGCGCAGTAACGCGTAACGCGTGGCGGCAATGGGTGCCCCCGTCACTGGAGGTGAGTATGGAAAGAGCGAAACTCGAGTTGGTCGTCGGGGTCTTCGTGCTGATCGGGCTGGCCTGCTTGGCCTATCTCTCGATCAAGTTGGGCAAGCTGGAAGTGATCGGCGGGCAGATCTATGAGGTCGAGGCGGTCTTCGATTCGGTCTCGGGACTGAAGTCGGGAGCGACGGTGGAAGTCGCCGGGGTGGAGGTGGGCCGGGTCAAAACGATCCGGCTGAATGACGATCGGGCCACGCTCAAGCTGGCGATCCGCGACGGCGTCAAACTGTACGACGACACGATCGCCTCCATCAAGACTCGCGGCATCATCGGAGAAAAATATGTCTCTCTCTCTCCGGGCGGCGGAGGGGAACCGTTGAAGGCGGGAAGCAAGATCCGGGACACCGAATCGGGGTTGGATCTGGAACAGTTGGTCAGTCAGTTCATTCATGGTAATGTGAAGTAACTCGGATTCCAGAACATGAGGGTGACCATGAACAACACAGCCTGGCCTGAATACAGGGCCATCGATCGTCTGAAGAAGCGCCTGGGTGTAGGAGTCTTCACGTGCGCGTGCCTCTTTCTCGGATCGCAGGCCGCCGCCGCCGGTCCGGCCACCGACCAACTGAAGGGAACCATCGATGAGGTGATCCGCATTCTGACCGACAAAGAGATGAAGAAGCCGGAGCGGGCGGAGGAGCGACGTCGGCTGCTGGAAAAAGTGATCGGGGAACGGTTCAGCTACGAAGAGATGTCCAAGCGCGCCCTGGGCGCCCAGTGGAACAAGATCAACGACGCCCAGCGGAAGGAGTTCGTCACGCTCTTCCAACGGCATCTCGCCAATGCCTACGCGGGCAAGATCGAGGGATACAAGGGCGAGCAGATCCGGTTTCTGAATGAGCGCGAGGAGCAAGGCTATGCCGAGGTCCGCTCCAAGATCGTGACCGAGAAGGTCGAGATCCCCCTGGACTACCGGCTGATCAACAGGTCGGGTGACTGGCGGGTGTATGACGTCGTGGTTGACGGAGTCAGCCTCGTGAACAATTACCGCGGGCAGTTCAACCGGATCATCCGCTCCTCGTCGTATGAAGACCTGGTCGAGAAGCTACGGAAAAAGTCCGAAGACCTGAAGGCTCCGTAACTCAGCACGGGGCCAGATGCACCCGCCAACCCGCCGCGGCGCAACGCTCCTGTTCTGGATGCTTCCCGTGCTGGCGGAGGTTCTGCCTACCGGGCGAGCCTCGGCGGAGACCTCCTACTTTCCGATCCCCACCGTCTCCACGACGCGCAACGACGGGAACGATGCGGGATTGATCGTTCCCATCCTGATGACCGAGCCGACGGGCGACCTCAAGTACATCATGGCGCCGATGTTCGTGGTGAACTCCATCGTCGGCGCGCGGGGCTCCTTCAACCTCTTCCGCTACGAGCCGGGCGGCCGCGAGTTCAGGTTCATCGGGTCGTACACCGAGCGGATCGAGCGCAAGCTGGTGTTCAGCTACATCGACCCGGCTTTCAGCAACGGGCAGTACGTGCTCAACTTCGGCGGGTCCTTTTTCAAGAATGCCACCGTCCGGTTCTTCGGCATCAGCCAGGATACCCCGGCGAGCGATGAGACGAACTACACGGCGCGCGAAGTCCGCGCCTACTGGAAGTTCGGCATGTATCTGAACGAGGTCACGCAGATCGCTGTCGGGGAGCGCTTCAGGGAGGTGCGCGTGCAGCCGGGCGGGACCAGCTTGCCGTATTCACTGGAGCGCTTCCCGAATGTGGACGGCATGCAAGGCGCTTCCATCTTGGGGCACCGGGTCACCTTCCACTATGACACGCGCGACAACCTTGTCTCACCGACGGCCGGTTCGCAGGTGACCGCCTACGCCGAGTTGAACCAGAACCTGCGCAACGGAGACAACCCCGTCTATTCCCGGTACGAGCTGGAGTTCCGGCGGATCTTTCCCAGCGAATCGAAGCGGGCCATCCTGATTATTCGAGGGGATCTGCAGACCACATTCGGCACCGAGGTGCCGTTTTATGAACGGAGCTCGCTGGGCGGGCAGAACAACCTGCGCGGGTACGGGGTGGACCGGTTCATCGACAAGCATCTCATTGCCATCAACGTCGAGAACCGGCTGCACGTGATGCGGGCCAAGATCCTGAATGTCGCGGCGGAGTTCGAGATGGCGCCGTTTGTGGACATGGGGAAGGTGTTCAGTTCGTTCAGCAAAAAGCCGTTCACGGACTATGCGGTCACGCCAGGCATCGGGTTTCGGGGCATCGTACGCCCGAACGTCGTCGGGCGCGTGGACTACGGGTACAGCAATGAGGGCGGGGCCGTCTTCGCCGGCCTGGATTACCCCTTTTAGCAACCCTGCCGCGGTGCTTCAAACACCACGTAAGCACTTGACAGTAAACGGAGTCTGTGTGAAACTAGCCCCCGCTTTTTTGGGCACATTCCGTGTCGGCCGCGACCTTTGTGCGGGCTGGAGCTACGTCGGCCTGTGTGATGGGTTCGCGAGCGTCGGACAATTGATTATCACTGCACCGAGACGAGCGAAAGGAGTGCGATGTCGCTGCTGAAGACCCTCAACAGCCCGGCTGATCTGAAAAAACTCTCGCCGACCGAGTTTCCCGAGCTCTGCCGGGAAATCCGGGAGCAAATCATCTCGGTCGTGTCGAATGTCGGCGGGCATCTGGCTTCCAATCTCGGGGTGGTGGAGCTGACCGTGGCGCTCCATTACCTCTTGGACACTCCCCACGACAAGATCGTCTGGGATACGAGCAATCAAGCCTACACCCACAAGTTGCTGACCGGCCGGCGGGAGCAGTTTCATACCCTCCGCCAGTACGGCGGCTTGAGCGGCTTCTGCAAACGCGAAGAGAGTGCCTATGACACGTTCAATGCCGGCCATGCCGGCACCGGTGTCTCGGCTGCGCTCGGGATGGTCGAAGCCCGCGATCAGCTCGGCGACCCGCACAAGGTGGTGTGTGTGGTGGGCGACGGCGCCATGACCGCCGGCATGACCTTGGAGGCGCTGCACCATGCGGGAGGGCTGAACAAGGACTTTTTGGTCATCCTGAACGACAACCAGATGTCCATCTCCCGGAACGTGGGCGCCATCTCGGCCTACCTCAACCGCACCTTCACCGGCGAGTTCTATACTCGGATCAAGGAGGAGACGGGGCATTTCCTGCGCGCGCTGCCCCACATCGGCCAGCCCGTGGAGAAGCTCGCCCGGAGGGCGGAGGAGCTGGCCAAGGGACTGATTCTCCCCGGCCTGCTGTTCGAAGAGTTGGGCTTCCGCTACGTCGGGCCGATCGACGGCCATAACTTCGACCATCTGTTGCCGACCCTCGAAAACGTGCTTCGGTTGAAAGGTTCGACATTGCTCCATGTGATCACCAAGAAAGGCCTGGGCTACGAGCCGGCGATGAAGAATCCGGTCTGGTTCCACGCCTGTCCGGCCTTCGTCCAGGAGACCGGCGAGCCGGCCAAGAAGGCGACGCGTCCGTCCTACACCGCCGTGGCGGTGAACACGCTGGTGAAGCTGGCGCGGCAGGACAAACGGATCGTGGCGATCACCGCGGCCATGTGCGAAGGGACCGGCCTCACCGCATTTGAAAAGGAATTCCCGGATCGCCTGTACGATGTCGGCATCGCGGAGCAGCATGCCGTCACGTTCGCGGCAGGCTTGGCCGCCCAGGGAATGCGGCCGGTCGTGGCGATCTACGCCACGTTCCTCCAGCGTGCCTACGATCAGGTGGTACACGATGTCGCCACGCAAAATCTGCCGGTCAGCTTCTTCATCGATCGCGGGGGGCTCGTGGCGGAGGACGGCACAACCCACCACGGTGCGTTCGACTATGCCTATTTGCGGCATGTGCCGAACATGGTCGTCATGGCGCCGAAGGACGAGAACGAGTTGCAGCACATGATGGCGACCTGTCTCCAGCACGATGGTCCGGCCTCGGTTCGGTATCCTCGCGGGCTGAGCCTGGGCGTCCCGATGGACGCCGACATCAACGCTCTGCCGGTCGGAAAAGCCGAGTTGTTGCGGAACGGCGCCGATGTGGCCATCGTGGCGATCGGGGTCACTGTGTGCCAGGCCATGCGGGCCGCGGAACGCCTGGCGCAGGACGGCATCTCGTCGGCGGTGGTGAACGCCCGGTTCGTCAAGCCGCTCGATGCCGCGCTGATCGGTGCCGTGGCGCGGCAGGTGCGCTGCCTCCTGACGGTGGAAGAAGGGGCGAAGATGGGGGGCTTTGGGTCGGCGGTCCTGGAAACGCTCTCCGAGCAGGGGCTCGCGCACCTTCCGACCCAGGTGCTCGGTCTGCCGGATTGGTTTATCGAACAGGGACCGCAGGACCTGCTGCGCGAGAAATACGGTCTCACGGCTGATAATATCTACGAGAGCGCCAAGGCTCTCCTGACACGGGCGCCTGCCCGCGCCACGGTGCTATAGCAGGCTGTTGAAAAACCTTTTGAGCACCCGAACGGTGCAACGGCAAGCGATCACGGATGGCACCAGAACAGCTCGCAGGATGTTCAAAAAGGCCGTCCAGCGCGGCCGCAGCGAGCGAAGAGGCGAAGGCGTACTCTTTGCCGTACGTTGAGCCTCTGAGCGATGCGAGAACAAAGCTGGCGGACTTTTTCAACATCCTGATAGTGTCAGTGGTCCTGTAACCCGGAGCAGCATGTACATCGCCCGGCGCAAAACCCGACAGATCAAAGTCGGCAAGGTCAAGATCGGGGGCGACGCCCCGATCTCGGTGCAATCCATGACCAGCACCGATACGCGGGACGTGAATGCGACCGTGGAGCAGGTCCACCGCCTGGAGCAGGCGGGCTGCGAGCTGATCCGGGTCGCGGTGCCCGATATGGAGGCGGCCGCGGCGCTGCCGAAGATCAAGGCGCAAATGACCGTGCCGCTCATCGCCGACATTCACTTTGACCACCGGCTGGCTCTGAAGGCGGCCGAGGTGGTGGACTGCGTGCGGATCAATCCCGGCAACATCGGAGCCTGGTGGAAAACCGCCGAAGTGATCAAAGCGGTCACTGACCGGGGAATCCCGCTCCGAGTCGGAGTGAACGGCGGCTCGCTGGAGCGCCACCTGCTCGATAAGTACGGGTATCCCACGGCCGAGGCCCTGGCCGAGTCGGCGCTGAACGCGGTCCATGCCCTGGAGGATGTCGGGTTCACCAACATGAAGGTATCGCTGAAGGCGTCGGATGTGCATCTGGCGGTGGATGCCTACTGGCTCTTCGCGGTGCAATCGGACTATCCCCTGCACATCGGTATCACCGAGGCCGGCACCGCATTGACCGGCGCGGTGAAGTCCGCCATCGGCCTCGGCTGGCTGCTCTCTCAGGGGATCGGCGACACGTTGCGGGTGTCGCTCGCCGCAGATCCGGTCGAAGAGGTGAAGGTCGGGTTTGAGATCCTGAAATCGCTGGAGCTCCGCCATCGCGGCATCAACGTGATCGCGTGTCCGACCTGCGGCCGCGTGGAGATCGACGTCGTGCGGATGGCCAACGAACTGGAAAAGCGGCTGGCCCACATCAAGACGCCGCTCAATGTGTCGGTCCTGGGCTGCGTCGTGAACGGCATCGGGGAAGGCAAGGAAGCGGACATCGGCATCGCCGGCGGAGAAGGCGTCGGGATTCTGTTCAAGAAAGGGAAGCTGCTGCGGAAGGTTCCGTCAGACGAATTGATGGAGACCCTGATCCAGGAAGTTGAGCTTCTCGCCAAGGAAAAAGAGGCCGAGGAAGCGACCGACGACCTCTCTGTGCCTGACCGCCCGCACGAGCCTCCGCCTGCATTCTCCACGCCACCGCCCGCCCGGGAGATCCCTGTCCTCCCGCCCCGCCGCTAAGCTTCTCACCCCTTACCCCTCACTCCTCACGGTCCTATTGGGCCGCGATCAGGTCCGGCTCGCCCACCCAGCCGACGAGGGTCGGTGAAAACCGAACCTGATACAGCCAGCGGCCTCGCTTCCAGACCCCGTCAACGACGACCCCGGAATTGTCCGGCAGAGGCTCTTGCAGCAACCGAGCTGTCTCGACCCCGGCATACACGGTCCCGGAGAACCGCACTCGCACGGCAGCGCCCTCGGCGAAGTGCGGAGGCGTCGGCGGCATCTGATCCAGGCTGACGAGAGGCTTGATCGCCGACATGTTCCGTGGCGAGTAGGGATCGTAGTACATCGCCGTGACGGTGAACGCGACCATGATGGCAACGATCACGGCGATCGGCCACCAGGTGTTCGGGTCCCGAAACGTCTGGGCTTTGCGCGGCAGGATGGTCCGGCTTTTTGTCAGGATCGCGCCAAGGTCCTTGAGGCGGTCCCCGAGAGAGGCCTTTGAAGGCGGCATGACGACACCCGTAGTCTACGAAAGTGAAGGCGGTGGTGCAAGGGCCGGCCATCTTGTCATGGGCGAGAGGCGCTCGTTATAATGCCGCCGGGGCGCCGTACCCAAGTGGTTAAGGGAGCAGTCTGCAAAACTGCGATGCAGCGGTTCGAACCCGCTCGGCGCCTCCACCGGCTTTCCCGCTAGAGTTCAATACTGCTCAGGCTTCCTGGTCAACGGGTCTGGCTAGACATTCCCGCCATTTCGGCGTAGCGTGGCGGCAGCGTAACCACCTATCCTTCTGCAGCACACTGTTCAAAACCCATAGGAGAAAGGAGGTCAGCATGGCCCTGACGCTTGCCATTGGGGTCGTCCTACTCGTCCTCGTCTTGCTGGCCACGATCAGGATCGCTCCCGAGTATCAACGTATCGTGATTCTCCGGCTGGGGAGAGTGCTCCCCGTCCCCCAAGGACCCGGTCTCGTCCTGATCATTCCCGTGATCGATCAACCCATTCGCGTGGACCTGCGGGAGACGTATTTCGAAGTGCCGCACCAGACCTGCATCACCAAGGACAATGCGCCGATCTCGATCGACTTTCTCATCTATTCGAAAGTGCTTGATCCCATCGCCAGTGTGGTCCAGGTCCAGGATTTTTCCGGGGCCTCGCAGGGGATTGCCACCACGACGCTCCGGGCGGTGGTCGGCGATATTGCGCTTGATGACGTGTTGGCCAAGCGGGATCAGATCAATCACCTCCTGCAGGCCAAAATGGATGAGGTGACCCAACGCTGGGGAGTCAAGATCACGACCGTCGAGATTCGGGAAATCACGCCGCCCAAAGAGGTCCAAGAAGCAATGACGCGCCAGATGTCGGCCGAGCGCAGCCGTCGTGCCACCGTCACCGAGGCGGAAGGCGCCAAGCAGGCCGCCATTGCCGTGGCCGAGGGGGAGAAACAGGCCGCGATTCTCAAGGCTGAAGGGGACCGACAGGCCGCCATTTTGAGGGCCGAAGGGTTCGCGCTGTCTCTGGGAAAGATCTTTGAAGTGGCCAAGCATGTGGATGCCAACACCATGAGCCTGCAGTACTTGGAGACATTGAAGGTCATGGGGGCGAGCCCCTCCACCAAGTTCATCTTTCCTATGGAGTTTAGCTCGCTGCTGGCGCGCCTTGCGGGGGATGCGAAGCAGTCAGTCAACACGCAGTAACTGTGGCGGGTTTTTTGCAGCGGCCTTGTGAGGGAGGGGGCCCAGGCATCCCGAACGTCTAGCTCAAGGAGGACGTGATGGCTGACACGATTCGCGCCGCGCACTACTTCAAGATCGAGACACTCGATCGGCCCGGTGAGTTCGCTCGGACCCTGGGCGTCCTTCGGGAAGCCGGGTTGAATCTCCTGGCCTTTACGGGATTTCCCAGGGGCCGTCGGGACCAGTTGGACTTTGTCGTCTCTGATCCCGGTCCTTTTAAGGCTGCCGCGAAGCGGGCCAAGTGGAGGATCAAAGGCCCGAAGATCTGCTTTGTCGTTCAAGGAGAGGACCGACCGGGCGCGATCGCCGCTCTCTTAATACCTCTCGCGGCCGCCCGAATTAACATCACGGCCATTGATGCCGTCTGTGCCGGAGAAGGTCGGTACGGAGCGCTATTTTGGGTCAAACCCCGTGACGTGAAAAAGGCTGCGAAGGTGCTTGGAGTGAGGGCTTGACCCTGCACTGCGGTACAGGTATAGGATGGTCAGGCATGACCGGATAAAGGAGGCGAAGATGGAACAGAGATATCGGACGCTGCTGCTATTCCTGCTGTCCTTGGGTCTGGTTGCCTGCGCCACGTCCATGGAAAAAGAGTCGTCGCTTGCGGTGGAGTCCTTTTACAAGGCGGCCAGCGAGGGCAACTTCGAGGAGCTGAGGCGGCTTTATGCGCGACAGCCCGTGATCATTGAAGACACGGTCTGGAGCAATGGTACCGTGCCGATCAAGACCACGATTCTCCTGGCGCCGTCCGACGACCTGCCGGCCGTGATCAACAAATACACGCGCAACGGCACGCTGACCCGGGTGGAGATCCGGCGCGTTCGTGTCATGGGCGATACGGCCTCTTGCCGGGTCCGGAAATATTTCAAGGACGGCTCCACAGAAGACGTGACCGTTGAGCTCTTCCGCGACCGAGTACAGGGCCAATGGAAGATTTCCTGGAGCTCTTCCCCGTTGTAGGCGCTTGCCCTGCCCTCTGGCCCTTGCTCTCAAGTCCGGCCGTAAAATTGACGGTTGGCCGAGGCCGGTGCTACAATCCCGCCCACTCCGAACAAGTGATGAGTGATGGGTTATGAGTGAAGGGTGAGTATGGCCGTTCCTGTCTCACAAATGTACACGGTCGCGAAGTACGTCCTGACCCAGAAGGTCAGGGGGGTCAAGCGCTATCCGCTGGTGCTCATGCTGGAGCCGCTCTTTCGCTGCAACCTCGCCTGCGCGGGGTGCGGGAAGATTCAGTATCCCGACCATATCCTGGACAAACGCCTCACACCCGAGCAGTGCTGGGCCGCTGCGGACGAATGCGGCGCGCCGATGGTCAGCATCCCCGGCGGCGAACCGCTGATCCATCCCGAGATGCCGGAGATCGTCCGTGGGTTGATCGCACGGAAAAAGTACGTGTACCTTTGCACCAACGCGATTCTGCTGGAGCGGAAGCTCGGCGACTATGCGCCTTCCAAGTACCTGACCTTCTCCATCCATATGGATGGCCTGCGGGAAGATCACGACCATGCCGTCTGCCGGGACGGGGTCTATGATGTGGCGGTCAGCGCGATCCGCGCCGCGCTCAAACGGGGGTTCCGGGTGACGACCAACACGACGCTCTTCGACGATGCCGACCCCAAGCAGGTGCGGAGATTCTTCGATGAGATGATGACGCTGGGCGTCGAGGGGATGATGATCTCGCCGGGCTACAGCTACGAGAAGGCCCCGGACCAGAAGCATTTCCTGAAACGCCAGCGCACGAAGGAGCTGTTCTCGCAGATTCTCTCGAATCGTAAACAGACGTGGCGCTTCAACCAATCCCCCCTCTTTCTGGAATTCCTCATGGGCAAGGTGGAGTATCAGTGCACTCCCTGGGGGAATCCCACCTATAATATCTTCGGGTGGCAGAAACCCTGTTACCTGCTTCAGGACGGCTACGCCGCCACGTTCCAGGCCTTATTGAACGACACGGAGTGGGACCGTTACGGCACCGGTCGGAACGAGAAGTGCGCCGATTGCATGGTGCACTGCGGATACGAAGCGTCGGCCGTGGAAGATACGTTCAGTTCCTGGTCGGGATTCACCCGCACCGTCAGAGCGACGCTTCAGCCCGCCCGCTCCTAAGCGCAGTGCCGCTATCAGGCTCATCGGTTCATTGTTTCATTAACCCATTGGCTCAATGAGTCAATCGCCCAATGGGGAAATGGGATGACCGACACCAAACAGCATGGGATCGAAGCCGGTTCGGTCCAGGGGCGCGTGCTCCGGCCGTCCGATCCGGCCGAGCTGGCCCAGGCGATCGAGTTGGCGTTCGACTATCGGGGAGACGTGACCCTGGAGCTGACTTCGGGCGAGCGGATCGAAGGGTACGTGTACAATCGCAACGCCAGCGAGGAGGTTCCCACCCTGCAGTTGTTTCCCAAACGGGAGACCAACCCCCGCCAGATTCCCTACGCCGCCATCGCTGCCATTATCTTTTCCGGCAGGGACACCGCCTCGGGTAAGTCCTGGGAAGCCTGGGCCGCCAAGAAGGAGTCGCAACGTCGAGCCGAGGCACAGCAAGCCGAGGGGGAGGCTCGGGAGCGCGGGCACCTGTAAGAAAGAGCGGATACGTCATGGAAACACCAACACCGCGATCCATCCTGGTCGTCCATGGTGACTCCAAGGTACGGGAGGCGTTGGGCTCTGCCCTGTCTGCGCAGGGCCACCAGGTTCAAGAGGCTCCCGATCAGGCGGCTGCTTTGGAGAAACTCCGCAGCCATTCCCCCGACGTCATCATCCTGAACCTGGATTCGAAGGAGGGCGGCGACCGGTTCGAGCCGTTCAGATCGGCCGATCCGGACACGCAACTCATCGCGGTGTCCGGGGCGAAGGAGATCGGCCAGGTCCTGGGGATGTGGCGGAATGGAGCCGCGGATGTGATTCTCGAGCCCTTCCGTCCTGAGGACGTGCGCGCGGCAGTGGCGCGGGCCTGTAGCCGCCGGGATGCCCAGATCCAGGAGCGGACGGACAAGGAGCGCGCCCAGACGTTGCGGATCACCTGGGCGTACCGGGAAACACTGTGGGCCTTGCGTGCGGCCGTGGATGCCCGCATGGGCCGCAGCCACGCGCATTCCACCCGGCTCATGATGTACTCCCGGGCGTTGGCACAGCAGATGGGCCTGTCCGGCAAGCCCTTGGAAGATATCGAGTACGGGGTCTTCCTGCATGACCTCGGGGAGATCGCCATCCCCGATTCGATCCTGAAGAAGCCCGGCCGGTTGACCGAAGAAGAGTGGAGCATCATGCGGCGCCATCCGGAGCAAGGCGTGCAGATTCTCGCGGGAATCGAGTATTTCGCCACCGCCAGCACGATCGTCTATTGCCACCACGAGCGGTGGGATGGCACCGGATACCCTCGGGGCCTGAAGGGTGAGCAGGTTCCGCTAGGGGCGCGGATTTTCACGATCGTGGATGCGCTGGATGCGATGACATCGGATCGGCCGTACCGGAAGGCCCTCACCTTGTCGGACGCGCGGGAGGAGATCAAGCGCTGCGCCGGCAGCCAGTTCGACCCTCGCGTGGTGGAGCACTTTCTGGCCATCCCGGGGCAGTCCTGGTTCAAGATGAAGCAGGACGCCGAGACACAAGCCGAACAGAGCGAATGGGGTCGGCGCGAGGCGCTGGCGCACATTCTCGGCCGACACTCCGGGTCATAACTCGTCTCGCCACCCCCTCTATCCCCCGAATGGCTGGGTTGCTTGCCTTCCCTTGCGCGTCCCGAGCGGTTCAGTCCCGTATTTTCTCGTGCCTGACCGGCCTACGGAAGTGATTGACAAAGAAAGGGCGCTATGCTAGAAGGGTCGGGCCCAAAAGCCGATTTGCGCTTGGTTTTTGAGGAATTTCCGTCGGAAACGTCGCGTCGGATTGTGACGCGGGCGCGGGGCGACCGAGATAGATGGGACGCGGCCTGAAAGGTGCGAGCGATTGGATTGGCAACCGCGGTGATGCTGGGCGTGGTCGGGCTCGCCGCGTTGGTTCATCCGGGCACCGCGCAGGCCATGCACGAGATCGATCATCGGTTCACCGTCGAGGGGTATGTCTGTGAAGCCGATGGGCGGCCTGTTCCCGATGTGCGGGTGAGCGTTCAGGATACGCGAGTCTCCATCGGGGCGGCAGCCTATACGGACTCGCAAGGTTACTACAAGGCTGCGCTCCATCTTCACAATGAGAACCGAGGCGACCCAATTGCTGTCACCGCGCGGGAGGAGCAGCAGCGGGTCGCCGCCGACTTCGATCCCAAGGATGTCCGGACCGAGCGAAAGGTTCGCGTTAATTTCGGGTCGGGATGCGCAAGAGCCGAACAGCCGGCTGGCTGGGTCTATTACGGGCTAGGATTCAGTCTCATCGCGGCGGCCGTCCTGGTGGCGACCATCGTCAGAAAGAAGCGCAGCCGGCGGTTTCAGAGACGGGGAAAGGGACAGCGCAAACAGAGCCAATCGTAGTTTCGTGCATGGGTCGTCCGATCGTTGGCCGGATCAGTCCAGGGGAAAAGAGGTTGCGGGACAGACCGGTGAACCTCGGAAGGCCTGGATGAGTTGGCGCTTTTACTCCAGTCGGTGCTGTGAGTAAAAGCGTCTTTTTATGAAAGGAGCAGCTTCATTATGACACGCATAGTGCGGGTGAGAGGGACCACAATGGCGCTGATGCTCGGCCTGGTCGGACTCGGTTCCACCCTGGCCGGGTGCGAGGCGGGAGAAGGGCCGATCGTGGCGCCCCCGCCGCCTCCGGCCGAGTATGCAGACAAGCACATGCCGGCCGGTTGGTGGAACGACGAAAAGATCATCGAGGAGGGCCGCCAGATCTTCATCGGGGCCAAGAATATCGACGTGAATTGCGCGAGCTGCCATGGCAAAGACGGCAAGCCGGTCAAGGCGGGGGCAAGAGATTTCCGCAATGCGGAGCGGATGAAGCTGTATTCCGATTCGGTGTGGTTATGGCGGATCTCCGAAGGCGTGCCGAACACCAAGATGAAGGCGTGGAAGAGCAAGCTCCCGGAGGAGGACCGGTGGAAGGTCATGGCGTACGAGCGGACCTTCGGATTGAAAGGCAAGGAATGGGACGTCGTCAAGAAGGAGTGGGTCCCAGCCGGGACGGCGGCGAAAGCCGACGAGGCCGGCGCTCCGGCGGCCACTCCGGCGAGTAAAAAGACCGCCGCGCCTGCTCCCAGCACGCCCGGCAAGAGCTGATCGTGCCGCAGTCGGGAGGACATCGCATGAAACGATGGACGACCGCGCTCGCGGTGGCGCTCGGTTTCCTGGCGATCGGTGCGGTGGCGTCCGCGCAGGTCCCCGCGCCGCCTACGGGCCAGTTCCCGTACACGGGAAATCGGACGGCGGTCTGGATCGTCGCGCAGCTCCATATTCTGTTCGCGGCGTTCATCCTCGGGGCGCCGATCTTCGTCGTGATCTGTGAATGGATCGGCAACCGTAGGCAGGATCCCCGGTACGACCGGTTGGCCAAGGAGGTCACGAAGGTCACCGTCATCCTCTACAGCATGACCGCATTGACCGGCGGCCTGTTCATCTTCGTGCTGCTGGCCACCTACCCCCAGTTCACGACCTGGTTGATCAATCATTTCTTCATGATCTTTGCGGTGATCTATCCGGTGCTGTTCATCGCCGAGACCATCGTGCTGTACCTGTACTTCTACACCTGGGATGCGTTGAAGGGAGAGAAGAAAGGGCGGCATATCGCGCTCGGCGTCCTGCTCAATATCATCGGGACGGTCACGCTCTTCGTCATCGACGGGCCGACCTCGTTTATGAACACGCCGGCCAAGGCGGCCGAGGGTCTGTCGCTCGTGGAGTACATCCAGACCGCCACGCTCTGGGACAAGGTGTACAACTACAGCTGGATGCCCCTAAACTTCCACCGGCTGGTCGGGAACGTGACGTTCGGCGGGTTCATCGCCGGGCTGATCGCGGCGTACATGTACATGGGCGCCAAGAACGAGGAAGAGCGGTCCTACTATGACTGGATGGGGTTCGTCGGCAACCTGATCGGGGTGGGCGCCCTGCTGTTCCTGCCGTTCATGGGCTACCTGCTGGCCTTCGAGCTGTGCGATTACGACGCATCGATTTGCCCCTACATGATGGCGGACCAGCTCTCGATGTTCTTCGAGATGCAGGGGGCGATGGTCGGGCTGATCTTTCTGGCCAGTAACTATTACATCTGGCTGAGCATGAAGCGCATCGAGGGGGTCGAGCAGGTTCGCATCTCCGGCCTCGTGCTGCTCGTGGTGCTGCTCATGCCCGCGATCATGGGCGTGACCTGGAAGATGTTCCCGCCGCCGGACTGGCAGTCGCTGATCGTGCTGTTGCTGGTGGTGGTGCTTCCCCCGTTGCTCAGCAAGCTGCCCGGCCTGCGCTTCACCGTGTCATCTCGCACGATGATCAGGGCGGGATTCCTGATGATCGTGATCGGAAACGCGATCTGGATGACGCCGCACGGGTTTGTGGCGACCCAGGCGCTGGCGACCGAGGAGCTGGAGCTGCCGCAGTGGGCCAGTGAGCTGGCGCTGATGCCGGCCAAGAACGCGGCGGCCTTCACGCTGGTGTTCGTCACAGTGGTCAACTACATTCTTTACAATCGGGCCATCCGACGCGGCCGGATCGTCTGGGGAAAGATCGATTTTGTCTCCCAGTTCGCCTTGATCTTCCTGGCCTTCAGCGCGATCTGGACGATGGGACTCATGGGCGCAGTCCGGTCGCTCACCCGGAAATATTTCCATACCTACAACCTGGTACCCGACTTCAGCCCCGAAGCCTTCACGCCCACCCTGGCCTATTCAGCCTGGTGGATCACGGCGATCACGCTGGCCTTCTATATCGTGGTGAGCTTCGCCATCGTCGTCACCCTGCGGGCGGCAGAGGCCAAGGCGCATGGCGCCGAGCCGGCTCCTGTGCCGGCGGGCGCGAAGTAACAATATTCATCACTCATCATTCATCGTTGAGGTCATATGATCAAGAACATCCTGAAGAAGGGCATTGTCGGCGTGATCGTCGGCGTGATCCTTGTTGTAGCGGCCCGGCAAGTGGGCTTCCCCCCGGTCTTTCAGACCATGTTCTTCATCTATGCGCTCCTCGGGGCGTTCGTGTTCACCTTGCTCGATTTGCCGTCGCTGAAGCCGGCCGGCGGCGTGAAAGCGATTGCGGCGTTGGTGGCCTTTTACGTCGTCATCTCCGGCGTCTATATCACCGGAGCCTCGCTCCTGCCGCAGTACGATCCCGACATCGAGAAAGAGAAGATTGAAAAGCTGCTCAGGGCGAAGCGTGCCGCCACGGAGCAGGGGAAAGCCGAAGCGCTCATCGAGCGCGCCTCGGCGCTGACCGCCAAGGCCGATACGCTCATGCAGCGACTCCAGTCCTTAGGCGGCTCGGCCGCAGTCCCGCGTCCGGACGGGCAAACCGCCGAGAAGCCCTCCGCGCCGGTTGCGGCAGCGGGCGATCTGGTGGCGCTGGGCAAGGAGCAGTGGGAGTTGCAGGAGTGCTACAACTGCCACAAGCTCTACGGGCAAGGCGGGAAGAAGCGCGGGCCGGAGATGGACAACATCGGCAGCCTCATGACGCCCGAGCAGCTCCGCGAGAAAGTCTTGGATCCGCGGAGCTGGATGGCAGAAGGCTTCGAAAAGGAATACGACAAAAAGAAGATGCCCGACAAGTATAAGGAGCTGATGGAGGACAAGGAAATCGACGCGCTGGTGGCGTTCCTCGCTTCGCTCAAGAACCCCTCGGTCAATACGCCGAAGGCGATCAAGAAGAAGTAGCGTGCAGCCGAAGCTCAAATCGAAAGTGCGGTGCGCCGACCGGGAAGTCGGCGAGGTGACCCGGATCATCGTCGACCCCTTGTCGAGGGAGGTCAGCCACATCGTCGTAGGCGACGGAGCGGGCGAACTGGAGCGCCAGATCCCAACGGCCCAGGTCCAGGCGGTGACGGAGGACACCGTCCAGTTGCGCGCCACCTCGAGCGAGATGGCGCAGTTTCCGGCTTTCCATCGCGAGGAGTACGTGACCGTCCGGGAGGTCGAAATCGCGCACCTCGAAGATCACCTGCACGTGGAACCGGGTGAAGTGCTGGTGCCGGTGCCTGAGTTGGAGCGCAACGTCGAGCGCCGGTCATTCTTTGCCGGCTTTACGACCGCGATCGGCATGCTGCTCGGCCTTCCCCTCATCTATCCGGTCCTCCGGTACATCATGAAGCCGATGTATATGCCGTTCGACAACTCCTGGATCAAGATCGGCAACATCAGCAAGATCAAATCCGAAGACGTGGGCGTGCAGTTTAAGTTCAAGCGCGAGTTCAAAGAGGGCGTGGTGACGCGGGAGGTGGAAAAGGGCCATTGGGTCCTGAAAGCCTCCCCGGCGGTGCTCCAGGAGGTGTATGGCGGGAAGGACATGGACTTCCGGGATCCCCGGGGTAACCTCATCTGGACCAACAGGCAGGACGTGCCCTACGTGGTGTATTCCGGAAAATGCCCGCATCTGGGCTGTGGCTACAAGTGGCGGAACGTCCCCAAGCTCGGTCGCCAGATCTTCCTCTGCCCGTGCCACATCAGCATCTAT
>Ga0209399_10000852_pt1 | contig 17040 bp, 15 predicted proteins | sample OV2TP3_FD_184130 | JGI IMG/M metagenome (GOLD analysis project Ga0209399, IMG submission 184130) | Hot spring microbial communities from Beatty, Nevada to study Microbial Dark Matter (Phase II) - OV2 TP3 (SPAdes) (version 3) | ecosystem: Environmental > Aquatic > Thermal springs > Hot (42-90C) ... | reverse complement strand
GCAGATACAGAACCAACCTTTTAGAAAAAGCTTGACTAAAACTGTGGGTTTCGCTTCGCTCAAGCCCACTAAACAAAATAGCCCCGGGCAGATTCGAACTGCCGTCACAAGCTCCAGAGGCTCGTATGCTTAGCCTTCCTTAACACTAGGAAATTGACCGCTACAACACGGGGCTTCAAGGAAAAAGAATAAGTATCTGTTTTTATATTTTTTCCAATTTTTTTGCGCTGGTAAGAATTTTATTTCTCTTCCTTGACTTCAGCTTTAACTTCTTGAGGCTTTTCCCTTGCTTCAATGCCTGCATACCTTATCTCGCATACTTTCAACGGGTAAATCTTGTTCAGGCTTGCTTTCATAGCATCCTGCATCTTGTGGGACATTAAATCGCTGATGGCTTCCGCATATGTAATTTTCTTCACCGTCTTGGCAATGAAATTCATTGCATTATTCCTTAGTTTTGCAGCTATTGAGCCTTTCACGTCCCCTCTGGTAATAATCAATGGCTTAACCCTCAATAATACATTGTCGGCAGTTTCAGAAGTAAATGAAAGGTCGATCTTCTCGCTGTTTCTCCTGACAAATCTTTTGACAGAGGAAAGCATCATCTCATAGCCCATAATAGCAGTATTTGCCTTAGAGCCGTCAAATTCAATAACTTTAAAATGTATATTTGTATTCTGCCTTTTGGCATCGTTGGTTAGGCTCGTCAGGTTGCAGCTGAGAGTTTTGCCAATAATTGCGCTTGGCTCGTACACAAAAGTCTCCCCTAAAACAACATTGTCAAACTGAGGCGGGGCTGTTATCGGATACCATTGCTTTTTCTTTAATTTCGTAGCTTGCTCTGCCATTTTAGATTTACTCTTCAGAAAATTAGGGCAATTTATAAAGTTATCCCAAAATTTTCCAATTAGGCTACACTTTCTTTTCCTTCATATTTTCCTTGTGCATGTTCTCCAATTCATCCAGAATCTCTTTTGTGCTCTTCTCCCTTTCCCGCTCTCTTTCCTTCTTTTTTTCGGAAACTTTTTCTTTGGGCTCTTTTGCTTTCTCAGTTATACCTTCCGATTCTCTTTTCTTGGCTAGCCAGATGTATAGTTTGCCTCCAATACCGGCTCCTAAAAATACAAAGCCAAGGGCCATTATTAAGCTCGTATATGTCCTTAGGATAGCCAGCAAAATAACGCTTATTATAGCTTTTGCGCCAAATGAAAAGCTGCCGCCAAGTATAGATGCCAATATTGGAGTTGTATCCATACCAACAAATTTACCATAAAGCATTATGGCAGCATAAGGCAGCAATATAAGAATTCCAACGCTCAATGAAATATCACTTAAGATTATCAAGAAAGGGCTTAAGCTTCCGGCAAGCAAAGCCAATAGTGTCAAAAGCGCTGCAATTGCCACTGCATAAGCAGCCTTGTTTTTGTTAAGGAAATTGATTGCAGCATTGTATTTTTGCAATGCGATAGGCTCAATTTTATTTGGAAGGGCTCTTTCCGCAAGGCTAAAGAAAAATTCCCCGTCCTTTATTTTACCGGAATCGTAATCCCTGCACAATGCCCCTATCTTGCTTAAATCTATCGGCAAAGGGCTGTTTGAATCTGTAGCATGAAGTGCTCCAGGGCTTTTATCGCCTAATGCAGAGCACGCAAGAGCAAGCTTTCCAGCAGCTTCTTTCTGCATCTCTGGAGAAGAATATTCAAAAATATCGCTGAAAATGCCTTTAATTAAATCAGGCAGCTCTGAAGTAATTGACGAAAAAATAAGAGCCACAACCAGAAGAACAATCAAATTTTTAATAAGCCAGATAAAAAATCTTTTTATCATAAGCTGGAAAGTTTAAAGTTGGAATATAAATGTTTCTGAAACTAAACTTTTGCACTTTACTCGTAATAACCAACATGGTTTTATATATAAAACGCAAAAGTTTAGTGATTGTTTATTTAACAAATCTTACATTTTCCATTTCTTCAAACTGCTTATCACCAGTTAAGAATGGGATGTCCATCTTTTTTGCTATTACATAGCCTATGCAGTCAACGTAAGACAAATCCTGCTTGTAATGCTGCTTTCTGAAATCCATTGCCTCAATTATAATTTCATTGCTTATTGTCACAACAAATTCCTCATATCTTTTAAAAAAATCTATTGCCTTTTTTTTATTGTAAAGAGCAAGAAGCTGATAGTATAACTCCATTAGATTAAGCTGAGTTGTTATTATCTTTACATCTTCGGTAAAAGGTTTATAGTTTGGATTTCCAACTATTATCTCATAAAAGGCATAAGTATCAAAAAAGAAGCTGAGCATTTTACCATCCAGTTCTCGCTCTGTTCTTAAATTCCTGACCAGAGACTTTTCTCTTTAATTTGCCAAATGTGTCAGAAATGTCTGCAACTTTTATTATCTCAAACTTAACCTTGCTGTTTGGCTTTATTTCTTCCTTCTCTACTACTTCTTTAGGCACAATAAATCCTATTGAATCTCCCCATTTCCTTGCTATTGCAGTAACTTCCATTTTTATACCTCTACAAATTATATTTTAAGTTATATGTAGAAATATAATTAAGTATTTAAGGGTTTTGGTTTTGAAAATAGAAAGTTCGTGAAACGTACAGAGCAAGGCGACCCCGCAGGGCTCGAGGCGAGAAATTTTTTCCTCGAATTTTGAGGCAACCCGCAAAATTCAGAGCTGAAAAAATTTTGAAGCACTGGAGACTTTTTTGAGCGAAGCGAGAAAAAGTTTGCCTTGCGGGTGTTAGGCGACCGATAGGCGAGTGAGCGTAGCGAACATAGAGTTTTTGAGCTGCCGAAAGTCTAGTTGGTGGCGTGATTTTTGGTTACTCTTATAAATTTCTGCGAAGCAGAGTATAGTTTACGGACGAGAAAGGTGTTCTATAATTTTAAACGTTTATTTTTTTGAATAGTGTCTAGTATATACTCAACAAGTTGAAAAACTTGAGTAGAAGGATTACTTTGTGTGCTTAGTAATTCTGTGCGGGTTGTTTTATGTTTCTGGTTTAACCTCTTTGCATTTTGTATTGCTTTATCTCTTTTTGGAAGAAACAAATCAAAGTAATCTTTAACTTTATCAAAATTTGTTATATAATCTGCCAATTTATTATGCACCTCGCTTGTTGAAACTCTATTTTCAAAATAATAAATATGAAGAAGATACCAAAGTTCAAAGCAAGGATTAGATAAACATAATTTCATCTTATCTTCAGCAAGTTCCTTGGCGTTTTTAATATTTTTATCTGTGTGCCTATCAGCATCAAATACACACCAAACTTCATCCCCATTAGCTAGGTCAAGGTCATATTTTTTAATTTGACTTAAAGCGAAATCCACTAAATTTTCTGGATCAGTCACGGATGAATTTGGAGTTAGAATAAGTAAACCACTTTTTCTTTCCCTATACCGATTAAAGTAATTTCGTTCCGTTTTCTTTCCTTCACAAACTATAACTAAAGTTCTATATTCTTTTCTATTTCCTCTTTTTCGTGAGCTATAACCATTCACCATCTTAGAAAATCCTATCCTCTTTTATGAAAGGTAATGCCCCATATTTTCCTGCTAGGTATCCTTTTTGTATATCCTTATCTTTTCTAGGGCTATACTCAGTTAGAGAATATAAATCCGTACTTCCTGTATCAGGATTCTTTTCCGTAAACCAAATCTGGTCTCTTCTGAAAATGTCTTGATCCAATAAATTTGTATTGTGTGTTGTGAATATTAATTGTGCGTTAGTTTTATTCTGTGTAGGGTCATTGAATAATTTTATCAAGAATAAATTAAGGAAGTGGTGTAGTTTAGTATCTAGCTCGTCTACAACAAGAACTCTACCTTTTTTCAATGCGTCAACCCACGGACCAATCAAAGAAAAAATCCTTTTAGTCCCTTCTGATTCCTCACTTTCAAAATCAAAAACGACACCTTTATGAAAAGTTTGAATTTGATACGCATCTATCTCATTTTTATCTCCTAATATTAATTTTACTAACTCGGGAGGAAAATTCTTGAATTCCGTAAGAGACATTTTCTTTGAAATTGTGGAAATATCCTCTATACCAACATCTGCTTCTAGAAGAGCTTTCATAATATATTGTTTTAATTCCATATCTTTCTTGAGCAAATCTACAGTAAAATTCTCTAAAAGAGGGTGATCTGTTGGTCCTATTACCATCAAATTATTCCTAAACCAATCAAGAGCATCAGATGTCTTAGCATAATTCTCTTGAGTTGCTTTTGAAAGATATAACATATTTGGCAATGTTCTTTCAGAGAACACTTTTTGTTCTTTCTCATCATCTGTGAATTTATATTCGGTTGTGTTTGTTCTTTCAAAAAGTACTCTTTTATGATTTTTAGGATAATAATATAATGCTTCTTCAATAACTCTTTCATTATTAAATGAAATACTATAACTGTATCTAACATCATTTTTTATAAATATAGCACCCAGCTTTGTTGGTTTAGATAACCCCTCTTTGTCAAGTTTAAAAGGAGAAAATTTTATACCTTGGCCTTTCTGGTGATTGTGAGAATTTAATACAAGTGCTCTTAAGAAGTTTAAAGCCAATAGTATGTTAGTCTTACCAGAAGCATTTGCTCCATAGATTACTGCACTCCTAAGCAATGAGTCTTCATTAAGTGTATTTTTTATTAGATTGTTATCTAGGGAACCATCCTTAGTTGCAACCATACTAAACTTTACTTTCTCCTTTATGGAACGAAAGTTCTCAATGCTGAATTCAATTAGCATAGTAAAAACCTCCAATTTTGCTTATTTTATATTAATTTTTGTGATTTTTTCACAATTTTTAATGAGAAAAGCTTGATTTATATATAAATCTTTCGTTAATATCTTGGCATCACTATATTAATAGCTATATTTCTTAAATCAAAACCAAAACCTTTAAATATATGTTAATTAATATAAATTACTTAATAAATAAAAAGAGATAATTAAAAACAACTTAAATACGAGGTCGTTTACAATGTCAAGAAGAGACACAAGCAAAGTTAAAAGAAACATTATGGAAGGCATTGCCAAAATTGTGCCAAATGGACAAATTATAAGCCGCAAACTTATCAAAACAAGAGATAAGATATTAAAATGTTGGGCATCAAGAAATTATCGAGAAGGCAAAGAAATACATAACTGGTATGGTCTTTTCAATGAAGATATTGAGGGAGAGCCGGAAAAAACAATGTTGCTTTTCACAACGGAAGATGAAAGGAATTTTTTAGTTGTTCCCTTAGCGGATTTTTTGCATGAAATAAAGCCTTATCTTAGAACAACAAAGGGAGGATACTTTTTTCTTGTAGTTAGAAGGGAAAATAATTGGCTACTGCCTAAAGATTATATCCCAAAAGATTTGCGAAAGGAAATAGCTGGCGATGGCGTTCAACTAAATAAATTTGTGAACAATCTGTCTTTCCTAGGCGGATCCTATGAAAAGTATTTATCTCTTCTTGAAGCAGCGGAAATTAAGCCAATGCCGCAAACAGATATTAACTCAATGATAAAAGTAATCGCAGAAAAAGACATATCATTTCTTGCGAAATCAACGGAAGAGAAGCTAATTATCATTAGATATCATCAGATAAAAAATCAATGAGGCATTTAAAATGGAATTTGTAAAAAGGTTATTTGGAAGTAAAGAAATAGAAACAATCCCTGACGAAACAATATTTTCAGCCAGTTTTGAAAAAGAAAAACAAATAGTTTCTGCTTTGAATATGGTAGGTACTGGTTTTGAAGCACGAGGCGGAAGTTCATTAATGTTGACAGAGGCAGTTGAAAATGGTGTAGATGCAATCATAAAGTTTAATGAAAATAAAAAAAAGAAAACGAAAGGCGAAATCAAGGTATTGATCGACAAAGAAAATGAAAGAATACTGATAATAGATAATGGTACTGGATTTTTGCAAATCAAGCATGTCTGCGAGAAACCTTTTGATTCATTAAAAGAATTTGATAGTAGTCAAACAGGTAAATTTGCTAGAGGATTGCAAGGGTTTAGGGCATTTTGTGAAAATTTATATTTTATTACAAAAAGACTTCCAGAAGATATCCCTCCCAACGAAACTGAGGTCATACTTGCTAATGCAATTTCTTCCAGAATAACAGCGAAGCTTGAATTTAGTTCAATATCTAGTAAAGTAAAAGTCAAGTATGTGGATGAATCCAAATTCAGAGAATATTCTGATTCGGAGCATGGTACTATTGTAATATACGAAAAATGGAAACCCGGTCTGTTTGAAAAATTCAATGTAACTATGTTATTCAAAAGACTACAACACCATTTTGGAGAATTAATCAGAAAAGGGGAAGTTAGAATACTTGTAGAATTATACGAAGGAAAAATCGCCGAAATAGGACCTGAGCAACAAAAATTTCAGGAGGTAGAACCCAAAGACTATTCGGAATTTACTACACTAACTATTGATTTGATTCCTTACGATAAAAATGGGAAAAAAGGAGAGATAAGTTTCAATTTGCACTTATGTGATAGGGGCAGAAGTGATAGATGGAAGCAGCCCTACTTACTTTTTCAAGGAAGACCAATTGGAGATGGGTTTATCTCAGAAATAGATGAATTTACAGAACGTCCTATATGGAAACATAGATTCCTCACGGGTTATATAACCTGTGATTTTTGTGAAATTAATGAACTAAGACAGGGATTAAAAATCAATGATGAGCGAGATTTCTTGTTTAAGGAACTTCTCAAAATTGAGAAATTACTTGAGAATAAAGTAAAAGAACATTCTAAAGGACTGTATGAATTAAAGTTACAGAGACAAGTTAGCGAACTTGTAAAGGATTTGCAATTATTTTTTAAGTCAAAGAATATATTTAACTTTAAGATAGCTAAGAGTATAGGATTTCTCTCAAAAGAGAATAATGAAATTGAAGTTGTAGAACTAGCAAAATCAAGCGGTGAAAACCCCAATTTAGAAATAAAAAATCCTGCAGGAGAAGGTACAGAAATATCAGGTATGCAAAAATTTGAGAATGCAGATGTTAAAAAAGAAGAGGAAGGTCCAGACAAAACATTAAATCCAGATTTGGGAGCGCATGGGGAAGGTCATGGCCAAATAAAAACTGGTGGTCCGGGGGAGGATGCAAAAACCACCGAAGTGCAAGATCAGGATAAAGAAAAAGGCTTTAAAGAATCTGAAAAAGGATTTAATAAACCAACAGAAGAAACACAGCCTCACGAAACTGGAGGAAAGGATAGTATTAAGAGAAAAGGAATGAGACATAAACCTCGCGGATTCGGTTTGGTGTTTCAAGATGATGAATTTAATGAAGATTTATCGTGGTTTGATGATGTAAATTCAGTTGTTATAATTAATTCTCAACATCCCAGATATTTATCAAGATTAGAAGATGAATCTCACTTTAAAGACTTGATGAATTATTTAGCAGAATTGTATGTTTGGGAAATAACCAAATTGGTACATTCAAAAGATGATGAACTCCAAAAAGGAATGAAATTTCTTGACTATAAATTTGAATATTTTGAGAAAATGAGGAGAGATCAGCAAGAAGGAGTATACGCAAATGAATCAGAGTGACCTCCAAAGCATAGTAGACTTCTATTCAACAATAATTAGTGAAGAAAGAGTAGGATCTAGATTTGAAGCTCATGACGTTAAAAAAATATGGAAACTAGGAGAAATGATTATCTCTACAATCAAACCTCTTGATTTAACAAGTTTATTACCGAAGTTACATCAAATTCACAAAATTAAAAATATTCGATATGTCGATATGCTTTATAGGGCTGCAATTACTTTTAGAAAATACTGGCAGGAAGAAGCTGAATATAAAGAAGCAGTAAACTATCTTAATATATGGAGAAAATTAAGAGCATTCTATCCTATGTGCGAGGGAGTTCTTAAAGGAGATTCCAAATATACAAGAAATGATGTAGATAATTTAATTAAACAATGTAAAGACAAAACTGCTGAAGAAATAGTTGAAATAACTAAAACACTCAGAAAGAAAGACGATAAAATTCTTGAAGAATTGGGAATAGATTTATATGAATTCATGGATGCTCTTATCAATATTTCAGATGAATTGCTCAAAATAATAGAAAAAGATACTGAAACCGAGACTGAATTAAGAAAAATATATGCTCCAGAACAGTTACGAGCTTTCAGATTATTATTATCAGCTTTGCAGAAAGAAGAGGTATATCTAAAATATAAGCAAGATATTAAAAAAATAGTGAAGAATGTATTGCCAGAAATGGATTTGCAAATTGGTAAACAATTAAATGGAATTTTTATTTCTATTAATCAACTCATAAATAACGAAAAAGCCAGAATTTCTATAAGAAAAGATATTCCGGTTACATTTATAGGAAATTTATCCACATATTTAAGGGCAATAGAATCTGATGCAAACAAAGAACAATATAAAAAAAATAAGGAGATTCTTAATAAGTTTATAGGGAAAATGAGTTAATAACCTCTTAGAATCGTTAGCGTCCGATTCCCCCGTCGTAATTTATAATCAAAAATTTCAGAGAGCAAAGCGACCCGTATAATCTACAGAGATTATGCGAAGCCACCAACTACAAAGACTTTCGGTTAAACGTTAACAACGGCAGCTCAAAAACTTCTTGCCTAACACTCGTTTCACGAACTTTTACTTTATTTTCATAGGTAAATTTTCTATTTTAGCCGTTCCCTCATTCCTTATACTCCCCCTCAACCACTTCCTTCATCTGCCTTGCCTTTAATGGGCCTATCTTCTCAACTTCCTGCAGCTCCTTTTCAGACGCATTCACAATGTTTTTTACTGTCTTGAAATGCCTTAATAATGGCTTCGCCAATGTCAAATTTATTCCAGGCAATGAGCTGATGAAATATTCCTGCTGCTCCTTAAGCGTTGCCGGCTTCCTGTCAGCGTGCAAATTAAAATCTCTTCCGACCTCATCCTGCTCCCTTTTCGCAATTATCTGCAGAAAAGCAGCGGTTTCCTTAAAATTTCTTGTCTGCACAATTGGTATGCCGTAGCTTACAGCGATTGTAGCCATCATTCCAAGAATAGAATTGGAGTGGACATTCCTGACAGCATAAATATCCTGCGCCCCCCCTATCACAATAATCGGCCTTTCAAAATTGTTTTTTAAATTTTTAGCCTGCTCTAATAATCTGCCGTCAATTATTGAGTCAACAAAATCCTCAACTGTTTTTATCTCAATTCCGCATCTTGAAGAAACAATGTAATCTGCATATTCAAGCCTTTCAAGAGCGACCACTGCATTATTTTCAGCAAGCTCTTTTATAATGCCATTCCCTTTTTCCCTGTAATCTGCAAATATTTTTATTTTGTCTTCAGCAAATTTTGTTATTGGAGTGTCTTTTTTGTCATACTGCTTATGCAGCCCGATGCCAAGCTTTTTCCTTATATTTGCTAAGTTCCTGTACATCTTTTTTTCCTTGTGGTGGGCAACCCATTTATATGCCTCGTCCCTTGTGCCTTTGACCATTAAAATTATAACCCTTCCTTTTTCCTGCCTTCCTGTTCTTCCCCTCCTCTGTATGCTCCTGATAGCGCTTGGGATAGGCTCATAAAATACAACCAAATCAACTTTTGGAATGTCAAGCCCCTCCTCTCCGATAGATGTCGCGACAAGAACATTAAACATCCCATTCCTGAAATCATCAAGGAGCTGCTTCTGCTGCTTCTGGCTTAATCCTGTCTCGCCCTTCTTTTGCTGCCCTACAAAAATTTTTGCCTTTACATTTTCTATATCATTCAATTTCTCAACAATATTCAGCGCATTATCCCTGTACTGGTTGAAAATCATTATCTTGGCGTTATTGTCTTGATCAATCTCATGCCTGATAATTTTATGCAGCTCTATAAGCTTGGGATGCTCTACCTTTTCTTCATACAAAATCCCTGCCTTAATCATTGCTGTCCTGAAATTATAGTCGCTCATAATTGAGTGTATAGCCTTGCTTTTTGATGTCCTTGACTCAGAAACAAGCTTTTCAAAATACTTATGCAGGGCATTTATCCCCTGGGTTTCAAGCAATTCGAGCGCATGATAAACTTTCATAACCTCTGCAAGCAAAGAAATAGAGTTCCATACAACAAAATCCCTTTCCCCGTGGGCTATTCTGCCCCTTAACTCAGCCTGCAGCTGCAGCAAGTCAGATTTTGTCACAAATTTCAGCTCCGCTCTTCTTAAAATGCCCCATTTTTTCAGCTTCTCTATCCTCTCTTTCAAAAACAAGGCAAGAAAACGCTGAACTTCTGTGAAAATCTCGGGCAGCTCAACAATAGCCCAATCTATTTTTATGTCTTGTATATAGGGCTTTACATCAGCATCTTCATAAGTTCTTACTTCAATGTCCTCAATAAACAAATTTTTACAAACTTCCTGGATCTTTTCCATATCGCTTCCTGGAGATGCTGTCAAAGCGATTATTCTTGGAAACCTTGAAAGATTCATAAACTGCTTCGCCACAAAAACATAGGCATAGTTGCCAACAGCGCGATGGGCTTCATCAACTCCAAGCAGGCATACTTCCTCAAGAGTGAGCCTTCCGCTTATTATATCGTTTTCCAGCCCCTGGGGCGTTGAAAAGACTATTATTGAGCTTTTCCACAGCTCTGCTCTCTTTTCGGGGCTTACCATTCCTGTAAAGACAGCCATCTTATTTTCTTCTATCTCAAAATGCTCCTTAAACACATTTAGGTATTGCTCTATCAAGGGCTTTGTAGGCCCAATGAAAAGAACTTTAGAGTTGGGGTACTGCTTAAGCCTTTGCGCAGCAAGCATTAAGAAAATGTTTGTTTTGCCCATCCCAGTCGGCAGCACAACTAATGTGTTCTTCTCAGCTGCAGTAGCAAGGATTGTCTGCTGATAAAGCCTGGGCTCAAAGTTTTTTATCATGCTTTTACCATACTAACGCGATTAATTTTCCCTTTCTTAAAAAGCTTTTGCATAAATTAATTAAAACTTTTCTTTAACACAAAAAAGAAAGATTATTAAATACCAAAATATAAAAACCTTTAATGAGTTTCTTTGGAGGTCAAAGATGGCAAAGAAAAAGGGCAAGAAGAGCAAGGAAAAGCTCTGCGGTTGCGGCTCTGGAAATCCGGCAAGCGAATGCTGCGGCTGCTAATAAACTAAAAAACTAAAGGAGGTCAAAATGGGAAAAGGCAAGATGAAAGGAAAAGGATGCTGTTAGTTTAAATATTTTTTTTATTTTTCATTTTTTATTTTTTCATAATCGTACCATAATTTTATCAAAGGTGAAATAAATGGCAGAAAAATCAATAAAAAAGGCACAAAAGGTCAGGATTTATACGACAAGCACATGCCCTTGGTGCATAAAAACCAAGGAATTTTTAAAGGCTAATAATATAAAATACGAGGAAGTCAATGTTGGGGAGAATGAAAAAGCCCGTAATGAAATGTTTGAAAAATCCGGGCAATTTGGCGTGCCAGTAACTGATGTTAATGGCACAGTTATTGTTGGCTATGACAAAGAAGCCATAAAGAAAGCGCTTGGTTTGTAAATTCTGGTTAAAATTATTAGATGAACTGAAAAAATTACGCCTCAACATTTTTGGGCACCGGCAAATAAAAGATTTGGCTAAATAAGCCCTAACAATTCCGCAACATTTAAATAAAAAACATTATTTTGCTGTAATGCATGGAGAAAGACAACGTCTGCATTGACTGCTACAACCAAGTTGACAAGGTTGCTAAGCTTTTAAGCCTTGGGCAGGCAGAGCTTGATATTCTGACAATACCCAAGAGAATTCTTACATTTAGTTTTCCTGTTAAGCTTGATTCTGGAGATATAAGGTATTTCACGGGCTATAGGGTACAGTTTAATGATGCAAGAGGCCCAACAAAAGGAGGCATAAGGTTTCATCCAGAAGTTAATCTCGAAGAAGTCAAAACATTGGCTTTCTTAATGGCTTTAAAATGCGCTGTTGTCAATCTGCCTTATGGCGGGGCTAAAGGCGGAGTAATGCTTGAGCCAAAACGCTTTTCTCAAGAAGAATTAGAAAGGATAAGCAGGGGCTACATAAGGGAAATTAATGGCTTTATAGGCCCGGATGTTGATATTCCGGCTCCTGATGTCAATACCGATGCCAAAATCATGGCATGGATGCTTGATGAGTATGAAAAGCTTAATGGCAGGCACTCTCCAGCTGCAATAACAGGAAAGCCAATTGCATTATGCGGCTCAAAGGCAAGAGACTATTCAACCTCCATAGGAGGGGCCTATGTCTTACAGGAGTTCGCTGATTTATTTAAGCTGAAAATGAAGCCAAATAAGACAAGTATTGCTGTTCAGGGATTTGGCAATGTGGGAATGAACATAGCAAGAATACTTCATGAGTGGGGGTATAAAGTTATCGCTGTAAGTGATTCTAAAAGCGGAATTTACAGCATCAACGGGCTTGATATTAACAATGTAATAAAACACAAGGAAAAGACAGGAAGTCTTGCTAAGTTTAAAGGAGCTGGAGATTTGTCAAATGAGGCATTGCTTGAGCTAAATGCAGATGTGCTTATTCCAGCTGCCATTGAGGACCAGATAACAAAGAAAAATGCTGGCAATATAAAGGCAAAACTCATTCTTGAGATGGCTAACCGCCCTATCACGCCAGAGGCAGATGAAGTCCTGCTTGGCAGGAAAATCCTTGTTATGCCCGACATACTTGCTAATGCAGGCGGTGTTGTAGTTTCTTATTTTGAATGGGCGCAAAATTCAATGAACTTTTACTGGAGTGAAAAAGAAGTCCTGGACAAGCTTAAAACTTATATGACAGACGCTGTGAAAGAGCTTGCCAAGGTTTGCAATGACTTTAAATGCGATATAAGGGCATCTTTGTATATTAACGCTGTTAAGAAGATTCTTGAGGCTGAAAGGCTGAGAGGGAATTTGAAATAAGAAAGGGTAAAATAATTACAAATAATTTAATTACAAATAATTAACCAAATACCCCAAACAATCCCCTTGCCTTCTTTTCCTTTGTCTCTATCAGAACTTCTATTTCTGCCTGCTGCTTTTTCAAATTTTCAACCTGTTCTTTTAATACCGCTTTCGCAACATCGCTTGGCACTTCATCAATCAGATTTGCCAATGTTTCTATTGAACTGCTTAGCTTGATTTTGCTTCCCTGCAGCTGCCCGATTTCCTGCTGTTCTGCAGCTTTAGCAAGGCCAAGGAACAGCTTTATTTTATACCCGATGCCTTTCTGCTCCTCTTTCTTTTCAATTTCCCCTAATTGCTCAGATACATTGAGGACTTCGCTTGCCTTGTCTTCGATAATGTATAGGTATTGGCTTGGCACATCAGAGTCTCTCAATGAAACTAATTTGCCTACAGCCTCTTCCACCTTTCCCCTTGCAACAATTTTTGCCTTTACTTCTTTCGCCCTTTCAGAACTTGCGACAGCGCTGAGCTTTGCATTAACAACAAAAGGCATTAATTTTATGTCTCCAAAGCTTTTAGGATGTATTATTCCCTTATATACAGTTGTGTCTTGCAGCTTTAATTCTTCCTTGAGGTTTTCAACAAAAAGCTCAAGCTTTTTAATGTCATCTTCGGTGGCTGTGTTTAAAACAGCTAATATTACTTCAGACTTTTCCGCTTTTCTCACATCTTCTTCGTCTTGGAGCATATCAGTAAACCTGCATCTTTTTTTGGTTTCCTCAACAATGAATTTTCTTAGGTTTTCTTCAGTGAGCAGCTCTTTGCATTCCTGAGCCAGCCCTTCCATATGCTCGCATCTTTTTGCACTATCCTCAACACAGCGCTGCCTGTCTTTCTCAATTCTTGCGCATCTCTGCTCAGCGTGCTTTATCTCAGCTATTGTCTGGGACTCGCAACGATAGCTGACTTTTGATAAAGAATCTTCATTGTTGCTTCTTTCCATTTCAGCGCATTTCTTAATAAAAGCGTCTTTATCGCAGATCTGCGGCGTGTCAAAACAAACCCTTTGCTGATGCGCCCAGGAATTTTCACATTGCCTTGCAATGTCATCATAAGCGCTTGAAACTGCCCTGCCTGTAATCATTATTGCGCTGCCTGTTGCTATAGAAGCAGAGTTTGAATCAGAAGTTGATGTTGCTGTAACACTGATGCATTCATACCCAACAACACACCTTTTATCGTCATATTTTGCTGTTAAGCTTTGCCCCTCGCCGCAAGCTGGCTTTTGGACTTCTGGGCATGTAACTGTATGCTTTATGCACTCGTATTTGCTTACGCATCCAGCGCTATCATAATAAGTTTGCAATGTCTCATCTGCATTGCAGACAGACTTTGAGACTTGAGGGCATTCAATTGTCCTGCAGTAATAAGTTACACAACCTTTTTCATCAGCCTTTTTTTCAACAGTTCCTCTTTCGCATGTGGGTATTACAGGTTCGGGGCAAACATGCTCTTGTTTTTCACAATAATAATAAATGCATCCATTAGCATCAGTCTTTTTTTGAAGTTTAGTATCCTCAATGCATTGTGGTGCACTAGGTGTTGGACATTGTGATATTACCTGACAACCGCATCCACATTCATTAGAGAAGTAATTTTCATTAGAATTGCAAGCATATTTAATAACTGCGCAATCTCCTACAGATTTTGCTGCATAACGTTTTGATGGGTCATCATAATTACATTTCCTGAAGTCCTCTTTTTTAATCCCGCCCATGCACCTCTCAACGAACTTGTCTTTGTCACAAATATTTGATTCTCTAAACCTTTCACACTCCTTAACCAGCCTGTCTCCTTCAAAATCAAATCTTTTTTTGCATTCTTCATCGGCATTTTTTATTCTTTGCTCCATATGAAACATGCTCCTCCTCTTGCATGCTTCTATGATAGCATCTTTATTTGGAGGGCACGAATATGCAACTGACTCTATCTTCTCCGTTTCAGTTGCGTCTTCTCTTACAAAAGGCATGCCTATTCTCGAGCAGTCACTTTTTGAATCCCCAGAGCATTTTGCTTCCTGCTCTTCTATCCTGCCGCATACTTTCTGCAAATCTCCAACCTTATCCTTCAGTTTGTTTATCACTGTATCAGCAATCTTTTCTGGCTCATCACAATACTGTTTTATCTCTCTTGGGTCAATGTCATCTCCAATATGCTCAAAAACCATTCCAAAAATCATATGCTCTTTGGAATAGCCCTCATACGAAGGCCCGGCATCATAATACATGTTTCCATAACCTTCATTCTCATAGGAAAATGCGTCTTTTCTCTCCATCATTCTTTTAGATTCTATCATGCCTCTTTGGAACTCCTCTTCGGAAAAGCCCTTGCCAGACTTTGACCTGGCCATTTTGCGCATCTCCTCTTCGCCTAATTCGCCTCTCATAAAACGCTCCATCATTCTCTTTTCTTCAGAACCGATATTATGCGGATAAACTACAATTGGGACTTCTTTATTGTACTCCCTATTGTAATCTCTGCCTTCTTTTGATTGGTCTATAGGTCTTCCTTCATAGAATTCAGATTCAGGATGGGAAGGCGCAAAAACTATGTTACTCAATATAAGAAAGCTAATTATTAATAAAGACAAAATTTTTTTAACTTTTATCACCCTTTTTATAAAAAATTTAATCCTATGGATTAAAAATTTCTATATTTACAGTTTTTGTATTACCTTTTTGTATTACCTATATTTAAATTTACTGTCTAAACTTCAAATCCGTACCTGCCATACATCGGAGTAAATAAAAAAGGCCCCAAAAACTCCAGCTCTAAATGCCCGTTTTTGTCTTTTATACCCTTTACCATTTCCTGCTCGAACTTATTGCCCACAGGTCCGACTATTATGCCATTAGGCTTAAGCTGCTCTAGCAATGGCTTCGGAAACTCTTTACATGCGGCTGTTATTATGATCTTGTCAAAAGGCGCTTCAGATGCCATGCCATTAGATCCATCTTCCTCGTATACAAAAACATTGCCTATTTTTGCCATTTTCAGGTTTGCTCTTGCAAAGCTTACAAGTTCAGGAACAACCTCTGCTGTTATGACCTTCCCTTTATGCCCGACTATCTTTGCAATTATGGCTGCCTGATAGCCAGAGCCTGTGCCTATCTCAAAAACCTTTTCGCCTGGCTCTAGCTCCAAGGCAGAAGTCATTATCATAACAGTAGTTGGCTGCGAAATCGTCTTTCCCCTCAATAAAGGAAGAGGCATATCCTGATATGCTGCATTCTTAATACTTTCAGGTATAAAGTGCTCCCTGCTTACTTCCTCGAAGGACTTTATCTCCATATCCCCAAAATTGAAGTTATCATTCCAAAATTTTATAAGCTCAGTCTTTTGCGCCATAAATCAGGAAAAATTTTTATACAATAAAAAGTTTTCCATTATTCCGATGGCAGTGAAAGACCAGATAATTGAAGTCCTAAAGAAAATTTACGATCCAGAAATACAGTATGATATATGGAGCCTGGGACTGGTTTATAATGTTGAAATAGAAGGGAATAAGGTAAAGATAACCATGACATTAACATCCCCTATGTGCCCTTACGGGCCTGCCATAATTGATGATGTAAGAAGGCAAGTCTCTGCTGTTGATGGTGTAGGAGAAGTAACTGTGGACATAACATTCAGCCCGCCTTGGAGCCCTGAAAAAATGTCGGATGAGGCGAAGATAGCGCTAGGCATTTGAGCATTAATCAATCTCTTGCATTAAGTTAAAGTACTTTTGGCTTTCATTTAAGTAATGCGCATTTTTGCTTTTTGCAGGTTTAGGTGTGTTTATTTAACATTTATATAATCAAACTATTTTTATTAATTTTAAATACCAAACAAGCCCCATAGAAACCCTTAGCGTCGTAAAAATTGTATATAGTGCAAAATATATGTTTTTTGTCTTCTAATCTGAAAATCAACCTGTATTGACTAAAATGGATTACTTTTTGACGGCAGATGAATAGGTCATCTCTAAAACATCTCGTCAGAGGGTTTCTATGGGGCTAACTGGCAACTAATTTTTTATATTCTTCACTGGCTTTTTTAAA
>Ga0209399_10000851_pt1 | contig 17071 bp, 24 predicted proteins | sample OV2TP3_FD_184130 | JGI IMG/M metagenome (GOLD analysis project Ga0209399, IMG submission 184130) | Hot spring microbial communities from Beatty, Nevada to study Microbial Dark Matter (Phase II) - OV2 TP3 (SPAdes) (version 3) | ecosystem: Environmental > Aquatic > Thermal springs > Hot (42-90C) ... | reverse complement strand
AAGCCATGCACAGCCGCGAGTTGGAATCCACGTTGTTCGTGCCCAAGAACCCTTTGGCTAACTTATTGACCACATAGTAATCTTCGGTTAGCAGTTGGCCAGAGATGTAGAAGGCCACGGCATCCGGCCCATGGTCTTGGATAATTCGTCGCCACCGGGCTGCAATCCGCTCAAACGCTTCGTCCCATGACGTCCGCTGGAAGTCGCCTTCGCGTGTGGCGCGCATCATGGGGTGGGCGAGCCGGTCCGGCGTGTGCACCATCTGCGGCAGCGTCGCGCCCTTGCCGCACAGCAACCCGAAGTTGGCTGGATGGTTCGGATCACCCCGAACTCGGAGCACGCGTCCCTCCTTACTACCCACCAGCACCCCGCAGCCGACCCCGCAGTAGGGACACACCGACTTGTTCCAGGTAAGCTTCAGATCCTCCTCACTGAGCGGCGTCTCGACGACCTCGCCGGTTTCCTGGACGACCTGCATGACGATCCGTTCAGGCATCAGACTTCCTCTTGCGCCTCCGACAGCACCACCGCCCCAGTCCTGAGCCGGACGGCCTCAAACGCCACTGTCAGCCAGGACAGCCGCCAGCCTCGTTGCACGACGCGCAATAATCCCAAGCACGCTAACCCCACCAGACCGAGGCAGAAGAATCCAACGCCGTAGGAGCCAGCCAGGTCTTTCAACAACCCAAGAAATGCGGGAAGCAGGAATCCGCCCAGGCCTCCGGCAGCCCCCACGACGCCTGTGGCCACGCCGATTTCTTCGCGGAAGCGCTGCGGCACCAACTGGAACACCGACCCGTTGCCCATCCCGAGGACCGCCATGACGAGGAACAACAACGTCGTGACCAGCCACAGTGGAGGCAGCGTGCCCACCGCGAGGAGGCCGACCGAGGCGCAAGCAAATAGGGCGGTGAGCATCCGCGTGCCGCCGAAGCGATCGGCCAGGTACCCGCCGACCGGGCGCAGGAAGCTGCCGGCGAAGACGCACAGCGCCGTGAAGTTTCCCGCCATCACCTTCGCGAGTCCGTACTGGTCGTGAAAGAAAATGACGAGGAAGCTCGCCAGGCCCACGAAGCCGCCGAATGTGAAGCTGTAGAACAGGCAGAACCACAGGGTGTCACGCTCGCGGCACAGACCCAGATAGTCCCGCAACGGTTTGGGGGCGGGTTGGGATGGGCTCTCCTTCGCCAGCAGGCTGTAGAGCAGGAGGGTGGCCACGACGGGGATGAGCGCCAACCCAAACACGTGATGCCAGCCGACGCGCTCGGCCAGGCGCGGCGCCAACAGCGCGGCCAGGACCGTGCCGCTATTGCCGGCGCCGGCGATGCCCATGGCCAGGCCCTGATGCTGCGGAGGATACCAGCGGCTGGCGAGCGGGAGCGCCACCGCAAAGCTGCCTCCCGCGATCCCCAACAGCAAGCCAAGCGCCAAGAATTCCGAGTAGCTGCGCCCAAAGAGCCACGCCCATGCCAAGGGAATCACCACCAGGAGCTGACCCAGGATGCCGGTCCGTTTCGGGCCGATGCGGTCCACGAGCACGCCGAGGGGAATCCTCACCAGCGAGCCTCCCAGAATCGGGATGGCGACGAGCAGCCCTTTCTGGCTCGCGGTGAGCCCGAAGTGGCTTGCGATGTGCACCCCGAGCACGCCGATGAGCACCCACACCATGAAGCTGATGTCGAAGTACAGAAACGCCGAGAACAGCGTCGGCGGGTGTCCGCTCTTCGCAAAGTCTTTCAGCCGCATGCCCCGTTTCCTTGTTGGGCACTACGCATCCGGTTTGCCGGTTCGGATCGTATACCCCTCCTTCACGTCGCTCACGAAGATCCGGCCATCACCCGGGTGGCCGGTCTTGGCGGTTGTGAGAATCGCCTCGATCGCTTTGGCCACATCACCGTCTTGGACGACCAGCATCAGGCAAAGCTTGGACAGTTCGCCGTAGACCGCCGCGCCCACCTGGATCCCTTTCTGCCGGCCGCGGCCCAGCACATCCCACTTCGTGAGGGCCGAGAGGCCGGCCTGCTCCAATCCCTGGATCACGTCAGCTTCCTTCTCTGGCCGAATGATGGCTTTGATGAGCTTCATCCTGAGGTAACCTCCGTGGCCTCCGCCGCTGGTTCGCGCTCTCCTGTTGAAATCCGATAGGCTTCAGTCACCTCGATGACGAAGACTTTCCCATCGCCGTAGTGGCCGGTCTGGTTGGCCCGGATGAGCGCCTCGATTGTCTCTTGGGCTTGGGCCTCCTCGACGATGAGATCGAAGAGGACCTTCGGCAGAAACGCAAGCCCCTCCCCTCCCGGTTCGCCTCTGAGGCCCCGTTGCCGTCCCCGACCAAGCACCGGAAAGGCCGTATAGCCGGCGCACCCGATGCGCGACAGCTCTTCCTTGGTCGCTGTAGCGCGTTGACGCCGGATGATCGCCATGATCTCAACCATCCCACCCCCTGCGCCTCACGGCGGCCCTGGACAGTCCGACGGGTGGGCTGCCGTGGCCGCCGTCTCCCATGAAACCTCCTCTGCCTTCGACGGCGGGGCTTGCCATCGGCAAGCCGGCGTAGGGGGTGGGACCATGTCGCACCACCAATTTGCCGGCTGCGACGACTAGGACCGCGGCCAACAGGCGGCGCAGCCACATTCCTGAAAAATGGTTCGCTCCCAATCGCGAGCCGACGATGCCACCGGCCAAGGCCGCGATGACGAGGAGAGCCAGGGAGCCGATCATCAGCCGCCCGGCGGCCATCCGCCCGGCTAATCCGGCGAGTGAGTTCACCATGATGAAGGCGGCGGAGATGGCCGCAGTCCGTTTCATATCCGCCCAGCGCAGGAGCCCCATGAGCGGGCTGAGGAAGATGCCCCCGCCCACCCCGACGATCCCTGAGATCAGCCCGATGATACCGCCCACCGGAAGGGCGACGGCGAGCATAGGAGCGTCGGGACGTTCGTCATCCCGCAGGGGCGGCAGGCAGAGGCGAGCCGCGGCCACAAGTAGACACACGGCTAAGAGCCACCGGTACGTCTGCGCAGAGATCGGGAGCCACCCGCCGATCAGGGCCGCTGGGACCGATGAAAGGACAAAGGGCCACAGCAGCGACCAGGAGCCGTGGCCGGCGCGCCAAAATGTCGCCCAGGCGGTACCGGAGACGACCAGGTTCAAGAGGAGGGCGCTGGTGCTCATCGCGGCCGGGGAATAGCCGCCGACCAGCGACATCGCAGCCAGGTACCCAGACGCGCCGCCATGGCCGACCGAGGCGTAGAGCATCGCCACCAGGAAGATCAGGGCAATGAGGGTGGGCATACGTGCTCAGCCTCCGCATACGGGTTTTCATCCCGCAAGAGCCTGACCGCATGGCCCAACACCGACGCCACGACAGCGAAACATTCCCTCACGGCTTTGGGGCTGCCAGGGAAGTTGAGGATCAGCGTCTGTCCGCGCACGCCCACAATCCCCCTGGAGAGCATGGCGAGCGGCGTCTGCTTCAGGCTCTCCTGTCGAATGGCTTCTGCTATCCCTGGCACGGATTTATCGATCACCTGTGTGGTGGCCTCTGGGGTCGTGTCCCGCGGCGAGAGGCCCGTGCCTCCCGTCGTGAAGATCAGGTCGCATCGAACCTCATCGGCCAACCTGATCAACGCTTGTGCGATGACGGCCGGATCATCCGGCACAACCAGCGTCTCCACCACTTCGGCCCCTGCTTCCTCCAGCAGCTGCGTGAGGACCGGCCCGCTGACATCAGGCCGCTTGCCCTGAAATGCTCGGTCGCTTACTGTCACAACGGCTGCGCGCATGGGATGCCGTCAGGCTGGTTGGCTACGCGGGTAAACGGCTCCTTGCCACCGGTCTTGCGAAGTAGTTGCAGGTCGGTAATCGTTGCGGCGGGGTCGATGGCCTTGACCATATCGTAAAGTGCCAGAGCCCCAATCGCGGCAGCCACGAACGCCTCCAGCTCCACGCCGGTTTTGGCTGTCGTCGCGGCGTGAGCCACCAAACGGATCGAATGCGCGGCGGCACTCGGTTCATACGTCACCTCCAGATGCTCAATCGGCAGCGGATGGCACAGCGGGATGAGCTCGGCGGTCCGCTTCGCCGCCTGGATGCCGGCGATCTTGGCGACGGTGAACGGGTCACCCTTCTTCAGTGACTGTTGCTGAATCGCCTCAAACGCTTCAGGCGCAAGGTGGATCACACATTGGACCTGCGCCTCGCGCGTGCTCGGGGCCTTCGCGCTCACATCCACCATCCTGGCGCGTCCGTGACGGTCAACGTGTGACAGTCGCTTCAGTGAGTTTGGCATAGTCGGCTAAGGTGTTGACGTTCGTGAAGGAACGCCACAGCTCTGGCTCACCAACGGTGATGAACCGTGCGCCGGGTTGGCGCAGCAACACCTGCAGGGCCCGCTCTTCCCGATTCAGCAAGGTGCCGATCGTGCGGCAGGCCTTCACGTGGCAGAGGAGGGGAAATGGCTGGATGCCCTCTGTTGGATGCAGGCTGGCGATCACCTCGCCATCCCCATGACAAGCACCGGCCAACCGCCCAATCAAGCGCCCATCGATCCAGGGCATATCGCATGGGAGAAAGAGATTCCACGAGGTCTCGGTGTGCAGGAGCCCCGTGTAGATTCCCATCAACGGTCCGTATCCCGGCTGCACATCCGTCACGACCGTCTGAGCAGGCAGCGCGTCCCGGAGGCGCCGGACGTTGTGCACATCGCCAATCACGAATACCTGCCCGACATACGGTTGCACGTGCTGGATGACCATCTCGATTAACGTCTGCTGGCCAACCGGTAGCAGCGCCTTGTCGCGCCCCACCCCACCACCTGCCTTCTCCGCCGAAGGCGGACCGTGCGAAGCACGGGGGCCCTTTGGGCCCAAGTCAGGTGGTGGGGCCATCCGGCTGGACATGCCACCGGCGAGGATGCATCCCGAGATGACCATCCCACCACCTGTCGCTTTGCCGCAAAGCGGCACCCGTCGGCTGACCAGCCGACGGGTCGCCTTCGGCGACGTGACAGGTGGTGGGACCATCACGCGGACCCCCGTTTGACCAGCACCGGTGTTCCCGCGGACCACGGACCATCGTTGGAAGCGACCCGAATCCATCCATCGGCTTCGACGAGGCTGCGCAGTTGATGCGAGCCTTGCCCATCCAATGGCTCGGCGACGAGTCGATTGTGCTGGGAGCACCGGACGCGGATGAAATGCGTCCGTCGCGTGCGAGAAACACGGAGATTCTCGGTGAGGACGGCAGGCTCTGTATAGGGATCCTGCCACGTCCGCCCCATGAGTCGATACAGGGCCGGCTTCACAAACTCCTCAAAGGTGACAAAGACCGATACCGGATTGCCAGGCAGGCCGAAGACCAGCGTCCGGCGATACCGGCCGATGAAGAGCGGCATGCCAGGCTTGATGTTCACCCGCCAGAGGAGTGGTCGAACGCCGCAGCGGGCCAGCGCGTTCCGGACCAAGTCTCTGTCGCCGACTGAGACGCCTCCTGAGAGGACCAAGAGATCGCAGGCTAACCCCCGACGCACTTTTCGGGTCAGCGAAGCGAGGGTGTCACGGCCCATGCCAAGATCCATCGCTTGAGCCCCCGCCTGTTGGACGAGTGCCTGTAGCAGCGGGCCGTTGCTCTCATAGATTTGGCCAGCCCCCAAGCGCTTCCCTGGTAGTTGCAGTTCATCGCCCGTGGTCAGGGTCGCCACCGTCGGCCGGGGGTAGACGGGCACCTTGGCGACTCCCAGGGCTGCCAACAGCCCAATTTCCTGAGCCCGAAGCCTTGTGCCGGCTTTCAGGACGCGGGTCCCTTGACGGAGATCCTCCCCCCGTCGGCGGATGTTCTGCCCGGGTGGTGGCCAGCGCTGGACGACAAGTTGACGGCGCTGTTGCATCACGTGCTCCTGCATGGCGACGGCATCGGCTCCCAGCGGAACCTGAGCGCCGGTCAAGATGCGCACGGCCTCCCCCTGTCGCACAAGAGCGCCAAACGGCCGTCCAGCCTCCGCCCGACCGACGACGTGTAACGCCGCACGAGCGGCATGGCCATCCCACCACCTGCCAGGCCGCCGGTGGCGGCCCGACAATGTCGGGGGCCCGTTGGGCCGCTGGCAGGTGGTGGGACCATTCGTTGCTCGGGGGGCGTCTTGGGATCGAAGCGCGTACCCATCGACTGCGCTGTTGTCGAACTGCGGCAAGTCACAGCGGGCGATCATCGGTCGAGCCAGCACGAGGCCGAGCGATTCCCTGAGCCTGACAACGGCGATCCGAGGCGCAGGGGTGGCGGCCAGGATGCGTTTCAATGCCTGCTCATACGTGAGCATGGTCCGCGCCTGAGCGATCCCTGCCTGCCCCGCAGACCTCGTGGCAGGCGGGAGCGACGTCCAGGGGTTCTGGAGCGTCAACGATCCGCTGGGATGTTCCGTCATCGTACAGCCCGCGTTTCCAGATGGGGGCGTCGCGCTTGATCCGGTCAATGAGGAACTGTGATGCGGCATACGCCTGAGCCCGGTGCTGAGCGGCGACCACGACCACCACGCTGATCTGGCCGACCTCAACGAGGCCGAGACGGTGCTGAATCTGTACACCGTCCAGCGTCCATTGAACCTTCGCCTCGTTGACCAGTCGATGGATCAGCGCCTCGGCCATCTCGGGATATGCTTCATAGAACAGGGCTTGGACAACATGGCGCCCGTCCTGATCCGCACGCACAACGCCGATGAACGTGACGACGGCGCCGCAACCGCCCGCCTGTCTGCCAGAGGCCGGCGCAGGCGGGCCGTGCGAGACCCACCTCTGCAGAGCGGCGACGCGATCCCACGGGATGGGCGCTGTGGTGAGATACGCCATCTGCCTTACCCACCGCTCACAGGTGGAATGAGCCCAAGCTCATCCCCGTCAGCAAGCGGCGTCTCCCACAACCGGTATTCCTGATTGATCGCGAGCCGGGCATAGCCGATGAGGCCGGCCAGTCTGGGGTAGCGTTCCAGCAGGGCCGTTTTCGCATCTGTCCCTCGCGCTCCTGGCCCCAGGACCAACCAGCACTCATCACGCCCGGCCGCGTCCCGTAACATCGCAAAAAGTCTCACCCTGATATCCATGCGTCACGCGGTCTGAGGAGCCGACGCCTCCTCAACCTTTTGCCCAGTCCGGATGGTGTAGGCAGCCTCCACAGGACCGATGAAGACCTTGCCATCCCCATGCTGCCCTGTCTTGGCTCCTGCCGAAATCGCAGCCAGCGCCGGCTCCACTTTCGCATCGTCCACGATGATCATCAGCTGCACTTTCGGCAGCTCATCGTAGACCGTCGCACCCACCTGAATACCCCGCTGCTGTCCACGGCCTAACACATCCATCTTTGTCAACGACACAATGCCGGCGGCTTCGAGGGCCTTGACGACCTCATCCTCCCGCTCTGGCCGAATGATCGCTCGGATCAGTTTCATCCCCCCACCTTTGTGGCATCGCCACAGGCGATGCTGGTCGCCAGGACAGCATCGTGTTGAGGAAGGAGGCTGGCCTGGCGACCGGCCTCTGGCCGACACAAAGGTGGGGGGATCATGTGCCCGCTGCCTCCTCATCTGACGAGAGCGTGTCTGGGACCATGAGCACCCGATCTTTTGCCACCGGCTCCCGCTCGACCTGTTTGAAGAGCTCCAGATGTTTCAGGATGGTCACCACGACATCCGGTAACGCCTCATCGCATGGCACCAATTCCATGATCAGCTTGCCGGGCCGAGGCTGCCGACCCGTCCGACCGCCGACATAGATGGCGACCGCGTCCGCTGGCTTGCCGCCAATATTCACCTTCATGCCTCGCAGGCCGATGTCTGCCGCCTGGTGGTTGCCGCAACCGGCCGGACATCCGGACCAATAGATGGACGTCGGATCAAACTGTGGTCCCAGTCGCTGTTCCAGCGCCCTCGAGAGGTCCATGGCGTGGCGCTTCGTCTCGATGACCGCAAGATTGCAGAAGTCCGTTCCGGTGCAGGCAACCATCTTGCGGAGAAATGGCGACGGTTCCGGTGAGAAGGTGTCGAGTAAGGGTTCCTCCAGCAGGCGCGCGAGATGCGACTCCGGGACATGGGGAATGATGGCATCCTGGGAGACCGTGAAGCGGATCTGTCCGTTGCCATAGGTCTCCGCAAGTCTCGCGAGCTCTTGCAGGTGGTCCGGATGCATTCGCCCCGTCGGCACGCACAGGCCGACGGCCAGGGATCCGGGTTGCCGCTGCGCGGTGATGCCCAAATGATCGGCCTGCCCTGTCTCGCGTTGGTCGTCACCGGATGGCGCCAACTCCCTCTGTAGCCTCGCGACCACCTCCTCGCGCAACTTTGGAATCCCCCACTCCTCAATGAGGAACGCAAACCGACATTTCGTCCGGGATCCCCGGGGACCGTGGTCGCGGAAAATCTTGATGAGCTCAACCACCACCTCCACCGCCTGCGCAGGCTCCACAAACACCTCCAAGGCCGACGCCACGGTAAACCCGCCCGAGCCCATCTTCCCGCCCACGAGGACGTTGAACCCCTGGCGGCCGGCCTGAATCGCCGGCACCAAGGCGATATCCTGCGATTCGTTATGGGTGCAGTTCTGCAGGCAGCCCGTGGCGGTGATGTTCATCTTCCGCGGGAGGTTGGCGAATTCCGAGTTGCCCTCAGGCCCGACGCACCGCCGATCCAACGCCATCACCACCGGCGAAGCGTCAAAGAGTTCGCGGGGCGTCAATCCGGCAAGCGGGCAGCCATTGAAGTTGCGGAGGTTGTCCATCCCCGTCTGCAGGCTGCGAAGATTCACACCGCGCAGCCGCTCAAAAATCCCCGGGACGCTGTCGAGCGTATAGCCCCGCAATTCCACCTGCTGCCGGGTCGTGAGATCAAGGATGTTATTGCCCAGGCGCCGAGACAGATCCGCGATCGCCCGGAGCTGCTCGCTGGTCGCAAACCCATTGGGCATGCGGATGCGCATCATGAACTGGCCTGGCGTGGGTTTGCGGAAGAAAATCCCCAGCCACTTCAGAAGGTCTTTGTCTGCCGGCGTCAGCGCCTGCCAGCCGTCCTGAATGAGGCGCGGAAGATCCTCGCGCACACGCAAGGGATCTCCCCCCTTGGCGGCCTTGTACTCCTCAACCGGATTACTGCCCTCACGCATGCGCAACCTCCGGGGCAGCGGATTGGCAGGGCTTGCCGACAGCGATGTCGAACGGCCGCTCCGAGCGCAACGCGTCAGATCCTCGGTCCGCTGTCCGAATGCGCACGGCTTGTTCAATCGGCAAGACGAAAATCTTGCCATCACCGAGTTGCCCGGTCTGGTTGGCCTCGATGATGGCCCGGATGAGCGGCTCGACCTGGGCCTCTTCCACAATCCACGAGATCATCCGCTTGGGCAGATACCGAACACCCACCCCGCTGGCCGCCCCTTTACGCGGCAGGTACCGAAGTCCCCGCTCGCGGCCCCGCCCGAGGACCCTCGCGTGAGTGAACGCCTGTACGCGCAACCGTTGGAGCCGGAGTTTCGTGTGGCTCCACCGCTGCGGTCGGATGATCGCCACGACCTCCTTCAGCCGAACCTCTTGGCGAGGCGGAGGGCTGCTCCATAGCCTGAGCATCCCTGGCATGTTCGATGGCTCGGCGCTCATCTCCTGTCGGATCGCCAGGTGCAGCTTCTCTTCGTCATGGGGTCCATGGCGCTGCCCACTCATGTCACCTTCCTCCCGATGCTGAATCGCAGAAAACACAAACGGCGTCCCCTCGCCGTGCAGGGAACGCCGTTGTTCCACGCCGCTGGCAGCTTCACCGCTGCCAGCCTCACATCCGTGAGACCGACTGCAGAAGAACAGCACAAGGGCGCTCGCGTCTTGCGAACGCCCTTGTTCGTCCTGCTCGATCCGCCGTTGGATCGAATGACACTATATCATACTCGCCGGAAGACGCGCGTCAACGCCTTTCTTTGACCCCACCACCTGGTGCGTCGCCGAAGGCGACCCCTCGGAAAGCCGAGGGAGCCGCTCCGCGGCTGGCGCCAGGTGGTGGGGTGAGCTCGCGCGCCAAGAGAATCGCCTCGGCGATCTCACGCATGGTCTTGCGCTTCTCCATGCTCTGTTTCTGCAGCATGCGAAACGCCTCAGCCTCAGAGCAGCGAAGCTCTTCGATCAGGACCCCTTTCGCCTTCTCAATGAGTTTCCGCTCGTCGAGCGACTTCTGCAATGCCACGGCCTGCTCCAGCGCCCGCGTGTGCTCAATCGCCACAGCGGCCTGGTTCGCAATGGTGGACAGCACGCGGGTTTCCTCATCGCTGAACTGGTGCTCATGAGCCGTGTAGCAGTTCAGGACGCCGATGACCCGCTCCTGCATGACCATAGGAACCGAGAGGAGCGAGCGCAACCCCTCTCGCCGAGCAATGTCGGGAAACATGTACCCGTTGTCCCTCGTGACGTCCGAGACGCTGATGGGCCGCCGCTCCTTGACCGCCCGGCCGCTGACGCTCTGGCCCACCTTGATGGGCGGCTTGTTCCGATAGGCCGAACTCAGGGCTTGCGTGGTCCTGATGACCAGCACCTGCTTGGCCTCATCGAGCAACATCAGCGAGCAGATCTTCGAGCCCATGAGCTCCGCCGTGACCATCACGATGAGCTGAAGGATCTCATCGAGGTACCGGTCCGAGACGACCGCTTCGCTGACCTTGGCCAGCGTGTCGAGCGCTCGTTGGAGCTGTCGGGCCGAAACCCCCATCTGTCCTCACCCAAAGCTGCGTCGGAGTGCACTGTAGAATATGGAGGTTACGACTACGTTACGCACAGGTTAATTCGAGGTAACGTATCCAACCCAACCACCTGGCCGAGGCGATTCAACACCGGAGCCCGGACCGTCAGGGGTGGGGATAGCCGTACCACCCAGCACTTCACTGTTGACGGGAAGGCTTGAATATGGCATGCTTATGCATACGCATAAACATGCGTAGATGAGAGGAGGGCGCGATGCGCGTGACGATCAACTTACCGGATGATATTCACCAGAGGGTCGCCGTCGATGCCCTCAAGAAGCGGCGCAACAGCAAGGAACTCGTGATCACCGAGATCCTGCGCGCCCATTACGGCGGGGGCCAGCCGAGCGAAAAGCAGCAGGAGCTGCTCCGATGGCGTATCTCCCCTGCTGTCGCACGGCACATTGAAGGCCTCCGGCACACCGTCAAGGCCCGCTGGAAATGCGGGTGACGTGCGACTCCGATGTCCTCAGTAATTTCGGCCGGCGAGCCGGTCGCGGAGTCCGCGAGGTGCATGAAGCCATTCAGGCCGGCACGCTCAGCCTCAATGTGATTTGCCTCTTCGAAGCCCGCGGGGGCATGGAAGATGTGGCGAAGGTTCATGCGTTCGACAGCGCCTTCGCGCATCTGCCCGTGCTGGACTTCACGCGAGAAGCCGCGCTGCGCGCCGGCGATCTCTGGAGCACCCTGCGCCGCGCCAAGAACCCCGTCGCGATCCGTGACCTCTTCCTCGCTTCCCTGGCGGATGTCCATCGCGTCAGGCTGCTGACCGCAGACCATGACTTCATTCCGCTGCGCGCGCTCGGTCTTGACATCACCATCATTGAAACAGAAAGCCATATCTCGTCGTAGCCTTCCCGCGATGAAACCGAAGAAGCAGCGATAAGACCCCAGACCCGATGTGGGGGGTTACGATGCGTCGGTGGGAGGGTGCGTGTCCTGGTCGGCCAGGAGGAGGGCCGCTTCGATCTTCTGCAGCAGGTCCTTCGTCTCGTAGGGCTTGTCGAGGTGGTAGACCGCGCCCAGCCGGAAGGACAGGCTGATATCCGGGTCAGCGCCGCGCGCCGTGATCATCAGCACCGGGATGTCCTTCGTGTCCGGGTCGCGCTTCAGGCGCGCCAGCGTCTCGTGGCCGTCCATCTTCGGCATCATGATGTCGAGCAGGATGACATCCGGGTGCTCCGCCTTCGCGAGGACCAATCCCTCTTCCCCGTTCGGCGCGGTGAGGACGCGGAACCCGGCGCGCCCCAGCAGCAGCTTGACGAGCTTGCGGCTGCTGTCCTCGTCGTCGATCATCAACACCATCCGCTCGGGCGTGTCAGGCATGCGCATCTCCCGATCCGTCCCGGCTGCGCGCGAGGACGGCCTCAATGGTCCGCGTGAGCTGCTCCCGGTTGATCGGCTTGACGAGAATCCCGTCGGCCTTGCGGTGCAGCGCGGGCGTGACGCGGGTGGCGTCGTCGTGGTAGATCGAGCAGAGCAGCACGGGCGCCTGGGGCCGGATCGCCTTGAGGGCGTCCAGGACCGACTCGCCATCCATCCCGGGCAGCTTGAAATCCGTGATGACGAGGTCGATGGGGGCGCGCCGGGCCAGGTCCAGCCCCTCCTCGCCGGTGGCAGCCGTCAGGACCTCATAGGCCCCGGTCCGCTCCAGGTTGAGCTTCATCACCAGGCACAGGTCCTGCTCGTCGTCGATCAAGAGGATGCGCTTCTTCGTCATGCGCGCTCCGGGTCCGATGGCGCCACGGGCAGCGCGACCCGCACGGTGGTGCCGCGGCCCTCCTCGCTGTCGATCGCGATCACCCCGCGGTGCTTTTCCACAATCGACCGCGTGATGGCCAAGCCGAGGCCCGTTCCCTGGCCCGCCGGCTTGGTGGTGAAGAACGGGTCGAACACCTTGCCGAGCTTGTCCTTCGGGATGCCGGTGCCGGTGTCTTCCACCTCGCAGAGCACGGCGGCTTCTCCGGGACGGAACAGCTGCCGAGCGCGGGCCGCCATCTCGTCAGCGAGGCGCCTTACGTCAACCAGCCGCGTCCTGAGGATGACCTCGCCGCCCCTCGGCATCGCCTGGAGGGAGTTCAGGATGACGTTAATGAACACCTGCTTCATCTGGTTCTCATCGATCAGCACGACGGGCAGGGCGGCGGCGAGCCGCTCCGTCACCTTGATGTTGCTGAGGGTCAACTGCTTGCCGACCAGCTCCAGCGCCGTCCGGAGGACCGCGTTGAGATCGCGGGGCTTCGCCTCCAGGGGCGCCTGGCGGGAGAAGTTCAGCAGATCCCGGACGATCTTGTCCGACCGGAGCACCGCTTCCTTGATCATCTGGAGGACATCCTGCTGATCGTTCTGCGCCGGGCGGATCTCCTGCTCCAGGTAGTTCACGCCCTGCAGGATGATCCCCAGCGGGTTCTTCACCTCATGCGCGATCCCGCTGGCCAGCTGCCCCACGGCCGCCATCTTCTCCGCCTGCACCAGCATCTGCTGGGTGCTCTGCAGCTCCTTGTAGGCCACGCCCAGCTCTTCGGCGCGCTTGCGCGCCGCGACGGCCGAGGCCGCGGCGGCGTTGGCCAGCTGCCGCTCCTTCTCCTCGGCGCGTTTCCGCTCCGTGATGTCGTGGACGGCGACGACCGTGCTCATCTCGTGCTTGCTGAACCGCACGCGCACCGCGAAGACCTCGAGGATCACCCGCTGATCGCCCTTCCGGAATTCATAGCTGCCGAAGGCGTTGGGCTGGCCGTTCAGCGCCACCTGGATCGGGTGGGCCTCCGAGGTCAACGGCTTGCCGTCCTCCGCCAATGGCAGCAGCTCCACTAGCTTCGCGCCCATCACCTCGGAGTCCTGCCGCTCGACGAGGCGGCGAAAGGGGGCGTTATACCATTGGACCCGCCCGTCCATGTCGATCCAGACGATTGGATCGACGATGGCGCTCAGCGCCACTTCCAGCTTCCCGAGCTTGGCCCGCAGCTCGTCCACTTGACTCGTCTGGCTCGCGGTTGTCTCCACGCCCATCCCCACCCCCAGACACAAGAACGCCCCTCCCCCCTGTCGCGTTGAGAGAAGGGCTTGACCCTCCTCGGCAGCCCAGCCGTCCGGCCACTGACCGGGGTCAGACACCTGACCAGCGTTCCGTTACCGCCAGGTGTCAGACCCCGGGTCAGGTGTCTGACCCCGGATCTGTAGCTTTGCGCCCCCAGCTTGCGCTGAGTTTGCCTTTCTCGAGGGAGTGCGGCGTGCACGGTTGTGCTTCGCTTCCTCTCAAGCATATCATATAATATGAAATGATGGCAAAAGCCAAGTGGTACTATAACGTCTGGTTTGTGCTGCTCATGCTCTTTGTCGTCGTCGGTCCGTTCGGGCTTCCCCTGGTGTGGAAGAACCCGCACTTTTCCCGACGGGTCAAGGTGATCCTGACCCTCGTCATGATCGCCTACACCATCGCGCTGATCGATCTCACCATCCGGGCGGTCCGGGCCGTCCTGCAAGAGGTTGACGCGTTCAACGCGTCCCTCCGGTTTTAGATCACCTCTCCTGTCCTGACCATGATGCGCGCGTGGCTCGCCGTGCTGGCTCTTGCTGCGTCCGGCTGCATCGGCAGCCAGTTCAACCTCGCCACCCGGCGGGAGGAGTACACCATCACGTCCACCGAGAAGGAGGTGGAGGTGGGGCGCAAGCTCGCGGCGCAGGTCCGGGAAGAGCTGACGATCGCCGCGGATGACCCGCTCCAGGCCAGGGTCCGGGCGATCGGCGAGCGGATTGTGGCAGTCTGCGACCGGAAGGAGCTGGTCTACAGCTTCAGCGTGGTGGAGGACGCCGAGGTCAACGCGTTCTCCTTGCCCGGCGGGTACGTCTTCGTCAACAACGGGCTCATCAAGAAGGCGACGAGCGATGACGAGTTGGCGGCGGTGATCGCGCACGAGGTCGCGCACATCACCGCCCGACACTCGGTCAAGCGCTACGAGGGCCGCCTCGGGGCGCAGTTGGCGCGGCTTGCCGCGCTCGCGTCCCGCCAGGGGCAGGCGGTCGCCGGCGTGAGCACTGCGCTGCAGGCCGCGCAGCTGTCGTACGCCCGGCAGGATGAGTTGGAAGCGGACCGGCTGGCGGTGCGCTACCTGCAGGCGGCGGGGTTCAATCCGAGGGCGATGCTGACCTTTCTGGAGACGCTGCGGGAGGTTCATCAGCAGCGTGAATCCTACCTGCCGCGCGGGATCGTGCGGCCCCACTATGCCCTGACCCACCCCTACGTGCCGGAGCGGGTGCGCGCGGTAAAGGAAGCGCTCTTCGGGGTGGCCGACTACCTGGACTACCTCAACTCACCCCAATAGCTTGCCGGCCATCGCCCAGTCGGATCGCTTGACGTCCCTGAAGACGATCCAGACCTGCTCCTTCGAGACCTTCGCGATCTCGACGAACGCAGCTGTCATCGCGTCGGCCAGTTGGGCTTTCTGCTGCGGGCTGCGGCCTTCCAGCCACTCCACGGTGATCACCGGCATCTTCGATCCTCCTCCATGATAGTCATGCGGGTGTCTGGAGCGGTGACGGCCGCCGCGGCCTGACATGCGCCTGCCTGAGCGCCGCGCGCAGCGCGCCCACCAGGAAGAGCGACCCGGTCACGACGATGGCGTCGGTGGCAGCCACGGCATTCAACAGGTACGTGTAGGCGTCCACGGCGTCAGACATCACGTGGACATCGTCGCAGAAGGGGCGCAGGCGCCGCGCCAACTCCACGGGATCGAGCGCACGGGGATGGCGGCTCTGCGTGCAGGTCGCGCTGACGGCCAGCGGGCCGAGCACCTTGCCGAGCCCCTCCACCGCCTTATCCGAGGAGGTTCCGATGAGCAGGTGGATCCGGCGCCCGGCGCACAGCTCGGTCAGCGCCTCGCGCAGCGCGCCGGCGGCGTGCGGGTTATGCGCGCCGTCGAGCAGCACGAGCGGCGCCTCGTGGACCGCCTCCAGCCGACCCGGCCAGGCGACATGCGCCAGCCCCTGCGCCACCAGCCCGTGCGGCGCCCCGGTGCCGGAGAGCAGCTCGAGGGCCGCCACCGCGACCGCGGCGTTCTGGGCCTGATGCCGCCCCACGAGCGGTACGTCCACCGACTCGTAGATCCCGCGCACACCCGTGATGGTCAGCTGCAACCCGTCCAGGCTGTGACGCTGGATCCGGACCGTCACATCCTCCCCGCAGCGGAGCAGCGAGGCGCCGTGCGCCTCGCACGCCTCGCGCACCACCGCCAGGATCGGCTCCGGCTGGGCGCAGGTGATCACGGTCTGCCGCGGCTTGATAATGCCGGCTTTTTCCCGGGCGACCGCCGCCGGATCGCGGCCCAACAGCTCGGCGTGATCGACGTCGATCGGGGCGATGAGGGAGAGCTCCTGATGCACGACGTTGGTGGCATCCAGCCGCCCGCCCAGCCCGACCTCGAGCACCGCCACGTCCACCCGGCGCTGCTGGAAATACCGGAACGCCAGCGCCGTCACCAGCTCGAAGTGCGTCGGCGGCCCCTCCGGCGACTCGCGCCGCACAGTCTCGATGGCCGGCTGCATCGCCTCGAGACAGGCGACGAACTCCTCCTCGCTGATCCAGTCCTCCCCGTGCGACCACTCGCCGGACTGCGGGCCGTCGGTCCAGACCCGGATCCGCTCCCGGAGATGCTCGAGATGCGGGGAGGTGTACAGGCCGACGCGCAGCGGGCTTTCCCGGAGCATCGCATAGAGCATCGCGCAGATGGAGCCTTTGCCGTTCGTTCCGGCGACCAGGATCGAGCGGAAGCGCCGCTGCGGATCGCCGAGCGCGCCGCACAGCCGCCGCATGCGCTCCAGCTTCACCTCCCGCATCGCCTGGGGGTGGCGCTCGTAGTCGGCGAACGTCTCCAGATACGCCATCGCGTCTTGGAACGTCATGACCCGCCGGCCTCCCGCTCGCGCTTGCGCCACTGCTCGAGCATCCGCCGCAGATCGCCCTCGGCGGAGCGGATGACGAGCGCGCCCACCAGCAACAGCACGGAGAACTGCCAGGCGTCTTCCGGCCCCACGATGAGGCCCGTGTGGATGTCCTCGGCGGCCGCCAGCTGTGCGGTAAAATGCTCGATGCTGCGCGCCAGCGAGCCTTCCCGGAGATCCAGCGACGACAGCTGATGGCGGTACTTCAGGGCGGGAAACTGGATGCCGCGCACCAGCAGGAAGGTGGCCAGCGCGGCATCGCTCAGGTGGAGATCCGGGTCAAACTCGAACCCCTCGAACTGTGCGGCAAGCGTCGGCAGAATGATCGCCGGCCGCTCGACCAGCACGTGGCCCCGGCGGACCACCGTATCGCCCGGGTT
>Ga0209399_10000849_pt1 | contig 17098 bp, 23 predicted proteins | sample OV2TP3_FD_184130 | JGI IMG/M metagenome (GOLD analysis project Ga0209399, IMG submission 184130) | Hot spring microbial communities from Beatty, Nevada to study Microbial Dark Matter (Phase II) - OV2 TP3 (SPAdes) (version 3) | ecosystem: Environmental > Aquatic > Thermal springs > Hot (42-90C) ... | reverse complement strand
CCCGTAGGCCCCGGTCGGATTCGGCAACTCGCCATGCCTCCAGTTTGCGCGCGCACGGCGCGCCGCGTGCTTCAGCAGACGCGCGCGCAGTTCCCATTGTTCCTCCTGCTGCTCACCGCGGCCTGCCAGACCCTGCCCCCGCCAAGGGATTCGGTGGTGCTCGCCGAGTCCGTGGAGGCGGCGGTCAATGTTCCCTCCGGAGCGCCGCGCTACGCCGTCGACCCGGAGGAGTCCGAGATCCGTCTCCTCGTTTACCGTGGCGGCCCGCTCGCGCGCTTCGGCCACAACCACGTCATCGTGGGCCGCGTGCGAGGGGAGATCCGGGCCGGCGAGGGCGCGGCGGCGAGCGGCTTTCGCCTCGAGATCCCGGTCGAGTCCTTCGCGGTGGACCCGCCCGCGGCGCGCGCCGAGGAAGGCGCCGAATTCGCGGCGCAGATTTCGGAGTCCGCGCGCCGCGGCACGCGCGAGAACCTGCTCGGTGCCGATGTGCTCGACGCGGCGAAGCATCCGCTCATCCGCATCGAGTCGATCGCGCTCGTCGGTCCGGAGTGGGGTCCTACGGTCACGGCGCGCGTCACGCTGCGGGGCGTGGCGCGCGACCTGCGCTTCGCCGCAGCCGTGCTGCGGCAGCACGGCAAGCTCGCGGTGGTCGCGAGTTTTCGCCTCAACCAGTCCGAGTTCGGCATCGAGCCCTTCAGCGCGCTGAACGGGGGCCTGCTGGTGCGCGATCCGCTGGACATCCGCATTCGCGTCGCAGCGCGGCGCGAAACCGCCTCGCCTCGATAGTTCGATATCGATCGCGTCCTACTTGGCGTCAATCGCCCGCGCGATTCTCTCGCCCTTCTCGGTGACGTGCGTCACGCTCACCGTGCGGCCGCGCAGCGCGGGGAGGAACACGGTTTCGCTGCCCTTCCGGATCATCGTGCCGAGCGGCACCTTGATCGTCACCGGGCCGGCCGCCGCGGTCTCGAGCACCATCGTGCCTTCGCAACCGCCCGGCTTGAAGGTGCAGGCGGTGAGCTTGGTGCTGAGCACCTTGCCTTCGATTTTCTGCTGGGCGATCGCCGTTCCAGAAGGAACGGACAGGATCGCGGCGAGCGCCGCGATCAGGAGCAGTCTTCTGCGCATCTTCGGTCTCCTTTTATCGCGTGGCGTTATCCCTTGCCCGCGAGCCTGCCGTCCTGGATGTGCACGATCGTTTGCGCCCTGCGTGCCAGCGCCTCGGCGTGCGTCACGACCAGCACGGTGCGCTCGCGCGCCACGTCGCCGAGCAGCTCGTAGATCATTTCGCCGGTCTTCGAATCGAGGTTTCCGGTCGGTTCGTCCGCAAGGACGAGCGGCGGGTCGTTCGCAAGCGCGCGCGCAATCGCCGTGCGCTGCTGCTCGCCGCCCGAGAGCTCGGCGGGGCGGTGGCTCGCGCGCGCCGCGAGCCCGATCCGCGCCAGCAGCGCTTCGGCGCGCCGGCGCCGCTCGTTCGGCGCGAGGCCCGCGAACTCCAGCGGCAGCATCACGTTCTCGAGCGCGCTCAGGTTGGGGATCAGGTTGAAGCCCTGGAACACGAAGCCGATCGTCTTCAGCCGGAACCCGGCAAGTGCCTTCTCGGGCAGCGCGCCGAGCGCCTGCCCGGCCACCGCGACCTCGCCCGCACTCGGCCGGTCCATCGCGCCGACGAGGTGAAGGAGCGAGCTCTTGCCGCTGCCGCTCGGGCCCACGATCGCCACCATGCCGCGCTCCGAGACCGAAAGATCGATCCCGTCGAGCGCCCGTACCTCGGCGCGCCCCTTGCGGTAGGCCTTCGATACCGAACGAAGCTCGATCAATGCCACGGTGCTACTCCTGTCTCATGGCTTGCAGCGGCGAGAGCCGCACGATGTGCAGGAGGCCGTGCGCACTGCCGGCGAGCGACACGAGCGCGACCACCGCCACGATGAGCGCGAGCTGCGCCGCGTCGAGCCCCGCTGAGACGCGCAATACGTCGAGCAGCGTGTCCTTGTATTGAGCCGGGATGAACGGCCCCACGGCGAGCGCGAACGCCTGCTTGGCGAGGTGCGCGCCGAAGCCGAAATACAGGAGCAGGCCGAGTGCGCTGCCGGCAAGGCCGTAGGCGAACGCCTCGGCAAGGAAGGCCGCCGCGATCGAGCCGTTGGGCGCCCCGATCGCCTTCAGCGTGCCGATCTCCCGCACCCGCTGGCGCACGACCAGCAGCATCACGAAATACACGATTACCGCGAGCAGCAGCGCGGAAAGCGCCATGCCCGCAGCCGTCAGGCGGAGCACCGAGCGCGTCGTCGTGGTCTGGAACTCGGCCACCGACGTCGGGGCGATGGTGTCCGCCTGGTCGCCGAGTGCGGCGCGGATCGCGCGCTCGACCGAGGGCACGCTGGCGGCCGAATCGGCCTTGACGTAGAGCCACGACAGCCCCTGCGGCACGCCGTAGATCTCGCGGAACGTGTCGAGCGGGATGAAAAGCTGCATGTCGCCGAATACATAGCCGCTCGCGTAGACGCCGACGATCGAGAGCTTCGCCGCGGGACGCTCGAGCGCGAAGATCACCGGATGGGTGCGCGTGAGGTCGAGGGTGAGTTCGGCGGGGAGCCTGTCCGGATGAATCCCCGCCCAGCGCGCGAAGCCCTGGCCGATCACCGCGACCCTTTTTCCGCGGTCCGCTCCGGTCAGATCTCGGCCGGCGATGATTTTCCCGGTGCCCGCCTCGCCGTGCGATTCGAGCCGCTTGGTGTCGCCCGGATTGAAGCCCACGACCATCGCGAAGTTGTGTCCCTCGGTCGGCGTCATGGCGAGCAGGTAGGTCTCGACCTTCTCGACGTGAGGGATCGCGCGCACCTTGTCGAGAGCGCCGGGCGGCAGGATGTCCGACTGCGCCACCATGTTGACGTGGCCCATGGAGCCGGCCGCGCGTACCTGCAGTGTCGCGTCCACGCTGCGCTGCAGCGCCTGCGTGTGCGCCTCGACCGCCCGGCCGATCGTATGCATGACGAGCATCAGGAAGAACCCGGCGCCGACCAGCAGCGTGACCGCAACGAGCCGGGGAGCGCTACGCGCCGCATTGCGAAAGCCGAGCGCCACCATGCTCAGGTCTCGCTGCGCATCGCCTCGACCGGGCGCAGCGCCCAGCCCTTCGCCACGGGGTAGAGGCTGCCCAGCGCGGCGAAGGCGAGCGCCCCGAGCACGATCCAGGCGAAGGCGCCCACATCCGCGGCAAGAGGAACGCCGAGCGCCCGGCCAAGAAGCGGAGCGAACGCCGCGGCGACGAGCACCGCGCCGAGCGCGGCCACGCCGCTCAAGCACGCGGCCTCGGCAATGAACTGGAGCGCGATCTCGCGGTCGGATGCCCCGATCGCCTTGAGCGTGCCGATCTCCGCCATGCGCTCGCGCATGGCGAGCAGCATGATCGAGACGACCAGGATCGCGCCGATGGCAAAGAGCAGCGCCGCGCCCAGCGCGCTTGCGAGCGCCATGCTGCCCAGCGTCGTGCGCGCGGTGGAGACCGCCTCGGGCGTGGTGACGACGTCGGCCTCGGGCAGGGCCTTCAGCTCTTCGGCCACGCGCTCGACGTTGGCGACCGAGCCCACGGCGACGAAGATCTTCGAAAGCTTTTTCCCCGGACTGAAGGCTTCGCGAAAGACTTCAATCGGCACGAACACGTGGTTGTCGCCGAAGTCGTTGGCCGTCGTGTAGATGCCGATCACGCGCACGCGCCGTGCGCCGACCGCGAACTCGAGCCGCGCGAGGTCGGCGTCGGCGGGGTCGGCCACGCCGAGGCGCTGCCTGGCATAGAGCTGTCCCACGATCGCGACCGGCGCAGCCGCGTCCTCGGGGCGGAAGGCGCGCCCGGCGAGGATGCGCGCGTTCTCGTAGTCCACCTCGCCGATCGCGCGCAGCGCGGCGCCCGGATGCAGCCCGATGACCATGGCGTAGGCGTTCTTCCTGCGCGCGTCCATCTGCGGTGCGTAGATGTATTCGTCCACGCGGGCGAGATGCCTGGCGCTCGCCAGGGTTCGCACGCGCTCCAGCGTGTCGGTCGTGAAGTGCTCCTCGCCCACAGGCTTGTCGGCGCCGAAGCCTCCGGTGCCGAAGGCGCCCGCCTCGCGCAGCTCGATCAACGTGCCCACGCGCGCGTCCAGCGCCGCGATCTGCGCTCGCGCGGCGATCGTCGCCTCGATCGCGAGGGCGAGAAAACCGGTGACGCTCGCAAGGAGCAGCACAACCACGGCCGCGCGCGCCCGGCTGCGCCAGGGGTTGCGCAGCCCGCGCCGGACCGGGCCGATGATTTCGGCGAAATTCATGGTCAAGGGCACCTTAAACGCTGTACCGTGGTACGGGAGCAAGCGTTTTTCGACCGCGCGCTGCGACAAACCTCGCAGGGAAGACGAACTTTCAAGCGGGACTTGACTCCGTATCGTGGTACTGGGTTTAGCGTTGTGCTGGAGCAGCGAACATGCAAGCGATGACCATCGGTGCAGCCGCCCGCCAGTCGGGCGTCGGCGTGGAAACGATCCGGTTCTACGAGCGACGCGGGCTGATCGCGCAACCGCCCAAGCCCTCGGGCGCCGGCCCGCGGCGCTACGCGCCGGAAATCGTCGAGCGCATCCGCTTCATCCGCCAGGCCCAGCATCTGGGCTTTGCGCTTCGCGAGATCCAGGAGTTGCTGTCGCTGGAGGCGAATCCCGTAGCGGACTGCAGCGACGTGCGCCGGCGCGCGCTCGTGAAGATCGAGGAAGTGAACGTCCGTATCGCGCGGCTCGCCGAGATCCGCAGCGCGCTGGTCCGGCTGCTCGCCGCCTGTCCGGGAAGCGGCGCGCTCGGCGGCTGCTCGATTCTCGAGGCGCTGCGCGTAACGGAACCAACCCAACCCGGGCCGGCGGCGCGTCCTGCGCGGCGCGCCGGAAAGCGAGCAAACATGAAGGATGCAAATTTCAGAATCGAAGGCATGCATTGCGAAGGCTGTGCGAAAACCATCGCGGCACTGCTTGAAGCCGAGCCCGGCGTGCAGCGCGCGGCGGTGTCCCTGGACGCGCGCCAGGCCAGGGTGCGGTTCGACCCGGGGGCGATCGACGACGCGAGGCTCGCCGCGGCGATCGAGCGCGCCGGATACAAAGTCGTGACGGCCGCGCCGTGAGCGAGCTCGGCCTGTTCCAGCTGCTGGTTCTGCCCGCGGCGCTCGGGCTGTTCGGGTTCATCGAGCCCTGCTCGATCGGCTCGAGCCTGCTGTTCGTCAAGTATCTCGAGGACAAGCCCGCCGTGGAGAAAATCAGGCAGACCGCGCTCTTCGCCGTTACGCGCGCAGCGTTTATCGGCGCGCTCGGCGTCGCGGCGGTGGCGGTGGGCGGGGCGTTCGTTGCGTTCCAGAAATCCGCCTGGGTGGCGCTCGGCGTGCTCTACGCGCTGCTCGGCGCGATCCTGCTCGCCGGGCATGCGCGCCGCCTGATGCTGACCATCGGCCCGGGCATCGCCAAGCTCGCGGGAGCGCGCGGCTCGGCGGGCATGGGCCTCGTCTTCGGCCTCAACATCCCGGCGTGCGCGGCACCGCTGCTCGCCGCGCTGCTCGGCGCGGCGGCGGCGACCGGCGCGTCCGGCGCCACCTTGAGCGCCGGGTTCGTCTCGCTCGGCGTGTTCGGCTTCGCGCTTTCGGCGCCGCTCGTCGCGGCGGTATTCTTCGAGCGCGCGCGCCGCGCGCTCGATGCGCTCGCGCACTGGGCGGGGAGCTTCCCGAGGTGGTCGGGCGTGGTCCTGATCCTGCTCGGCGCCTGGTCGATCTATTTCGGGCTGTTCGTCCAGGTCCCGCTCGCGTGACGCGCGAAGCACCCATGCCGCCCGCTGCGGCCCTGCTCGAGGGCCTGCCCCCTCGCGCGAGGTGGTTGAAGCTCGGCGCCGGTGTGCTCGCTGTGCTGGCGCTCGCAGCGGCGTATTGGGCGCTGCGCGCTACGGGCCTGCTCGGCACGATCGTCGACGAGGAGGCGCTGCGCGGGTGGATCGAGCACCTGGGAATCTGGGGTCCGCTCGCCGTCATCCTGCTGATGATCCTGGCGATCCTGGCGAGCCCGATCCCGAGCGCGCCGATCGCCATGGCCGCGGGCGCCGCCTACGGACATGGCTGGGGCACGCTTTACGTGCTGATCGGCGCCGAAGCGGGCGCGCTGGCGGCGTTCGGCCTCGCCCGGATGCTGGGCGGCGCCGCGCTCGGCCGCGGGTTCGGCAAGCGCCTGCCGGCCGGGCTGAGCGGCTCGCAAAACGCCCTGATGGGAATCGTCTTCGCGAGCCGCCTGCTGCCGTTCATCTCGTTCGATCTCATCAGCTACGCGGCCGGACTCACGCCGCTGTCGTGGTGGCGCTTCGCCCTTGCCACGCTCGCCGGTATCGTGCCCGCGAGCTTCGTCCTGGCGCATCTCGGTTTCGAAATGGCGAGCGGCGAAACAGCCCGGTTCGTGTACACGGCCCTGGCGCTCGGCCTGATCACGGGGATTCCGATCGCGCTGACGCTGCTGCGCGAGCGCTTGCGGTGGCGGCGCGGATGAAAGTCCAGTACCGCATTGGCGGCATGGCGTGCGGCTTCTGCGTCGCGACGATCGGCAAAGCGATCGGACGCATGCCCGGCGTGAAAAGCGTCCACGTCAACCTGGCGCATGAAGAGACCTTGATCGAGTTCGATCCGGAACGCGCCGCGCCGGAGAAGTTCGAGCGCACGCTGAACGAGCTCGGCTACTCCGTGCGCAGCCTCGACCGGCTGCGCGCATTCGACGAAGAGCGGGCCGAGCTCGCGCGCAAGCGCGACGACCTGCTGTTTGCCGCAGGGCTCGCGTCGATAGCGCTGTGCGCGATGACGCTCATGTGGCTGGAGCTCCTGCCGCCGCGCGGCATGGCTGCGCTGTACTGGCTGATGCCGCTGCTTGCGCTCGCGACGATTTTCGGGCCGGGCTGGCAAATCCTGGAAATGGCCTGGGCGAGCCTGCGCCGGGGGATTCTCAACCAGCACGTGCTGCTCGAGTTCGGCGCGCTCGCGGGCCTCGCCGGCGGCTTCCTGGGCTATGTCGATCCCGCTTTCCCGGTGCCCGACTTTTTCGGAGTCGCCGTATTCGTCACCACGTATCACCTGCTCTCGGCCTTTGTTTCCGCGCTGGTGAGTACGCGGGCCTCGCAATCGGTGCGCAAGCTCCTCGCGCTGGTGCCGCCTGCGGCGCGGGTGGTGCGCGGCGCAGAGGAAACGGTGGTCCCGCTCGAGCAGGTGCGGCCGGGCGAACTCGTGCGCGTGCGCCCCGGGGAATCCATCCCGGTCGATGGTGTGGTCGCCGAGGGCGCCTCGGGTGTGGACGAGAGCCTGGTCACGGGCGAGCCGATCCCGGTCGAGAAATCGACGGGCGACGAGGTGATCGGCGGCTCGGTGAACCAGCTCGGCACGCTGCTCGTTCGCGTGTCGCGCGTAGGCGAGGACAGCTTCCTCAGCAAAGTGGCGAGGCAGGTCGAGGAGGCGCGCGCGCTCAAGCCCGGGGTGCTCGTGCTGGTGGATCGGGTACTGCAGGTCTATGTCCCGGTCGTGTTGGGTTTTGCCGCGACGGCGTTCCTTGCATGGACGCTTGGCGCATGGTGGATTCTGGGCGAGCCGATGGGCACGCGGGCCGTCTTCGCTTCCCTCGCCGTGCTGGTGATGGGCTATCCGTGCGCCCTCGGCATGGCGACGCCGCTCGCCATGATCCGCGGCGGCGGCATGGCCGCCGAGCGCGGCATCCTGATGCGCGCGGGCGAGGCCTTCCAGGTGCTGAAGGACGTGCGCAAGGTGGTCTTCGACAAGACCGGCACCCTGACCGCGGGCAAGCCGGCGGTGGTAGGGGTGCGCGCGCTGAACGGCTGGGCGCAGGGCGAGGCGCTCGCGCTCGCCGCGGCGGTCGAGGAGGTGTCCGAGCACCCGCTCGCGCGTGCGATCGGCGCGGCGGCGAGGCGGGCGAGCGCGCGCATCGGGCGCGCGGAGGACTTCCAGGCGAGGCCGGGCAGAGGCGTCACGGCGCGCGTCGAGGGACGCGAGGTCGGCGTGGGCAGTCCCGCGTTCGCGGAGGAAATCGGTGCGGAGCTTCGGCCGGTGCGCGGCGAGATCGAGCGCCTGCAGGCCGAGGGGCAGACCGTCATCGCAGTGGCGGTCGACGGCGGGCTTGCCGCGCTCATCTCTCTCGCGGATCCGCTCAAGCCGGACGCGGCCGATGCGCTCGCGCGGCTGAGGGAGGCGGGCCTCGAGCCCGTGATGCTCACCGGCGACAGCCGGCGCACCGCCGGGGCGGTCGCGCGCACCCTCGGCATCGCGGAGGTTCACGCCGAGGTGCTGCCGGCGCAGAAGGCGGAGCGAATCCGCGCCCTGCAGAGCGGGGGAACGCGCATCGCCATGGTGGGGGACGGCATCAACGACGCGCCTGCATTGATGCAGGCCGACGTCGGCATCGCGATCGGCGCCGGCACCGACATCGCCATCGAATCGGCCGATGTCGTGCTGGTCGGCGAGCGCCTCGCCGCGGTCGCGGAAGCCGTTCACATCGGCCGCGCCTCCTATCGCAAGACGGTGCAGAACCTCGCGCTCGCCTTCTCCTTCAACGGCATCGGCGTGCCGCTCGCGGCGACGGGCGTGGTGCAGCCGGTGTGGGCGATGATCGCGATGGCGGCGAGCGTCACCGCGGTGCTCGCCAATTCGTTCGCCGGGCGGTTGTTGCCCCGGCGGCGCGTGCGAGAAAGCGCCGCGCTCGAGGTCGCCGTAGGCAACATGCATTGCGAGCATTGCGTCGACACGATTCGCCAGGGGCTGCTCGAGCTGGAAGGCGTCGAAGCGGTGAGCGGCGATCCCGGGCGCAAGCGCGTGAACGTCGCCTACCGGCCCGAGGCGATCGGCCCCGAAGGCATCCGCCGGGCGATCCGCGCCCGCGGCTACGAGGCGGCGTGAAAGGAGAGCGGCATGGCATCCAACCTGATTCGCAACATCGTCATCACGGCGCTGGTCGCGGTGCTGGTCGGGGGATTCGTCATCGCCGCGCGGTTCTACACGGGAACCGTGGTGCCGCCGGTGGACGCGTATCTCGACGGGCAGCGCATACTTTTCATTCACACCGAGGCCTCCGATCCCGGCGTCGCGGCGCTGCTCACCAAGATGAAGGGCTCGCCGGTCGTCATCGTGCCCTCGCTTGCCAAGGCACCCAAGGAGCTGCTGAGCCCGGTCTACGTCTTCAAGAACGGCGTGCCGGGCGAGGGCCCGTTCAAGTTCCAGCCCGACGTGTTCGACGGCGGGCCGGGCGCGAAGGATTACAGCCCGCTGCGCGAGCTGAACCTCGTCACCTGGAAGGACGAGCGCAGGGCGCGCGAGCTCAAGCACGCCGAGGAGGTGAAGCGGGCCGCCGCGGGCGGCGAGATCGTCGTGGAGAAGCCCGGCGTGGTCATCAATATGCCGCTTCTCACCTGGCCCGGAGGGCAGCGCTGATCGAACGCGGCGGCGCGATTCAGGCGCGCGCCCTGCGGCCCAGTTCGACCCGCGCGTGCGCGATCACCGCCGGGCCCGAGGCGAGGCCGAGCGCCGCGAGCACCGCGGCGACGCCGACGTCGGGCCACACCGTGCCGGTGCCGAGCACCCCGAGCGCCGCGGCGAACACCGCGGCATTGGCGATGATATCGTTGCGCGAGCACAGCCACACCGAGCGCATGTTGGCGTCGCCCGCGCGGTAGCGGTAGAGCAGCGCCGCGACGCCGAGGTTCACCGCGAAGGCGAGGATCGAGACCGCGCCCATGGTGTAGGGCTCGGGCGGCGCCCCGAGCCAGGCGCGCCAGCCCGCGTAGGTGAGCACGCCGAGCCCGTAGGCGATCATCGCCACGCCCTTGACGTACGCGACGCGCGAGACCCAGGCGCCGCCGAGCGCGATCGCCCCGAGGCTGGCGCCGTAATTGGCCGAGTCGCCGAGAAAATCGGCCGCGTCGGCGGCGAGGGCGGAGGAGCCGGAAATGACGCTCGCGCCAAGCTCCACGAAGAACATCGCCGCGTTCGCCCACAACGCGATCCAGAGGATGCGCCGGTAGCGGCCGTCGGCGGCGGGCGGGGACGGAGGGCAGCAGTCCTGGCTCATCGCTGGCGCGAGGACACACCCTGTAGCTACTATAGGGTCAAGCTCCGTGGAGAACCCGGGAGAGACCCCGATGCGGATCGGTAACCTTGCCGCGCGCGCCGGCGTGGACGCGCAGACGGTGCGCTACTACGAGCGCGAGGGGCTGCTCGCGGCCCCCGCGCGCACGTCCTCGGGCTGGCGCAGCTACGGCCCGCGGCACCTGGAGCGGCTCAACTTCATTCGCCACTGCCGCTCGCTCGACATGGCGCTCGGCGACGTGAAGCGCCTGCTCGCGCTCTCGCGCGACCGGTCGGTGTCCTGCGACGAGGTGAACGCGCTCGTGCACGCGCATCTCACGCGCGTGCGCGCCAAGCGCCGGGCGCTCGAAGAACTGGAGCTCAAGCTCGGCGCGCTGGATGCCCAGTGCACGAGCGGACACCGGGTCGCGGACTGCGGCATCCTGGAGGAGCTGATCCACGCCGCGCAGGGCGAGGCCTGCGCCTGCCACCCGGCGGGGCGCTGACATGCACGCCCTCGCGAGCGCGCTCGGGCTCTTCGCCGTGACGGCGGCGGCCGAGATCGGCGGCTGCTACCTCGTCTATCTCTGGCTGCGCGAAGGCAGGAGCGCCTGGCTGCTCGCGCCCGCGGCGGCGAGCCTGGCGCTCTTCGCGTTCCTGCTCACCCTGCACCCCGCGGCCGCGGGGCGCACCTACGCCGCCTACGGCTGCGTCTACGTAGCGGCCGCGATGGCGTGGCTCTGGGCGATCGAGCGCGTGCGGCCGACGACCTGGGATGCGACGGGGGTGCTCGTCGCGCTCGCCGGCATGGCGATCATCGTGCTGCAGCCCGCGGACTGACAGCAGCCGCGCTCGAGCTGCTTGGGCGGGCAGCTCGGGCAGGTGAGCGTGCTCTGGGGCACCGCCGACGTCATGGCTTCCTGACGGTCGCGGGATAGCCGGCTTCGGAGACCGCCCGCGCCAGCGCCTCGGGCGAGGCCTTCTGCGGATCGAATCTCGCCGTGGCGCTCTGCGTCGCGAGGTCCGCGCTTGCCTCGAGCACGCCGGGCACGCGCTCGAGCGCCTTTTTCACCGAGATCGGGCAGAGCGCGCAGTTCATGCTCGGCACGTCGAGCACCACCTGCTTCGGCTCGGCCGCCGCGGCGGCCAGCGCGAGCGCGAGGAGGCTAGCCGAGAAGATACGGGACATAGAAGGGCGCGAGCACCAGCGCCTTCGCAGTGACGAGCGTCGCCCAGAAGGCGATGCGCTGGTTGCGGCGCACCGCGGGGCTTGCGCAGGCGGTGCCGGGCGCGCAGGGCGCGGGCCTCAGGTACAGGCGGTAGAACGCGTAGCCGAAGGCGGCGAGCGCCGCCGCGATGAAGATCCACTGGAAGCGCTCGAGCGAGCGCAGCTGCGCGACCCACGCTCCGCCGACGCCCGCCGAGACCAGCACGAGCGGCAGCACGCAGCAGCTCGAGGCCCCGAGCGCGGACACGGCGCCGGCGGCGATCGAGGCAGATTCCGGGGCGGGCTTGAGCACGGCGCGAGTATAGGCTCCGTACCCGGCTGCGGAGTCAAGGAGCAGGCGCATGCGCGCCATGACGATCGGAGCCAGTCAATGGGTGTGCCGGTGGTGCAGGTCCGGATAGTGCGGATGGGAATGTGCCAGAGGCTCGTGCCGGTGCGGATGCAGGTGCGGCTCGCGCCCGTCCCAGGCGAAGTCGTGCGCGTGGCGGTGGTGCTCGTCGTGCACGTGCGGGTGGCTGTGCTCCATCGCCTCGTGCGCGTGCTCGTGGGCATGGCGCTCGCTGAGGTGCAGCCAGACGCCCAGCGCCATCAGTGCCGCCGCGCCCCAGAACGCCGCCCCGGGCCGCTCGCCGAGGAGCGCGAGCGAGAGCACGGCGCCGAAGAAGGGCGCCACCGAGAAGTAGGCGCCGGTGCGCGCGGTGCCGAGGTGGCGCAGGGCCACGATGAACAGCACGAGGCTCACCCCGTAGCCGACGAGCCCGAGCAGCGCCGCGGCCGCGAGCGGCCCCGCCGCGGGCAGCGCGGCGCCTGCGCCGAGCGCGAGCGCGACGTTCGCCGCGCCCGCGACGATCCCCTTCAGGCAGGCGAGCGCGACTGCATCCCCGCCCGAGACGCGCCGCGTGAGGTTGTTGTCGATCGCCCAGGCGAGGCAGGCGGCGGCGATGAGCGCGGGGCCGAGCAGGCCGTGCGCGTCGGGTGCCTCGCCCAGCGAGAGCAGCACGCCGCCGGCGACGATCGCGCCCATCCCGGCGAAGACGCGGCGGTCCACGTTCTCGCGAAACACCGTCCAGGCGATCGCCGCGGTCAACACCGCCTCGAGGTTGAGCAGGAGCGCGGCGGAGCCCGCATCCGTGCGCGTCAGCCCGAACATGAGCAGCGCCGGGCCGGCGACGCCGCCCGCGAGCACGGCACCCGCGATCCAGGGCCAGTCGCCGCGCGCGAACGGCGCGATGCTGGACCGCCCGAGCACAAGCCACGCCGCGAGCCCGATACCACTGCCGAGGTAGAGCGTTCCCGCGAGCATGAGCGGCGAGACCTCCCCGAGCAGCAGCTTCGCGAACGGCGTGCTCGCGCCGAAGAGCGCGGCGGCGGCGAGCGCGCTGAGGATGCCCGTCGTTCCCGCGTTCAACGGGGTGGCCTGCGCAGCCATACGAGCCCGGCGATCCCCGCGAACCCGAGCCCGAGGTCCTGCGGCACCTCGAGCAGAAAGGCGGCCTGCGTCCCGACGGCGCTCCAGAGGATCGGGACCACGAGCACGCCGCGCGGATAGGGTGGCAGCAGAAAAGCCAGCATGCCGAACGTGAACATCGTGGTCGGGCAGGGCAAGCCGAAAGTCGGCATCTCGGGGTAGCGATGCCCACCCAGGTGCGACCACACGGGATAGGCGAGCAGCGCGTAGACGAGCAGCGCGATTCCCACGATGGCCCTGGGCCGTCGCACCGCGCCGAAGCGCAGCGTGCGGCGCGCGAGGCCGTGCCACGCGAAGACGAGCGCGCCGGCGAGCGACAGCGCGGCGAAGCCCCAGGCGAGCGGATTGATGCGCGTGAACCAGGCGAGGTGATAGCCGATGCCGAGCCAGGCCCAGAGCAGCGCGAGGCTGGCGGCGATCGCGACGCCCGACCACGGCCAGGCGAGGACGAGCGCGCCGATCGCGGCGAGGGCGAGCGCCGCGAGCACGATCTGCATCGGCCAGACCGCGAGGTTGTACTGGCCGAAGACCGCGAAGAACTGCTGCGCCGTGAAGGGCAGGTCCATGGCTATGCGCCGCGCTCGAGGGCCGCGCAGGCGCAGAGAAAGGCGCCGAGCGGCAACCGGGAAGGAGCGAGCGTCTCGAACCAGCGCGCGAGGAGCCCGCCGCCCGGGAGAAAGACCGCGTAGCGAAGCCTCGCGACGGCGAAGGGAAGGTCCTCGAAGAGCGCGCGCGCCTGCGCCGGCGTGTGCCAGCGCGCGCCGCGGTAGGCGGCGCCGCCCCCGGCGCGCCCTTTGCGCAGGTAGAGCAGGTTGTGCCGGTTGAGCAGCCCCAGCCCCACGCCGAGGCGCGCGACGCGCGTCATCTCGGCCAGCGCGCGCCGCTCTTCGCGCACGAAGCACAGCGCCGTGACAGAGACGCAGTAATCGAACGAGCGCTCGGCGAACGGAAGCGCAAGCGCATCGCCGCGCGCGTAGCGCTCGCCGCAGCGCGCTGCCGGGCGTATTCGATCATCGCCGGGTCGAGATCGACCCCGGTCACCGCGTGGCCGTCGAGCGCGAGGCGGCGGCTGAAGTAGCCGGTGCCGCAGCCGATATCGAGCAGGCTCGCGCCGGACCTTGGTCCGAGCGTGCGGCGCAGCAGGCGATATTCGAGGTCGCCGATCCAGGCGCCGCGCGGCGCCTCGTACCAGGCGTCGTACTGCTGCGGCGTCACCGCTCGACGGGCAGCCCCGCCGCGCGCCACTCCGGAAAGCCGTCCTGCAGCCGCCGCGCCTTGACGCCGCGCTTCCTGAGCAGCTCAACCGCGTCGAAGGACATGAGGCAGTACGGGCCTCGGCAGTAAGCGACCACTTCCTTTCGTTTCGGCAGCTTCGCGAGCTTCCCCGCGAGCTGGTCGACGGGAATGTTGATCGCCCCGGGAAGGTGCCCGGCGGCGTACTCCTCGGGCGGGCGCACGTCGAGCACGGTGACCAGGCCCTTCTTCGCGCGCTCGAGCAGCTCCGTGGCAGGCACCGGTTCCATCTGGTCGCGGTGCGCCAGCCACAGCCGCACCAGCCGCTCGACCTCCGCGACCCGGTTCTCCGCCACGCGCTGCAGCGCCGAGTAGAGCGCCACCACGTCGTCGCCGGCGAGCGAGTAGTAGACCCGCAGCCCCTCCTTGCGCGGCACCACCAGGCCCGCCTGGCGCAGCGCCTGCAGGTGCTTGGAGCAGTTGGCGACCGAGAGCCCGGTCATCGCGGCGAGCGCGTCCACGCTCCTCTCACCCTGAGCGAGGAATTCCAGGAGCTGCAGCCGGCCGGCGGCCCCCAGCGCGGTGCCGACGCGCGCCAGTTGCTCGTAGAGCCGTGCCTTCAGGACGTCGCTTGACATGGGCCGGGTAATATTCTACTATTCAACCCAACAGTTGAACATTGCCGGGACAGGATGCAAGCGGACCTCGAGATGGCGCTGCGCCTGGGCGCATTCGCCAGTGTATTCGGCCTCATGGCGGCGTGGGAAATCGCCGCGCCGGCGCGCCGGCGGCGCCTGCCGCGCGCGCCGCGCTGGCGCGCCAACCTCGGGCTCGCGGTCATCAACGCCCTGGTGGTGCGCGTCGCGCTGCCGGGCTCGGCGCTCGCGCTCGCCGCGCTCGCGCAGGAGAACGGCTGGGGGCTGCTCAACCGGTTCGCGCTGCCCGCCTGGGCGGCGGTGGCGGCGGGCGCGGTGGCGCTCGACCTGGTCATCTACCTGCAGCACGTGCTGTTTCACGCCGTGCCGCTGCTTGCGCGCCTGCACGCCGTGCACCACGCCGACCCGGATTTCGACCTCACCACCGGGATCCGCTTCCATCCGCTCGAGATCCTGCTCTCTGCGCTCGTCAAGTTCGCCGCCGTCGTCGCGCTCGGGCCGCCGGTGCTCGCGGTGCTGCTGTTCGAAGTGCTGCTGAACACCACCGCGGTCTTCAACCACGCCAACGTGGCGCTCCCCGGCTGGCTCGAGCCCTGGGCGCGGCGGCTGCTCGTCACGCCCTGCATGCACCGCATCCACCACTCGGTGATCGAGGCCGAGCGCAACAGCAACTACGGCTTCTGCCTCTCGGTCTGGGACCGCCTGCTCGGCACCTACACCGCGGCGCCGAGCGGCGAGCTGGACATCGGGCTCGCCGAGCGGCGCGACCCGCGCGCCACCGCCACGCTGCGTGGCGTGCTCGAGCTGCCGTTCGCCCGCCCGTGAACTAGCTCTTCATCCTCAACGACCCGCACCGAGCGCAGCTACAACGCGCTGCGCCTCGCCGGCGCGCTCGGCAAGTCCGAGGGCGAGGCGGTGCGCCTGTTTCTCCTGGGCGACGCGGCGGCGTGCGCCAAGGCGGGCCAGAAGGTGCCCGAGGGGTACTACAACGTGCAGCTCACCCGCGGCACGCTCGCCGATCTTGCGGCCTGGACGCAGTGGGCCGACAAGGTGCTGGTGTTCTGAGGCCGGGACCGGGCCTAGCCCGCGCCGCCGGGCAGCCTGGCGAGACAGCGCTCGAGGAATAGCGCGCGGTGGCGCTCGCTTGCCGCAGGGGCGTCGAACACCGCGGCCACCTCGCGCGCGAGAAACGCCTCATCGCCCTCGTTGCGCACGAACCAGCGCAGCGCCGGCGGAAAAGCGCGTACCACCTCGAAGTCGTCGTGCAGCCGCTGCACGAAGGCTGCGCGGCTCATGCCGGCATCGCGCGAGCGCGCGGCGTTGCGGATGAAATCGGCCGCCTCGCGGCATTCGCGCGCCGCCACGGACTGCAGCGCGGCAGGCTCGGAGCCCGGTGCGCCGGGGACGCTCGCGGCGGCGAGCAGCAACGCGCAGAGCGCGGCAAGCCTTGGCATCGGCCCACCATAGGCGGGGGCGCGCCCCGCGTCTATCCGCGCCGCAGCAAGGCTGCCGGGTTAAACTCACCGCTTCGTCAGGGCGGCGGACGTGACCATCTACTGGCAGGGCGGCGCGGCGCGCAAAGCTGCGGACTTCCCGGTGAGCGAGGCCGAGCGCGCGGCGCGCCTGGAGCTCGCCGCCGCCTACCGCGTGTTCGATCACCTCGGCTGGACCGAGATGATCTTCAATCACATCACGCTGCGCGTGCCGGGGCCGGAGACGCTGTTCCTCATCAACCCGTTCGGCCTGCACTACCGCGAGGTGACGGCCTCCAGCCTCGTGCTCGTCGACCTCGAGGGCAACCCGGTGCGCGAATCGGCCTGGCCGGTCAACCGCGCCGGCTTCGTCATCCACTCCGCGCTGCACGCCGCGATCCCCGGGGCGCACTGCGTCATGCACACGCACACCACCACGGGCATGGCGGTGGCGTGCCTCGAGGCGGGGCTCTCGCCCACCAACTTCTACGCCGCGCAGCTGCACGGCGGCGTCGCGTACCACGAGTTCGAGGGCGTCACCGTGGAGGCCGGCGAGAAAGAGCGCCTGGTGGCCAGCGTGGGCGCCAGGCGCGCGGTGATCCTGCGCAACCACGGGCTGCTCGCCTGGGGGCCGTCGGTGGCCGAGGCGTTCATGGTGCTCTGGACGCTGCAGCGCGCCTGCGACGTGCAGATCGCCGCCTCCGCGGCGGGCGCGCTGCACCCGATCCGGCCCGAGGTGTTCGCGCAGACGGTGCGCGAGTCCGGTCCCGGGGAGAAGCGCACCTGCGAGGACGTGTTCGCGGCGCTCAGGCGCCTGGCCGACGCGAAGGATCCGTCCTACCGGGACTAGCCTGAATATTTCATGAGGTGAGGTCGGCGGATTCCGGATTCAAACGTTGAGTCAATTGCTTAGGTTGATTTCAACGAGGAGTCCGCCGATGT
>Ga0209399_10000848_pt1 | contig 17108 bp, 18 predicted proteins | sample OV2TP3_FD_184130 | JGI IMG/M metagenome (GOLD analysis project Ga0209399, IMG submission 184130) | Hot spring microbial communities from Beatty, Nevada to study Microbial Dark Matter (Phase II) - OV2 TP3 (SPAdes) (version 3) | ecosystem: Environmental > Aquatic > Thermal springs > Hot (42-90C) ... | reverse complement strand
AGACGGTGGCCCAGTTGCTCTCCGAGCTGCACGCGCTGCAGCATCAGCACTTCACGCGGCCCTCGACGGAGCTTTCGCCGGAGGAGGTGCCACCCGCCGCCGGGGACGCCCCGTTCGATCTGAGCCTCACCGATCTCATGGGGGCATTCTCGAAAGTGCTCAGCAAGGTCACCGCTGCGGTGTATGAAGTGCGGGAGGAGCCGTGGACCGTCGAGATGAAAGTCCAGGAGCTTCGGGTGCTGCTGGCCGTGAAGCGGCAGCTGAAGTTCCTCGAGCTGTTCACGATTGAACAGAGTCCCCTGGAGCTCGTGGTGACGTTTCTCGCGTTGCTGGAGCTGATGCGGCAGCGAGTGGCCCGGGCGATTCAGGAGCGGCCGTTTGCGGACATCGTCATCGCGTCATGGGAGCAGGGAAAGGATAGCTAACGATGGAGGACGCGCAAGGCAAGCGGGTGATCGAGGCGATCTTATTTGTGTTCAGTCAGCCGGTCGCGCTCAAGCGGCTCCAGGACGTGCTCGAGGTCCTGGACGCGGCGACGATCCGGCAGCTCATCCACGCGCTCAACGACGAGTATCTGACCTCGGGACGGGCGTTTGGCATTCAAGAAGTTGCGGGCGGCTACCAGCTCGTGACGCATCAGGATTTGGCGCCATGGGTTCGTCGCGCCTTGCAGACGCACAAACCGGATGCGGTCAGCACCGCCGCCCTCGAGACCTTGGCGATCATCGCGTATCGGCAGCCCATCACGAAAGCCGAGATCGAGGCGATTCGCGGCGTTGATGTCACGGCGTCCTTGGACACGCTCGTGGAGCGCCGCTTCGTCCGCGTGGCCGGCCGCAAGGAGAGTCCCGGCCGCCCGTTTCTCTACGGGACCACGACGGAGTTTTTGCGCCACTTCGGGCTGAAATCCATCGAGGCGCTGCCGCCGATGGCGCAGCCTGCGATTCAGGAGCCGAGCGCCGAACCGGCGCCACCGCCGCTGTCGTCGGTGCCGGCGGATTCCGAGGCGACCCCAACCCCCTTTGATGAATCTGCCGTCGCTGCGCCAGCGGATTGACGCGATCGATCGCCGCCTGCTTCGTCTGCTGGCGGCGCGCGCCGCGCTGGCGATTCGCGTGGGGCGCATGAAGCGCGCGCGCGGGCTGCCCATCTTTGATCCTCGGCGCGAGGCCAACATCTTGCGCCGGGTGGCTCGCGAGAATTCCGGCCCGCTCAGCCGCGCGGCCATTCAGCGCATTTTCCGCGCGATCCTTCGAGAGAGCCGCAAAGTGGAATCGACCGCCCTTCGCGACTAATCAACCTACGGACGCATGCGCACCATCGCGTATCTCGGTCCCGAGCACACGAACACGCATCTAGCCGCACTGAAGCGGTTCGGTCGAGGGAGCCGGTATGTTCATGCCCCGACGGTGGATAGCGTGTTCACGCTGGTCGAACGCGACAAGGCGGACTACGGCGTCGTCCCGATTGAAAACTCGCTCGAGGGAGCCGTGACGCATACGCTCGATCGCTTCATTGATTTTCGAGGCTCGCCGGTGTGCATTGTCGGAGAAATTGAGTTTCCGATTCGGCATTACTTCATCACCCGGCCCGGCGTCAAACCACCGACCGTGCAGGCAGTGTATTCCCACCCGCAAGCGCTGGCGCAGTGCCAGCAATGGATCGACGAGCATCTGTCAAAACAGCGCTGGCTCATCGAAACCAACTCCACCGCGGAAGCGGTGGAAGACGTCGTTCGTCACGATAGCCGTTCAGCCGCCTGGCACTCGAAACGCGTCGCGGCAATCGGCAGCCGAGAGGCGGCCCGCAAACACGGCCTGGCGGTTCTTCCGATTACGGAAGATCGGGAGAATAAGACGCGATTCCTGATCATCGGCAAGCACAGCCCGGCGAAGGCCGCGCGCAACAAGACATCGATCCTACTAGCACTCAAAGACGCCCCGGGGGCGCTGCATGATGCGCTCGTGCCGTTTAAACGCGAACGCATCAATCTGACCAAAATCGAGTCGAGGCCCTCGAAGAAGAAAGCGTGGGAATACTATTTTTTCATCGATGTGGAAGGCCATGTGGAGGAGCCGCGGGTGAAACGGGCTTTGATGGCGCTCGCGCGCTCGACATCGCTGTTGCGCGTGCTGGGGTCGTACCCCACGGCCAGGTGAGCGATGCCGGCGATCGATGAGCGGGCGCGCGCCGCCGTGCGCGATCTGCCGACGTACACCCCCGGCACACCCATCGAGGAGGTCAAGCGCCGATTCAAACTCTCCTCGGTGATCAAGCTCGCCTCGAATGAGAATGCTTTGGGGCCGTCGCCCAAAGCGATCGCCGCGCTGCGCCGAGCCGTCGAGGATGTGCATCGGTATCCGGATGCCGCCTGCCGAGTGCTGAAACAGCGCTTGGCGAGCAAGCTGCGCGTCGATCCCTCGTCACTCATCATCGGCAACGGCTCGGATGAGCTCATCGTCCTCGCCCTGCGAGCGCTCGTGGATCCGGGGGAAGAAGTTGTCGTGGCCCAGCCGACGTTCTTGATCTATGCGCTGCAAGCGAGGGCGTGCGGGGCGAGGGTATGCGCGGTGCCGCTGCGCGACTACCGCTACGATCTGCCCGCGATGAAGGCGGCGATCAGCCCGCACACGAAGCTGGTTTTCATCGCGAACCCGGATAATCCGACCGGGACCTATGTCATGAAGCGGGAGCTGGAAGCGTTTCTCAAGGATGTGCCGCGCCGGGCGGTCGTCTTTCTCGACGAAGCGTATTACGAGTTCGTGGAGGCGCCTGATTATCCGCAGACCCTCGCGTACGTGGAGGATCATCCGGTCATCGTCACGCGCAGCTTCTCGAAGGCGTACGGCCTCGCCGGGTTGCGGATCGGCTACGGCATCGCGGCGCCGTCGCTGATCGCGGCCATGGAGGCGGTGCGCGAGCCGTTTAACGTCAACAGCCTCGCGCAGGCCGCCGCGCGCGCGGCCCTCGATGACGCGGCGTTTCTGTCGCGCACCCGCACGATGCTGCGCGAGGGGCGCCGCTACCTGACGGCGCAACTGGATGCGCTGAAGGTGCGCTGGATTCCGAGCGTCGCGAATTTTCTCCTGCTGGACTTGGGGCCGGGGGCGAGCGCCGTCGCCCAAGCGCTCCTTGAGCGCGGCGTCATCGTGCGCGAGATGAGCGCGTGGCAATTGCCCGGCTGCATCCGCGTGACGATCGGCACCATGACGGAGAACCGCCGGTTCATCTCGGCGCTGAAGCAATCGTTCACACGAACACAGAGCCACAGGGGGTAGCGCATGATCATCGTCTTGAAGCCGCACGCGACGAAACGGCAAGTAGACCATCTCATCGAGCGCATCAAGACCTTGGGTCTGAAGCCCATGGTCTCGCGGGGAACCGAGCGGACCATCATCGGCGTGATCGGTTCGGAAGACGCGCTTCGGGTCCAGCCGCTCGAGGTGATCCCGGGCGTCGAAAAAGTCATGCCGGTGTTGAAGCCTTACAAGCTGGTCTCCCGGGAATTCAAGCCGGAGTCAAGCGTGATCGATCTGGGCGCGGGCGTGCGCGTCGGCGGCAAGTCCGTCGTGGTCATGGCCGGGCCGTGCTCCGTGGAAAACCGCGCCATGTTGTTTGAAACCGCGCGGTTGGTGAAGCGCTCCGGGGCGACGGTGCTGCGCGGCGGGGCGTTCAAGCCGCGCACCTCGCCGTACTCCTTTCAGGGACTCGGGGAAGAAGGGCTGAAGCTGCTGCGCGACGCCGCGAAGGCGACGAAGATGCGCGTCGTGACCGAGCTGATGGATACGCGCGACATCCGGTTGATCAATCAATACGCCGATGTGATCCAAATCGGGGCGCGCAACATGCAGAATTTTGAGTTGCTCAAAGAGGTGGGCCAGTTGCGCAAGCCGGTGCTCCTGAAGCGCGGGCTGTCAGCGACGATCAACGAGTTCTTGCTGGCTGCCGAATACATTTTGAGCCAGGGAAATTTCGACGTGGTCCTCTGCGAGCGCGGGATCCGCACGTTCGAGGATCAGACGCGCTTTACGCTGGACTTGAACGCCATCCCGGTGATCAAGAAGCTCTCGCATTTGCCGGTCGTCGTCGATCCAAGCCACGGCACCGGCTCCTGGGAATACGTGGAGCCGATGGCGAAGGCGGCGGTGGCGGCCGGCGCGGATGGGCTCATGATCGAAGTGCATCCGAACCCGGAGGTCGCACTCTCCGACGGGCCGCAGTCGCTGCTGCCGAAACGGTTTGAGACGCTGATGCGGGAAGTGAAAAAAGTCGCCGCCGCGGTCGGCCGCTCAGTGTCAAAGGAGGCAGAAAGATGAGGATGCGGCGGATCGCATGCTGTCTTGCTGTGATGGCGGCGGGTACGGTGTCCTGGGGTGTTGCCGATGCGGGCAGCGCGCCGGAGTCGTCGGATCCCTCGGTGCATTTGAACTACGCGAGCATCCTCTTTTATAAAGGAAGGAGCCTGATCCAAGGGGGTGATAAGCAAGGCGGGGACGCGATCTTCGAGGACGTGGAGCGCGAATTGCGCTTGGCGATGAAACTGTCCGAGTCGGATACGGATGAGCGCCGCAAAGCGCTGCTGAACAGCCAAAGCGCCTTCTTGCTCGGCGAGGTGTACTTCTTTGTCTTCAATGATCGCGAGAAAGCGAAGGCTTCCTATCAAGAGGCGCTGCGCTACGTCCCCGATCACGACGGAGCACTCCAGGCGCTCCAACGATTTGAGTGACATGGAGCACGATGTACGAAAAGAGACGGATGTTCCCGCGGTGGTCGTGAACCAGGGCGGAACCATCATCGTGGTCAACGCGGCCTTTGAGGCGGTGTTCGGGTGGTCCCGGCAGGAAATCTTCGGCCGACCCTTGACCGCCATCATTCCCCCAAGCCTTCACGAGGCTCACCGTTTCGGCTTTTCCCGATTTCTCGCCACAGGCGTCGCGACCCTCTTGAATCGCCCCATTACGCTGAAGGCGATCGCCAAAGATGGCCGCACCTTTGATGCGGAACATACGATCACCGCGAAGCAGCAGCATGGTCAATGGGTATTTACCGCAACAGTCAGGCCAGTGAAGGCGCCCACCGCTCAGTAGCATGCGAGGGCGCGCGCTGTTGGTTGAGCGGGTGACGATTGTGGGACTGGGCCTCATGGGCGGGTCGCTGGGGATGGCGATTCGGCGGCGGCATCTGGCGCGCGAGGTCGTCGGCTATAGCCGCACGTCGAAGACCCTCGCTCAGGCGAAGCGCCGCGGCGCGATCGATCGCGGGGTCGCGGATCTTCGCCGCGCGGTGCAGGGGGCACAGCTCGTGGTGCTCGCCACACCCGTCGACACCATCGTCCCGCTTGCCCAGCGGCTCGCGCCCCATCTGCCCGCGGGCGGCGTGATCACCGACGTCGGCAGCACCAAGGGGCAGATCGTGCGCGCGTTGGAGCGCTCGCTGCCGCGCACGATCGCTGTTGTCGGGGCGCACCCGCTGGCCGGATCAGAGCGGCAAGGGATCGCCGCGGCGCGCGCGACGTTGTTCGATGGCACCGCGTGCATCGTGACCGCCACGCGCCGCACGAATCGACGCGCCCTGCGCACCGTGACCCGCTTCTGGAACGCGATCGCTCATCGCGTGGTCATCATGGAGCCACGGCGGCATGACGCGCTCCTGGCGGCGACGAGCCACCTGCCGCACCTGTTGGCGTTCGCGCTGATGGGCTCGACCGACGACGCGGCGCTGGCCCTGGCCCCTCGCAGTTTTCTGGATGCGACGCGGGTGGCGAAGAGCAGCCCCGAGCTCTGGGACGATATCATGCTCAGCAACCGGGCTGCGATCGTGGAGTCGATGCGCCGCTTCGACCGGCAGTGGCGAGCGCTGCGGACGTGGCTGATGCGGGGGAATCGACCGGCATTGCGCGCGCTCATGACACGCGCCAAAGCCAAGCGGGATGCGCTCGAGCGCCACGATTAAACCTCTCACCATCACCATCGATGGGCCGGCCGGCGTCGGCAAAAGCACCGCCGCGCAGCAGCTCGCCGCGCATCTGGGCCTCATGTACCTAGATACCGGGGCCACGTACCGGGTACTGGCGTACGCCGCGTGCCAAGCGGGTCTCGATCCTCGCGCGGATGTGAAGCCGCTGGCGATGCTGGCTCGTCGATTGCCGCTGCAACTGGTGCCCGGCGCCTCGGGCAGGGTGCGCGTGGTCTTGCGCGGAACCGACATCACCAAGGCCATCCGGACCGAGACGGTTTCCGAGGCGGCGGCTCAACTCTCGCGGCACCCGCAAGTGCGCCGCGTGATGGTGCAGCGCCAGCGCGCCTGGTCGCGCGCGCGCGGCGTCGTCGCCGAGGGGCGCGATACCGGCTCGGTGGTGTTCCCCCGCGCGCGCTATAAATTTTTCCTCGACGCGAATCCGATCGTCCGGGCTCGGCGGAGGCAGCGCGAGCTGTTTCAGCTCTCCGGCCGTCGGCTCCCCATTCAACGGATTCGGCAGCAATTGCATGTTCGCGATGGGATTGATCGGACTCGCGCCGTCGGTCCGTTGGTCAAACCGGCCGGAGCGGTTGAGGTCGACACGTCGCGCCTGACCGCGCCTCAAGTCGTCCGCCTCATGCTCCGGCACATCACGAGAAATCATTCAACGTCGCGAGCGGGGCCTGGCACGGCACACCCCGGCCATCCTCGCCGCGCCGTACGCTCGGCGTCGTCGGCTCCGGTCGGCCAGGGGCTCTGTGCCGTGCCACCCGCACACGGCTGTTGAGTTACTTCACGTCTTGCGTCATCCTCAAATGAAATACTGGTTTTACTATGTGGCCAAGGTTATCCTCTGGAGCATCTTTCGCGGAGGATTTGGCCTCGAGGTGAGCGGGCAAGCGCATGTGCCCAAGCGCGGCGCCTTCATCATCGCCTCAAATCATGTCAGCTTCCTGGATCCGCCGGTCGTCGGCGTGGCGTGCCCTCGGCGCGTGGTGTTCATGGCGCGGGCGGATTTGTTTCGCCAACCCCTGTTAGGGATGGTGTTGCGAGGGCTGCATGTCATGCCGATTCTTCGCGGAGAGAGCGATGTCAGCGCGATTCGCGCGGCGGTCTCCCAGTTGAGGCGCGGCGAGGCGGTGGCGATCTTCCCGGAAGGGGGGCGGCAAGCCTCCGGAGCGCTGGGGATGGCGCGGCGCGGCGTGGGCCTGCTGGCGATCACCGCCAAGGCGCCGATTGTTCCCGCCGTGGTGTCCGGCACGTACGAGGCCCTTCCCCGTCATGCGCGCCGTGTGCGCCTGGCGAAAATTCGAGTTGCGTTCGGACCACCGATCGCCTATACTGACGCCTCTCTGTCGCGGCAAGAGCGAGGACGTCGTCATCACGAGGCGCTGGCCGAGGCGGTCAGCGCGGCGTGGCGGCGGCTTGCGGCTCACGGGGCATTCGCCCAGGGCAGGGTGTCGTCTTCCCATGACCATGACTGAAGAAGTCACCAACACGACCCTCTCTGATCTCTACGCGCAAAGCATGCGCGGCATCACCGAAGGCCAAATCGTCAAAGGCCACATCATCGCCGTCACTCCCCAGGACGTCCTCATCGATATCGGCTTCAAGTCCGAAGGGTCCATCGACCGCATGGAGTTCAGCGACCCCAACGCGCTCAAGGTCGGCGATGAGGTCGAGGTCTTCGTCGAGAATATCGAGGATGAGCAGGGCATGGTCATCCTCTCGAAGCACAAGGCCGACCGCCAGAAGGGCTGGGAGCGCATCGTCAACCATTTCAAAGAAGGCGACACCATTGAAGGCCGTCCGATCCGCAAGGTAAAGGGCGGCCTCATGGTGGATATCGGGATCGAGGCATTCATGCCGGCCTCGCTCGCCTCCTTCAAAGGGTATGCCAACCTCGACGGCCTCGTCGGCCAGACCCTGAAGTTCATCATGCTGAAGATCAGCCGTGCGCGCAAGAACATCGTCGTCTCCCATCGGGATTATCTGCTGCGCGAGAAAGATCAGCAGCGCCAGAAGCTCATCGAATCGCTGACGGTCAGCGAGCGACGCACCGGCACCGTCAAGAACCTCACCGATTTCGGCGCGTTCATCGACTTGGGAGGGATCGACGGCCTGCTGCACATCGGGGATATCTCGTGGGGGCGCATCGGCCATCCCTCGGAGCTGCTCACGGTGGGCCAGCAAGTCGACGTCGTCGTGCTCTCGATCGATCGCCAGGCGAATAAAGTGTCCCTCGGCTTGAAGCAGTTGCTGCCCAGTCCGTGGCAGCACGCCGAGGAGAAATATCCCGTCGGCACCAAAATTCAGGGCCGGGTGGTGAACCTGGTGCCCTATGGCGCGTTTGTCGAGGTGGAGCCCGGCATCGAGGGGCTCGTGCACATTTCAGAGCTGTCCTGGTCCAAGCGCATCGCGCATCCGTCGGAGCTGTTGCAAGTCGGCCAGACGATCGAAGCGGTCGTCTTAGCCGTCGATGCGAAGAACCAGCGGCTGTCGTTGGGGATGCGCCAGGCCAAGGGGGATCCGTGGCAGCAGGCGGCGGAGAAATATCAGCCCGGCACGAAGGTCGTGGGCCGCGTGCGCCAACTGACGGATTACGGGGCGTTTGTGGAATTGGAAGACGGCCTCGAAGGGTTGCTCCATAACGCCGACATCTCTTGGACCCGCAAAATCAACCATCCCTCCGAAGTGCTCAAAAAAGGAAAGATGGTCGATGTGGTCATCCTCTCCTGCGAGGCGGACAATCACCGCATCACGCTGGGGATGAAGCAGCTGATGCCCGATCCCTGGCCGGAGCTGGTGAAGCGCTTCTCGCTGGGCTCCATCGTCGAAGGCGTGATCACCAAAGTGGCCGGCTTCGGGCTGTTCGTGGAAATCGCCGATGACGTCGAAGGGCTGATGCATCTGTCCGAGCTGGAGTTGGGGGCCAATGAGAAGCTCGATGAGCGCTATCGCGTCGGCTCGCGCGTGAGGGCCCAGGTCATCAAGCTCGATGAGCTGGAGCGCAAGATCGGCCTCAGCAACAAGAATCTTCCTGCGGATGCCACCTCCGCAGGCACCTGACCCTTCCTCTCCCGCCCATCTCGACGACGCCCTCGAGCGGATCCGCCGCGGCACCGTCGAGATCATCACCGACCTGGATCTGCGCGCGAAGCTGGATCTGCCGCGGCCCCTCATCATCAAAGCCGGGTTTGATCCCACCGCCCCGGACCTTCACCTCGGCCACACCGTCTTGCTGCGCAAGCTGCGCCAGTTCCAGGACCTCGGTCATCAGGTGGTGTTTCTCATCGGCGATGCGACAGCGCTCGTCGGCGATCCCTCCGGGCAATCGAAGATGCGCAAGCTGATGACGCCGGAAGAGGTGCATGCGAATGCGGCGACGTATCAGACGCAGGTGCAGAAAATCCTTAACGTGAAGAATGCCAAGGTGTATCAGCAGCGCTATAACAGCGAGTGGTTCGGCGGCGAATCCCCAAAGAGCGCAAAGACGCCGTTTGGCTTCAAGGAGCTCGTCGAGCTGACATCGCGATACACCGTCGCCAGGCTCATCGAGCGAGAGGACTTCCGCAGGCGTCTCACGAATCGGCAGGAAGTGAGCATGCTCGAGCTGTTCTACCCGCTCATGCAGGGCTACGATTCCGTGATGCTCAAGGCCGATGTGGAGCTGGGGGGCACGGATCAGAAGTTCAACCTCCTCGTGGGGCGCGATCTCCAGCGCGCGTACGGCCAAGACCCGCAAGTCGTCATCACCATGCCCTTGCTCGAAGGAACGGACGGCACGCAGAAAATGTCGAAATCGCTCGGCAACCATGTCGGCATCAACGACCCGCCCAATGACATGTTCGGCAAGCTGATGTCCATTCCGGATACGCTGATCATCAAATATTTCACGCTCCTGACCGATGTGGACAGCGCCCACCTCATGGAGCTGGATCGGCAGATCAAAACGCGCATGGTCAACCCCCGCGATGCCAAAGCCGACCTCGCCGCCGACCTCGTCCGGATGTATCATGGGCCGGAAGCCGCGCAGCGGGCTCGAGAAGCCTTCTTTAAACAATTTTCGCAGCGCCAACCCCCAAGCGACATGCCCACGGTGATGCTCCAGGCCGGATCGGAGGTTGATGTGATAGAACTCATTGTCAATCAGTCGCTTACGCATACAAAAAACGAGGCAAGGCGTTTGCTCCGTCAAGGAGCGGTGCGGCTTGACGGGGTGGTCCTGAAGACCCCGACCTTTTCACTCGCCGCGGCGGAGGTGGTCTTGCAGGTCGGCACTCGGTATTTTCGCAAATTAATTCCCACGCGCTAAACGAGGCGCGTGACATTTGACAAACGAGTCGAAATTGCTATACTAAGACGTCCTTGTAACCCGACAGCTAAAGGAGGTGAGTTGTCTATGCAGTTCGTTCTGCGAAGGGTTGCTCTCGGCCTGGTCATCGCGGCGGCTCTGCCGCTGTCCGCCCTGTTCGCGGCCGACGAAGACGCGAAAGTCCTTCCCACCCTCCTCATCAAAGGGGAGATCGTTTCACTCGATACGAACGATCCCACGGCGACATTGCTGAAAGTCAAAGATCGCTATGGGTTTGAAACTCCCATCTTCGTGACGCAAGAAACCAAGATCTCCAAAGCCGATGCTGCGGTGCCCGCCACCAGTTTGGCGACCGGCACGTCCGTTGAGGTGGAATACAACTTCGACATCAATACGGCAAAGCGTCATGCGGTGTCGGTGAAAGTCGCCGTTCCCACGCAAGCGGCGGCAGCTCCTACGTCACCGACCACAACGACGTCGACAGCCCCGGCATCTTCGGCCGCGCCCACGACGGCGCAGCCAACGCCTGAAGCTCCTGCGATGTCCACCCCGCCTTTACAAGAAGAAGCGGCGCCCTCCACTCGGTAAGTACGGTGCACAGAAACACGGCGGCTCCGTCGCGGGGTCGCCGTGTTCTCTGTTATTGACGAGCCCGCGATGACGCCTCGATACGTGGACGCCTCGGTAGCCCCGCCAGCCGTGCACTACCGCACACCCATCAGGGGCTCGCTCATCTGGTGGTTGCGGTTTGTCGGGGTGGCGGCCTTCTTGCTCATCTTGGCATTACATCTGCCGCGATCGCAGGAGGTGCATCTCGCCCAGATCGATCTGCGCTGGCTCGGCTTCTGCATGCTGTTGACCGTGGGCCAGCTCGCGCTGGAAGCCCTCGCGTGGCAGTGGCTGCTGTGGATGCAGCGCATTCCGCACTCGTATCCCAAGACGTTGCTGGCCTACCTGGCCAGTCAATACTTGGGATTGGTCACGCCGGGGCACGTGGGAGAGTTTTTGGCGGCGGGCTATATTTCGATGGAGACGGGGATTACGTTCGGCTACGCGCTCTCGAGCGTGGTCATGAAGAAGCTCCTCGGCTGGACCACCATTCTCTTCTTCGGGGTCTGGGGGCTCCCGCTCTTAGCCCAGGTGCCGTTTCTGCACGGCGTCCAGCAAATCGCGTGGATTAGCGTCGCGGCGGTGGCGATCCTCGCGGTGGGCATCGGGGTGTGGGTCTTCTCCTTGCGCCGCTTGGCGCGACGATGGCAGAAGCTCTCGCCGTGGCAAATCGACATGACTGAATTCTGGGCGGGCGTTCATCAGCTCGCCTCGTGGCGGCTGCTGCTTCCGTTTGGCATCTTGGCCCTCGCCTTCAGCGTGCTCTTTCTGCAATTTAATGCGATCCTGCGTTCGATGGGAGTGGTGCTGCCGTTTCTGCTGCTCAGCAGAATTTTAGCCCTGAGCCGCATCGCCGCGAGGCTTGTGCCGATCTCCGTGGTGGGCTTTGGCTCCAAGGATGCGGCGATGATCGTGCTGCTCTCTCAGCAGGGCATTGACTTCACCGCCGGGCTGGCGGCGACCCTCTTGTTTTTGATGTGCTCCTACTTGATGACGCTCTTGCTCAGCGGGCTGTGTTGGTGGATCAAGCCGCTGATGGTGCGTCGCGCTGCGCCAGCCAGCTCATGAGGTAGCGCGTCGCCGGCATCTGCAAGATCCAGGGGTGATCAGGCGCCTGGAGCGACCCTCCACCCATCCGCACACAAAGCCCGCAATCCGCGGCGGCAATGCGCAGCATCTCCTCCGCAAGGCCCAAGAGATGATACGTGCACAAGCTCAGCAGCAACGTGCCCTTGGGAGCCAACAGCCCCAAGCCATGCACGAGCAGATGATGCAGCGCCTGGCGGCCTTTGAGCGCCTGGGCTTTGCTTTTGGCGAGGGCGGGCGGATCGAGCAGGACCCAGGCAAATCGTTCGCGGCGCTTCGCCGCAGCACTCAGCCAGTAAAACGCATCGCCGGTAACGAATTCCATCCGATCGCTGACGCCGTTAAGGGCGGCATTCTCTTGGGCGAGAGCGAGCGCCGATTCTTCCTGCTCCACGCACACCGCGCGCGCTCCTCGGCTGGCGGCTGCGATGCCAAAGGCTCCGGTATACGCAAACACATCGAGGACCTGATCCGCAGGATGAATTCGATCCCGGAATAGGCGTCGGGTCTGCCGCTGATCAAGGTAGAAGCCGGTTTTCTGGCCATGATAGGGGTCAACCCAGAAGTGCAACTCGTCTTCATAGATGCGGATGCGATCCGGGACGCTGCCGCTGAGCACCTGCGTGAGCGCCGGGAGCCCCTCCTCCTCGCGGAATTCTTTATCGCTGCGCTCGAGCACGCCCTTGGGATGGATCAGCTCCCGCAGCAGATCGACGATCGTGGATTTCCATCGCTCCATCCCGGCCGCGCGGCTTTGCAAGACGAGGTACTCGGCATATTGATCCACGATCACGCCGGGCAGATGGTCGGCTTCGCTGAAGACGAGGCGCCGCGCGTCGGTGCCGGTCAAGTCGCGTCGCGCATCGATGGCGGCCGCCAGACGATGCGCGAGCAGCGCTCGATCAATCGGCTGGGTCCGCTCTCGGCTGACGACGCGAGCCGCAATGTGGGAGCGGGCGCTATAAAAGGCATAGCCCAAGAAGGTTCCCTGGGGATCACACAGTTCCACGACGTCGCCGTTGCCGATAGCCTCCGCCGCCTTCGCTTGCAGCTCATCGCGGAACACCCAACAATCAAAATTGCGGACACGTTTGGCGGCTGAGAGCGAAATTGTCAATTGAGGTGTTGCGACCATGGCGACCATTGTACCATCATATAGATGCTGCTTCGGCCTTCGCGGCGTCGCGAAGCCTTGGCAGCTTCTACATGGAAGCACAATTGACATCGAGGGGCCTTCACCATAGAGTACCACTGCGATGTCGCAACCGTTCTATCTGAAACAATTGGAGCTCGGGCCGATGCAGAATTTCGTCTACCTCATCGGTGATCCTCACAGCCGGGAGGCGGCCGTCGTGGATCCCGGATGGGAAGTGCCCCGCATCCTGCAGGCGGCTGCCGCGGATGGCTATCGGCTGACGAAGGCGTTTGTGACGCATCACCACTTCGATCACGTCATGGGGCTTGGCGAGCTCCTCAAGGCCGTCGATCTGCCCATCTATGCGCATCGCAACGATGCGCCGCTGCTTGAGGTCTCGCCCTCGAGCCTCAAGCCGGTGGGGGGCGGGGAAGAGGTGTTGGTGGGTCGCGTGCCCATCGCGCTGTTGCACACGCCGGGGCACACGCCAGGATCGCAGTGCCTGCTCGTCAACGGACATTTGCTCTCCGGCGATACGTTGTTCATTCGAGCGTGCGGTCGATGCGATCTGCCGGGGGGCGATCCGCGGCGGCTGTATGACAGCTTATCGAACACATTGCGCGCGCTCGATGATGAGACCGTGCTATGTCCCGGGCATCACTACGCCGAGGTGCCGACCTCGCGCCTGGGCGAAGAAAAGCGGGCGAACCCATTTCTCAGCGCCCCGACCCTGCAGGAGTTCCTCCATCTCGTCGGGGCCGGATGATGGAAGGAGCCGCGTCCTTTCCGACCTCGTGCGCCGTCGCCCTGAAAGAGTGGGCGACCGTCCTGGCGGCGATGGCGCGCGGGGAACAAATCGTGCTGGTGCGCAAAGGCGGGCTCATGGAGCCGGGCAGCGGGTTTGAGCTCGTGTCCACGAGCTTCGTGTTCTATCCGACCTTTGAGCATCAAGCCGTCGCGTATCTGCGCGATCCGTATCAAGCGTCATTTGAGCAGGTGCGAAGCACCCGCGCTCCTGAGGGGCAGGTGCGGATCGAGCTGGGCGGGGTGGCGGTGTCCTGCGTGCAATCGCGCGATCCTGGGATCATTGAGCGGCTCGCCCCATTTCATATCTATCATCGATCCTTCGTCAGCCAGCGATTGAAGTGGCAGCCGGAGCAGCCGCTGGTCCTCATGGCGGTTCGCGCATTTCGCTTGATGACTCCGTTGCTCTTGCCCGTCAGCCCACGCTACGCCGGGTGCAAATCCTGGGTCGAGCTCGAGGCCCCGCTGCCCCTCGGAGAGGTTCGCCCCGTGCTGGATGACGCCACCTTCCAGCAGCGCATGCGTGAGCTGGCAGCACGGCTCTCCCGAGCGTAACCGTCCTGGATGCGGGTGCTGATTCTTGGAGCCGGCGCCATCGGCAGCGTCCTCGGAGGTTTCCTGGCCAGGGCGGGCCACGACGTGACCTTGCTGGGGCGGGCATGGCATGTGGATGTCGTCAGGCGCGAGGGCTTGCGCCTCACAGGATTGTGGGGGACGCACCATATCCGAACGCTGGCCGTGGCGACGGATCCTGAAGCGGCGGCGGCCCGCGGTCCGTTTGAATGGGTCCTCGTGTGCGTGAAGGCGCATCAAACGGCGGGAATTCTTCCGATCCTCCCGAGGCTATTGGGGCCGAGTACGCTGGTGTGCGCGCTCCAAAATGGATTGGGCAACTTTGAGACGCTGCTTCAGGTCGTCAGCCCGGCGCGGCTCGCCCTGGGTCGCGTGATCTTCGGTGCCGAACTCGAGCCGGGACATGCCCGTGTGACCGTGTGCGCCGATGAGGTGGTGATCGGCGCGCCGGATGCGCGATTTCCTTCGACGGCCGCGGCGGCGCTTGCGCAGGCGCTCAAGGCCAGCGGCGTGCCGGCCCGTCCGACGACATCGATCCTGCCGGTGATCTGGGCGAAGGTGCTGTATAACTGCGCCCTCAACGGGCTCTCGACGCTGCTGGAAGTTTCCTATGGCGTTCTTGCGACGCATCCTGTGAGCCCGCGCGTGATTCGCGCCATCATCGAGGAAGCGTACCAAGTCGCGGCGGCTCACCGGATCGCGTTGGAGCCGTCCACGGCTGCCGCTTACACGGAGCTGCTGTTCGCCACGCTCATTCCCGCGACGGCGAGTCATCGCGCGTCGATGCTGCAGGACGTCCGGCGCGGCCACATGACGGAGATTGAGGCCCTCAACGGCGCGCTCGTGCGGTTGGGCGCGCAGGTCGGCGTGGCGACGCCGACCAACGCGCTCATCGCTCGCCTCGTCCATGCCAAGGAGCAATGGATGGGTGTGCGATCCGGTTGAGGTGGTGGGACGCGCGGAGCGTTGACGCCATGACGCGCATTTGTTAGACTGCCCGCTGCATGTCTGTCAGTTTCCATCGAGGACTCACCGTTTTTCTTCCACGGCATCTCATCCGATGAAAAGAAACATGGCGCGCAAGACCGCGCGATTCGCCGCGACGACACAGGCGCGGGCGCACGAGCGGCAACGCAGCGGCGCGCTGCTGGACGGCCGGGACCGGGCTCCGGCGCGCGCGATGCTCAAGGCGGTCGGCTTGACCGACGCGGATCTGAAACGGCCGCTCATCGGGATCGCCAACACGTGGACCGAGGTCATGCCGTGCAACTATCACCTGCGGCGCCTCGCGGAGCAGGTGAAACGGGGGGTGCGAGCCGCCGGCGGCACGCCGCTGGAATTCAATACGGTGGCGGTCTCGGATGGCATCGCGATGGGGACCGAGGGCATGAAAGCGTCGCTCATCAGCCGCGAAGTCGTCGCGGATTCCATCGAGCTCGTCGCCCGCGGGCATCTGTTTGATGGGCTGGTGGCGCTCTCCGGCTGCGATAAGACGATCCCCGGGACCGTGATGGCGTTGATCCGGTTGGATATCCCGTCGCTGATGCTCTATGGAGGGTCCATCGCGGCAGGGCAGTTCCGCGGCCGCTCGGTGACGATCCAGGATGTCTTCGAAGGCGTGGGGGCGTGCGCGGCGGGGAGAATGAGTGCCCGCGATCTGCAGGAACTGGAGGATTGCGCATGCCCCGGTCCGGGAGCATGCGGCGGCCAGTTCACGGCGAACACGATGGCGATGGCCATCGAGATGTTGGGGCTCGCTCCCATGGGCAGCGGCGGCGTTCCGGCGATGGACCCGCGCAAGGACGACGTCGCCTTCGAGGCGGGGAAGTTGGTCATGAAGCTGCTGCATCGCAATCTGCGTCCGCGCCAGATCGTCACGCGCCCGGCGCTGGAAAATGCGATCGCGGCCGTGGCCGCGACGGGAGGATCGACGAACAGCGTGCTGCATCTGTTGGCGATCGCGCGGGAAGCCGAGGTGCCCCTCACGATGGACGTCTTTGATCGCATCAGCCGCGTGACCCCGCTGCTCGCCGATCTAAAGCCCTGGGGGCGATTCGTGGCGACCGATCTCTATCATGCGGGTGGGATTGGGCTCATCGCGCAGCGCCTGCTGCAAGCGCGCCGAGTGCACGCGGCGGCCATCACGGTGTCCGGCCGCTCCCTCGGGGAAGAAGCCAAGCGAGCCAAAGAAACTCCCGGGCAGCGCGTCGTTCGCCCGGTGAAGCGGCCGTTGAAGCCAAGCGGCGGCCTGGTCGTGCTGCGCGGCAATCTCGCTCCCGAAGGGTGTGTCGTGAAAATCACCGGGCATGAGCCGTTGCGGTATCATGGCCCCGCGCGGGTGTTTGACAGCGAAGAAGCGGCGTTCGCCGCCGTGCAGCGACGACGGATCAAGCGCGGAGACGTCGTCGTCGTTCGGTACGAAGGGCCGCGCGGCGGCCCGGGCATGCGAGAGATGCTGGCGGTCACGGCGGCCATCGTCGGCCAGGGGCTCGGCAGCCTCGTGGCGCTGCTGACCGATGGTCGATTCTCAGGAGCGACGCGCGGCTTGATGGCGGGCCACGTGGCGCCCGAGGCGGCGTGCGGAGGCCCGATCGCGCTCTTGCGCGACGGCGATGCGATTACCTTTGA
>Ga0209399_10000846_pt1 | contig 17125 bp, 16 predicted proteins | sample OV2TP3_FD_184130 | JGI IMG/M metagenome (GOLD analysis project Ga0209399, IMG submission 184130) | Hot spring microbial communities from Beatty, Nevada to study Microbial Dark Matter (Phase II) - OV2 TP3 (SPAdes) (version 3) | ecosystem: Environmental > Aquatic > Thermal springs > Hot (42-90C) ... | reverse complement strand
TGGCCGTTCTGCGCGAATCCCTGAGAACCATTGAAGCCGGGGCGGCTGCGGGGACAGGCCCCATGGCGGGGATGGCGGTGCAGTGGCTGGGTGTCCTGGACTCATACAAGCAGCGCGAGCCTCTCAAAGCCGCCGCGGCCGCTGCGCTGCTCCACGAAGTGGCCCGCACCACGCAGGCCGAGGGAGTGCCGGAAGCCCCGTTCGTTGCATATCTGGATCGTCTTGCAAGTGCCGGAGGCAACGCGTTTCTCTCCCTGAATGCGGCGACGCAGCCGGCGAGCGCCTCGCCGAGCCGCGCGTGCACCCGGGCGCGCTCGAGCAGGTCCACCGCGCCCGCCGCCATCCACTGCGCCTCGGGCGCAGGAAAGCGCTGCGGCTCGACCAGGCGCAGGTCGGCCAGGCCCATGGTCTGCATGGCGCGCGCGGCGGCGCCGACATTACCCGGGTGGCTGGGCCGGCAAAGGACGATGCGCACATCGGCAAGGCTCACCATACTAGAATACGCGCCCCGTGCACCCCATGCTCAACATCGCGGTGAAAGCGGCGCGGCGTGCGGGCCAGATCATCAACCGCGCCGCGCTGGACGGCGCCGGGCTGGAGGTTCGCGCCAAGCGCGCCAACGATTTCGTCACGCGGGTGGACCGCGCCGCCGAGGCGGCGATCATCGAGGTGCTGCGCGCCGCGTACCCGGACCACGCCATCCTCGCCGAGGAGTCGGGAAGCACCGCGGGCGGGCGCGGCGAGCACCGCTGGATCGTCGACCCGCTGGACGGCACGACCAACTTCATCCACGGCTTCCCGCAGTACTGCGTCTCGATCGCGCTCGAGCACCGCGGCACGCTCGCGCACGCGGTGGTGTACGACCCGGGACGCAACGAGCTGTTCACCGCCTCGCGCGGGCGCGGCGCGTTCCTCGACGATCGCCGCATCCGCGTCTCGAAGTGCGCGGCCCTCAAGGACGCGCTCGTCGGCACGGGCTTTCCCTTTCGCGAGGTCGCGCGCATCGACCGCTACGTGGCGCAGCTGCGCGCCATGATGACCGCGACCGCGGGCGTGCGCCGCGCCGGCGCCGCGGCGCTCGACCTCGCCTACGTCGCCTGCGGGCGGCTGGACGCGTTCTGGGAGCTCGGGCTCTCGGCCTGGGACATGGCGGCGGGCGCCCTGCTGGTCCAGGAAGCCGGCGGCCTGGTGGGCGACCTCGAGGGCGGCCCCGGATTCCTCGACAGCGGCGAGATCGCCGCCGCCACCCCCAAGGCGTTCGCGCCGCTGCTGGAGGCGCTGCGCGGCTAGAGGGCCTCAGGCGGCCTGTGCCATGTGGAACTGGATCACGCGGTTGCGCCCCTGCTGCTTCGCCTGGTACATGGCGCGGTCGGCGCGCGCCACCAGCGCGTCCAGCGTCTGCCCGTCGCCCGGGAACCCGGCGATGCCGATGCTCACCGTGCACTCGAGGCGCTTGCCGTCGACCTCCAGCGGCGCCCCGGCGACCGCGTCGCGGATGCGCTCGGCGACCTCGAGCGCGCCCTTGATCGGCGTCTCCGGCAGCAGCACGATGAACTCGTCCCCGCCGTAGCGCGCCGGGACGTCGGTGTAGCGCAGCTCGGCCTGGATGGCGCGCGTGAGGTGGCGCAGCAGCCGGTTGCCGGCGTCGTGGCCGTGCGCGTCGTTGACCGCCTTGAGGCTGTCCGAGTCGATCATCAGGATGCTCGCCGGGCGGTTGTAGCGCAGCGCCTGGCCGAAGAGCCGGTCGGCGGCGATGGCGAAGCCGCGCGTGTTGAACAGGCCCGTCAGCTCGTCGGTCTCCGAGAGCAGCTTCGCCCGGTTCAGGCCATAGCGGATGTCGGCCGAGAACATCGTCACGATGTAGGCCACCAGCACCACGGGCGCGATCTGCGCGGCGAAGTTGCCGACGAAGGACAGCGACGCCAGGCGCTCCACCGAGACGCTGCCCCCCAGCAGCACCTGGCAGGCGGCGATCAGCGCGACCTCGATCAGGGTGGTGACCTTGCCCAGCGCCAGCGCCGAGGTGATCACCGGCAACATGTAGGTGTTGAGCAGCGGGCTGTCCAGTCCGCCCGTGTACCAGAGCACCCAGGTGATGAAGGCGATCATCGCCCAGGTCTCGATCGCCACCTTCCAGCGCGTCTCGGTCTTGTAGAAGTTGGCGTAGCGGAACGCCATCACCAGCGCGGCGTAGAAGAACAGCGCCGCCACCACGGCGGTCTCGACGACCTTCTCGGGCCCGCCGAAGATCAGCCACAGCAGCACCAGGATCAGCAGCAGCCAGTGGATCTCGGCGACCGTGCGCGAGATGCCGCGCAGCTCCTCCTGCTCGAGGCTCGGCGTCTTCTCCCGCCCGGACTCGGGCGGCGAGGTCATCGGCATGCGCTGGTTTCCCCCGGGACGCTAGCTTACCGCTTCGGGCGGAAAACCGCCCGGCCGGGTGTGGCTATTGCCGAGGCCCGCGCCGCAGGCGGATACTGGCGTCCGGGGGGACACGCCCAATGCGATTCCTGCTCGCGCTCGCGCTGGCGCTCTACGGCACCGTCTGCTTCGGCCAGAAGTGGGTCGACGACAAGGGCAAGATCTACTACGGCGACCCGCCTCCGGGAATCAAGGTGAAGCCGGCTGCGATGAAGGGCGGTGCGACCTCCTCGGTAGGCTCCCAAGGGGGAGGCTCCGTTCCCGCGAGCGGCGGGGGCAGCCTCACGCAGCAGGAGAAGGACTTCCAAAAGCGGCAAGCGGCGCGCGAGGCTCGCGAGCGCGACGAGCGCGTCATGCAGCACAACCGGGAGGTGATGCGCAACAACCAGCGCGTCTGGAAAGAGCGCTACGGCAAGTAGGCGTCAGCGCCCCGGCGGCGGGATCGTCCACAGGAAGAGCGGCCGGCCTTCGGCCTCGATGCTGCGCTCGGGCGGCCAGTCGCCCATGTCGAAGCGGTGCGAGACCACGCGGCTGCCGGGCCGCAGCTCGCCGCGCAGCTTCGGCGCGAGGCGCCGATTCATCTCGGGGAACAGGAACAGCGTGACGACGCTCGCTTCGCGCAACTCCGACTGGAACAGGTCCGCCTGGCGGAACTCGACCAGGTGCGCGACCCCGGCAGCCCGTGCGCGGCAGCGCGCCTCCTCGACCAACCTTGCGTCGAGCTCGATGCCGACGGCGCGAATGCCGTAGATCGCAGCGGCAGCCACCGGGATGCGCCCGTCGCCCGAGCCGAGGTCATAGAGCACGTCGCCGGGACGCAGCCGCGCGAGCCGGAGCATCGCCTCGACCACCCGGTGCGGCGTAGGCAGGTACAGCACCTGAGACTCGTGCAGGTCGGCCGCGCTCGGCAGCTCGGGGCGCGGCGCGCAGGCGCCCGCGGTCTGCGCCAGCAGCAATGCCAGCACAGCGGCGATTCCCTGCAGCCCCCGCCAGGCGAGGCGACGATGCACGATTCCCTCCCGGCGCCCATGATACCGGCCGCCGCGCGCGCGCCGAGGGTCGGCGATAATCTGGCGGCATGGGCTCCGCGTCGGCCGAGATCGCCGGACACACGCCGATGATGCAGCAGTACCTGCGCATCAAGGCGCAGCACCCGCAGATGCTGCTCTTCTACCGCATGGGCGACTTCTACGAGCTGTTCTACGACGACGCCGAGAAGGCGGCGCGGCTGCTCGATCTCACGCTCACCACGCGGGGCGCCTCGGCGGGCGAGCCGATTCGCATGGCGGGCGTCCCCTGGCACTCGGCCGAGCAGTACCTGGCGAAGCTCGTGAAGCTCGGCGAATCGGTCGCGATCTGCGAGCAGGTGGGCGACGTCGCCACCGCGAAGGGGCCGGTCGAGCGGGAAGTGACGCGCATCGTCACGCCGGGGACCCTCACCGATCCCGCGCTGCTGGAGGACAAGGCCGACAACGTGCTCCTCGCGCTCGCGCCCGAGAAGGCCTGCATCGGGCTCGCCTGGCTCTCGCTCGCGAGCGGTGAGCTGAAGGTGGCGGAAGTCGCGCCCCAGGCCCTCGAGAACGAGTTGCGCCGCATCGCGCCCGCGGAGGTGCTTGCCGCCGAAGGCGTGGAACTGAACGGCTATTGCGTGACGCGGCTGCAGGCCTGGCAGTTCGACTACGCCTCGGGCAGGGCGCGCCTGCTCGAGCAGCTGGGCGCGGCCTCCCTCGAAGGCTTCGGCGTGGAGGACCTGCGCCCGGCGATCGCCGCCTGCGGCGCGCTGCTCGACTACGCGAGGAAGACCCAGGGCCAGGCGCTCGCGCATGTCGGCGCGGTGCGCGCCGAGCGCGCGGGCGAATACCTGCGCATGGACGCGGCGACGCGCCGCAATCTCGAGATCACCGAGACGCTGCGCGGCGAAGCGGCCCCTACCCTGTTCTCGCTGCTCGACGAGTGCGCCACCGGGATGGGCAGCCGGCTGCTGCGCCACTGGCTGCACCACCCCTTGCGCGACCGCGCCGAGCTCGCGCGCCGCCACGATGCCATCGAGCCGCTGCAGGAGGCGGCCAGGTCGGTGAACGCGTGCCTGCGCAGGTTCGCGGACGTGGAGCGGATCGCGGCGCGCATCGCGCTGAGGAGTGCGCGCCCGCGCGATCTCTCCGGGCTGCGCGAGAGCCTCGGGCTGCTCGCCGGCCTGCGCGAGGCGATCCCGCGCGTGGCGACACTGCTCGAGGAGACGATCCGGGACCTGGAAGATCCGCCCGAGGCAATGCGCCTGCTCGCCGGCGCCATCGCCCCGGAGCCCGCGGCCATGCTGCGCGACGGCGGCGTCATCGCTGACGGCTGGTCGGCCGAGCTCGACGAGCTGCGCAAGCTGCAGTCCTCGGGGGGCAGCTTCCTGGTGGAGCTGGAGGCGCGCGAGCGCGCGCGCACCGGCATCGCCAACCTGCGCGTCGCCTACAACCACGTGCACGGCTACTACATCGAGGTGACCAACGCCAACGCCGGCAAGGTGCCGGCCGAGTACCGCAGGCGCCAGACGCTGAAGAACGCCGAGCGCTACATCACGCCGGAACTCAAGGCGTTCGAGGACAAGGCGCTCTCGGCGCGCGACCGCGCGCTGGCGCTGGAGAGGACGCTCTACGAGCAGCTGCTCGAGGATCTCGCGCCGGAGCTGCCGCGGCTGCAGGCAATCGCGCGCGCCCTCGCCCGGCTCGACGTGCTCGCGTGCTTCGCGGCCGTCGCCTCGGCACGAAGCTATACGCGCCCGCAGTTCGTCGACGAGCCGCTGATCGAGATCGAGGCGGGGCGCCACCCGGTGGTGGAGGCGCGCATCGAGCGCTTCATCGCCAACGACTGCCGCCTCTCGCGGGCCCGGCAGCTGCTGCTCGTCACCGGGCCGAACATGGGCGGCAAGTCCACCTACATGCGGCAGGTGGCGCTCGTCGCGCTGCTCGCCCACACCGGCTGCTTCGTGCCGGCGCGCGCGGCGCGCATCGGCCCGATCGACCAGATCTTCACCCGCATCGGCGCCTCGGACGACATCGCGGGGGGCGCCTCCACCTTCATGGTCGAGATGACCGAGAGCGCCAGCATCCTGCACAACGCCACGCCCTCGAGCCTGGTGCTGCTGGACGAGATCGGGCGCGGCACCTCGACCTTCGACGGCCTCGCGCTCGCCTGGGCGATCGCGCAGCACCTGGTCGAGCGCGGCCGCCCGCTCACGCTCTTCGCCACCCACTACTTCGAGCTCACCCGCCTCGCGCTCGAGCACCGCGCGGTGGCGAACGTGCACCTCGACGCGGTGGAGCACAAGGACAGCATCGTGTTCCTGCACGCCGTAGAGGAAGGCCCCGCCTCGCAGAGCTACGGGCTGCAGGTCGCGGCGCTCGCCGGGGTGCCGAAGCCGGTGCTGCGCCAGGCGAGGAAGTACCTGCAGATGCTGGAAGAGAGCAGCCTGCGGCGGGGCGGGCAGGACGACCTGTTCGCCGGGGCGGCGCGCGCGCCGGAGCCCGAGCCGGCGCTCGATGCGCTGCGCGAGGCGCTCGGGGCGACCAACCCGGACGAGCTCTCGCCCCGCGAGGCGCTGGAGCTGCTCTACCGCCTGAAGAAGCTGTGACGTGACGCTCGTCGACATCGGTGCCAACCTCACGCATCCCGCGTTCCGCGAGGACCTCGACGAGGTGCTCGCGCGCGCGCGCGAGGCGGGCGTGCGCACCATCGTCGTCACCGGGACCACGGTCGGGGAATCGGAGAAGGCGCTCGCCCTGGCGGACTCGCACCCGGCTCTGCTCCGGGCGACCGCCGGCGTGCACCCGCACCACGCGCGCGAGTGCGGGCCCGCGACGATTGCCGCGCTGCGCGGGATCGCCGCGCACCCGCGCGTCGTCGCGCTCGGCGAATGCGGCCTGGACTACAACCGCAACTACTCGCCGCATCCGGACCAGGAGAAGTGGTTCGCGGCGCAACTCGAGCTCGCCCGGGAGCTGGGCAAGCCCCTGTTTCTGCACTCGCGCGACGCGCACCCGCGCTTCGCCGAGATGCTCAGGGCTCACGGCGTCGCGCGCGCGGTCGCGCACTGCTTCACCGGCGAGAGGCAGGAGCTGCACGCCTACCTCGAGCTCGGCCTGTATATCGGCATCACCGGCTGGATCTGCGACGAGCGCCGCGGCGCGCACCTGCTGGAGCTGGTGCGCGTGATCCCGCCCGAGCAGCTGCTCGTGGAGACCGATGCGCCCTACCTCGCGCCGCGCGACCTGCGCCCGCAGCCCAAGGCGCGCAGGAACGAGCCCGCTTTCCTGCCGCATATCGTAAGGACGGTCGCGCGTGCGCTCGGGCGCCCTGCCGAGGAAGTCGCGGCCGAGACCGCGCGCAACGCCCGCAGGCTGTTCGGCATCGACGGCGATGAACCTGGCGCATCTGCTCCTGCGCAGCGCGCGCTGGCTGCCTGAGCGTCCGGCGCTCGCGCTCGGCGCGCGCGCGGTAGCGGGCTACGGCGAGCTCGCCGCGCGCTCCGCGCGGCTCGCCTCCGCGCTGCGTACGCGGCTCGGCCTCGCGCCCGGCGACCGCGTCGCCCTCGCGATGCAGAACTGCCCCGAGTACTGGGAGGTGCTGTTCGCCTGCTGGCACGCGGGCCTCGCCGCGGTACCGATGAACGCCAAGCTCCATCCGAAGGAGTTCGAGTACATCCTCGGCAATTCCGGCGCCAGGCGCTGCTTCGTCACGCCGGACCTCGAAGCATCGCTCGGCTTCTTCTCCGGCGTCGTTTCGGTCTCTTCGCCCGAATACCGGAGCCTCGGGGACGAGCCGCAGGACCCCTTCCCCGCGCGGCCGGATGACCTGGCCTGGCTCTTCTACACCAGCGGCACGACCGGGGTGCCCAAGGGCGCGATGCTCACGCACCGCAACCTCCTCTTCGCCACCCAGGCCTACCTCTGCGACATCGACAAGCTCGCGCCCGGCGACGCCATCGTGCACGCGGCGCCGCTCTCGCACGGCTCGGGGCTCTACGGCCTGGCGCACTTCGCCGCGGGCGCGGTCAACGTGATCCCGGAGTCGGGCCATTTCGACCCGGCCGAGATCTTCGCGCTCGTCGCGCGCTGGCCCGGCACCTCGTTCTTCGCCGCGCCCACGATGATCGTGCGGCTGCTCGCGAGCCCGGCCGCGGGACGCGCCGACCTGCGCCACCTGAAGACGATCAGCTACGGCGGCGCGCCCATGTACGTGGCGGACGCGCTGCGCGCGATCGACCTCTTCGGGCCGCGCCTGTACCAGCTCTTCGGCCAGGGCGAGAGCCCGATGACCATCACCGGGCTGCCGCAGTCGGAGCACGCGGCACGAAGCCGGCTGGAGACCTGCGGCTTCGCGCGCACCGGGGTGGAAGTGAAGATCTTCGACGCGCAGGACCGCGAGCTGCCGCCCGGCGAGCCGGGCGAGGTCGTGACGCGCTCGGACTGCGTCATGGCGGGCTACTGGGGGAACCCCGAGGCAAGCAGCCAGGCGCTGCGCGGCGGCTGGCTGCACACCGGCGACATCGGCTCGCTCGACGAGGCCGGGTTCCTCACGCTGCGCGATCGCTCCAAGGACATGATCATCTCGGGCGGCTCCAACATCTACCCGCGCGAGGTCGAAGAGGCGCTGCTGCGGCACCCCGCGGTGGCCGAGTGCGCCGTGGTCGGCCGCGCGCACCCCGAGTGGGGCGAGGAGGTGGTCGCCTTCGTGGTGGCGCGGGGCCCGCTCGGGGCGGCGCAGCTGGATGCGGTGTGCCTCGCGCACATCGCGCGCTTCAAGCGCCCGCGCGAGTACCGCTTCGTCGCCGGGCTGCCGAAGAACAACTACGGCAAGGTCCTCAAGACGGAGCTGCGCAAGCTCCTATAATCCGCGCCAGCATGAGCCAGCGCCCGCTGATTCTCGTCGCCGACGACGACGAGGACATCCGCAATCTCTTCGGCGCCATGCTGCGGCAGGACTACGAGGTTAAGTTCGCGGCCACGGGCGACGAGACGCTGATCCAGGCCGACACCGAGCCGCTGCCCGACCTGATCCTGCTCGACGTCGAGCTGCCCGACGCCGACGGCTACCAGGTCTGCGCGCAGCTCAAGGCCAATCCCGCGCTCGCCTCGATCCCGGTGATCTTCGTCACCGGCCGCACCGACCCCAGGGATCAGGCGCGCGGCCTCATGGCAGGGGCGGTCGACTACATCACCAAGCCGGTGAGCGCCCCGATCACGCTGCTGCGCGTGCGCACCCAGCTCGCGCTCGTCGACCAGCGCCTCGCGCTCGAGCAGCAAATCCAGGAGCGCACCGAGGAGCTCTACGAGACGCGCCTGCAGCTCATCCGGCGCCTGGCGCGCGCCATGGAGTACCGCGAGGGCGGCCTCTCCAACCGGGTGATGCGCGTGAGCGGCTACGTCGAGGCGCTCTCGCAGGCGTTCGGCCTGAGGGGCAAGGCCTGCGAGGTGCTGTCGCAGGCGGCGGCGCTGTACGACATCGGCAAGATCGGCGTGCCGGACTACATCCTGAACAAGAGCGAAGCCCTCAACGAGGCCGAGTGGAGCGAGATGCGCCGGCACCCGGAGATCGGCGCCGGCATCATCGGCGAGCACAAGGACCCGTTGCTCGAGCAGGCGCGGCTGATGGCGCTCACGCACCACGAGCGCTGGGACGGCACCGGCTACCCGAAGCGGCTCAGGGGCGATGCCATCCCGGTGTCGGGCCGCCTGATGGCCCTCGCCGACGCCTACGAGGCGATGACCGCCACGCAGCGCCATCGCAGCCCGATCGCGCCGGAGGAGGCAGGCAGGCGCATCGCGGCGGAAACCGGCAAGCAGTTTGATCCCCGGATGGTCGCCGCCTTCCGCAGCGTGGAAAAGGAATTCGACGCGGTGCGGCGCAGGTACAAGGACGAGCTCGAGGGCATCCACGACCTCGACTTCAACCCGAAGAAGTGAGCGCGCGCGGTCCCCGGATGCGGCGCTGCTGGAACTGCGGCACTCCGGTGGGCGCCCGCGACAGGTTCTGCGCGCGTTGCGGGGCGCGGCAGCGGGATCCGAACCGGATTCAGTCCGGCCGCAGTACCTCGATCAGCCTGCGCTGCGGATCCACCCTGACCCGGTCGCCCGTCTTCACGACTCCCCCGGGCGGGGGGTCCCACCCCTCGGTGATCGGGATGCCGGCGAAGATCGCGCCCTGCACCATCACCGGGTTGGTCACCCCGAAGACGAACGCCTTCGGCGCGATCCCCTTCCACTTGATGTCGTGGAACGCCCACCCGGCGGCGATGCCGCCCTTCGCGGTGGGGAAGAAGCACACCTTGTCCACGATGCTCATGCCCTCCAGCTTGTGCCCGGGCTTGGTGATGACCCCCGACCAGCGGTCCAGATCGTAGCGCGGCGAGAACCCCTCCTCGGAGAGGAGCGCCTCGCCCTCCACCACCGGGCCGAACGCCCGCCGCACGCGGATGATCACTTGAGGGCGCCCGAGCAGGCGATCTCTGCGCACTCGGCGGTGCGCCGCAGGATGGTGTTGAAGCGGTGCGCGCCGATGATGTTCACGATCTTGGCCGAGTTCGAGACCATGTTGGTCCAGCGGTTGGCGACGCGCATCGGCGAGAGGTTCTGCAGGATGTAGAAGCACACCCCTTCCAGGAGCGTGACGCCCGCGTCCTCGAGGACCTTCGCGTAGCCGAGCGCGCGCGACTGCGCGAGCACCCCGCCGCTGGTGGTGACGAAGCAGCTCGAGCCGGGCTTCACCCGGCGACCCTCGAAGAGCTGCGCGAGGCGCTTCATCTCGAGCAGCGACTGCTGCGGCCCCGAGAACACCACCAGCCGCGCATCGCCGTCCCCCAGTCCGTACCCCGAGTACACCGCGGAAAGATCCTGCTCCGTGATCACGATCTCTTCGGCGGCCTCGCGGCCTCGCAGCGCCGCCTCGAGCGAGGGCGCCTCCGGCGTCACCCCCACGAAATGGAACATCCCCATCGAGCCGTAGCTCGCGAGCGCCGCCCCGAGGTGCTTGAGCTCGTCGGCGGTCGGCGTGCGCCGGTAGCCGTGAAACACCGGCACCGCGAAATAGTCCTGGTGCGCCTCGCCGACGAGCTTGCCGACCGCGCCCCAGTCGGCGAGGTCCTCGAGCGCAGCCTCCAGCCGCACCGCGAAGCTGCCGCGCCGGTGCGCATCCAGGTGAAAGCCGTACTCCGGCGTGCGCCCGGTGAGCGCGGCGGCGAGCGCGGCCGGCCCCGCCTCGAAGTTGGAGCGCGCGCCGAACACCGAGTTGGCGTAGATCACCGTGCCGGTGTCGCCCCAGGCGACGTGCTCGCCCAGGTGCGGCTGGTACACGGTCTGGTAGTTGATGCAGGTATCGGTGGTGAGGACGTCCATGCGGCGCAGGCAGGCGATCAGCTCGCGCTCCTTGGCCGCTTCGCCCGCGTCCTGGCCGAGCCGCGCGCAGTGCGCGAAGTCGATGCAGCGCGCGTTGGTCGTGGTCGGCACCGCGCAGCGCGCTCCGCGTGCCGCCTCGTCGCGCAGGTAGGCGAGCCCGCCGTCGCCCATCACCTCGATGTCGCCCATCATGTGCACGTTGGTGACGGGCACGAAGCGCTTGGCGCCCCAGAAGCGCCCCACCTCGAGCTGGTATTCGAGGGCGCGCCTCGCCGCCTCGCCGTGCGCGCCGCCGAGGATGGCGCGCTCCTCCGGCCCGAGCTCCACTACTCGCCCTTGCCGGGCTCGGCGCTGAAGTACTTCGCGTGCTTGTCCTGCTCGTCGCGGTGCGCGTCGGCGTCCGGCGGCGCGGTGCCCTTGCGCGTGATGTTCGGCCACTTCACCGAGTACTCGGTGTTCAGCTTCAGCCAGGCCGCGGCCTGGGGGTCGGAGTCGGGGACGATCGCCTTGGGCGGGCATTCCGGCTCGCACACCCCGCAGTCGATGCACTCGTCCGGATGGATGACCAGCATGTTGTCGCCCTCGTAGAAGCAGTCCACGGGGCAAACCTCGACGCAATCCATGTACTTGCACTTGATGCAGGCTTCGGTGACGACGTAGGTCATGGCACGGGCTGGCCGGAAAAGCGCGGATTATCGCACTTCCGGGCGTCCCGTCGCCGCAGGCGCAAGCGCGCGCCGCGGCGTCACCGTCACTTCATCCCCAGCGCGGCGCGCACGATCCCGTCGAGCAGCCGGTCGACCTCGGGCAGCGTGCGGCGGTAGGCGACCTGCACCGAGCCCGGCTTGCCCGGAAGCGCGTAGAGCGCGATCGCGTAAGGGCACCAGGCGATGTTGGCGGGATCGGCCTCCATGGTCCTGCGGCTCAGCTGCGCCGAGCAGAAGATCATCGCCTCGGCCCGGTCGTAGATGCGGCGCGCGGAGCCGACGTCCTTGCCGGTGCGCTCGAGCATCGCGCCGATGTGCGAGGTGTAGTCGATGACCAGTCCCTGGTCCTGGATCGCCAGCACCACGTCCTCCTTCACGGCGTCGAAGCCGCCCTTCGCCTCGTAGCGGACGATCTGCTGCGCCGCGGCGCTCGCCGAGGCGACGAGGCTCACCAGCAAGACCACGATCATGCGTGTCATGGGGCGATTCTCCTGGGTTGACCGGTTCCCAAGCTAGCGCGGCGCACCTGCAGGGGCTTGACGCAGGTCAACCGAGCCCGAGCAGCCGCGCCGCGTTGTGCTTGAGTATTAACGGCCGCACCTCGGGCTTGATCGGGAGCCGCTCGAACTCCGCCAGCCAGCGCTCGGGCGAGATCACCGGGTAGTCCGAGCCGAACAGGATGCGCTCCTTCAGCAGCGTGTTGGCGTACTGCACCAGGATCGGCGGGAAGTACTTCGGCGACCAGCCCGAGAGGTCGATGTAGACCTGCGGCTTGTGCGTGGCCACCGAGAGCGCTTCCTCCTGCCAGGGAAACGAGGGATGCGCGAGCACGATCGGCATGTCCGGGAAGTCCGCGGCGACATCGTCCAGCAGCAGCGGGTTGGAGTACTTCAGCCGGATGCCGCCGCCGCCGCGGGTCTGCGCGCCCACCCCGGTCTGCCCGGTGTGGAAGAGCGCGGGGAGCTTCGCTTCGGCGATCGCCTCGTACAACGGATAGGCGAGGCGGTCGTTGGGGTAGAAGCCCTGCACCGAGGGGTGGAACTTGAAGCCGCGCACGCCGAAATCCCGGATCAGGCGCCGCGCCTCGCGCACGCCCTCCGCGCCGCGGTGCGGGCTGATGCTCGCGAAGGGGATCGCGACGTCGGCGTGCCGGTGCGCGAGCTCGGCGATCTCCTCGTTGGTGACCGCCCGGCTCGCGCCCTTCTCGCCGTCCACCGTGAAGACGACGAAGGCCATCCTGAGCCGGCGGTACATCTCGGCCATCTCGGGGACGGTCTGGTGCTGCGGCGCGTAGCGGAAGTAGCGCCCCATCGCCTCCTGCGACTCGGTGGGCGCATCGTCCACCCGCAGCGCCGACTTCCAGGCGTGCGTGTGCACGTCGATCGCGACGAGGCCGCTCAGATCCATAGCACGCTTTCCGATGCCGGGTTGCGGTAAAGCGCCTCGACGAGGTCCTTGCGGCGCGCGAGCACCGCGCGCTGGTTGATCGAGCCCTTGTCGGTCGCTTCGCCGGCATCGAGCGAGGGCGGTTCCTCGAGAAGCATCGCACGCGCGATGCGGTTGGAGCTTCCCGTGCCGCCGAGGGTCCTGAGCCTGGCGAGGTACGCCTCGCGGGCGGCGGCGCCGGCGGGAAAGATCAGCGCCCCGAGCTCGCCCCTGCCTTCGCCGGCGATCACCACGTCGCGCACGAGCGGCGCGAAATGCTCGATGAAGCGCGCGCGCAAGGGGCCGACATGCACCCAGGTGCCGGTGGCGAGCTTGAAGTCCTCCGCGAGGCGCCCCGCGAAGCGCAGCCCCTGGGCGGGATCCTCCGGGTCGGCGAGCGTGAAGGCGTCCCCGAGGCGGTAGAAGCCTTCCTCGTCGAACGCCTGCGCGGTGAGCTCGGGCGCGCGCCAGTAGCCGGGCGTGATGTGCGGCCCTTTCACGCGCATCTCGAGCCTGCCCTCGACCGGCACCAGCCTCACCTCGGCGCCAGGCGGCGGCAGCCCCACGTTGGCGGCGTCATCGGTCTCCCACAGCCTGCCGATCGCGAACGGCGCGGTCTCGGTGGAGCCCAGCCCGGTGAGAAACGGGATGGTCTCGCCGCAGGTGTCGAAGGCAAGGTCCTTCATTTCGTCGAACACGTGTTGCGGCAGCGCCGCCCCGGCGAACCAGAGCACCTTCAGGCGGCTGAAGAAGTTGCGCCGCAAGCGCTCGTCGGCGCGCAGGTACGGCAGCAGCGCCTCGAACCCCTTGGGCACGTTGAAGTACCAGGTCGGCGCGATCTCGCGCAGGTTCTGCACCGTGGCCTCGATCGCGCCCGGCAGCGGCTTGCCCTCGTCGATGTAGTACGAGCCGCCGTTGTAGATCGCGAGACCGAAGTCGTGGTTGCCCGCCGCGGTGTGGTGCCAGGGCGCCCAGTCCACGAGCACCGGCGGCTCGTCGCGGAAGAACTCGAAGGCGGCGGCGATCATCGCCTGGTTCGAGCACCACATGCGCTGCGTGTTGATCACCGCCTTGGGCGCGCCGGTGGAGCCCGAGGTGAAGAGGAACTTGGCGATGGTGTCCGGGCCCACGCGCGCGTGCGCCTCCTCCACCGCGGCGTCCGCGGCGACGCGCTCGAGCTGCGCGAAGCCGGCCGCCGTGACGACCTCGACGTGGCGCGGCACCGCGACCTCGGTCGCGGCACCAAACGCCTTCGGATCGGCCAGGTACACCAGCCCCGGCTCGAGCAGCTGGACGATGGCGCGCAGCTTGGCGAAATCGGTGGAGAGCAGCGAGTACGCGGGCGACACCGGCGCGTAGGGGATGCCAGCGTACAGCGCGCCCAGGTGCAGCAGCGCGTGCTCGAGGTCGTTGCCCGAGAGCACCACCAGCGGGCGCTCGGCCGAAAGCTCGCGCGCGAGGAGCGCAGCGGCGATGCGCCGGGCACGGCTGCGCGCCTGCGCGTAGCTCAGGGTCCGCCAGGAGCCGGCGTCGCGCTGCGCGAACAGCACCCGGCCGGGCGCCTCGCGCGCCCAGTGCTCGAGCCGCTCGGTGAGCTTGAGCGGGTAGGCGCCCAGCGCGTGCGGCGAGCGCAGCCGCCACTCGCCGCCGGGGTGCCGTTCGGCCACCACCGCGGTGGCACCGAGGCGCACTGCCCGCACCGGACGAGTCATCCGGCCAGCTTCCCGAGCAGGCGCTGCAGCTCGCGGCGCTCCGCGGGCGCGAGCCGCGCGCCAAAGCGCTGGTCGTGCGCGAATACCCGTCGCCGCAACCCGGCGGTGAGGCGCTTGCCACGCCGCGTCAGGTACAGCCCCCAGGCGCGGCCGTCGTCGGGACGGTGCCGCCGCTCGGCGAGGCTCCTGCCGACCAGCCAGTCGGTGAGCAGCATCGCGCCGGAGCGCGCGGTGCCGAGCACCTCGCCGAGGGTGCTCTGCGAGATGCCGGGATTGGCCTCCAGGATCACCAGCGCGGTGTAGCGCGGCGGGGTGATGCCGTAGCCGTCGGTGGCGCGGGCGAACGCCTCGAACGCGGCGAGCTGGGCGCGCCTCAGCGCGTAGCCGAAATGGGCATGGAGATTGCCGTAATGGATCCCGGGCACGCGCGCCACGCTGCTGGCGCGCGGCCCGCGGTGCGTGGCACGGGCGCGGCGCATTGACCCGCATATTGTAATGCTATATAACAACCGCTCCATCTGAGGAGGAGCGATGAACCGCAGACACTTCAACCGGGCGCTCGCCGCCGCCGGGGTTGTCACCGCGTTTTCCCCGTTCGGCATCGTCCGCGCCCAGCCCGCCCGGCTCAAGGTCGGCGTCATCCTGCCGAAGTCCGGCGTGCAGGGCTTCATCGGCCAGTCCTGCCAGAAGGGCGCCGACCTCGCCCCGGGTGTCATCAAGGAGATGCTCGGTGTGGACATCGAGATCATGAGCGCCGACAACGAGTCGAGCGTCGACGTGTCGCGCACGCGCGCCGAGCGCCTGATCCAGGAGGGCGCGCACGTGCTGGTCGGCGCCTTCGACTCCGGGCAGACCGCCTCGATGGCGCAGGTCGCGGAGCAGCGCGGCATCCCGCACATCGTCAACATCGCCGCGGCGCCGCAGATCACCGAGCAGGGCTACAAGTTCGTGTTCCGCAACTTCCAGACCGCGCCCGACATCGTGCGCAACGGCCTCGCGCTGATCGGCGAGCTGTTCCAGGCGACCAACACCGTGCCGCGCTCGGCGGTGTTCATGCACGTGAACGACACCTTCGGCCAGGCGATGGCCAAGGGCATCGGCGCCTTCATGCCGCGCCTCACCCAGCTGCCGTTCAAGATCGTCGACACCATCTCCTACGATCCCGCGGCGAAGGACCTCACCGTCGAGGTGTCGAAGGCCAAGGCCTCGAACGCCGACTTTCTGCTTCTGGTGTGCCGCCTGAACGACGCCATCATCCTGCGGCGCGAGATGGTCAAGCAGCGCTGGAACCCGATGGGCATCGTCAGCCCCGGCTCCCCGGGAATGTACGAGGAGCAGTATTTCAGGACGCTCGGCAAGCTCTCCGAATACTCGATTTCGAACGTGCCGTGGTACAACCCGCGCGCCGAGCTGACCAAGGTGGTGGAGAAGGCCTTCCTCAGGCAGAACCCGAAGGACAAGCTGGTGTTCAACGGCCTGAACGTCGGCTTCACCTTCGAGGCGATCCTGATCGCGGCCGACGCGTTCAAGCGCGCAGGCAGCACCGATCCGAAGCAGCTCGCCGACGCCATCCGCCAGACCAACATCGCAGCCAAGATGATGCTCGGCGCGCCGATCAGGTTCAACGCGAAGGGCCAGGTCGAGGGCATCGGCTCGGCGTGCGTGCAGAACCTGAAGCTCACCCCGACCGTGGTGCTGCCGGCTGCCGCCGCGACGGCGAAGCCCGTGTTCCCGATGCCGGGATACAAAAAGGCATAGTTGTCTTTTGACTTAGTCGTCAACGTCGTCATCGCCGGGCTGCTGACCGGCCTGGTCTACGGCCTGATGGCGCTCGGGCTGTCGGTGATCTTCGGCGTGGTGCGCGTGGTCAACTTCGCCCACGGCGAGATGATGACCATCGCCATGTACGCCGCCACGGCGCTGTTCGCGGCGTTCCACCTCGACCCGTTCGCCGCCGTGCTGCCGGTGGCGGCCGCGTTCTTCGTGCTCGGATACGCGATGCAGGCAGGGCTCATCAATCCTTTCATCACCCGCCCCGAGCACTCGCAGTTCATGCTGCTCGTCGCGGTGGCGATCATCATGGTGAACGCGCTTCTCATGATCTTCGGGCCCGACGCGCGCAACGTGCAGGTCGATTACCAGCTCGAGTCCTTCGAGATCGGCGCGATCCTGCTCGACAAGGCGCGCCTTTACGCGGCCCTGCTCGCAGTCGCCGCGGCGGCGGCATTGTTCGCGTTTTTCAGGTTCACCCTGACCGGAAAGGCAATCCGCGCCTGCGCCGACAACTACCTCGGCGCCAAGGTCGTCGGCTTGAACGTCAAGAAATACTACTCGCTGACCTTCGGCCTCGGCGCCGCCTGCGTCGCGGTGGCCGGCTGCGCCATGGTGCTGCTGGTCGACGTCACCCCGCCGCTCGGCCCCTACTACACCCTGCTCGCGTTCGTCATCGTGATCGTCGGCGGCCTCGGCTCGATGGCCGGCG
>Ga0209399_10000844_pt1 | contig 17129 bp, 16 predicted proteins | sample OV2TP3_FD_184130 | JGI IMG/M metagenome (GOLD analysis project Ga0209399, IMG submission 184130) | Hot spring microbial communities from Beatty, Nevada to study Microbial Dark Matter (Phase II) - OV2 TP3 (SPAdes) (version 3) | ecosystem: Environmental > Aquatic > Thermal springs > Hot (42-90C) ... | reverse complement strand
GGCTTCTCTTTTGCGGGCTTCTCTTTAACCGGCTTCTCGCCTTCTTGTTGTCGTTTCTGCTCTTCCTGCCACTGAGCTATGGAGAAGATATCCAGCTCCCAGTCCACGAGCCGGCTGGCCAAACGGACATTCTGGCCGTGTTTGCCGATCGCCAAAGACAACTGATCTTCCGCCACGATAACGACAGCCTTTTTCTCGTTGGAATTCAATTGGATCTGGGAGATATCCGCCGGAGAGAGGGCTGCCTGGATGTACTCTTTCATATCCGAGGAATAACGCACAATGTCGATTTTCTCTCCGTGCAGTTCGGAAACGATGTTTTTGACGCGGGAGCCCCGCATCCCCACACAGGCCCCGACACAGTCCACCTTTTCATCTTTGGAGTAGACGGCAATCTTTGTCCGCTCGCTGGGATCGCGGGCAATGGCTTTCATCTCAACGATCCCCTCGTAAATCTCCGGCACCTCCAATTCAAAAAGCCGCTTGACGAAATTGGGATTGCCCCGCGATAAAACGATCTGCGGCCCGCGCATCTCCCGCCGGACATCCAAGACATAGGCCCGGATGCGGTCTCCCTGCCGGAATTCTTCCTTGGGAGACTGCTCGCTCTTGGGAAGAAAGGCCTCGGTCTTCCCTAAATCCACAATGATGTTTCCCTTGTCAAAGCGATAAATCGAGCCGCTGATGATCTGGCCGATCCGGGATTGGTATTCGGTAAAAATGACATCTTTTTCCGCTTCTCGAATCTTTTGGATCACCACTTGCTTGGCGGTTTGGGCCGCGATCCGCCCGAATTCGTTGGATCGGATTTCTTGATCACCCGCATAAGCGGTGAGCTTGCCGGTCTTGCGGTCGATTGTGACCTTGATCTCCTCCTCTTTATCCACACTCCAGACCTTTTTGGCCGCCGAGGCAACCGCCGTCTCCACCGCCTGGATTAATATTTCCTTATCAATGCCTTTGTCGCGTTCCAGCTGCTCTAGGATCCCCAATAACTCACTATCCATAACTACACCTTTCCTATGGTCTGTTGGGCCTTGTTGATCTGGTTTAAAGGAATCGCCGTCTGGGTTGTCTGGTTTTCGATCAAAACCGCTTCGTCGGTCACCTGCCGGACAATTCCCTGGTGTTCCCATTTACCGTCAACCGGCTGGGATAAAAAAAATTTGACCGGACGGCCCGCCGCCCGAAAAAAATCTTGAGGGCTTTTCAAAGGGCGGTCCAAGCCCGGGGATGAGACCTCCAGCGTATAACGCTGCGTGATCAGGTTCTCTTGGTCAATGGCCAGGCTGATTTTCCGATTCAATTGACTGCACTCAACCAGCGTCACTCCGCCCTGCGGATGGTCGGTCAAAATTTGAATCATCACCCCTGTGACCATCGAGTGGACCCTCAAATCGACCAAAATCAAATCCGATTCTTTTAAGAACGGATCAATGAGCTTTTCTACACTTTCGAATAATGTTTCTCTCATGAGTGTTCGGTCACCCATAGGTTTCAACCCCCGCGCATTGATTTGCCCCCTTCTTACTTTCGCAAGAAAGCAGGGGGCAAATCAGCGGGGGGCATTCGGCGGAACCGATCGAGGACTTCCTCACGACCGGTCGTGAGGACCTCTCCTGTTCTGCGGTTCTTGAGCTCGACCTTATTCTCGGATAAGAGCCGTTTGCTAAGGATGATTCTAAAGGGGAGCCCGATCAAGTCCGCATCATGAAATTTTACCCCGGGGGTTTCATCCCGATCATCCATCAGAACCTCCCAGCCGGCCTTGGTAAAGGTCTCGTAACATCTCGTCGCTAAATCCATGACCTTGGGTTCGTTGGTCTGCAGCGGAAGAATCTCCACATCAAAGGGGGCGACCGTCTGCGGCCAAACGATTCCTTTGTCATCATGATTTTTCTCGATCACCCCGGCTAGGAGACGGCTCACCCCAATGCCGTAACAACCCATGATGATCGGATGTTTTCTTCCCTCGTGATCCAAGAAAAAAGCCCCTTGGGCTTGACTGTATTTGGTCCCCAGCTGAAAAATATGGCCCAGCTCAATGGCCACCTGCTTTTGGAGTTTTTCCTTCTTGCACCGGGGACAAAGGGTCCCTTCCTGCTCTCCGGCCCTGATCCCCGCTTTGTGATCACACCCCGGACATACGAGGACCGCATCCTCACCCAGGGAGGTCTCAACGACGAATTCATGGGAGACGCTCCCGCCCATGGCCCCGGACTCCGCCTCCACAATGATGGTCTTCAGGCCGCATCGGTTGAAGATCCTTTGATACGCCTCGTACATCAGATCATAACTTTTTTTTAAACCAACTTCGTCGCGGTCAAAGCTGTAGGCATCCTTCATAATAAATTCACAGGCCCTCACCAGCCCAAAACGCGGGCGGGTCTCGTCCCGAAATTTGGTTTGAATCTGGTACAAAATAACCGGAAGCTGCCGGTAGGAGTGCACATAATTTTTCACAAGATCCGTGATCACCTCTTCATGGGTCGGCCCCAGACACATCCGCCGCCCGCGCTTGTCTTCGAAACGGATCATGACCTCAGCCATAGTCTTGTCCCGCCCGCTCTCTTTCCAAAAATCCAGCGGCTGCAGGCACGGCAAGAAAACCTCGCACGCCCCGCTGGCATTCATTTCTTCTCGGATAATGCTTTCGATCTTCCTTAAAACCCTTAAGCCCAAGGGAAGATACGAATAAACCCCGGAGGTCAGCATATGGACTAACCCCGAGCGCAAAAGAAGCTGATGGCTTACGGCCTCAACCCCCAACGGCACCTCTTTTAAAGTAGAAATAAAAAATTTGCTCCAGTACATTCAAGCCTTTATTCAAAAAATCCTGCCGGAAGCCCGGCATTTTTTTTAATCAGTTTATGAAAAAAGGAAGGGGTCTTCTTACCCATAACCCAGTTGCCCATAACCGATCCGTCTTCCTTAATCTTTTCCTGTTCAAAACGAAAGATATGATTCATCACGAGTTCCGTGCTCTGGTGATCATATTCCAGATCAGTAACGTAGGTGATCCGCCGAACCCCATCCGGAAAAAGCTCCACATGGACAATGAGATCAATGGCATGGGCCACTTGTTTTTTAATCTCTTCGGTGGACAAACGAATCCCGGACATGAGAATCATGGTCACAATCCTGTTGAAACAGTCCTCCGGCGAGTCCGCATGAACGATGGCCAAGGAGCCGCTGTGACCGCTGGAGATGGCCTGAATCATATCCAAGGCTTCATCCCCGCGCACCTCTCCAATGATAATCCGGTCCGGACGCATGCGCAAAGAATTGACAAAAAGCTGCCGGATGCTGATTGTGCCTTTGCCTTCGATATTCGCCGATTTCTCCTGCAGGCTCACCACGTGCTCCTGCAGGAGCCTCAATTCGGAGGTGTCTTCGATGGTGATGATGCGCTCATCGGGCGGGATGTGGCGGGACAAGACATTGAGGGCGGTGGTCTTTCCCGTGCCGGTGGCCCCACAGAAGACAATGTTCAATTTGGCTTTAATGGCGGCAATCAAAAGAAGCGCCATTTTTTTATCGAGCATATTGCGTTTCAAGAGATCATCGATCGTCAAAATGTCGGAGGCGAATTTCCGAATCGTCACCACCGGCCCGCTCAAAGAGCACGGAGGAAGGATCACATTCACGCGCGACCCATCCTGCAAAGAAAAATCCACATAAGGTGAGGACTCATCCACGCGGCGGCTTGAGCCTGAAGCCGCCAACATCTTTTGGATGACATGAATCAAATGCCGGGTGTCATCAAATTTGATGTTGGTCAATTCGGTCTTGCCATTTTTTTGTATGTAGACTTTCTTAGGACCGTTGACCATAATTTCTGAGATCGAGGGATTTTCAACCAACGGTCTTAAAGGCCCTAAACTGACCACAGCCCCAACGATCTCACGGACAAGGGTTGCCCGCTCCATCTCGGCTAAAGGAACCTTATATTCTTGGCAAAGCTCATGAACGGCCCGAGAGACAAATGACCTCAATTCGTCTTCGCTCAATCTGTCCTTAACGGCCAAAAAATCCGTACGGGTGATCAGAAATTGCTGAATCTTCGATCTGAGATCTTCCATGGCTTTAAAAGGCTCCTTTTTTATTTCCCGGAAATGTTAACGTTACAGACCCATTTGATTCCAGAAGGTCATGAGTTTATCAATCCAACCCAGTCGATCCAAATCAATATAACAAACATACAAGGCCAAAAAGATAATCAGGCTTACACCGATCCGGGAGATGGCTTCATCCACCTTGACCGGCAGGGCCTTCCCACGGATCTTCTCGATTCCCAAAAAAACCAGATGCCCTCCGTCCAGGACCGGGAAAGGCAATAAATTAAAAATGGCCAGACTCGCGGAGATGATCCCCACAATATATAAAAGATAAGAAAAGCCCATATGAGCCGCCTTCTGAATAATGAAGAAAATCCCCACCGGCCCGGTCATGGCTTCTTTCGGAGAGAGGGCGCCCGTCGCCATCCGCCAGACGGCCTGGGCGGTCGTGGTGGTTATGTCCGCGAGGCTGGTGAACGATTTGCCCAGGGATTCGATTGGGTTATACTTTAAAACGACAATCTCTTCTTCCGGGACAATCCCCACCCGCCGTGCCTTGATTGTCTGGTGAAGGATATTTTCTGAGAATTCCTCTTTGGGGGCAATCGTCTTTTCCATTTTCCGGCCGTCTCTTATAAAAACAAAATTCAGCTGCGCCTGATCGGAGGCGGCAATGGACTTTTGCACATCCTCCCAGCTTTGGATGTTTTTACGATCGATGCGGATGATCGTATCCCCTTTTTGAAGACCGGCCGTGTGGGCGGGATACCCTTCGAGGACCCGTCCCACCTTGGGAGAAAGCGTGGGATAACCGATCACAAAGACCACCCAAAGGCACAGATACGCCAACAGATAATTGACGACCGGCCCCATCATCACAATCAAGGCCCGGTGTCCGGGAGAATGAGAATAATATTCCTCAGGCCGCCCCCGGCAGCTCAAACGTTCGTCGCCGGCCATCTTCACATACCCGCCCAAAGGAATGGCGCAAATCATAAACTCGGTCTCTTGATGGACAAAGGAATAGAGCTTCGGTCCAAAACCCACCGAGAATCGTTCCACCTTCACACCGAGGCGTTTGGCCATGATGAAGTGTCCCCACTCATGAACAATCACGAGCAGACTGATAACGACGATGAAAATCACCAAGCTCATGGGAAAAACCTCAACTCAAATCCCTTCCTTTCAGGCTCTCGATACGGCTTTGGGCTTCTTGCCGGGCCCATTGGTCAGAATCCAAGATCTCCTTCAGGTCGGGATTTTTTATCATTTTATGCCGGAGGACGACTTTTTCAATCACTTTGGTGATTTGGGAAAAACTCAAATCCCCTTTGAAAAACGCCTCCACGGCCTCCTCATCGGCGGCATTTAAGACACAGGGAAGGGTCCCTCCTCTTCGGGCCACATGAAAACAAAGGTCTAGCGCTGGGAATTTTCTTCGATCCGGCCGATCAAACGTTAATTTCTTTAACTGAAAAAAATTCATTTGCGTCAAACCAGAATCCAAGCGGTGAGGATAGGTCAAGGCGTACTGGATGGGCAGGCGCATATCGGTTACCCCCATCTGCGCCAAAATCACTCCGTCTTGAAATTCCACCATAGAATGGATAACGGCCTCCCGGTGGATAATGACTTCAATCTGATCCGGAGGGATCCCAAAGAGCCTTTGGGCCTCAATCACTTCAAAGCCTTTATTCATGAGTGTGGCAGAATCGACCGTTATCTTTTTGCCCATCTTCCAGCGGGGATGTTTTAAAATCTGTCTTAAGCTCACCCGAGAAAACCGATTTTTATGGACACGGTGCAGAGAGCCGCCGGAGGCGGTTAAATAGATCTTTTCCGGTTCGTTCCCATTTCTTCCCTCCAGGCACTGAAAGATCGCGCTCTGCTCGCTGTCGATAGGGATAATCTTCGCGTTATATTTTCGGGCTTCCTTCAAGAGGATATCCCCGGCCACAACCAACGCCTCTTTGTTGGCCGGGGCAACCATCTTCCCCGAACGAACAGCCTTTAAAAAAGGCCCCAGCGCCCTTGCGCCCCGCATCCCGATGACGACCATATCCACATCCGGATGACTCACGATACGATCGACCTCCGAGTCGACATCGAGGATCTTGGTGGCTTTGGAAGAGATGTGCCGTTTTAAATCATCAATCCCTGAGGCTTTAACCGCCGCATAGGCCGGGGCAAATCTCTTAACCTGCTCCGCGATCAATTTAAGATTATGATAAGCGGTCAGCCCCACCACTTGGAATTGACGGGGAAACCGTTCAATGACCTTCAGGGTATTGATTCCGATTGTACCGGTCGAGCCCAGAATCACAACCCGCCGTAGACCCATCTTGGAAAATCCTTTTGCGTTGAGGTCAGCCATAACGATATCCGATAAAAAGCAATCTCTCCTTGCGCGCTTAAATGGTATTCAACGCCGCGCTCATATAAAGATAAAAAGCCGGCGCACAAAAAAGCAGGCTATCAATCACATCCAAAACCCCTCCCATCCCCGGAAGGAGTTTCCCCGAGTCCTTCACTTGGCCATCCCTTTTGATCAGGGACTCCGACAAATCCCCCAATTGACCGATCCCTCCCAAGAAGGCTCCGATGAAAACCACGTGCCCTATCGAAAAGTCAAGACCCACCGGCAAAAACGAACGAGACAAAATAGCGGCCATGATGCTGAAGGCAAAACTCCCCAGGCTTCCTTCGATCGACTTATGGGGGCTCACTTTCGGCAGTAAGGGATGCCTTCCCAGACGGCTGCCAACAAGAAGAGCGCCGATATCGCCACTTTTGGTCACCAACACAATAAAGGCCAGCAATTTCGCGCCCTGGGGTTCCGGCAGAAGCAGCCGGATCTTGACCAAAAAACTAAAAAACCACGCCACATACAAAACCCCGAATAGCGTGGTGGCGATGCCCACGATGGCATTGCTGTTGTCCTGCCGGGCAAACTGCAAAAGCAAAATCAACAAAAAGGCAACCACGATAAAAAGCAGCTCCCAGTTTCTGGTTAATTCGAAACGGGTATAAATCGAAGCCGGGATCATCGCTCCAATGAAAATGCCGACATAACTATAAATCGGAATGCCCTTTTTTTTCACCATGGTGAAGAATTCATAAAGCCCGCCGATGGTCAAGGCCATCACAAAAAGGATGAAAAACCAGCTTTGGATGATCGCGCCAGCGGTCAAAATGATCATCACCGTAGAACTGAAAAGACGCCCTTGGGACATGGTTTAACCCCCAACCGGCGAGATGCCGCCATAACGCCTCTGCCGGGTTTGAAAATCCATCAAGGCCTTTTCAAACTCCGCCGTATCAAAATCCGGCCAGAGTTTGTCTGTGAAATAGAATTCCGCGTAGGAGGACTGCCAAAGCAAAAAATTGCTGATCCGTTTCTCACCGGAGGTGCGGATCAAAAGATCCGGATCCGGCAGACCCTTCGTATAAAGCGATCGATCGATGAGCTCTTCATCGATATCGCTGATTTTGAGGGTGTTATTCTTGAGAGAGGCGGCGATCCGCTGGATGGCCTCCACAATCTCCTGCCTGCCGCCGTAATTGAAGGCCATATTTAAAATCATATCCGTATTATTTTTTGTCAGCTGGGTGGCGCGATGGATCACCTCCCGGACCGCCGGAGGGATTCCTTCTTCTTTCCCAATAAACTGCACCCGAATGCCGTTGTGGCTCAGCTCTGTGATTTTTTTGTTGAGAAGGGAGGTGAGCATCCGCATCAGCATCGAGACCTCGCTTTGCGGCCGATTCCAGTTCTCGGTCGAAAAGGTATAGAGAGTCAAAACCTTGATGCCTTTCTTGCGGGCCGCACCAACAATTTCCTCAACCCTTTTGCCTCCCTCGATATGCCCGCGTGTCCGAGGAAGATGTCTTTTTTGAGCCCAGCGGCCGTTGCCGTCCATGATGATGGCGACATGCTGGGGCAAAATATCTTGATCCATAAAAAGATTCTCACATCCTCTTTCAGAAGACTTTAAATAAAATGGGGGATTGTGATCCCCCATTGATGAAACCTTTTTGCCGAAAGATCCTTACCCCTGCTCAAAGCTTGAGGAAGGCCGGCGATCTGTCAATACGACCAGAGGTTGCTCATATTCCCTTTAAGGTTGTTGGGCTGGAGATCCCCTTCGAGGAACTATCCCTCGCCAACTCATTGAATTCTTTATCGAGAATGGCTCGGGACAATGCCGAGACAAAGTCACTTCTCTTGAGTTGTCGAGGCACTGGCGGTTTTCAGCTCTTCCATTCTTTTTTCCAAGGTTTCCTTGGCTTTGGTGATCGCCTCCAGCTGGGATCGCAAATCCGCATTGGTCTTCTGCCCTTCTTCTAAAATCACTTGGGCACTTTGAATCTTATCCCGGATAGCGGCCAATTCTGATTCCAGAGAATTGATCTTGGTTGCCGCTTTGTGAAAATTCTCTTCGGCCACCATGCGCTGGTATCGCTCGCGGTCCAAGTTTTGTTGCAGTTTACCGAGGGTCCTCTTGGAATTGATGGTCATCAATCCCGCCAGGGCCATGAGGATAATAGCCACCACCAAAATCTTTTGCTTTGCCTTCTCTTTCATTTCCGCCTCCCAATGTTATTTTAACCCTTCCTCAGAAGGTTTGGACGTTTTGGGTGAACTCGTCTCGTTAAAATTTCTACGGCTGACGATCTTTTCGTCTCCGGTCCGATTCTGAATCATTTTCGGCAGGATAACAATTTCCACCCGTCGATTTTTCTTGCGGCCCTCGGAGGTCTCGTTAGAGGTCAGGGGACGATATTCTCCATATCCAGTCGCGGACAATCGCTGCGGGTCAATCGCTTGCACGTCGATGAGGCAATGCAGGACACTCAAGGCCCTGGCGGTTGAAAGCTCCCAATTGGATTTCCATCCCGAGAATTTGATGGGGACATTGTCGGTATGGCCTTCAACGCCGATCGGGAGATCCCGCACCGTTGTCTTCAAGACAGAAGAAATTTTCCCCAATGTCTCCAAGGCCGGAGGCCGGAGGTGATCTTTTCCGGAATCAAACAAGACCTCGGCAACGAGGGTGATGACCAGTCCGCGTTCCAGCATCTCGACTTTGACCTGATTTTGGGCGATTTCATTTTTGAGCCGTTCTTCCAACTGGACCTTGGCTTGTTCCAACTCGTCCAATTCACTTTTTAATCGGGAGATATCCTCTGCGGCGCCGGTTCTTCGGGCCTGAAACATGGAGGCGCATCCGCTTAAGCCCAGACTTAAAAAGATTATAATGAGTATTATTAAAAAATCCTGCGTGGGGGATGTGTGTTTCACTGTTCTTCCTTAACGTGAAGCCCCCACACCCCTGATGGGTGTGGGGGTGAAGTCTGACGTGCGGCTGGAAACTTAAAATGAATGTACCCAAATTAACATAGGGATAAATCAAAGTCAAGAATTTTATCGGATAATGGTTTCATCTCTTTTGGACCCAATAGAGATGTACTTCATCCGGACCCCAGTCAATGCTTCCAACCGCTCAATATAACGCTTGGCATTGGAAGGCAAATTCTGATAGCGACGAATCCCGCGGGTGGGGGTCTGCCAGCCAGGGATCTCTTCATAAATGGGCTCAGCCTTGCTTAAGACTTCAAAATCCAAGGGAAAATCTCGATAGATTTTTCCTTGGTACCGATACGCCGTGCAGATTTTGAGCTTCTTTAAGCCATCCAAGACATCCAGCTTCATCATGGCCAATTCCGAGATATCGTTGATCGTAACCGCGTAACGCACCAGGACGCTGTCGAACCAACCGCAGCGACGGGGACGGCCGGTCGTGGCCCCAAATTCCTTGCCTTTGTTTCTGATCTCTTCTTTGAGGCCCGCGGGGAATTCCGTGGGGAAGGGCCCCTCCCCCACCCGTGTTGTATAGGCCTTGACAGCGGCGATAGCCTTGTCGATTTTGGTGGGGGAAACCCCGCATCCGGTGCAGACCCCCCCCGCGATCGAATTGGAGGAGGTCACAAAAGGGTATGTCCCAAAGTCAATATCCAGAAAAGTCCCTTGGGCCCCTTCAAAAAGGATCGACTTTTTTTTGTCAATGGCCTCATTGAGAAACAAGGCCGTGTCGCAGATATACGCCTTGAGTCTTTGCCCGTACCTAAGGTACTCCCGATAAATCTCCTGAAAAGAAAATCCTTTCTGACCAAAGGCCTTCGTGAAGATTTCGTTTTTTTCGGCGAGGTTATCTTCCAGCTTTGCCTTCAAGACACGCGGATTCAAAAGATCAATCATCCGGATGCCGCAGCGGGTCACTTTATCGGAATAACAAGGGCCGATCCCCCGACCCGTTGTTCCAATCTTGTGCTTGCGCTTCGATTCCCTTAATCCATCCAAAATCCGATGATAGGGCATGACCACATGCGCCAAGGCTGAAATCTTTAAACGGCCGGGAGTGATCTTAATCCCCTTTGGGATCAAACCCCTCATCTCCTCCCATAAGGCCTTGGGATCAATGACCGCCCCGTTGGCGATGACACAAATTTTATTTTTGCGCAAGATGGCGGAAGGAATCAGGTGGAAAATGTAGACCTCCTTATCAATAACAACGGTGTGGCCGGCGTTATTGCCTCCTTGGTAGCGCACCGTGATATCCGCATCCTGGGAGAGAATGTCGATGAGCTTTCCTTTCCCTTCATCACCCCATTGGGCGCCGATGACAACGATATTCATAAAGGCCAGTCCTTAAGGGCCCCCCGCCCCCGTCGCTTTGCTTAGCTTTGTGAAGGCCTTCGACTCCGCTTAAGGCCGAGTCCTGAGCTTGTCGAAAGACGAAGCAAAGCGAAGCAGCGGGGGCGGGGGGCCCCAATAACTCAATAAAACGTATAAATCAATCCCAACCCAACTGCAAACAAAACCGCTGAACAAACAATCTTCACCATGGCCCTACGCTCTTCCAAGACCGTCCGCAAACGCTGGGAACGGATCCCCCCAGCCCAAAGAAGCAAAACCCCAACCAAAGGAAGAATAAATCCTAGAGCATACATCAGCCAACCCGAAATCACGGCTAAAAGGCGTCCTTCCATGGCTAATGCATAAAGGAACGTGGTTAGATAAAAGGGTTCCGGGCAAATCGAACCCACAATCCCTAAAAGGATTCCTCCCCCAAAAGAAAAAAGGGGATTCCCCAAAATAGTCTTAGGAAATGCAATTTTTAATGAGCTCCCTGACTCCGACTTGCTTTTCTTGCAAACCCACCAGTCCCTCATCTGAAAACCAGCCCCAACGAGCGCCAAAAGCGCTATCCAAAGATAGAGGAATCGGCCGACGGTCCAAAACGCGGCTAAGTCCCGTATCCCCTCGAGCGGCCCGATCATCAAAAACTTGCTTAAAAATAAGCCCAGAATAAAAAGACACCCTCCCTTTACCACCGCCCGGCGCTCCTTATTAAGGAATAAAAGAAACGTGACAAAAAAAATTAAAACCGTCAATCCGCACGGGTTGAGGCTGTCGGTAAACCCACCCGCGACAAAGGGCAAAATGCCAAAGGAAAAAAATGGTCTTTTCACTAAACCCTGATCAACTTCACAAAAAGGATGTCTTTTTTCCGACGCAATTTTTCCAGAACAGGCTCCGGGACCCCGCTGTCCACATTCACCACACTAATGACTTGCCCTCCCTGGGTTTCCCGCCCAAAGCTGATTGAGCCGATATTGATGTTGGCCTCGGCCAGGATCGTCCCCACCGCCCCCACAATCCCGGGCCGGTCATTGTTATTGATGAAAAGCATTTGTCCATCGGGGGTCGCCTCCACATAGATGCTGTTGATTTTGACAATCCGGGGCTTGTTGTTGGCGGTCAAAGTGCCCCACAAGGAAAACCGCTCTTTGTCCGTTGTGATCTCGGCATTGACGAGATTAACAAACTCTTCTTCTTTGGTCGATTGAATCTCCTGAACGTTGATGGCCCGCTGGCGGGCCAGATCAACGGCGTTCACGGGATTGACGGTTTCTTCTAAAATCGGAGACAGCACACCATACACAAAGGCCATGGTGACCGGGGCCACTTTGTAATTGGTGACCACCCCGCTGTAGGTCAGGGTCACGCCTTTGATTCGGCCTTTAACCAGTTGCCCGGCAAACTTGCCCATCCGCTCCGTCAAATTCATATACGGCTGCAAAATCTTGTAGGCCTCGGCGCTGATCGTGGGGAAATTCGCGGCGTTGACAATCCCCCGGCCCAAAAGGGCATCCCGGACGGATTCGGCGATTTCGATCGCCACGTTCACTTGGGCCTCGGAGGTGGAGGCGCCCAAATGAGGGGTGACCACACAATTGTCCAGCTTGAAAAACAAGGAATTAGAATCGGGCGGTTCTTTTTCATAGACATCCAGCGCCGCCCCCGCAATCGTTTTGTTCTGTAGCGCCTCAATCAGGGCGGCCTCATCAATAATCCCTCCGCGGGCGCAGTTGATGAGCCGGACGTTGGGTTTCATCAGCGCAAATTCTTTCTGAGCAATCAGATTTTTGGTCTCGGTGCTTTTGGGGATATGGACCGTAATATAATCCGAGGTCTTGAGAAGTTCCTCGAATTCGACGATCACAACGCCGAGTTTGGAGGCGATCTCCATTGACAAAAACGGATCATAGGCAATCACTTTCATGCTGAAGGACTTGGCCATCCGGGCCACGGTCGAGCCGATCCGTCCTAAGCCGATCACCCCGAGAATCTTTCCGTACAATTCGACACCCTCGAATTTGGAACGCTCCCATTTCCCGGCCTTAAGCGAGGCGCAGGCCTGCGGGATATTGCGGGATAAAGCCAGAATCAAACTCATCGTATGCTCGGCGGTCGAGGTGGTATTGCCGCCGGGGGTATTCATGGCCACGATGCCTCTTCGAGTAGCGCTCTCCAGATCGACGTTATCCATGCCCACACCGGCCCGGCCGATCACCTTGAGCTTCTCGGCGGCCTCAATGACGTCGGCGGTCACATTCGTTGAGCTGCGGACAATCAGGGCATCATAATCTTTAATGATTTTCTTTAGCTCCTCGGGCCTGAGACCATACTGACAATCCACTTCAAAGCCTTCGATACCATTAAGGATATCGATTCCCTCTTGGGCGAGTTTGTCGGTGATGAGAATCTTCATCTAAAGACTCCTCTAGTTTTGAGGTTTAATTGTTAAACACCCGCTGCGCGGCCGCGACCCCCGCGCCGAGGGTAAATGTGTGGCCCATCTCGTGCAAGACCTTCTCCAGACAGGCGATCCCGGCCAAGAGGTCATACTCATCCAGACACCCCATGTGCGAGATCCGAATGATCTTACCCTTTAGCTCATCCTGTCCTCCAGCGACCGTGATGCCGTGGGTATCGCGCATAATCTTCACGCATTTTTCTCCGTCGACTCCCGCAGGCACGTTGATGGCCGTGACAACGTTGGACAAACACGATTGATCGGTAAAGAGACTCAATCCCATGGCCTCGGCGGCCTCCCGTGTGCCGCGGGCGAGTTTGGCGTAGTGGGCAAATAATTTCTCCAATCCCGCTTCTTTGATCAACCTCAGACTTTCATTCAAGGCGATGATGAGCCCGATCGCGGGGGTAAAAGGCGTATCGGTTTTCTCGGCGGCTTTTCGGGCCGCCGTCAAATTAAAATAATATTTAGGGCTGGCGGATTTCTTGACGAGCTCCCAGGCCTTGGGGCTTAAGCTCACAAAGGCAAGCCCCGGAGGAAGCATTAACCCTTTCTGCGAACCCCCGACGACCACGTCGACGACCCAGTTGTCCGTCTGTAAATCCGTGGCGCCCAGCCCGCTTATGGCGTCGACGACCAAAACCGCTTTGGTCTTTTGGACAACCTCGGCGACGGCCTTGACGTTCGTGGTCACGCCCGTTGAGGTTTCGGTCAGCGTGATAAAAACGGCTTTGATCTGCGGATCAGAGTCCAAATGCTTTTTGATGTCTTGGGGCTGGACGGCTTTTCCCCAGGGAACTTTGATCACGGTCGTGTCAACGCCATAAACCCGGCACAGCTCGCTCCAGCGCTCGCCAAATTTTCCTCCCTCGACGGTTATGGCCTTGTCTTTAGGGGACAAGAGATTAGAGACTGCCGCCTCCATGGCCCCTGTTCCTGAGGATGTCAGGATCAAAACATCGTTTTTTGTCTGAAAGACGTGCTTCAAACCCTCGGCTGCCTCTTTCAAAATCTCCTGGAACTGCGGGGTGCGGTGATGAATGATCGGCCGGCCCAGAGCCTCCATGATCTTGGGAGGAAGCTGGGTGGGGCCGGGGGTGAGCAAAAGATTTCTTTTCATGGAATCTGACCTTTTTATTTTGAGTTTTGAGTTACTGTTTCTTGGGATTGACGATCACTTCATCCACCAGTCCGTACGCCTTGGCCTCGGAGGAGCTCATAAAAAAATCCCGGTCGGTGTCCTTTTCAATCTTTTCCAAAGGCTGACTGGTGTGCTTGGCCAAGATCTTGTTCAATTCGGCTTTAATCCGGATGATCTCTCTGGCCTGAATGGAAATATCGCTGGCCGTTCCCTGCACGCCGCCCCACGGCTGATGAATCATGATCCGGGCATAGGGAAGCGCGTAGCGTTTGCCTTTTGTGCCGGCCGTCAACAAAATCGATCCCATACTCGCGGCCTGGCCGATACAGTACGTACAGACATCCGGCTTCAAAAACTGGATGGTATCATAGACAGCCAATCCGGCCGTCACGGATCCGCCCGGACAGTTGATATAAATATTGATGTCTTTCGTCGCATCTTCCGACTGCAGGAAAAGCAGCTGGGCGATAATCAGATTCGCCACGGTGTCGTCAATGACCGTGCCGATAAAAATAATCCGGTCTTTGAGAAGGCGCGAATAAATATCGTAAGCCCGCTCGGCGTGACCGGTCTTTTCAATCACCATAGGAACTAAGATTTGATTTTTTGTTTGCCTCTCCATCTACCTTGCCTCCTCCCATTTGGCTTCTTTCAACAAGAATTCCATCACCTTGTGAAACAGACTTTCATTTTCGGCAACTGTGATATTTTCCAGCTTGGCAATGTGCTCGATCGTCAAAAAGAGCTTCAGATCTTTTTCCGCCACCACCCGAAGATTCGGACGCATCTCGTCTTCTTTCTTCTTGATCTCTTCTTCCGGCAGACCCTGGGCGTGCAGGCTGCGATGGGCCTCTTTGAGACGAAGCTCGAACTGCCGGTTAACGGCAGCGCCGGGGATAACGACGGATGCCTCTTTCAAAAGGTATTCCATAATTTGATTCTCCAAATCCAGCGTGCTCTGGCGGTCGCGCTCAACCGCCATTTGCCGCTTTAAGGAATCCTTCAGGGCTTCCATATTAGGGTATCCCAACCCTTTGGCGAAGGCATCATCCAAGGAAGCGCCGGGATCCTGGGGGTCTTTTTTGAGGAGCTCCAAGGCCCTGCTCAGCTCCTCATCGGGAACTTCAGAATTTTTTCTTTTAACATAGATCCCTTTGTAGTTTCTAAGCCTTACCTCTGGTTTGATGTCCAGCCGCGCGGTGAAAGAAAGACTCCCGTCTTTCAAGGCCACATCCTGAATTTCCGGTAAATCAAAGGGCGTGATATTTTCTTTTTGAAGACCTTCCTGATAGATCTCGGGGATGAGCTTCTTGATGGTCTCTTCTTTGGCCCATTGGCCGTGGTGGACCTCCAGCACCGGCCGCGGAGCCTTGCCGGGCCGGTAGCCTTTGACCGCGGTGGTCCGACCGATCTCTTGATAAACCTCATCGAATTTCTGCGAGACCCTTTCTTTGGGAATCTCAAATCTTAATTCTCTGCGTGTGGCATCGATCTTTTTGACTTCGATCTTCATCAGATCCTTCCTCACTTCGTTCGTCAGGATGAAAGGCTCGGGGATTTCCCCGAGCCTCTCACATCGTGAATCTCTCTCCCAAATAAATCTTCTTCGCCTTGGGATCGTTGATCAAATCCTGCGCCGTGCCGGAGATCAGCACCCGGCCATCCGCCACCAGATACGCCCGATCGGTGATCGACAAGGTCTCGCGCACATTATGATCCGTCAGCAAAATCCCCAAGCCCCTTTTTTTCAAATCATAAATGATCTCCTGGGCCTCAGCGACGACAATGGGATCAATGCCGGAAAACGGCTCATCCAAAAGCAAAAATGAGGGATTCGTGACCAAAGCGCGGGTGATCTCCAGACGGCGGCGTTCCCCGCCCGAAAGCGTGTAGGCCTTGCTCTTGGCCAGATGCGATATCTTCAATTCCTCTAATAACGACTCCAACCGCCTCTGGCGCTCCCGTGGGCTTAAACCCAAAGTCTCCAAGATCGCCATGATATTCTCTTCCACGGTGAGCTTGCGAAAAACGGATGCCTCCTGGGCCAGATACCCCATCCCCAGCCGGCAGCGTTCATGGATGGGCTTTCGCGTCACATCTTCCTGATCAAAAATGATCTGACCTTGGTCGGGCTCAATAATGCCGATCGTCATATAAAAGGTCGTGGTCTTGCCAGCGCCGTTGGGCCCTAAGAGCCCCACAATCTCGGAGCGGCCGATTGTAATGCTCAAACCATCTACGACCCGTCGGCCGCCATAATTCTTCACCAGATTTCTAGTTTCCAAAAGGTGCAACGCCTTCTCCTTCGGTCAACAAAATCAGCTTCGGTTGGCCGGAAAGAACCAATTTCTGATCTTTCGCATTATACACGGCCTTTTCCGAATACGATGTGTTTTCTCCCATGGTAATAACGACATGCCCCAGGCAGATCAGTTCTTTAATCTGCTTCGTCTCGGAATCAAAATAAAGCTCCATCCGGTCCGCTTTCAGCTTGCGATCCTCCTGGACCGCCACCACATTTTTGCGGAAGACCACTTGTTGCTTGGTCTGATCTACCTCCATCGGCCCGTCGCAGGTGATGGTGACGACACTCGAGTTCGGCTTTTCGGGCTCAGTCTTGACCTTCACCGTGACGTCTTTATTCATCTGTGCGGTTTTCAAGTTGGGGTGGGCCACAACCCCGGTGCCGGTGGCCGTGGCTTTTTCATCGGTGATCACCACTCGATCGTTTGTTTTGACCAAATCTTTTTGGCGTTCCCAATCCAACGA